>Ga0207668_10000859_pt1 | contig 18299 bp, 14 predicted proteins | sample KBSS43metaG_FD_184323 | JGI IMG/M metagenome (GOLD analysis project Ga0207668, IMG submission 184323) | Switchgrass rhizosphere microbial communities from Kellogg Biological Station, Michigan, USA - KBS S4-3 metaG (SPAdes) (version 2) | ecosystem: Host-associated > Plants > Roots > Rhizosphere... | reverse complement strand
CGGCTTCGGTCGCCTGGACGGCATTTTCGCGAATGCGGGCGTGTCTTTCTCCGCCCCGAGCACATTGGTTACCGAAACTGATTTCGACCGCGTCGTCGGAATCAATTTCAAGGGCGCGTTCTTCACTATCCAGAAAGCGCTGACACTGTTCGACGGCGCGGGCGCCGTGGTGGTCAACGGCACCTGTCTCGCCCACCGCGGCATGGGACCGGCGTCGGTGTACGCCGCGACGAAGGCCGCCGTGACGAACCTGACGCGCTCGCTCGCCGCCGATCTGGCCGGCCGGGGTATCCGCGTCAACGCCGTCAGCCCCGGGTTCATCGAGACCGACATGTTCGACGAGGTGGCTCCGGTCGAACAGGCCCGGGAGATGATCCGCGGCCTCCACCCGCTCGGCCGTCTCGGCAAGCCCGAGGACGTCGCCGAGGCGGTGGCTTTCCTGCTGTCCGAGCGCGCCTCCTTCATCACCGGTCAGGACCTCGGCGTCGACGGTGGCCTGGTGAGCTCCTTCCCGATGTGACGGTCATGAGTGATCACCCGTTCAGGAATGTCAACCCACGTAACAAGGAGGTGACCGCGATGGGCCAGGAGTCTGGGACCCGCGCGGTGGTGCTCGGTGGCAGCATTGCCGGGTTGTTCGCGGCCAGGGTACTCGCGGACGCCTACGACGAGGTCCAGATCGTGGACCGCGACAAGATCGTCGGCCTGAGGGGACCACGGAAGACCCTGCCGCTGAGCTACCAGGCGAACGGCCTGCTCGCCAGAGGCGTGCACATCATGGAGGAGCTGTTCCCCGGGATCGTCCAGCAGCTGGTCGACGACGGAATCCCCCGGGGCGACCTGTCCGGCAGCTGCCGTTGGTACGCCCAGGGCAACCGGCTCGCGCAGAAGGACGGCGACCTGATCACCCTCGGTGTGCTCCGGCCGGTGCTGGAGTTCTACATCCGTGAGCGGGTCCAGGCCATCCCCAACGTGGTCTTCGTCGAGCAGCACGACATCGTCGGAATCGTCACGACGCCGGACAAGACCAAGGTCATCGGCGCCAGGGTCCAGGCCCGCGGCGCGAAGAGCGACAAGGTCATCGACGCCGACCTCGTCGTCGACGCGACCGGGCGCGGCTCACGGACCCCGGTCTGGCTGGAGCAGCTCGGCTACGAGCGCCCGGAGGAAGAGCGCAAGAAGATCGACCTGGTCTACGTGACGCAGCACTACAAGCTGCGTCCCGGCGCGGACCCCTTCCAGGGCGACGTGGCCATCAACCAGATCGCGTTCCCGGCCAACCCCCGTGGCAACGTCTTCTTCAAGACCAGCGACGGCCAGCTGGAGCTGACCACCTACGGTCTGCTCGGCGACCACCCTCCCGCCGACCAGGACGGCCTCTACCGGTGGCTCAAGTCGTTGCCGGCCAAGGACGTCTACGAGACGCTCCGCTACGCCGACCCCGTCGACAAGCCGGTTCTGTACCGGTTCCCGACCACTCTGCGCCGCCACTACCAGAAGCTGACCCGCTTCCCGGACAACCTGCTGGTCACCGGGGACGCGATCACCTGTTTCAACCCGGTGTACGCCCAGGGCATGAGCGTCGCGGCGCTGTGCGCGATGACCATGCGCCAGCACCTGCACAGCGGCGCGGCTCCGGTGCCACTGGACTACTTCCGTGATCTGGCGGCGGACGCCATCGACGCGTCGTGGGACCTGACGAACACCGTCGACCTGAGCTTCCCCGGCGTGAAGGGCGAGCGGCCGCTCAAGCTGAAGTTCGCCAACTGGTTCCTGAAGAAGATCCAGATCGCCGCCACCCACGACCGCGACATCACCGCCAAGTACTACCAGGTGGCCGGCCTGATGGCGCCGCAGGAGTCGCTGATGAAGCCCGGCTTCATCCTTCGCGTGCTGCTCAAGTCGTTGCGCGGGCCGTCGAAGGAGAGCCAGCAGCCCTACGTGTACCAGGCGCCGCCCGGCGTCGAGCCGGTGTTCGAGGACACCTACACGCCGGCCGAGCCCAAGGCCGCATGACGGTCGTCGTCCGTCCAGTTATGGAGCTGATATGAGCAAGGACCACGGCATCCCGGACGCCGAAGAGACCGACCAGTACTACGACGTCGTCAACGAGATCTTCGCCGAGCTGTGGGACGAGAACTTCCACCACGGCTACTGGGATTCCGACGAAGACCAGAGCTCCAACCGGGAAGCGTGCGACAAGCTGACCGACCTGGTCATCGAACGGTCCGGGGACACCTCCGGCGCCCGGCTGCTCGACGTCGGCTGCAGCATCGGCCTTCCGGTCTTCCGGTTGGCCGGGAAGTCGCCGACGGTGACGGTCGTCGGCCTGTCGAACAACGCCGCCCAGGTGAACGAGGCCAACCGCCGGTCGGTCGAGCTCGGTCTCGGCGACCGGATCACGTTCGACACGGCCGACGCCCTCGACATGCCCTACGACGACGACTCGTTCGACATCGTGTGGGTGTTCGAGACGCTGCCGCACCTGGACCGGTTGGCGGCCCTCAAGGAGGTCAACCGGGTGCTCAAGCCGGGCGGCCGGGTCGTCATCGGCGACATCTACCTCAACGCCCAGCCGAACGAGCACGATCTCGCACTGGTGCGCGAGCACGAGGCGACGAACGCGTTCAGCCCGTTCCTGCTGGAGCACGAGTACCGCGAGGTGATCGCCGGGTCGGGCCTGGAGTTGCGGGAGCTGAAGGACATCAGCGCCCAGACCTACCGCACCGGGCTGCGGATGAACGAAACGGTCAACGAGCGGTACGACGAGCTGGTCGCCCGCTACTCCGAGGAGATCATCCCGCTGCTCGACGTCGTCCGCGACCCGGCAGGACGGCTGAAGGAGATCGGCTACGTGCTCGTCGTGGCGCACAAGGCCGGATGATCGACCAGTGTCCATGACGGACACGAAGGACCTGAGTGGTCCCGGCAGTGCCGAACGCCGGGGCCACTCGTGGTCGTGCACACGATCGGACATCCGTTCCGGCAACGGTTCCGACGAGCGCGGCCGGCACAGCACGCAACCCTCCTGGAGTGTCGATGACCACCGCGCACCGCACCTGTCCCCTCTGCCAGGCAGTCTGCGGGCTGCGGCTGACCCTCGACGACGCCGGACACGTCACGAACGTGAAGGGCGACAGCGAGGACCCGTTCTCGAAGGGCTTCATCTGCCCGAAGGGCGCCAGCCTCGGCCGGATCGACGAGGACCCGGACCGCCTGCGGCTGCCGATGGTCCGCACCGGCGAGGAGTGGCGCGAGGTCTCGTGGGATGAGGCGTTCGCCGAGGTCGAGCGCGGCTTCGCCGGCGTAACCGAGGCGCACGGCCGAGACGCCGTCGCCGTCTTCTTCGGCAACCCGACCTACCACACCATGGCCGGTTTCCTGTACCGGATGCCGCTGATCCAGTCGCTGAACACCCGCAACGTCTACTCCTCCGGCACGCTCGACCACATGCCGAAGCACGTGGCCGTCGGCCACATGTACGGCGACCCGTTCGCCATCTCGGTGCCCGACCTCGACCGCACCGACTACCTGCTGATCATCGGCGCGAACCCGTTGGAGTCGAACGGATCGCTGGCCGCGGCGCCCGACTATCCCCGCCGCCTCAAGGAGCTGCGTGCGCGCGGCGGCAAGTTCGTCGTGGTCGACCCGCGCCGCACCAGGACCGCCGCGTTCGCCGACGACCACCTCGCCATCCGGCCGGGCACCGATCCCTACCTGCTGCTCGCCATCGTCGACACGCTGCTCACCGAGAACCTGGCCACCGTCACGCTGGACGTCAACGGCCTCGACGAGCTGCGCGACCTGGCCGCGGAGTTCCCCGCATCGGTCGCGGAACAGATCTGCGGAGTGCCTGCCGAGGACATCGTCCGGATCGCCCGTGAGCTGGCGGCGGCGCCGACGGCTGTCGTGTACGCCCGCATCGGCGCGTCGACGGTGGAGTTCGGCACGCTGGCCCACTGGCTCGTCGAAGTGATCAACATCCTGACCGGCAACCTGGACTCGGCCGGCGGCGCCATGTACGCCCGACCGGCAACGCTCGAGGTGTACCGCACCGGCCAGCCCTTCCAGACCGGGAACTTCCACAGCCGGGTCCGCGGCCTGCCGGAGGCGCTCGGCGAGCTGCCCGCCGCCACGCTGGCCGACGAGATCGAGACTCCCGGCGACGGCCGGATCCGGGCGTTGATCACGCTCGCGGCCAACCCGGTGCTCGCCGCGCCCAACGGCCCCCGGCTCGACCGGGCGCTCGAGAACCTCGACTTCATGGTCTGCGTCGACCCGTACCTCAACGAGACGACCAAGCACGCCAACGTCATCCTGCCGCCGCCACGCATCATGCAGATGCCGCACTACGACTTCCTGCTGTCGATCGTCACGGTCCGCAACTACGTCCGGTACTCCCCTCCGGTGCTGCCGCTGGACCCCGACCAGCGGTCCGAGGCCGAGATCATGGGCCGGCTGACGCTGATCGCGGCCGGCGCCGGCGCGGCGGCCGATCCGGCCGGTGTCGACGAGATGATCATCGGCCAGCTGCTCGAGGGCGCCACCCAGATGCCCGGCTCGCCGGTGGAGGGCATGGATCCGGCGGTCCTGCGGGCCACGCTGGACGGCGACAACGGCCCGGAGCTGCTCCTGGACGTCCTGCTCAAGTTCGGCGGCTACGGCCTGTCCCTGGCCAAGCTCAAGGCGAACCCGCACGGGATCGACCTCGGTCCGCTCGAGCCGCGGCTCAAGGAGCTCGTGTGCACGGCGTCCGGCCGTGTCGAACTCACCCCGCCGGCGATCGTCGACGACCTCGCACGGCTCCGCGCGCACCTTGCCGCGCCCGCGCCGGAGGTCGTGCTGATCGGGCGGCGCCAGCTGCGCTCCAGCAACAGCTGGCTGCACAACGTCGAGTCGCTCGTCGGCGGCAGCAACCGCTGCACGCTGCACGTCAATCCGGCCGACGTGGCGAAGTTCGGGCTCGGCGACCGCGCGGTCGTACGCTCGGCCAAGGGAGAGCTGGTCGTCGACGTCGAGATCAACGACGCGATCAGGCCCGGTGTGGTGAGCCTTCCGCACGGGTGGGGGCACGCCGGCGGACGACAGCGGGTCGCGGTGGCGACCTCCGGCGTCAACGCGAACGCGCTGACCGACGAGTTCGTCGTGGACGTTCCGTCCGGCAACGCGGTGTTCAACGGCATTCCGGTCACAGTAAGCCCGTACCAGGCGTGAGCCTGTCCAAGTGGAACCGAACGGTGGAGCGATGAGTGACGAGTCAGCGGGCGCGGGCCGGATCCCGCTTTCGGTCAACCAGGAATTCATGTGCATGTTCGACAAGGGTGACGACGAGGGCCCCTTCGGCCCCCGCTACCACATCGTGTACGGCTGGCGCGTCCGCGGCGCGGTCGACCTCGGCCTGCTGCAGGGCGCGCTGGACGACGTGGTCGCCCGCAACGAGGTGCTGCGCACCGAGGTGGTCCGGGACGCGGAGCCCAAGTACCAGCGGATCCACGAGCCGAGCTCGCCGGAGCTGGTCGTCCGCGACCTCACCGGCGTCGCGCAGGACGACCGGGACCGGGCCGCCGAGGAACTGCTGATCGAGATCGAGGCCGACGAGTACAGCATCCGGGAGCTGCCGCTGCTGCGCGCCGTGCTCGGCCGGTTCGACGACCACGACTCGGTGCTCGCGCTCATCGCCCACCACACGGTCTCCGACGGCTGGTCGATGCAGCTGATCATCAAGGAGCTCGCGGAGTGCTACGCGGCCAGGAGTGAGAACCGCGCACCCGACCTGCCGGAGGTCAGGCAGTACCAGGAGTACACGCGCTGGGAGTCGACCACCACGACCGACGAGGCACTGGCCAAGCCGAGCGAGTTCTGGCTGGACAAGCTCGCCGACGCCCAGATCACCGCGGTCCCCACCGACTTCCGCCGCTCCGACGACCTGCCGAAGAACACCTCGGTGGAGCGCTACCTGGTCGACCCGGACGTGACGGCCGCGACGCTGGAGCTGGCGCGGTCGATGCGCAGCTCCCCGTTCATGGTGCTGCTGGCCGCGTACAAGGTGCTGCTGCGGGAGATCACCGGGAACGACGACATCACCGTCACCACGATCATGTCGGGCCGGGGCCAGGCCCGGTTCGAGGAGACGATCGGCTCGTTCTTCAACCTCGTTCCACTTCGGACGGACCTGACCGGCTGCGGCAGCTTCCGCGAGGTCGTCGAGCGGACGCGCAAGACCTGCATCAGCGCGCTCACGCGGCAGATCCCGTTCCTCCGGCTCCTGTCGGACGCGCCGGAGCTCGGCGCCCCCTACGCCGCCGACGACGCCGCGGTGGTCGCGTTCCAGGTCTTCCAGTTCCCGTTCGTGATGGCCGCACAGCGGGTCGGCGACCTGGAGTACTCCGAGATCCGCAAGCGCCTGCTTCCCGCCGCGGTGAGCACGGACATCCCCGACGGTGCTTTGTGGACACTCGACATCGACCCGGCCGGCAACGAGATGATCGGCCAGATGCAGTTCAACAGCAACCTCTTCGAGGCGAGCACGGTGCGGGACATGGTCTCCCAGTTCCAGCAGGTGCTGAAGAAGTCAGTGTTCTCCCCGGACTAGACGGAAGCGTTTGAGGTGCCGAATGACCGCAATGGGTGACGAAGCCGCCGAAGCGGCCGAGATCGGCAAGCACTACGACGAGCGTTCCCCCATCGGCGACGAGTTCCGCGATGGCCAGCTGCACATGTGGTACTTCTACGACCGCGAGGACAGTGCCCCGCTGGCCGAGGCGGTCGGCCGGATCACCAGGAAGGTCACCGACACGCTCGGGCTGCGGCCCGGCGAGTCGGTGCTCGACGCCGGCTGCGGCCCCGGCACGACCGCGATCGGCATGGCCGAACGGTTCGGCGCACGGGTCACCGGCGTCACCGTCAGCCGGTTCGAGGTCGACCGGGCCACCGAACGCGCGCTGGCGAGCGAGGCCGGCGACCTGGTGACCTTCGAGTACGGCGACTTCATGGCGCTGGAGTACCCGGAGGGCACGTTCGACGCCGTGCTCGCGCTCGAGTCACTGCAGAACGCGCCGGACCTGGCCCAGGTGATCAGGGAGCTGTACCGGGTGCTGCGGCCGGGCGGACGGCTGTCGTTCTCGGACTTCAGCGCCGGTGCGCCCGGCCCGCCGGACCGGTTGGCGAAGTTCATGGAGACGCTGCGGCTGAGCAGGCTGCCGAGTCTCGAGGAGTGGTGCGAGCACCTGCGTGCCGCCGGCTTCCAGATCGAGGAGTTCACCCAGTGCGGACCCCGGGTGCTCGGCCGCAAGGCGAAGTACATCGAGGCCGCGCTGGTCCGCCGCCAGGAGATCGCCGCCAAGTTCGGCGAGGCGGCGCTCAACGAGTTCGCCGAGCAGCACCACGGCTTCTTCGCTCCCCGCAAGGACCAGGTCGGCTACGTGATCATCGCCGCTCGCAAGCCGTACCGCTGAGCACGCGGGCCGCAATTTCCTGACCTTCTTCACGGACCGCGGCGAGCTCCGAGGCGGCCGGTTTCCTCGGCGCGTCCGAGGACGTCGAGCTGGCGCGCGCCGCGGGCCGATAGAGTCCTATATGGACAGGCAGCCGAGCCCGAACACGGGCCCGGCTGCCTGTTCTCTTTTCACCGCAGGAAACCCGCGCGCTCGTCGCGGCGCATGACAGGAGATGCGGCGGTGAACCGGCGAGTGTGATTCTGAATCGCAGGGCACGCGTGAACCGATGCTCCGCGCCGCGATTCCCGCAGCCAGCAGACGAAACGGAGGCCGGGTGAGGAAAATGGCGCTCGACTCGAACGTTTCCCATTCCCTCACCTCGCCCGCACAGGACGACTGGTGGTATCTGTCGCAGGTGGACGGTCACGCGTCCGCGATCCGGCTCGCCTACCAGGTCACCGGCCCGCTCGACCTCGTGGCCCTGCGGGACGCGTGGCGCGTCCTCGCGGACCGGCACGAAGCACTGCGCACGACGCTACCCGCACCCGACGGCGTTCCGCTGCGGCAGATCAGCGCCGAGGCGACCACCGAACTGCGCGTCGTGGCCGGCGCGGCGCCGGAAGCCGCGGGGCTCGACGACGGGGTGCGGCTCGACACCGGGCCACTCGTCCGGCTCACCGCCGTCGTCCGCGGTCCCGCCGAGTACCTGCTGGTGCTGGACGCCCAGCGCGCCGTCGTGGACCACGAGTCCGCGGCCATCCTGCTCACCGAGCTGTCCGCGTGCTACACCGCGATCGTCTCGGGCCTGCGGCCGGCACTGCCCCCGCTGCCCGCCCAGCAGTACACGGACTTCGCGCGGTGGCAACGGGCGCGCGCCGAGGCACCGCAGGCGCGCCGCGCACTCGACGGGTGGACCTCGGCACTCACCCCGCCACCTCCGCCGCTGAACCTGCCCGCCGACCGGCCGCGGCGGGACGGCCCCGCGGGCCCGGGCGGCGTCCTGGAGTTCGCATGGGACCGTGTCGGCACCGCGGTCTCCGCCCTCGCCGAGTCCGAGGACACCACGGACGATGTCGTGCTGCTCGCCGCGTTCCAGGTGTTGCTGCACCGGCTGAGCGGCGCGGACCGGCTGTCGGTCGGCATGCCGGTCGACATTCGCCGCCCCGGCGACGCCGGGCAGGTCGGCGCGTTCGAGAACCTCGTCGTGCTCGGCGCCGACTTCGCGGACGGGCCGGCGTTCGGTGCGCACCTGCGCCGGGTCGCGGCCGCCGCGCGCACCGCCCGCACAGGTGCGGACGTCCCGTTCGACCGTGTGGTGCGGGCGGTGTGCACCGACCGCGACCCACTCCGGACCCCGCTGGTGGACGCGTTGCTGGTGCCCGCGGCGCGGCCGGCGCTGTGCCTGGCCGGCACCGAGGTCCGCGCCGTCGCGGTGGACCGCACGACGGTCACGGCCGACCTCACGTTGACCGTCCACCGGGTCGGCGACGCCGTCGCCGGTTCGCTCGCCTACCGCGCGAGCCTGTTCGACCCGGGCTCGGTCCGCCAGCTCCTCGACCAGCTCCACACGCTGCTCGCCGCCGCGCTCGACCGGCCGGACCGGCCGGTCGGCGAACTGCCGCTCGTGACTCCGGACCGGCTCCGCGCCGCCACCCGCGCCGCGGACCTGACCACCGGCACGGCCGACGAAACCACCGTGAGCGCACGGATGCACGCGTTCGCCGAAGCGCACCCGGACGCACCGGCCGTGTCACTGGGCGACGAGACGGTGAGCTACGGCGAACTGGTCGCTGCCGCGGGCGCGGTCACAAGTGCGCTGCGGCGCCACGGCCCCGTCGACGGCGCCGCGGTCGCGGTGCGGCTGCCCCAGGGACCGCATCAGGTCGCGGCGCTGCTCGGGGTCCTCGACGCGGGCGCGCACCTGGTGTGCTTCGGCACCGGCGACGCGGGAGAGCGCGGCCGGAGCGTCCTCGCCGACCTGCGACCGGTCTGCCTGCTGGTGCACGGCGACACCGCCGAGGACGACCTCGCCCGGTGGTTCCGCGACGACCTGGGTGGCCGGGTGCTGGACACCGGTGACCTCGGCGAGCCCGGTGCGGTGGTCCCCGTGCGCGCCCGGCCGGACGCACGCGCCTACGTCGCCTACACCTCCGGCTCGACCGGCCGGCCCAAGGGGATTCCCACCACTCACGCGACCCTCGCCCAGTTCGTGGGCTGGTTCGCCGACGAGTTCCGGATCGGCCCGGGTTCCCGGCTCGCGCAGTGGGCCGCCGCCGGCTACGACGCCGGCCTCGTCGAGACCTTCGCCGCACTCACCGCGGGCGCGACGCTGTGCCTGGTGCCCGACCGGATCAGGGCGCACCCGGAGCGGATGGTCGACTGGCTGGCCACCGAACGGATCACGGCGTTCCAGACCGTGCCCACCTTCGCCAGGGAGATCCTCAAGGCCGTCACGGCCGACGACGCGGCCGGCTCGCTCATCGCCATCGACCACCTCCTGCTGGCCGGCGAGGCGCTGCCGGGCGAGCTCGCGAACGCGGCGCGCGCGATGCTGCCCCGGGCACGGCTGGTCAACCTCTACGGATCCACCGAGACGATCCTGGCCACCTGGCACGAGGTCACGGGCGAGACGGCGGGGGTCGTGCCGATCGGCCGGCCGATCCCGGGCCGGCAGGTCCTCGTGCTCGACGACCGGGACCGCCCGTGCCCGAACGGGGTCACCGGGCACATCGTCGTCATGAGCCCCTACGTCACGACCGGGTACACCGGTGCGGCGGCAGGTGAGCGCGCGGCGTTCGAGCCGCCGGCCGATGCGGCGGCGCACGGCATCGCACCCGTCCGGTGCTACCGGACCGGTGACCTCGGCCGCCGCCGGTGGGACGGCTCGCTGGAGTTCGTGGGCCGTCAGGACCTGCAGGTGAAGTTCCAGGGTGTCCGAGTCGAGCTCACCGACATCGAGACCGCGCTCGCCGAGTGCGAGTCCGTCGCCGAGTGCGCCATCACCGCGGTCGCGGGCGCGGACGGACTGGTGAACCGCCTGGTGGCTCACGTCGTGCCCGCGCGGGACGAGACGGGCACGGCGCTCGGCTCCGCCGGGGACTGGCGCGCCGCGCTGCGGGCGAGGTTCGGCCGGTCGAAGTACCCCCTGTCGTTCCACACCGTGCTCGGGCTACCCCGCAACCTCGGCGGGAAGGTGGACCGCCGCCGGCTACCGGCGCCCGCCGCCACCGCGGCAGCGCCCGCCAGGACGCCCGCGTCCAGTGTGGACGACGCGCTCGCCGCGGTCTGGTCCGGAGTGCTCGGCGCCGCGCCGGCGGGCGCGGACGAGAGCTTCTTCACCGTCGGCGGCCACTCGCTTCTCGTGCCCGTCCTGCTCAGCCGGGTTCGCGAGCGGGTGGGCATCGAGGTGCAGGTGCGTGAGTTCCTCGCCGACCCCACGATCGCGGGCCTTTCGGCCCGGTCCGGCTCGCCGAGCGGAGTACAAGCAGTTCCCGAAACCAGGATTGGGTGAGAAGCGTGGCCATTGTTGACAACACGACGCCGTCGCTGGAGTTCGACGGCTACAAGCTCGACATCGCGGGCATCCGGCGGGTCGCGGAGGACCGGGCGCCGGTGAAGGTGGCGTCCTCCGCCCTGGACCGGGCCGCGCGTAGCCGGGTGATGTTCGAGAACACGGTCCGGGACGGCGTCCCCGTCTACGGCGTCACGACCGGCTACGGCGAGATGATCTACATGCTGGTCGACCTGTCCAAGGAGACCGAGCTGCAGACGAACCTGGTCCGCAGCCACAGCGCGGGCGTCGGCCCGGTGTTCGCCGAGGACGAGGCCCGCGCGATCCTGGCCGCCCGGCTCAACGCGCTGTCCAAGGGCTACTCCGCGGTGCGGCCCGAGTTGCTCGAGCGGCTCGCGCTCTACCTCAACCTCGGGATCGTCCCGGCCATCCCGGAGATCGGCTCGCTGGGGGCGAGCGGCGACCTCGGCCCGCTCGCGCACATCGCGTCCACGGTCATCGGCGAGGGCTACGTGCTGAGCGACGGCGGCACCACGAGCACCGGTCCGGTCCTGGCCGGCCACGGCATCACACCGCTCGACCTGAAGTTCAAGGAGGGCCTGGCGCTGATCAACGGCACCTCCGCGATGACCGGCCTCGGCGCGCTCGTGGTCGGCCGCGCACTGGACCAGGTGCGCCAGGCGGAGCTGGTCACCGCGCTGGTCGTCGAGACGATGCAGGGCTCCACCAGCCCGTTCCAGGCCGAGGGCCACGACATCGCCCGCCCGCACCGCGGCCAGATCGACAACGCGGCCAACATGCGGGAACTGATGCGCGGCAGCGCACTCGCGGTCGATCACGCCGACCTGCGCCGCCAGGCCAAGGAACAGCAGTCCGACGGTGACGTCTCGCGCACCGACGTCTACCTGCAGAAGGCCTACACGCTGCGCGCGATCCCCCAGGTCGTCGGCGCGGTGCGGAACACCCTGTACCACGCGGCGGAGACGATCGAGACCGAGCTCAACTCCTCGAACGACAACCCGCTTTTCTTCGAGGGCAAGGAAATCTTCCACGGCGCGAACTTCCACGGCCAGCCGGTCGCGTTCGTGCTGGACTTCGTCACGATCGCACTCACCCAGCTCGGCGTGTTCTCCGAGCGCCGCACCAACCGGTTGCTCAACCGGTACCTGTCCGGCCTGCCCGAGTTCCTCGTCGCCGCCGACCCGGGCCTCAACTGCGGGTTCGCGGGCGCGCAGTACCCGGCCACCGCGCTGGTCGCGGAGAACCGGACCATCGGCCCGGCCAGCACCCAGAGCGTCCCGTCCAACGGTGACAACCAGGACGTGGTCAGCATGGGCCTGATCGCCGGCCGCAACGCGCGACGGGTGCTGTCGAACAACAACTACATCCTCGCGGTCGAGTTCCTGGCCGCGGCGCAGGCGGTCGACGTGTCCGGGCGCCACGCGCGACTCAGCCCGGCCGCGCGGCTGACCTACGACAAGATCCGGTCGCTGGTGGCGACGCTGGACCAGGACCGCTACATGGCCGACGACATCGAGCGGGTGGCCGCCGCCATCGGCAAGGGCGAGTTCCTGTCCGTCCTCGACGGCACCGGCATCCAGCTGCGGGTGAACCCCCGGTGAGCCTGGTCGACGACCTGCTGCCGTCCCCGCCGGGCAACCTCGCCGGGGGGATCGTCCGGGCCGACGTCCTGGCCGACATCACCGCGGACGAGGAAGCCCGCCCCCTGCGGGACGCCGCGTAGGCGAACGTGACGACAAACGGTCCCGCACCCCGGCCGGGTGCGGGACCGTTTGTCTGTGCGAGACCGATGTCCTCGATGTCGCATCCACGTGTGCACATGGTTGCGCCCCAATGTGGCGTTCGGTGCGTCCAACGCACCCAATGTGGCGTTCGGTGCGTTGGACGCAACCAACGCCACATTGGGGCGCATCGCCCCGAACGGGAAGACGGGGTGCCGGCCGCGGCCGGCACCCCGTCTTCCGTGCTGTTCAACCGAAACGCAACGGCAACGCGTTCGGCCCGTAGATACCGATCGGCGGACGCCAGGTGAACGGCCCGGCGACCGCCGGAGCCCCGAGCCGGGTCGCCAGCGCGGGCAGCGCTTCGGCCAGTTCGGCCTTGGCGAGGGCGACGCCGAGACAGTGGTGCGGTCCCGCGCCGAACTGCAGGAGCGGGGCCTCGCGGGCGATCGTGATGTCGAACGCCGCGCCGTCGCGGAAGGCGCGGGGGTCGCGCTGGGCGGCCGTCACGCACATGGTCAAGAAGGTGCCCTCGGCGATGGGCAGGCCCTGGTATTCGAAGTCCTCCGCGGCGAACCGGTAGATCGTCGGCGAGGACGGGAGCCAGCGCATCACCTCGGTGACCGCCTGGTCCGCCAGTTCGGGCCGGCTGCCCAGCAGGCGCCACTGCTCCGGGTGCCCGGCGAACGCGACCATCGCGTTGGCGAGCTGGTGACGAGTCGTGTCGTGCGCCGCGAACACCATGGTGACGATGAGGTTGCGCACCTCGTCCGTGCTGATCAGCGGGTCGTCCCGCTGGGCGGCGACCAGCGCGGACAGCAGATCGCCGTCCGGCGCGGTCCGGCGCTGGGCCATCAGCGCATCGATGTACCCGTTCAGCCCGACCAGCGCGGACTCGACGCGCGCCGCGACGTCACCGCCGTGCGCGAGGCTGAAGACCAGGCCGATGTCCGACGTCCAGGTGTGGAAGACGCCGTGGTCCTCCGGCGGTACACCGAGCATCTCGCTCATCACCGCGAGCGGCAGCGGGTTGGCGAAGTCCTCGATGAACTCGCACTCCCCCCTCGAAGCCACGCGCTCGGCCAGCTGCCGCGCACCGGCCCGGATGAACGGCCGCAGCCCGGCGATCACCTTCGGCGTGAACGCCTTGCTCACCAGGCCGCGCAGGCGGCGGTGGTGCGCCCCGTCGTGGTTCATGATCATGGGGACGAACCAGTCGTGGATCGGCCCGCCGGTGATGCCGTTCATCTCCATGAAACGCTTGCCGTTGTGGTCGAGCCGCTGATCGCGCAGCAACGCGTGCGCCTCGGCGTAGCGCAGGACGAGAAGGCCGACCGGGCTCTCCGCGTACCAGTTCTTCGCCTGGGCCTCGGCCACCTCCGGCGTGCCGAAGCCGAACCCGGGTGCGGCGACGTCCAAAAAGGGCACCTCGCCGGACGCCGTCTCACTGTCCACTGTGGTCGACATGCCCGGGCTTACTGCCGAGGAGCGGCGAAGTAGTCGCGCACGACGCTGATCTGGCTCTCCATCATGCCCATCAGCCCCTGCACGATCTCCGGCGCGGCGTCGTCGGTGACCATGAACTCCCGGCGGTACTCCAGGAAACTGCGGCCGGGTTCGTTGGTCACCGGGAAAACCCGGTAGGTGGCGACGTAGTCGTAGAGGCACAGCACCGGCGCCACCGTGCGGTAGGTGAGGGAGCGGTCCACCTCGTTGCGGCCGACGACCTCCTGCTGCACCAGGCCCTGGTTCTGCAGCATGGTGAACTCGTACCGCGACGGCACCCGGTCCGGGCTGCCGCCTTCCATCCACCGCGCGTTTCCCACCGTGTCCCCGAACAGGATCTTGACCAGTTTCAGGACGTCACGGACCTCGGTCCACACCGTATCCGGATCGGCGTCGAGCACGGTGGTCTGGTACATCGTGTGCTTCGGCTTGATTGTCACGACATCTCCGCGGGGATCGAGGGGAACTGTCACCGCAAGTTAGCCGGAATTCCTTCCGGTGCGGAACATTCGAGCGTGCGAACCTGGGGACGGCGGGCTTCTCAACCGGCCAGCAGACGCCGGTTCCACCACGTCGGCGGCTTCCGGCCCAGCACCGCGGCGAGGTCCTCCAGCTCGCGCTGCAGCACGCGCAGGTCGTCGGCGACCAGCGCTTGCGGGCCGTCGCACCGGGCCTCTTCGGGGTGGGGGTGGACGTCGACGAGCACGCCGTCGGCCCCCACCGCGACCGCCGCGCGCGAGAGCGGCAGCACGAGGTCGCGCCGTCCGCCGGAGTGGGACGGGTCGATCATCACCGGCAGGTGCGAGAGCCGTTGGACGACGGGCACGGCGGAGATGTCGAGGGTGTTGCGGGTGGCGGTCTCGAACGTGCGGATCCCCCGCTCGCACAGCACGATGTCGAGGTTGCCGCGCTGGGCGATGTACTCGGCCGCCATCAGCCACTCCTCGATGGTGGCGCTCATGCCGCGCTTGAGCAGTACCGGCTTGCCCGCCTCGCCCACGGCCTGCAGCAACCCGAAGTTCTGCATGTTCCGCGTGCCGATCTGGAGCATGTCGGCGTAGTGGGCGACCATTTCGACGTCGTGCGCCGCGACCACCTCGGTGACCACCGGCAAGCCGGTCTCGGCACGGACGTCGGAGAGGATCTTCAGGCCGAGCTCGCCGAGCCCCTGGAAGGCGTAGGGCGACGAGCGCGGCTTGAACGCGCCACCACGCAGCAGCGTCGCGCCCGCGGCCTGGGCCATCCGCGCCGCTTCCAGGGTCTGCTCCGGCGTCTCCACCGCGCACGGGCCGGCGATCAGGGTGACCGTGTCCGGGCCGATCGGCACGCCGCGGACGTTCACCGTGGACCGCTCCGGGTGGTGTTCCAGGCTGACCAGCTTGTACTTGGCGGAGATCCGGGTGGCGCTGCGCACCCCCCGCATCCCGCCGAGGTTGAGTGCCTCGAACCGGTCGACCTCGCCGACCAGCCCGATGACCATCCGGCTCACCCCGCGGCTGACGAAGGCTTCGCCGCCCGCCGCCGTCACCCGGTCGACGACCGCTTCGACGTCCTCGGCCGTGGCATCGACAGCCATGACGATGACCATGATTTCCGCACCTTCCAGCGCTACGGCTTCCGCCGCCGGCGGACGCCGGCGGGGCTGCTGCGCATCGAGCATCCGGCCGGGCGGCGGATACCTGCGTCTCCACGGTTGCGCACCCGCCACCGTGCGGAACGGCGGCGGGCGGTTCAGCCTTCCGGGAGCAGCTGGGCCAGGCCCGCGTAACCGATCTCGCGCAGCCGCAGGCCGGACGTCGTCGCGTAGGCGTCGTCGGCACGCAGGCCCACGCCCTCCACGACGCGGTTCATGAAGTTGAACAGCGCGCACACCTGGATCGCGTCGTGCAGGGCACGGTCGTCCCAGCCGGCGGCGAACACGGCTTCGGCGTCGTCCCGGGTCATCCGGGACGGCGTCCGAGTCAGCTTGCCGACGTACGCCAGCACCGGCCTGATCTTCTCGTCCACCGGCGCGGCGTCGAGGTCGCGCACCGCGGCGGCGAGCAGCCCTTCGGGGACGCCGAACGCTTCCGCGGTGATCGTGTGGATCCCGTGGCAGTAGCCGCAGCTGTTCACCCCCGACACGTACGCCGCGATCAGCTCGCGCTCGCCCGGCGTGAACGGGGAGTCGGCGCGCATCACCTGCTCGTGCAGGTCCAGCAATGGCCGCGCCGGGCCGGGATAGGCCTCGAACACGTGCAGCAGCCGGGTTTCAGCCGGCAGGGAATCCAGGTACGACATCGGGCTCTCCGTCTCCGTCGGCCAGTCGGTCGACTTCGCCGCGGCGCAGCGAACAGGCGGTCAGGTAGGCGATCGAGGCCGGGCCGGCCTCGGGAACGGCGGCGGCGACGCGCCCGGCGGCCTCGGCCCACGCCGCCCGCAACGCGGCGGGAGCCGATGTCCCGGGCGGGCTCCCGCAGGCGCCCCGGACCGAGCGCCAGCGCGCGCACCCGGCCGCGACCAGGCCGGGCAAGCCGAACCCGGCCACGCCGTGCCGGGCCTGGTCGACCGCTTGGGTCACCAGAGCCGGGTCGTCGGCGAGCCGGGCGAACCCGACCCCGGCCAGCAGGCGCTCCGCGTCGAGGCCGAGCAGGATGACGCCCACCTCGGCCGAGCCCGGGTCGTCGACCGAGGGGAACGCGAACCGGGTGTCAGGCACCGGTCACCGCCGGGACGCGTTCCCGGTGCAGGCTGTGCGCGATCGACGCGGCCACCCGCGCGGTCGCCACGCGGTGGCCGTCGATGTTGCGCGCGGCCGGGCCGAGCATCAGCCCGGCCGCCGCACCGACCACCGATACCCGGGGTGCGCGGGCATAGCCGAGCGTCCGCTCGTCCAGGTCCGGCCAGCCGTCCCGCTCGCCCACGAGGTCCGGGGGGAGCAGACCGGCGCCGCTCGACGGGGTGGTGCCGAGGGCCAGCACGGCGGTGTCCGCCTCGACCACGCGCCCGCTCTCCAGCCGGCAGACCACGCCGTCGCCGATTTCCTTCACCGACTCGCCGCGGTGGACGATCAGCCGTCCGTCGGACTCGGCCTGCTCCAGCAGCGGCCGGAACTCGAACATGATCGACGCTCGCCGGTGGCGGCGCATCAGCTCCAGCCGCCCGTCCCGGTCGACGCCGTCGAAGCGCGCGCGGCCTTCCGGGCGGAAGAACGAGGAATTGACGTCGGCGCACTGGTAGCGCTCGCCGGGTTCCCGGACCACCCAGTGCACCTCGCGGCCCGCCGCGAGCGCGCCGGTGATCAGGTGCGCCGCGGTGAGCCCGGCACCGACCACGATCTGGCGCTGCCCGCCCGCGGGCACCGGTTCGTCCCAAAAGGACACTCCGGCCGGCGGACGGCCGCCGCCCCACCAGGCGTCGGGTGCCGGGCGGCGCTCTTCGCCGAGGCAAAGCACGGCGTGGTGCGCGGTGACGGTGAACCGGTTCGCGCGCACCGTCACCGCATCGGTGGTCGGCAGCATTTCGCGCACGGACGCCTGCCACGTCCGCTCCGCGATGTGGTGGCTCGTCACCAGGTGGTCGCAGTAGGCCTCGAAGACGTCGACCGGCACGACCGAGCGGTGCCCGGCCTGCGCCATCCGGATCTCACGCCGCTCGGTGTGGGTCAACCGCGCCCAGTGCAGCCGGGCGAAGTCCAGCAGCTCGCAGTCGCGGTACCCCTCCACGCCGGGGTGGTGCTCGTACGGCGAGCGCAGCACCCGCTGGCCGAGGCGGTCGATCCGGTCGAAGAACCGCCCGCAGGGGCGGCCGGTCCGGTCGAGCACCACGACGTCGCGGACGCCGTGGTGCCACAACGCGGAAGCGACCGCGAGCCCCGCCGGGCCGGCCCCGACGATGACGACGTCGGCGGAGTTCCCCGGAGTGGCGCCGGGATCCGGGAGGACCGGTGCGCCCACACGCGGCCAGTCACGCCCGCGGGGCGAGTCGAGCAGGTGCGGTTCCGGCACGAACTTGATCACGAGGCCCCTGCCGGACTCAGTCGACGACGGTGATCGGCACGATCAGCTCGATCACCGGGCGTTGCTGCATCCCGTCGCTGACCAGCTGATCCAGCGTCGCCTGCGA
>Ga0207668_10000858_pt1 | contig 18305 bp, 17 predicted proteins | sample KBSS43metaG_FD_184323 | JGI IMG/M metagenome (GOLD analysis project Ga0207668, IMG submission 184323) | Switchgrass rhizosphere microbial communities from Kellogg Biological Station, Michigan, USA - KBS S4-3 metaG (SPAdes) (version 2) | ecosystem: Host-associated > Plants > Roots > Rhizosphere... | reverse complement strand
CGGGCGCCGACGATCCGTCGCCGCGTCCCGGCGCGCGTGCCACCGCAGCTTCATCAGCAGCACCTGGCGATGCGCCCGGAACGACAGCGACAGCGGGTCACGCCAGAGCGGGGTGCCCGGCGCTGCGTCGCGTTCGATTTCCACGGTTCCATTGTGACGGGTCTTCGGCATCTGTCGACTTGACGTGCTCACCCGTGTCGATGTCGTGATGGTGAACAGCGATCCAACTGGCTGGGACGCCACCGCGGTCGGCGCCCGCGTGGTGACGTTCAACGGGGCGGGCGGTTGGGCGCAACGCCGAGTCGCCGCGAGCAGCAACGTCGCCGTGCTCCCGGACTCCGTGGACTTCGTCTCCGCCGCCGCACTGCCCGTCGCCGGCGTCACCGCGCGCTGGGACCTGTCGTCGACTGAGTGCGTCCACGAAGTTAACGCCATTGCGCGCGAAGGAGATCGAGTTGCCGAACGTGCGGTCAGGGCGGAAATCTTGACGAGAATTCGCCCTCACCGCACGTTGGACGACATTCGACGTGCGTCAGCCGCTACTTGTTGCCGCGCAGTTCGTGCGACAGCGCCTCCAGCTCGTCTCCGCCGGCCATCTCCTGAGTGAGGTGCTCCAGGGTGATGTCGTCGTAGGTGCAGTCGAGTTTCTGCTTGCCGCGGTTGAGCAGCACGAAGTGATCGCCCACCATGTGCGCGTGATGCGGGTTGTGGGTGATGAAGACGACGCCGAAGCCGGCCTCCTTGGCCGCGGTGACGTACTTGAGCACCACACCCGACTGCTTGACGCCGAGTGCGGCGGTCGGCTCGTCGAGGATCAACACCCGCGCCCCGAAGAACACCGCTCGCGCGATTGCCACGCATTGACGTTGACCGCCGGACAGCGATCCGATGGGTACGTCGACGTCGGGCAGGTCGATGCCCATCTTGGCCAACTCGGTGAGCGTGGTGGCCCGCATCCCGTTGGCATCCAACGAGAACGGGAACGACTTCTTGCGCAGCTCCTGGCCGAGGAAGAAGTTGCGCCACACCGGCATCAACGGCACGACGGCAAGGTTCTGATACACCGTGGCGATGCCCTTTTCCAGCGCCTCGGCCGGCGACGCGAAGCGTGTCGGCTCGCCGTCGACCAGCAGCTCACCTTCAGTCTGCTGATGCAGCCCGGAGATGATCTTGATCAGCGTGGACTTGCCAGCGCCGTTGTCACCGAGGATGCCGGTGACCTCACCTGCGTGCACCCTTAGGCAAATATCCTGCAGCGCAGCGATGTTGCCGTAGGACTTGCCGACGTGCTTCAACTCGACGAGGGGGACCTTGCCCCCGGACGGGGCGTCGTGCTCCGGACGTTCCACTGTTGCGGTCATTCGGTCACCTCTTGGCGGCGTAGTTACGGAAGGCGTTGTTGGCGAGGACGGCGAACAGCAGCATCGCGCCGAGGAAGAACTTGAACCAGTCGGGATTCCACCCGGCGTAGACGATGCCCTTCTCGGTCATGCCATAGATGAACGCGCCGATTGCCGCGCCGACGGCGGTGCCATACCCGCCGGTCAGCAGACAGCCGCCGACCACCGCGGCGATGATGTACAGGAACTCGTTGCCGAGGCCCTGGCCGGACTGGACGGTGTTGAACGAGAACAGCAGGTGCATGCCGACGAACCAGGCGGCGAATCCGACGAACATGAACAGCCCGATCTTCACCTTCGTCACCGGCACGCCGACGGCACGGGCGCTGTCTTGGTCGCCACCAACGGCGAAGATCCAGTTGCCGATGCGCGTCTTGAACAGCACGTACGTCGCCACCAGGGTGAAGGCGAGCCACCACACCACCGTGATGCGGATGTCGAAGCTACCGACGTGAAACGACGACGCGAATACGGCCTGTCCCGAGTCCCAGCCAGCCATGTCGCTGACGCTCTTGGTTGCGACGGCACCCGAAATCAGCTTCGTCACGGCAAGATTGATGCCAGACAGCATGAACAGGGAGCCCAGGGTGATCAAGAAGCTAGGAATCTTCGTCTTGACCACGAGGTAGCCGTTGAGAAAGCCGACCGACAGTGCCAGCACCAACGCGAGCGCCGCGCCAATCCACAGGTTGAGGTGCAGGTTGTAAGCCAACATCGACGCGGCCAGTGAACTGAAGGTCACTGCCACACCTGACGAGAGGTCGAATTCGCCACCGATCATCAGCACCGCCACGGCACAGGCCATGATGCCGATGGTCGAGCTCCCGTACAGGATGGTGGAGATGGACGCCGCCTCGAAGAACGGCCCGGCGATGATCGAGAACAAGATGAAGATCGCCACGGCGCCGACGAGGGCACCCATCTCGGGCCGGATAAGAAGCCGCTGAAGGCGATTGCGTTCCTTCACACGTTCGTCGTGTACGACCTTGTGTTCGCCGAGGCCGACGGCTGCATCGGTACTCATCAGTGCCCTTCCTTCTTCGCGCGAGCGCTCATCAGCGCGTGCCGGCCTTCGCGTACTCCGCCACCGCTTCGATGTTCGACTTGTCGATGAACGCAGGTCCGGTCAGCGTTGCCTGGCCGCCACCGATCACGTTGGCGTTGCTCAGGTACAGCCACAGTGAGTCGACCGCGAGATAGCCCTGCAAGTACGGCTGCTGATCGACGGCCCACTGGACGTCGCCGCTCTCGATTGCACTCACCAGCGCGGCATTGGTGTCGAATGTGCCGATCTTGGCCTTGCTGCCCGCGGTCTTCACCGACTGCACGGCCGTCAACGCGAACGGTGCGCCGAGAGTGACGACCATGTCGACCGCTGGGTCCTGCTGGAGTTTGGCGGTGATCGTGGACTCGACCGACGGCATGTCCTTGCCGTTGACGTTGAGGATCTCGGTGGCCGGGAAGGTGTTCTTCAGGCCGGCGCAGCGTGCTTCGAGGTCGACGTGACCCTGCTCCTGGATCACGCACAACGCCTTGGTGGCCCCGTCCTTCTTGAGCCGATCGCCTGCGCCCTGACCGGCGATGTATCCGTCCTGACCGAAGAACTCCTTGACGCCCATCTTCTGCCAGGCGTCCATCCCTGCGTTGAAGGCCACGACCGGAATGCCCTTGGCCTCAGCGGCTTCCACTGCTGCCTGCATCGCATCCGGCTTGGCCAGAGTGACCGCAATGCCCTGAACGCCACTGTCGATGGCTGCCTGAACCAGGTTGGCCTGATTCGGCGCCTCTGGATCGTTGGAGTACCGCAGTTCGATGTTGTCCTTCTTGGCGGCCGCCTCGGCTCCCTTGCGGATGAGATCCCAGAACGAGTCCCCAGGAACTTCGTGGGTGATCATCGCAATGGTCATTCGCGGCGTGTCGACCGTGCCGCCGCCGCCACCTCCGTCACCCGATCCCTCGGGCTTGCCGCCCGTGGACGAACACGCCACCATCCCGAGGGCGATTACGCCCGCTCCGGCCACTGCCGCGAGCCGCTTGAACACCATTGTTTCTCCTGTTCTCGACGTCGCCGTGCCGTCTCGATCGACCCGACGGGTCAGTGCCCGGCGACACGCCTCAGTGCTGATGTAATACGGCTCACACTCGAAAGTCAAGACTTTGTTCGGACATTAGGACTGCATATCAAATGCTAGGGTGCGTCCATCCAGGTCAGAAAGAGAGAGGTGACGATCATGACCACCTTCGACCTCGCGGTGTCCTCCGAGATGGTCTTCACCGACATGCCCATCCTCGATCGCGTCAAGCGGATCGACCAACTCGGCTTCGCCGTCGAGATCTGGAGTTGGCACGACAAGGACCTGGAGGCACTGGCTGCCACCGGTGCGCGGTTCTCGTCGATGACGGGCTACCTCCATGGTGACCTGATCGATCGCGACGGCGCCGACGAGGTCATCCGCACCGCCGAACTGAGCATTAAAGCCGCTGAGCTACTTGGTGTTCCGCGGCTGAACCTGCACACCGCCGAGCTCGTCGACGGGCAGGCCGCGCGACCTCGGCAGCGCGCCACCGGGACCATGTGGTTGACCGCCGCGCGGGCGTTGGAGCGCATTGGGCAGCTCGGCGCCGCAGCCGGCGTCACGTTCTGCGTCGAGAACCTCAACACCATCGTCGATCACCCGGGGGTACCCCTGGCCCGCGCCAAGGACACGCTGGCGTTGGTGGAGGCCGTCGATCATCCGAACGTGAAGATGATGCTCGACCTCTACCACGCGCAGATCGGCGAGGGGAACCTCGTCGAGTTGGTGCGCCGTTGCGGTGACGCCATCGGTGAGGTTCAGGTGGCCGACGTACCAGGGCGGTGCGAACCGGGCACCGGCGAGATCTACTACCCCGCCATCGCGAAGGCATTGCGCGACATCGGGTTCCGCGGGACCGTCGGACTGGAGGCGTACGCCGCAGGCGACAGCACCGTCGCCCTGGAAGCGTTCCGCACCGCATTCAGCTAGGTCGGCCATCTCCGCCGCGCAAGGAAATTGCTCGCGGGAGCGAGTCAGCGGTCGACGAGTGTCGTCTCGAAGTAGTACCGGGACGCCCGGTAGCAGTGGTTGCCCAACTCGACGGCCCGGCCCGAGTCGTCGAAGGCCGTGCGGCTCATCGTCAGCAGCGGCGCGCCAGCCTTCTCGTCGAGCAACCGGGCTTCGGTCTTGGTCGCAGGCTTGGCCCCGATGCGTTGTCGGGCCAGCCGGATGTGCACCCCGCGGGCGCGGAGCGCTTGATAGAGGCCGTTGGCCTCGAGCTCGTCGGCGTCGGGCGCCAGTTCGATCGGCAGGTAGTTCGTCATGACCGCGAGCGGCTCGCCATTGGCGCAGCGCAGGCGCTGGATGGTGACGAGCTCGTGGTCGCGGTCGAGGTTCAACTCACCAGCGATCTCTTCGCCCGCGGCACCGGTGTGGTACTCCAGCAATTGCGTGGTGGGCTCCTGGCCGGCCCGCGCCAGGTCGTCGAACAGGCTGGTCAGCTCGACCCGGCGATGGACGGGGTTCTGGACCACCTGGGTGCCGACGCCACGCTTGCGCACCAGCATTCCCTTGTCGACCAGTTCCTGGATCGCGCGTCGCGTCGTCGGCCGGGACAAGGTCAGCCGGCTCGCGAGCGCGAGTTCGTTCTCGAACCGATCGCCGGGCGCCAGCTCGCCGTTGCGGATGGCGGCTTCGATGGCTTGGGCAAGCTGATAGTAGAGAGGGACAGGGCTGGACCTGTCGAGCTCAACGGCCAGTGGCACGTCCACTCCGATCTCGGTCGGTGATCAGAAAAGAGTAGCTGCATGTTAGCACCGGATTGATTGTAAGTCAGAATGTCAGGACAAACTATTGACAGGGCCGAGTGACGCGAGGCACAGTCTTAGGCAAGTACCGCCCACGATTTCTTGGGAGCCAAATTGAGTAGCGCCGAACCGTTCGACGTCGTCGCCATCGGGCGCAGCGGCGTCGACGTCTACCCCCTGCAGACGGGCGTCGGCCTCGAGGACGTCGAGACTTTCGGCAAGTTCCTCGGAGGAAGCGCCGCCAACGTCGCGGTAGCTGCCGCGCGACTGGGCAACCGCACCGCGTTGATCTCCGGCGTCGGCGCCGATCCGTTCGGCAAGTTCGTCCGCGCGGAGCTGGCCAAGCTCGGAGTCGACAACCGCTTCGTCGCCGTGCACGGCGAGTACCCCACCCCGGTCACGTTCTGCGAGATCTTCCCGCCCGACGACTTTCCGCTGTACTTCTACCGCAAACCGTCGGCTCCCGACCTGCAGATCCGACCCGACGAGCTCGACGCCGACGCGATTCGGGCTGCCCGGCTGTACTGGTCGACCGTCACCGGACTGTCCGAAGAACCCAGCCGCAGTGCACATTTCGCGGCCTGGACCGCTCGGGAGCGGGCGCCGCTGACGGTGCTCGACCTCGACTACCGGCCGATGTTCTGGGACTCCCCCGCAGCCGCCACCGAGCAGGTCCGGCGTGCGCTCGGACACGTCACCGTCGCCGTCGGCAACCGCGAAGAATGCCAGATCGCCGTTGGCGAGACCAATCCCCACAAGGCCGCCGACGCGCTGCTGGACCTCGGCGTCGAACTCGCGATCGTCAAGCAGGGGCCCCGCGGCGTACTCGGCAAGACCCGCCACAGTTCGGTCACTGTGCCGCCCAACGACGTCGACGTGGTCAATGGCCTCGGCGCCGGAGATGCCTTCGGCGGCAGCCTGATCCACGGCCTGCTGCGCGGCTGGCCGTTGGAGAAGACCCTGCGCTACGCCAACGCCGCCGGGGCCATCGTGGCCTCGCGGCTGGAGTGCTCGACGGCGATGCCGCGGGCCGACGAGGTCGCCGCACTGGCCGAGCTGACCGCCGTGGGGGCCGTCAATGTCTAGTGCCACGTGCAAGGACTACAACGACGTCACCGACCTGCGGGCCGCCGATCCGGGCGCCATCGCCAAGGCATGGAACTCCCGCACCACCCGACCGACCGTGCGGGGCAACGGCAGACTGATGATCGTCGCCGCCGATCACCCGGCGCGCGGCGCGCTCGCGGTCGGCAACCGTCCGACGGCGATGAACAGTCGGGTCGACCTGCTCGACCGGCTGCGCGCGGCATTGGCCGACCCCGGCGTCGACGGCGTACTCGCCACGTCCGACATCCTCGACGACCTGCTGCTGCTTGGTGCGCTCGAGGACAAGGTGGTGTTCTCGTCGTTCAACCGCGGTGGGCTGGCTGGGGCCAGCTTCGAACTGGACGACCGCATGACGGCGGCCACCGCCGCGTCCACCGCCGCCGCGAAGATGAACGGCGGAAAGATGCTGTGCCGCATCGATCTCGACGATCCCGGCACCGTTGCGACGATGACGGCATGCGCGCAGGCCGTCGACGAACTCGCCGCCCTCGGCCTCATCGCGATGCTCGAGCCGTTCATGTCCAGCCGCGTGAACGGCAAGGTGCGCAACGACCTCTCCCCCGATGCCGTGATCAAGTCGATCCACATCGGCCAGGGGCTCGGTTCGACCTCGGCGTACACGTGGATGAAGCTGCCCGTCGTCGACGAGATGGACAGGGTCATGGAGGCGACGACGTTGCCAACGCTGCTGCTCGGCGGCGATCCCGCCGACCCCGACGAGGCCTTCGCCAGTTGGGAGAAGGCGCTCGCGCTGCCATCGGTGCGCGGACTGATCGTCGGTCGCACCCTGCTGTACCCGCCCGATGGCGACGTCGCATCCGCCGTCGCCACGGCCGCGTCGATGGTGAGGTGAGCCGGTGCACAGCAAGCTCTACATCCCGGCCCGCAGCGCCACCCTGCCGTACGTCGTCGACGTCACCCCGGAGTCGGCCGGCTGGAGCGAATCGTCGCTGCAGATCATCGAACTCGACGACACCCAGACCGCCGAGCTTCACACCGCAGACACCGAGGTGATGATTCTGCCGCTGACCGGCGGCGGCACCATCGAATGCGATGGAGCGACGTTCGAATTGTCGCCGCGGGCTTCGGTTTTCGACGGCCCGGCCGACATGGTCTACCTCGGCATCGGCCAGACGTACGTCATCTCCGGCGAGGGCCGCTTCGCGATCTGCGGGGCCCGTGCCAAGCGCTCGCTCCCCAACCGGCGCGTCGCCGCCGCGGACGTCTCCGTCGAACTGCGTGGTGCGGGCAACTGCAGCCGCCAGGTGCACAACTTCGGCACCGCGGACGTCTTCGAGGCGGACTCGCTGATCGCCTGCGAGGTCATCACGCCAGGAGGCAACTGGTCGAGCTATCCTGCGCACAAGCACGACGAGAACACCCCGACGGAAAGTGAACTCGAGGAGATCTACTACTTCGAGATCGCCAGCGGCCCGGACGGAAGCAGGGGCTTCGGGTACCACCGCGTGTACGGCACACCGGACCGGCCCATCGAGGTGCTCGAGGAGGTGCGCACCGGCGACGTCGTCCTGGTACCGCACGGCTACCACGGCCCGTCGGTCGCTGCGCCCGGCTACCACATGTACTACCTGAACGTCATGGCCGGACCAGGCGCCGAGCGCGCATGGAAGATCGTCGACGATCCGGAGCACGCGTGGCTCCGCGGAACCTGGGCCGACCAGGCCGTGGATCCGCGCCTGCCCCTGCACGACCCGAGAGGAGCCTGATCGTGGTTTCCACCGCACCGAAGCGGGCTGAGAAGACGCCGGATTCCGAGCCGACCATCCGACTCACGGTGGCGCAGGCGACCATTCGCTTTCTCGGCAACCAGTACGTCGAACGCGACGGCGACCGTAACAAGTTCTTCGCGGGCTGCTTCGGCATCTTCGGCCACGGCAACGTGGCCGGACTCGGCCAGGCGCTGCTGGAGGACGAGGTATCCGCGGCCGAGGCGGGCAGCCAGCCGCTGCTGCCGTACGTGCTCGGCCGCAACGAGCAGGCCATGGTGCACAGCGCCGTCGCCTACGCGCGCCAGAAGGACCGCCTGCAGACCTGGGCGGTCAGCGCCAGCGTCGGTCCCGGCTCGACCAACATGCTCACCGGTGCGGCCCTCGCGACGATCAACCGGTTGCCGGTGCTGCTGCTGCCCGCCGACACCTTCGCCACCCGCGTGAGTTCGCCGGTGCTGCAGGAGTTGGAGCTTCCGTCGAGCGGCGACGTCACCGTCAACGACGCGTTCAAGCCGCTGTCGCGCTACTTCGACCGGGTGTGGCGGCCCGAGCAGCTGCCCGCCGCGCTGCTCGGCGCAATGCGAGTGCTCACCGACCCCGTCGAAACCGGTGCCGCCACCGTCGCGATCCCCCAGGACGTCCAGGCCGAGGCGCACGACTGGCCGGAATCGCTCTTCGCCGAACGCACCTGGCACGTCGCCCGCCCGCTGCCGGAACGCTCGGTGATCGAACGCGCCGCCGAGGTCATCCGCTCGGCCAGCAAGCCCCTGATCGTGGCCGGCGGAGGCGTCGTCTACTCGGGCGCCACCGAGGCGCTCGCCGCGTTGTGCGCGCACACCGGGATTCCGGTCGGGATGAGCCAGGCCGGCAAGGGCGCGCTGTCATACGATCACCCGCAGTGCGTCGGCGCGATCGGATCGACGGGCACCACCGCCGCCAACGCACTGGCCACCGAGGCCGACGTCGTGATCGGAATCGGCACCCGCTACAGCGATTTCACCTCTGCGTCGCGCACCGCGTTCAACAACCCGGACGTGAAGTTCGTCAACGTCAACGTCGCATCGCTCGACTCGGTCAAACAGGGCGGCATCAGCGTCGTCTCCGACGCCCGCGAGGCCATCGAGGCACTGAGCGTAGCGCTGGCCGACTACTCGGTGAGCGACGACTACCGGGCCCGCACCGCAGCGCTGGCCAAGGAATGGGACGACACGGTGTCCGCGGTCTACGCCGTCGAGGACGGGGTCGCGCTGAACCAGAACCAGGTCATCGGGCTGGCCAACACGCTGAGCGACCCGCGCGATGTCGTCGTCTGCGCCGCGGGCTCGATGCCCGGTGATCTGCACAAGCTCTGGCGGACAAGGGATCCCAAGGGATACCACGTCGAGTACGGCTACTCCTGCATGGGCTACGAGGTCGCGGGCGGGCTCGGGGTCCGCATGGCCGATCCCAGCCGCGACGTGTTCGTCATGGTCGGCGACGGCTCCTACCTGATGATGGCCACCGAGTTGGTGACCGCCGTGCAGGAGCGCATCAAGGTCATCGTCGTGCTGGTGCAGAACCACGGCTTCGCCTCCATCGGCTCGCTGTCGGAAGCCCTTGGCTCGCAGCGGTTCGGGACGTCGTACCGATACCGCAGCGACGACGGCAGGCTCGACGGCGGAAAGCTTCCGATCGACCTCGCCGCCAATGCGGCCAGCCTTGGCGTCGACGTCGTCAAGGTGGCGACGGCAGCCGAGTTCGGCGATGCGGTCAAGGTGGCCAAGGCCAGCGACCGCACCACCGTCATCCACGTCGAGACCGACCCGCTGATCCCGGCCCCCGACAGCGAGTCGTGGTGGGACGTCCCCGTCAGCGAGGTGTCCGCGCTCGAATCCACCCAGACCGCATACCAGAAGTACGCCGACTGGAAGACCATCCAGCGCCCCCACGTCCGTCCCTCAGACCGATAACGAGAAAGCAGAATGAGCAAGATCTTGGTGGGGTCCGCCCCCGACTCCTGGGGCGTCTGGTTCCCCGACGACCCGCAGCAGACGCCGTACACCCGTTTCCTCGACGAGGTGGCGGCGTCCGGCTACGAGTGGATCGAACTCGGTCCGTTCGGCTACCTGCCCACCGATCCGCAGAAGTTGTCCGACGAGCTGGCCGCGCGCGGCCTCAAGCTCTCGGCGGGAACGGTTTTCGAGCATCTGCACCAGGATGATTCGTGGGACGCCGTGTGGTCCCAGATCGAGCACGTCGCCAAGCTGACGGCCGCCGTCGGCGGCAAGCACGTCGTGGTCATCCCCGAGATGTGGCGTGATCCGGCGACGGGCGCGGTGCTCGAGGACCGCAACCTGACGCCCGCACAGTGGCGCAAGAAGACCCAGGGCATGAACGAGCTCGGCAAGGCGATGTTCGAAAAGTACGGCGTGCGTGCGCAATACCATCCGCACGCGGACAGCCACGTCGACACCGAAGCGAACGTCTACCGGTTCCTCGACGGCACCGACGGAGACTTCGTCAACCTGTGCCTGGACACGGGACACATCAGCTACTGCGGGGGCGACAACATCGCCATCATCCGGCGCGCGCCCGAACGCATCGGCTACCTGCACCTCAAGCAGGTCGATCCCGAGGTCCGCGCGAAGGTCGAAGCCGAGGACCTGCCGTTCGGTGAGGCCGTCAAGCTCGGCGCGATGATCGAGCCGCCGCTGGGCATTCCGGACATGCCGCCGCTGCTCGCCGAGATCGAACGGCTCGGCATCGACGTGTTCGCGATCGTCGAACAGGACATGTACCCGTGCGAAGCCGACGCTCCGCTGCCCATCGCCAAGCGCACCCAGTCCTACCTCGGGTCCTGCGGCGTCCCGTCCGTCCGCTTCAACTAGGAGATCGAAAAGCCATGCCCGACTTGCGTGTAGCCGTCCTCGGCGTGGGCGTCATGGGTGCCGACCACGTCGCCCGGTTGACCTCGAGGATCACCGGTGCCCGAGTATCCGTCGTCAACGACTACGTCACCGAGAAGGCCGAGCAGATCGCCGCCGACATCCCGGCATGCCGCGCCATCGCCGACCCGCTCGACGCGATCGCCGAGCCCAGCGTCGACGCCGTCGTGCTCGCCACTCCCGGGCCCACCCACGAGAAGCAGCTGCTGGCGTGTCTGGAGCACGGCAAGCCGGTGCTGTGCGAGAAGCCGCTGACCACCGACGTCGCAACGTCTTTGGAGGTCGTCAAGCGGGAGGCCGAGCTTGGCCAGCGGCTCATTCAGGTGGGCTTCATGCGCCGGTTCGACGACGAGTACGCCCAGCTCAAGGCGCTCATCGACTCGGGCGACCTGGGTCGTGCGCTCGTCCTGCATTGCGCCCACCGCAACCCGGCCGTACCGCCGTCGTTCGACAGCGCGATGGTGGTGCGGGATTCCCTCGTCCACGAGGTCGACGTGACGCGCTTCCTGTTCGACGAGGAGATCACGTCGATCCAGCTCATCAAGCCGGCGGCCAATCCCGGTGCACCGCAAGGACTCGCGGATCCACAGATCGCGATTTTGAGGACAGTCACGGGCATCCATGTCGATGTCGAGCTCTTCGTCACCACCGGCGTCGCCTACGAGGTACGCACCGAGGTCGTCGCCGAGAGGGGCAGCGCGATGATCGGCCTCGACGTCGGCCTGGTGCGCAAGAGTGCGCCGGGCACGTGGGGCGGACAGCTTGCGCCGGGGTTCCGCGAGCGCTTCGGGCAGGCCTACGACTCGGAGTTCCAGCGCTGGGTCGACGCCATTCACGCCGGGACCAACGTCGACGGACCGACCGCCTGGGACGGATACGCCGCATCCGCGGTGTGCGAGGCGGGTGTCGAGTCGCTCAACAGCGGGCTGCCCGTCGAGGTGAAGATGGTCGACCGCGCGTCGATCAAGGGGGCGTGACGTGAAGATCGCCCTCGATCCCACGCCGTTCCACCACGACTACGACCTGCTGGACTTCCCGAAGCTGGTCGCCGAACTCGGTTACGGATACCTGCAACTCACCCCGCACCGGGACTTCATCCCGTTCTTCAACCACCCGAGGGCCGACGACGACCTGGTGGCCAAGTTCCGCAAGGCCTGCGCCGATGCCGGTGTCGGCATCGCGTCGGTGCTGCCGGTGCTGCGGTGGTCGGGGCCGGACGAGGACGCCCGCGAGGCGGCGGTGCGGAACTGGAAGCGCGTCGTCCAGATCACCGTCGACCTCGGCGTCAACGTGATCAACACCGAGTTCTCCGGCCGTCCCGAGAAGGCCGAGGAGTCGGAGCGGGCGTTCTTCCGTTCGATGGAGGAACTGCTGCCGTTGTTCGAGCGCGAGGGCATCGACGTCCGAATCGACCCGCACCCCGACGACTTCGTCGAGGACGGGATGGAGGCGGTGCGCATCATCCGCGGCGTCAACTCGCCCAACGTCGGCATGGTCTACGTGGCCTGCCATACGTTTCACATGGGCGGCAGCATGACGGAGATCATGCGCGCCGCAGGCGACAAGCTGCGCCTCGTGCACGTCGCCGACACCATGGACCATCACCGCAGCCACGGCCTGCGGTACATCACCAACCCGCCGGGCAACCCGGTCCGGGTGCATCAGCACCTGAAGATCGGCGACGGCGACGTCGACTGGGAGGAGTTCTTCGGCGGTCTGGCCGAAATCGGCTTCTACGACCGACACGATACCGTGATGGTGTCATCGGTCTTCGCCGAGGACGAGACCGCGCACGAAGTGTCCCGCTACCAACTGAAGACCATGACCGAATACGTCACCAAGTACGGAAGATGACCATGAGCAACGTGATTTCACACTGGATCAACAACGAATCGTTCGCGGGCACCAGCAGCAACACCGCGCCGGTGACCAACCCGGCGACCGGCGAGGTGACCGGCAAGGTCGCACTGGCCACCGTCGAGGACGCCCGCGCAGTCATCGACGCCGCGGCCGCCGCCTTCCCGGACTGGCGCGACACGTCGCTGGCCAAGAGGACCGCCGTACTGTTCTCCTTCAGAGAGCTGCTCAACGAGCGCAAGGGTGAACTCGCCGAGATCATCACTGCCGAGCACGGCAAGGTCGTCTCCGACGCCCTTGGCGAGGTCTCCCGCGGCCAGGAGGTCGTCGAATTCGCTTGCGGTATACCGCATCTGCTCAAGGGCGGGTTCACCGAGAACGCCTCAACCAAGGTCGACGTCTACTCGATCCGCCAGCCGCTCGGCGTGGTCGGCGTCATCAGCCCGTTCAACTTCCCCGCCATGGTCCCGATGTGGTTCTTCCCGATCGCCATCGCGACCGGCAACACCGTCGTGCTCAAGCCCTCGGAGAAGGACCCCAGCGCGTCGCTGTGGATCGCCAAGCTGTGGGCCGAAGCCGGGTTGCCGCCCGGAGTGTTCAACGTGCTGCAGGGTGACAAGACCGCCGTCGACGAACTGCTGACCAACAAGGCCGTCAAGTCGGTGTCGTTCGTTGGGTCCACCCCGATAGCCCAGTACGTCTACGCCACCGGCACCGCCAATGACAAGCGCGTGCAGGCCCTCGGCGGCGCCAAGAACCATGCGGTAATCCTGCCCGACGCCGACCTGGACCTCGCCGCGGACGCGATGGTCAACGCCGGCTTCGGCTCGGCGGGCGAACGCTGCATGGCCATCAGCGCATGCGTGGCGGTCGGCCCCATTGCCGACGACCTCGTCGCCAAGATCGCCGAGCGCACAACGCCATTGAAGATCGGTGACGGCACCAAGGACTCCGACATGGGCCCGTTGGTCACCAAGGCCCACCGCGACAAGGTGGCGTCCTACATCGACGCCGGCGAGGCCGACGGCGCCAAGATCGTCGTCGACGGCCGCAACGTGCAGGCCAACGGCGGTCAAGATGGCTTCTGGCTCGGTCCGACGCTGATCGATCAGGTCACACCCGAGATGAGCATCTACACCGACGAGATCTTCGGCCCCGTGCTGTCGGTCGTGCGCGTCGAGACCTACGACGAGGCACTCGAATTGGTGAACTCGAACCCGTACGGCAACGGCACCGCGATCTTCACCAACGACGGCGGTGCCGCGCGACGCTTCCAGAACGAGGTGCAGGTCGGCATGGTCGGCATCAACGTGCCGATCCCGGTTCCGATGGCGTACTACAGCTTCGGCGGTTGGAAGGCCTCACTGTTCGGCGACAGCCACGCCCACGGCATGGACGGCGTGCAGTTCTTCACGCGGCAAAAGGCCATCACCCAACGCTGGCTCGACCCCAGCCACGGCGGCATCGAACTCGGCTTCCCCCAAAACAAGTAACCCGCTGCGCCGAGACTGCTGACAGATCGTGGAATCCGACGATTTCGCGATCTGGCCGCAGTCTCGGCGACCGTCTGTCATGTTCCACGTCCGCGCTCTGACGCACGACGACGCGGCAATCGTCGCCGGGTGGCACTACGACGGCCGATGGGCGACCTATGATCTGGCGAGCATCGACACCCTCGTCGACGAACTCGAGATGTACTCGGCAATCGTCGACGCAGACGGAGTACTGCACGGCTTCTTCTGCGTCGGCGCGGCCGCCCGGGTGCCGGGACTCGAACCCGACCCACGGTTTCTCGACGTCGGCATCGGGCTCGACCCAGCGCTCGTTGGCAAAGGTTGGGGCAACGAGCTCGGGCACGTCGTCACGCGGCACCTGAACGAGGTGCATCCCACGCTGAGGCTAAGGGCGGCGGTTCAGTCGTGGAACGAACGCAGCCTGAAAGTCGCACGACGGCTCGGATTCAGCGAAGTTTTCCGTCATACGTCCGGGGGCGTCGAGTACACCGTCTTGGTGGTGTCTCCGTAAGCACGCCGCGGTTCCAGCCCAGGTAAGTCCCGTTATGCCCTTAGAATAATCCGCGCTGGCATCCGCCGATCCTCCGGACCCCGGGATTTGCGTCTAATCGGGGAGGATCGCGCGTGAGCCGCTTTACCAGCACGATGTACGCCAACGCCCATTGGAGCCTCAAGGGGATGGTGACGGGGGAACCCCACGACCCCGTCCGCCACACCTGGCGAGAGGTCCACGAACGTGCCCGTCGGGTGGCAGGCGGACTGGCCGCCGCGGGTGTCGGGCCCGGTGACGCCATCGGTGTACTCGCCGGCGCTCCGGTCGAGATCGCCCCGACCGCGCAGGGCCTGTGGATGCGGGGCGCGAGCATCACGATGCTTCACCAACCGACCCCGCGCACCGACCTCGTGTCGTGGGCGGAGGACACGATCGGTGTCATCGACATGATCGCCGCCAAGGCCGTCATCGTCTCCGAACCGTTCCTCGCCGCCGCGCCAGTGCTGGAGGAACACGGGCTCACGGTGCTGACGGTGGCCGAACTCCTCGAAGCGGCACCGATCAAGCCGCTCGAGACCGCCGAGGACGACGTTGCGCTGATGCAACTGACCTCTGGGTCGACGGGGTCACCCAAGGCCGTGCAGATCACCTACGACAATCTCGTCTCGAACGCCGAGGCGATGTTCGCCGGGGCGGAGGTCGACGCGGACGCTGATGTGATCGTCAGCTGGCTGCCGCTGTTCCACGACATGGGCATGACCGGATTCCTCACGGTGCCAATGTATTTCGGTGTAGAACTGGTCAAGTTCACGCCGATGGACTTCCTCACCGACATCCTGTTGTGGCCCCGCCTCATCGACAAGTACAACGGCACCATGACCGCCGCGCCGAACTTCGCCTACGTTCTGCTCGCCAAGCGGCTGCGCAGAAATGCCAAGCCTGGCGACTTCGACCTCTCCACGCTGAGGTGGGCACTCTCAGGTGCCGAGCAGGTCGAGCCTGCCGACGTGGAGGACCTCATCGACGCCGGCCAGCCGTTCGGACTGCGCCCAGGTGCCATGCTCCCGGCCTATGGCATGGCTGAAACCACTGTCGCAGTGTCGTTTTCGAAATGTGGTGGCGGGCTGGTGGTGGACGAGATCGACACCGATCTGCTGGCTGCCCTGCGGCTTGCGATCCCCGCGAGCAAGGGCAGCAAGACCACGCGGCTCGCCTGCCTCGGCCCCTTGTTGTCGGGGCTGGAGGCACGGATCATCGACGACTGCGGCAATCTGCTCCCCTCGCGGGCGGTGGGCGTGATCGAACTGCGCGGCCAACCCGTGACCGACGGTTACATCACCAGGGGCGGTTTCATCGAAGCCCAAGACGACCAAGGATGGTATGACACAGGCGATCTCGGCTATCTCACCGAGGACGGTCACGTTGTCGTATGCGGCCGGGTGAAGGACGTCATCATCATGGCGGGCCGCAACATCTATCCCACCGACATCGAACGCGCCGCCAGTCGGGTGAAGGGGGTGCGGCCCGGCTGCGCGGTCGCGGTGCGGCTGGACGCGGGCGACACCCGCGAATCATTCGCCGTCGCCGTCGAATCCAATGCGTTCGAGGATGCCGACGAGGTGCGGCGCATCAAGCACGACGTCGCACACGAGGTGGTGGCCGAGGTCGAGATGCGGCCTCGCAACGTGGTGGTCCTCGGGCCGGGCATCATCCCGAAGACACCGTCGGGCAAGCTGCGACGCGCCTCGTCGGCATCGCTCGTCGGCTAACGAACCCCGCGAGCAGACGCAAACTCCCCTCATTCGGGCCGAATGAGGGGAGTTTGCGTCTGTTCGCGGAAAATCAATCAGAGGATGTAGAGCAACCCTGAACTGAGCGTTTGTGGGGATGGGCTAGAACGTGCGACACGGTGCAAAACAGCCCTCTAGCTGCGTAAACCCGCACGCACCCATCCTCACCCAAAATCACCCATCGCGGATTTACTGCGGCCCCACTGCGGCCCGAAGGGGCCTGCGGCGACCACGCGGGAATGCTGGCGCACCGGGGATAGTCCACACCACCCCGGCTCCGTTCGCGGCTCTGCGTGGCGCACAGCGGTGTGCACTAGCACACAAAAACCGCTTTGCGCGCGACACTCAGTCTGGAACCATGTCCGAGGGCAAGGAGGAGGTGCGACCCGTGACGATGACCGAGGACGACTGGAAGGCGACGGAGCAGGGACGCGCGTACCAGAGCTTCCGTACCTACACCGAAAGCCTTGGGATGGTGTTCCTTGGCGGCGAACTGGGCAGCTTGTTGACGAAGGGGATCGAAAAGCTCGGCAACTGGGCGGCGGACAACCCTCAGGTGTCTAGCAAGCCCCTCAAGAAAGACGCCGTAGAGCTCTTCAGACGGTTGGATTCGAACCATCAGCAGTCGTTGCGAAACTCGCTCATCGTCATAGCGAGTTGGGGATCGTTCGAAGGGTGCGTCGAAGATGTCGTGAAGGCCACCATGCGTGAAAACGAAGCGTTGTTGGCCGGAACCAAGATGGAAGCAGAGCACATCAAGTAGAAGTATTCGCTTACCGATGAAGTCGAAATATTGGATAGGCAGTGGAGGGCACTGCAACAGCAGCCGTCGCGGATGTTGCCCGCTTGCCAGCGGTATGAGGCGATGTTCGAGTTCATCGGATTGAACGGCCAAGTCCCTCCGTTGGTGGAGGAGTCGATTGACGTCGCGTATGCGATCCGAAATGTCTGGGCACACAACGCGGGCACCGCCGATCCGACTTTCCTGCATCGCGCTCCGCACTGGGGAGCCAACCTCGATGAATGTGTCCACGTCGACCGCAAGCAGGCATCGTTCTACCTGTCCGCGATCATCTACTACGGCTTCATCATCGTTAACCGCGATAGGGCTAAGCACGGCCTTGGCCCGATTCCAAATGATCGTAAGCCTGCGACAACACCGCTCGGACAGGCGTACAGCGCGCACTACGAATGACGATGAGGCCGGTAGTGAATACCGGCCCCATCGTTTTCGTGTTAAGCCCGCACGGGCTCGTTGGGCGTGACAGGGACGCCTCCCCCGACTAAGCGGGGTGGCCCGACCCCTTCGGCGACTACATGCCATGAGGTAACCAAAGGGGTCGGGAGACTGTTGTGGAGTATTACCGGGCTTTCACGCGGTAACGGTCCAGGGTGATGCGTTCGGCCAACGTAAACCCTTGGAAGCCAGCGGTATATGTGACGCTCAGGCCGCCCATCGCCTCCGCCATCGGAAGCTGACCAGGATGCGTCAGTAGTCGCAGGGTCGCGGTCTGAACCACGGCGGCCACGTCGGCAGGCAACTCGTCAGCGGCCCAATCGGCACGGCAGTACGAACGCGCCATGGTGGTGACCACCGCTAGGGCGGCCTCAACTTGGTCGGTGTTCACGTCCCGACCCAGCAGGGCGGCAACGTCAGCGGGAGTTGG
>Ga0207668_10000856_pt1 | contig 18342 bp, 15 predicted proteins | sample KBSS43metaG_FD_184323 | JGI IMG/M metagenome (GOLD analysis project Ga0207668, IMG submission 184323) | Switchgrass rhizosphere microbial communities from Kellogg Biological Station, Michigan, USA - KBS S4-3 metaG (SPAdes) (version 2) | ecosystem: Host-associated > Plants > Roots > Rhizosphere... | reverse complement strand
CCGGCGAGATGCGCGTACGACAGCTTCTCGTCCGAACCGCCGCACCGACCTTCTGGGTCTCCGACGCGACCACCGGAAGCACCGGAATCACCTACGGCTGGGAGTTCGTGTCCCGCAGCAGCACGGGCGATCGGCAAGATCACACTTTTACCGTCGCCTCCGCCACCAACACCAATGCCACCGGCCTCTACCTGGTCAGCGCGGTCAACCTGCCGACCGACGGCACTCTCGTCGGCGGTGAGCCTGCCCGTCGGGGTGCACGCGTACCTGTCGGTCAGCGGCTTCACCAACACCGCGTCGGCCACCGGCTAGCTGTGCTCCGCCGGCGCTCGGGTGGGCAGCGACGCGTGCACCGCGTACGTGCCGTCGGGACCCGGTCCGTAGGTGAGTGTGCCGCCGGCGGTTTCGGCGCGTTCGCGCATGCCGATGAGGCCATGTCCGGTTCCCGCGCCGTGGTGTCCGGGCCGGGCCGGGCTGACGACGCTGATCCGCAGAGCGGTCGTGGTGTGGTCGAGGGTCACCAGGACGTGCCGGGCTGTGCCGTGTTGCCGGCGTTGGTGAGGGCTTCCTGCAGGATGCGGTACGCGGCGAGGTCGCTTGTCCGGGTCAGCGGTGCGGGCGGTCCGGTGCGGGTCACCCGGATGTCGTAGCCGGCTTGGCGGAAGCCGCCGATCAGGTCGTCGACGGCGGCGAGGCCGGGGGATGGTCGCCGGCTGTCGGGTGCGTCGTCCTGCCGGAGGAACCCGACGGCGGCGCGGAGTTCGTCGAGGGCGGTGCGGCTGGTGTCCCGGATGCCGGCCAGTGCCTCGCGGGCCTTGTCGGGATGGGTGGGCATGAGGTGATGGGCCACCCCGGCCTGGGCGTTGACCAGGGTGATGTGGTGGGCCACGACGTCGTGCAGGTCGCGGGCGATGCGGATGCGCTCGTCGTGGACCCGGCGGCGGGCCTCCTGTTCGCGGCGGCGTTCGGCCAGCACGGCCCGTTCCTGCATCTCGGCGAGCAGGGCCCGCCGGTTGCGGACGGCGTCGCCGACGGCGACGGCGATCAGGACAGAGTTGGCCGGGACCAGGTTGGCGAGGTCGCGCGTGCCGCCGACCTGCCAGGGCGCCGACGCCCCGGTCAACGCCATGGCCGCCAACACCCCGGTCGTCCAGGCGACCCGCCGGCCGCGCAGCGTGGCGAGGGTGTAGAGCGCGACGATCACCGCGACGTCGATCTGCATGGGGTGATGCAGGGCGGCCGGGAACACGACTCCCGTGGCCACCGTCACGACGGCGACAGCGACGGGGTAGCGGAACCGGAACAGGAGCGCGGCGGCGGCGTGGAAGATCAGGATCAGTTCGGCGCCGCTGGGCACGAGCCTGGGCCGGCCGTCCTGGTAGGCGACCGTGCAGATCATGATCATGGTGACGATCAGCGGCGGCAGCCAGACCCGCCAGCCGGCCCGGCCCGGTCACGGCCGCCCCGCACGGACCAGGCCGTTCTCGTACGCGAAGATCACGAGCTGGGCGCGGTCGCGGGCGCCGGTCTTCATCATCGCCCGGTTGACGTGGGTCTTGGCGGTGGCCGGGCTGATGGTCAGCCGGTCGGCTATCTCGTTGTTGGACAGCCCGAGCCCGACCAGGGCGGCGATCTCGCGTTCCCGGACGGTGAGCTCGCCGAGCGCGGCGGTGCCAGCCACCGCCGCCGGGTCGGGTTGGGCCAGGAACCTGCCGATCAGTGCGGTCGTCGCGCTCGGCGACAGCAGCGACTCGCCGGCGGCGACGGTCCGGACGGCCTGCAGCAAGTCGTCCGGGTCGACGCCTTTGCCGAGGAATCCGCTGGCGCCCGCCCGCAGCGCGGCGACCACGAATTCGTCGGTCTCGAAGGTGGTGAGGATCAGGACGCGTATGCCGGCCAGGTCGTCGTCGCCGGTGATCCGGTGGCTGGCTTCGATGCCGTCCATGCCGGGCATCCGGATGTCCATCAGCACCAGATCGGCATCCTCGGTGTGCCAGACGACGGTGCCGTTCCCGGTCTTCGCGGAGCCCTGCCGCCGGACTGGGCGAGCAGGGCGTAGGCGGTGGCCGACTCGCTTTCCGGCAGGTTGGTCGTGTCGGTGAACGCCGTTCCGCCGCCGAGCGCGAGGGCGGCCAGGGCCACCAAGGCGACGAGCCAGCCGCCGGCGACGGCGAGCCGCCACCGAGTGCACCAGTGCGCAAGATTAGTCAACGAGCCGACCTTTCGGGGGAGGGAACCAACCCGTTCAGCGTCGTGCGTTCGCGGCCCATGGTCGTCAACCCGATGCGGTGATCGTGGATACCGCAGGCGCGGTATCCGAAGCGTCGTACCGCGGCCGCGGTACCGATGGTTGCCGCGCCGGGTTGACGACGGGTGCTCGCCGATCGGCGAGTGTCGGTGCCGTGGCAACGACTACGCGCTGGTCGCGTCTCGCACTCATCGCGGCGCCCGGATCTTCTTGAGGAGATGTGTCGCCAACAGGCATGAGCGGGGCTGGTTGTTCCAAGAGGTGGCGAGAAACCACTACACATTCATCAACCAGGCCAGCGGGCTGTGCCTCGATGCCCAGGGGCCGGCCGCCGACTGGACGCCGATGACCCAGCACGCGTGCACCGGCATCAGCAACGAGGAGTTCAACGCGGGCGCGAAGCTGCCGGACGTCGTGTTCCTGGAGTCCCGCATCGGGTTCCGGGACTCCCGTTTCTGCGTCGAGCCGCCGGGAAACACCGGCATCGGGTCGCAGGTGTACCTCTTCGGTTGCCTCGCGTCCATCGGTCAGCGGTGGACGATCGACTCCTGAATCCCTGTCCCGGCACTCTCGGTGCCGCGGAGCGGCGGGCGATCCGGTCCCTGGCGGGGGGCGGGTCGCCCGCTCGCATTTGCGCCGGGCCCGCGGCGTAGTCGCGTCACGTGTGCGGGCCGGCCGGCTACCGGGGGTGGCGGGTTCTTACCAAACCATGACGTGCCGGGGGTGTGCCCGTCCGGGCTCGCGGTGGGGCCGTACCTGTCTGTGCCGGTCGCCGTGGCGGCCGATTCGTCACCGCATTTCGAGGAGGAGACCAGTGAGTTCCCGAGACAGGCGGGGGTACGGCAGTTCGAAGGCGGTGCGGCTGACCGCGGCGGCGGCGGCGTTGGCCGCTGCGGGCGTTCTCACCGTTACGTTCGTTTCCGGTGGTGGCAAGGGCACCGCGGACGCGGCCACCAGCCTCAACCAGTTTGTGCCGATCGAGCAGGTGCGGCCCAACGTCACCGTGCCGCGGGCCGGGCGGGATGCGTCTCGGGGCCGGTTCACGGTGGATTGCGGGACGAACGGCAACGGCAAGTTCAGCCCGGACAATCCGGTGGCGCAACCGGGCATCAGGAACGGCGCCGAGCACGTGCATGACTTCGTCGGGAACCTGGCCATCACCGCGAACTCGTCGGACGCGGATCTGGACGCCTCCGGGACGACGTGCCGCAACGGCGACAAGTCGTCGTATTTCTGGCCGGTTGTGCGGATCGACCGGACGGTACGTGCCGGGAACAACGAGGTTCAGCAGGCGTTGGCGGCGACGTCGGGCACGGTGGTGTGTCCGCCGGTGCGTGACCGGCTTCCGGCGGTGCCGGCGGCTGCCAAGGCCGCGGTGGACCGGGAACTGGCCGATCTGGACAGTCTGGAGGTCGCGGCCGGCCGGCGGGTGTTGGCGGCGCGCGGGGTGAACGGCAAGTTGAACGATCGAGTGCTGCGGCAGTTGCGGACGCGCCGGGCGAGTGCTCTGGCCAGGATGCGGGACATGGTCCGGGCCGGTGGGGGCCGCTGGCCGGCGGGCATGGTGTCGATGGCCGATTGCGACGTCAGCTATGACGGGATCCACGCCAACCTGCACGGCAGCCACGCGGCCGGCACCGGGGCGAGCGTCAAGGCCGGGTCGGTGGCCACCCCGACCGTGCGGTGCCCCAGCGTGCGGGACAAGCTGCCGGGCGTGCCGCGGCAGGCGATCGACGAGGTGAACCGCAACCTCGCCGACCTTGACCGGCAGATCTCCGAGGCCGACCAGCGGCTGGTCACGTCCCGCGGGGAGGGCGGTGCGGCCTTTGTCGACAATGCCATCCTCGGGCCGCTGCGCGCCAAGCGTGCCGCGGTGCTCGACCGGATCGGCATCGCGATCGGGCGCAGCGCCGCCCGCCCGCAAGGCCTCGACCGGCTCGCCGGCTGCACACTCGACGGCCGGCCGAACAGCAACGGCGAGGGCAACAACGGCCAGCAGAACAGCAACGGCACGGGCAACAACGGCCAGCAGAACAGCGGCAAGGGCAACGGCGGCCAGCAGGGCGGTGGTGCGAAGGCATTGCCGGAGCCGCAGGGTCCGAACCTGGAGCTGCCGAACAACACCGGTGGCATCGTCCGGCCGGCCAAGGTCCTGATCGAGTACCGGGGTAATGCCCGGAGCAAGGTGGTGCCGATGCCGAAGTTCCTGCGGGAGCTGACCGGCGATGCCAAGCCGACCAGCCGTGGCCCGGCCAACGCTCGTGCCACCTGGACGTGCTCGGGGTTCGCCGACCGGTTGTCGGACAAGTACCCGATCTGCCCGCGGGGCAGCCAGGTACAGCGGGTGCAGGACTTCCCCGGCTGCTGGGACGGCAGGAACACCGACAGCACGAACCACCGTGACCATGTTGCTTTCGCCGACCAGGCCACCGGTGCCTGCCCGCAGGGTTTCGTGGCGATCCCGCAGTTGCGGATCACGATCTCCTACGAAATTCCCCGTGACGTGCAGATCAAGGGTCAGTTCGCGCTGGACTCGTTCCCGGAAGAGAACCACAACCCGTTCTCCGACCACAACGACTTCATCAACGTCAACTCCGCGCAGACCATGCAACGCATCGCCACCTGCCTCAACAAGGGCAAGAACTGCTCCTGAGCAAGGTCTCGCATCGACAGCAACGCCGACTCGGAGGTACGAACCATGCGTAGGAAAACTGTGGTGGCGATCGGGGCCGCTGTCCTCACCGCTGCCGCGGCGGTGTCCACGGGCATCGCGTCGGCCCACGAGAACCCCGGGCGCCGCTACGGGGCAGCGTCCGGGCGGGCCGCTCCGGTGGATCGTGGCGGCATGGTCTTCGTGCAGTCCAACGATCCGAAGCGGAATGCCATCCTGGCCTTCCGGCGGTCCGCCGACGGCTCGCTCACCCCGGCCGGTGAGTTCGCCACGGGCGGCCGCGGCGGGGCGCAGAAGGACAATCCGTTCGACCCGCTCGCGTCGCAGGAGTCGCTGGTCTTCGACCGGGCGCACCGGATGATGATCGCGGTCAACGCGGGCAGCAACTCGGTCACCACGTTCCGGGTCCACGGTGACCGGCTCACCGACCGGCAGACGGTGCACTCGGGCGGCGAGTTTCCGGTCAGCATCGCCGTGTCCGGGCCGACCGTGTACGTGCTCAACGCCGGCGGCCGGACGAACGTGACCGGTTTCCGGATGACCGCCCACGGGCTGCGCCGGCTCAGCCACTCGACTCGCGAGCTCGGTGTCACCAACGACGCCGTTCCGCTGTTCACCGACTCCCCGCCGCAGGTCGGCTTCAGCCCGGACGGCAGGCAGCTGCTCGTGACGACCAAGAGCGCCAACACCATCGAGGTGTTCGCCGTCGACCGCACCGGCCGGCTGTCGGCCACCGCGGTGTCCAACAAATCCGCCGGCGACGTGCCGTTCTCGTTCGTGTTCGACCGCAACGGCCACCTGCTGGTCACCGAGGCAGCCAAGTCCGGCGTCACCTCGTACACCCTCCAGGCCGACGGCAAACTCAAGGCCATCACCACGTCCGTCGAATCGGGACAACAGGTGCTGTGCTGGATCGCCCGGGCCGGAAAGTTCTTCTACGGCACCAATCCCGGAAGCTCGACGGTCAGCGTCTACACCGTCGACGACGCCGGCCGGGTCGCCATCGGCGGCAAGGACGGCGTGATCGCCAACGCCGGCGGTGACGCCGCCGTGGCCGAGGTCGCCGAAGCCGCCAAGGCCGGCACGAAGCCGATGCGGGCGCCCGGAGCCGGACCCATCGACCTGGCCGCCGCGGCGAACGGCGAACTGCTGTACGTGCAGAACACCCTGGCCGGAACCATCGAAGGCTTCCGAGTCGGCAACGACGGCTCCCTCACCCTCGTCACAACCCGGAAAGACGGCCTGCCGGCGTTCGCCGACGGCAGCGGCATGGAAGGCATCGTCGCCTGGTGAGGCATGGCGGGTGGCCGGCAGCATCGGCCACCCGCCGGACCACGCCCTGGCCACCCGCGGTGCTTGACGCGCCGCGTGTCTCGCCATAGCGTCGCATTAAGGCGCTTGGCGCACAAGAATGTGCGCTGAGCGCACATGATGGGTCCGGGAGGAGAAGGGCGTGCCGTATTACCGCCTGGCGGGGCAGGTCCCGCCGAAGCGTCACACTCAGCATCGGGACCCGGCCGGCAACCTCTACTTCGAGGAGCTCATGGGTGAAGAGGGGTTCTCGTCCGACTCCTCGTTGCTGTACCACCGGTTCATCCCGTCGGCGGTGCGCGAGTTCCGCGTCTGGGACGTCGGCGACCAGCGCCTCGAACCGAACCACCCGCTGATCCCCCGGCACCTGTCGACCCACAAGCTCTTCACCGACGCGGCGCCCGGCATCGACGCGGTGCGGGGCCGCCGGCTGCTGCTGGGCAACGACGACGTCCGGCTGGCCTACGTCGTGGCCGACGCGGTGAGCCCGTACTACCGGAACGCGATCGGCGACGAGTGCCTGTATGTCGAGGAGGGGCAGGCCCGCGTCGAGACGGTCTTCGGCGACCTGGCGGCCGGCCCCGGCGACTACGTGATCGTGCCGCGGGCCACCACCTACCGGATCGTCCCGGACGGCGTCGTGCGGCTCTACGTGATCGAGGCGAACTCGCACATCACCCCGCCCAAGCGGTACCTGTCCCACCACGGCCAGCTGCTCGAGCACGCGCCGTACTGCGAACGCGACCTGCGGCCGCCGACCGACCCTCGACCGGTGGACGGCGAGGACGTGGAGGTCTACCTCAAGCACCGTGGGCCCGGCGGGATCGCCGGCACGGTCCACACCCTGCCGCACCACCCGTTCGACGTGGTGGGCTGGGACGGCTGCCTGTACCCGTTCGCGTTCAACGTCCGTGACTTCGAGCCGATCACCGGGCGGATCCACCAGCCGCCGCCGGTCCACCAGGTCTTCGCCGGCCACAACTTCGTGATCTGCAACTTCGTCCCGCGCAAGGTGGACTACCACCCGCTGGCCATCCCCGTGCCGTATTACCACTCCAACGTGGACTCCGACGAGGTGATGTTCTACTGCGGCGGGAACTACGAGGCTCGCAAGGGCTCCGGCATCGGGCCGGGCTCGATCAGCCTGCACCCCGGCGGTCACCCGCACGGCCCGCAGCCGGGTGCGACGGAGGCCTCGATCGGGGTGGAGGCGTTCGACGAGTTGGCCGTCATGGTCGACACGTTCCGCCCGCTGCTGCTCGGTGAGGCGGCCCGCGCGACGGACGACGGCTCGTACGTCCGCTCCTGGGATCGCGGCCGGTGAGCGCCGCGCCGGCCGGGGCGGTACCGGCGCTGCTCGCCGGCCTCTGCGACGACGCGGCGGTCTTCCCGCCCGGTTCGCTGCCGCTGGAGCAGGCCGTTGCCGCGCACGTCGGGCACACGACGGCCGCGTACGGCGAGTTGGTCGGATCCTTCGTCCTGGAGGCCGCCGAACTGGGCCGGCTCGCCACGCTGACGGCGGGCCTGCCCGCGGGCTCCTTCGCGCTGTCCCTGACCGTGCCGCTGCCCGATGTGGCCGCCGCGCTCTCCGCCGCGGCGCGGACTCCCGCGGTGCGTCTCGTTGCGCTGGAGGTCCGGATCCCCGAGGGCACGCCCGCGGCGGAGGTCGTCCCGCGGCTCACTGCCGGGATCGGCGACCGGACGGTGTCGGTGTTCGTGGAGGTGCCGCGGGACGGCCGGCGGGATCCGCTGCTCGCCGCGCTCGGCGCCACCGGCCTGATGGCGAAGTTCCGGACCGGCGGCGTCCGCGCCGACCTCTACCCGGACGAGGCCGAACTGGCGGCCGCGATCCTGGCGGCGGTGCGTGCCGGGGTGCCGTTCAAGGCCACCGCGGGACTGCACCACGCGCTGCGCAACACCGACCCGCGGGCCGGCTTCGAGCAGCACGGGTTCCTCAACGTCTTGGCCGCCACCGGTGCGGCCGTGGATGGCGCGCGGCCGGCCGGCATCGCCGAGGTGCTCGCCGACCGGGACGGCGCACGGGTCGCCGCGCGCGTGCGTGCGCTCCACGTCCGTACCCGTGCGGTGTTCCGTTCCTTCGGGACCTGCTCGATAGCCGAGCCGGCCACCGAGCTGGCCCGGCTGGGGCTGCTGTCCCCGGCCGTCGTCGCCGACCTGACCGAGGTGCCCACATGACCACCGGCACGGCCACGCTGTCCGTCCCGGTCGACTCGCCGTTCGGCCTCGCCAACCTGCCGTACGGCATCTACTCCGTTCCCGGCGGGCAGCCGCGGGTGGCCACCCGGTTCGGCGGTCACGTCGTCGACCTGGCCGTCCTGCTCGGGGACTCGGGCGAGAACCGCGTCTTCGCCGAGCCGACCCTCAACGCCTTCATGGCTCAGGGCCGCGACCGATGGGTCGAGGTCCGGCAGGCGCTGCGCGCCGCGCTTCAGCGGGAGGTGCCCGCCGGCGCCGTCCACGACGTCGACGCGGTCACCCTGCATCTTCCGTTCGAGGTGGCCGACTACGTCGATTTCTACGCGTCCGAGCACCACGCGTCCAACTTGGGACGGCTGTTCCGGCCCGGCAACCCGGACCCGCTCACCCCGAACTGGAAGCACCTGCCGATCGGCTATCACGGCCGGGCCGCGTCGATCGCGGTGTCCGGCACGGACATCGTCCGCCCGGCCGGGCAGCGCATCGAACCCGGCGATCCGGCGCCGGTCTTCGGAGCATCGGTACGGCTCGACATCGAGGCCGAGATCGGTTTCGTGGTCGGCACCGGCAGCCCGATGGGCGAACCCGTTCCCGTCGACGAGGCGGAACACCACATCTTCGGTCTCGTGCTGTTCAACGACTGGTCCGCCCGCGACATCCAGGCGTGGGAGTACGTCCCGCTCGGCCCCAACCTCGGCAAGTCGTTCGCCTCCACCGTCTCCCCGTGGGTGGTTCCGCTGCTCGCGCTGGAGGCGGCCCGGGTGGACACCCCGAAACAGCAACCGACGCCGCTGCCCTACCTGGCGATGGAACGGCCGTGGGGTCTCGACATCGACCTGGTGGTGGAGTGGAACGGTCAGGTGGTCAGCCGCCCGCCGTACGCCGCGATGTACTGGTCGCCGGCCCAGATGCTCGCCCACCTCACCGTGAACGGCGCCCCCACGCGCACCGGCGACCTGTTCGCCTCCGGCACCGTGTCCGGTCCGGAGAAGGACCAGCGCGGCGCGTTCATCGAGCTCACCTGGGCGGGCACCGAACCGATCACGGTGGCGGGTGCCGCACGCACCTACCTGGAGGACGGCGACGAGGTCGTGATCACGGCGACCGCTCCGGGACCGGACGGCACCCGCATCGGATTCGGCGAGGCGCGGGGCCGGGTCGTGGGCAACCAGATCCCCGTACGCTGAGCACGGAGGACGCGGAGGGGGCATGGCCACGCTGCAGGGACTGGACCGAGGGCTGCGCGCCCTGCATCTGATTTCGCTGGAACCCGACGGGTTGAGCGTCGCCGAGCTGGCGACCCGGTTGGAGATCGACCGGGCGATCGCCTACCGGATCGTCGAGACGCTCGAGGCGCACGCGCTCGTCGCCCGTGGCCATGGCCGGCGGGTGCGCCTCGGCGCCGGCGCGGTCACGCTGGCCGGGCGCTTCCACCCCCAACTCGTCCGTGCCGCCGAGCCCGTGCTGCAGCGGCTCGCCGACGACACCGGCGCTTCCGCCTTCCTCACGGTCGCCCAGTCGGCGCAGGAGTGCGTGCCGGTGCTGGGGGCGGAGCCCTCGGTCCACCACGGCCCGGTCCGGGTGGGCTATCGCATCGGCATGCGCCACCCCCTGGACAGGGGGGCGAACGGGATCGCGATCCTGGCGCTGCGACCCGCGTGGGCGGGGGAGTCCGCTGAGGTCACCCACGCCCGCCGGCTCGGGTACAGCATGACCTCGGGCCAGCTGCAGCAGGGCGCCACCGGGGTGGCGGCCGGATTCGAGGCCCCGGGGGTGCTCGGGGCCTCGGTCGGTGTCGTCGCGATGGACGGCCTCGACGGGGCCCGGATCGCCGGGTTGGTCATGGCGGCGGCCGCGGGGCTGGCGTCCCTCAGCCGAGCGTGACGGGGCCGTCCGGCTGACGGCCCAGCAGGCCCGACGCCGCGTCGACGACGGCGGCCCAGGCGGGATCGCGACTGAGGAATCGGGTATCGACCCGTCGATTGTTACGGTCATGTAACGGCGTTTTACCCTCGTTGACAAACCGTTTTATCAAGCTCAGAGTGTTGGACACCGAGATGATAAAAGGGTTTGGCAGGGCGGGTGGGGGATGAGCAAGCCGAAGGTCAAGATCCGTACGGTGGCGGATGCCGCCGGCGTGTCGGTGACCACCGTGTCCCTGGTGCTCAACAATGTGGCTTCGGCGCGGGTCGGCGCGGACACCCGTCGGCGGGTTCAGGAGGCCGCGGAGCGTCTCGGCTACGTGCCGAACGAGGTGGCGCGGCAACTGCGTGCTCAACGCACCAACACCCTGGGGCTGCTCGGCGACGAGGTGACCACGACGCCGTTCGCGGGGCGGATGGTGCTCGGCGCGCAGGAGGCGGCGAGCCGGCACGGCTGGTTGTTGATGCTGCTCAACACGGGCCGCGACCCGGAGCTGGAGCGTAAGGAGATCACCGCCCTGCTGCAGAGCCGGGTGGACGGCGTGCTCTACACGACCATGTATCACCGCATCGTGCGGGTGCCGGAGCAGTTGCGGACCGTGCCGACGGTGGTGCTGGACGCCGAGGACGACGGCGCGAGTCTCCCGTCGGTGGTGCCGGACGAGGAGGGCGGCGCGTACCTGGCGACGAAGGAGTTGCTCGACCACGGACACCGGCGCATCGGCTTCATCAACAGCAACCTGGACATCCCCGCCACGTCCGGCCGGTTGGCCGGGTATCAGAAGGCGTTGCGCCAAGCCGGCGTCCCCTTCGACCCACGGCTCGTGGTGTCCACGCACCCGGTTTCCCGCGAGGGATACGCGGTGGCATCGCAGTTGCTGGACGGGCCCGAGCGGCCCAGTGCCCTGTTCTGTTTCAACGACCGGGTCGCGATGGGCGCCTACCAGGCCGCCTCCGCGCTCGGGCTACGCATCCCCGCCGACCTGTCCGTCGTCGGTTTCGACGACCAGGAGGAGATCAGTGAGGGGTTGCTGCCGGGGCTGACCACCGTCGCCCTGCCCCACTACGCGATGGGCGCGTGGGCGGTGGACGCCCTCATCGCCAGAATCCTCGACCCCGATGCGCCCGTCGAGCGTGCCGTCCTGCCGTGCCCGTTGGTCCGACGCGAGTCGGTCCGGCGCCTCGCCCTCTAAGCAGAGTCGCAAGGTTCCACCCGCGCGCCGCGCGGGGGTGCCGTCGTGCCTTCCATACCCGTTTTGTGAGGAGTAGCATCCAATGAGAATATCGATAAAAAGAGCATTCGGCTGTGCCCTTGGCCTCGCGGTGGTGGTCACCGCGGCGGCGTGCGGTAGCGAGAGTGCCGGCGGCTCGTCCGGCGAGGGCTTGACCCTGTGGACGCACAACGCCGGCAACCCGCAGGAGTTGGCGGTCGTCGAGCAGATCGCCGCGGACTGGAACGCGGCCCATCCGGACAAGAAGGTCACGGTGCGTGCCTTTCCGCAGGCCGCCTACAACGAGGCCGTCGTGTCGGCGGCCACGGCGAAGAAGCTGCCCTGCATCCTGGACACCGATGCCCCCACGGTGCCGAACTGGGCCTACGCCGGCTACCTCGCGCCGCTGGAGATCCCCGGCGACGTGTTGACCAAGCAGCTGCCCAGCACGGTCGGCAAATACCAGGACAAGACCTATTCGGTCGGCTATTACGAGGCCGCGCTCGGCCTGTTCGCCCGCAAGTCGGCGTTGACCGCTGCCGGGGCGCGCATCCCGACGCTCGAAAAGCCGTGGACGGCCGCGGAGTTCGACCAGGTGCTCGCGAAGGTCAAGGCGGGTGGGAAGTTCCCGATCACGTTCGACCTGGGCACCGGCGACACGGGAACGGAGTGGTGGACGTACGGATATTCGCCCTTCCTGCAGAGCTTCGGTGGGGATCTGATCGACCGCACCGGCTACAAGTCGGCCGCCGGCGTGCTCAACGGTGACAAGGCCTTGGCCTGGGCGACCTGGATGCAGGGGCTGGTGAAGAAGGGCTACTCGCCGCAGAAGTCGAGCGCGGACGCCTTCGCGGATTTCGTCAACGGCAAGTCCGCCATGGTGTGGTCGGGGATCTGGAACTCCGGCTCACTCAGCAAGGTCGACGATGGGCTGGTCCTGCCGCCGCCGGACTTCGGCAACGGGCCCAAGATCGGTGGCGGCTCGTGGCAGTGGGCGGTCAGCAGCAGCTGCCCGGACAAGGCGACCGCCATGGAATACCTGCGCACGTCGCTGACCGCGAAGACCATGGCGGCGTTCGCCGAGAAGCAGAACGTCATCCCGGCCAGCGAGGAGGCCGCCGCGCTGGTCCCGGGCTGGCAGCCGGGTGGGCCGAAGCGGTTCTTCCTGGACGAGTCGAAGGAGTTGGCGGTGGTGCGCCCGCCGACGCCGGGATACCCGTACCTGACGACCACGTTCGCGAAGGCGACGCAGGACATCGTGGCCGGTGGGGATCCCAAACAGGTCCTGGACCGCGCGGTCGCGGACATCGACCGGGACCTGAAGTCCAACGACTACTACGGCTTCTGACCTGACGCGGGGGTGTGCGCCGCGGCCCACACCCCCGCGTGCATCACCATTGGAGAGAAAACATGGCCGTCAGCACCTCGCCGGTCCGGACCGTCGCCCCGGCGAAGCCCACGTCCGGTCGCGCCCGAAGACGCCAGCACGGTCAGGGACGGACCGGGCTGCTCATGGTCGCCCCCGCCGGGGTCCTGCTCGTCCTGTTCTTCGTCGTCCCCGTGGCGTTGGGCTTCGCGCTGTCCTTCACCAACGCCCGGCTGATCAGTCCGAAGCCGCTGGAGTTCGTCGGCCTGGACAACTTCGCCCGCCTCCTCGACGACCCGGTGTTCTGGACGTCGTTGCGCAACACGCTGTTGTTCGCCGCCGTCATCGTGCCGGCCCAGTCCGGCTTCGCGTTGCTGCTCGCGCTGTTGATGAACGTGAAGATGCGGGGCACCAACCTGTTCCGGACGCTCTACTTCATCCCGGTGGTCACGTCCATCGTGGTGGTGTCGATCCTGTGGCGGTTCATGTATCAGCCGGACGGGCTGGTCAACAGCGTGCTGCACTGGATGACCGGCAATGTCGTACGCATCGACTGGCTCAACGACACGAGCACCGCCCTTCCCGCGATCATGTTCATGTCGGTGTGGCAGGCGGTCGGCTTCCACATGGTGATCTGGCTCGCGGGCCTGCAGACCATCCCTGCCGAGCTGTACGAAGCCGCCGAGATCGACGGCGCCGGCCGGTGGCACCAGTTCCGCTACATCACCTGGCCCGGCCTGCGAAGCACGCGGACCTTCATCCTGGTGACGATCACGATCGCCGCGCTGAGCCTGTTCACCCAGATCCACGTGATGACCGGCGGCGGCCCGTTGGACGCCACCTCCACGGTGGTCTTCCAGGCGGTTCGCGTGGGCTACCAGCAGCAGCAGACCGCCTACGCCTCCGCGATCTCCCTGGTCTTCTTCCTGCTGGTGCTGGCCATCTCACTGATCCAGCGCCGGCTCACTCGCGAGAGGAATGCCTGACCATGGCGACTTCCGGACGTTCCCCGAGGCTCCGCGCGGCGGTGCTGGCCGCCCGCCTGCTGTGCGCCGCCCTGTTCGCCTTCCCGTTGCTGTTCATGGTCGTCTCGTCGTTGAAGCCCGACACCGACATCTTCAAGGACATCGGTTCGGCGCGCGCCTTCCTGCCGATCGGTGACATCTCGCTGGACAATTACGCCGGCGTCTTCGACACGGTGCCCGCCGCGCGGTTCCTGCTCAACTCGCTGGGCATCTCGCTGGTGACGGTCGCCCTCGGCATCCTGGTGAACAGCATGGCCGCGTTCGCCCTGTCCCGGCTGTCCTGGCCGGGCGGCCGCCTCGTGCTCAGCCTGGTCATCGCCACGCTGGTGGTGCCGTTCGAGACGTTCGCGCTCCCGCTCGTCTGGTGGGTCAGCAAGCTGCCGTGGCTGACCGTGCATGGCCTGAACCTGACGTGGAGCACCGGCTGGCTCGACACCTATCGGGTCCAGGTGCTGCCGTTCGTCGCCAACGCCTTCTCCATCTACCTGTTCTACTCGTACTTCCAGAGCATCCCGCGCCAGCTCGACGAGGCCGCGCGGGTCGACGGCGCCGGCTGGTTCCGCATCTACCGCACCGTCGTGATGCCGTTGTCCGGGCCGGCGCTCGCGACCGTCTCGATCCTCACCTTCCTGCCCGCGTGGAACTCGTACCTGTGGCCGCTCATGGTCGTGCAGACCGAGGAACTGCGGCCGGTCATGGTCGGTGCCTCCTACTTCTTCCAACTCAAAGTGCATTGGGGCGAGATCATGGCGTACTCCACGCTCATCACCCTTCCCGTGCTCGGATTGTTCCTCGCCTTCCAGCGCGCCTTCGTCAACAGCATCGCCGCCACGGGCGTGAAGGGATGACCGTCGACCACGCGTTCCCCGTCCTGCACGTGCGGCCGGCCACCGGCTGGGTGAACGACCCCAACGGCCCCTTCCGGTGGAACGACCGGTACCACCTGTTCTACCAGCACAACCCGGCCGCTCCCGTGCACGCGCGGATCGCGTGGGGCCACTCGAGCAGCACCGACCTGGTGCACTGGCGGACCGAACCGGTGGCGCTGACCCCGGCCGACGGCCACCTCGACGCGGGAGGTTGCTGGTCCGGCTGCGTGGTCGACGACGACGGTGTGCCCACCGCCGTCTACACCGGCATCGGCGACGGCGTCCTGGACGCGAGCGTCTGCCTGGCCACGGCCGGCGACGACGGGCTGCGATCGTGGTCCAAGCACCCCACCGCGGCCGCCCGCCCGCCGCGGGAACTCAACCTGATCGGCTACCGCGATCCCTTCGTGTTCACCGTCGAAGGACGCCGATACGCCCTCGTCGGCGCGGGTCTGGCCGGCGGGGGAGCCGCCGCGGTGCTGCTCTACGCCTGCGACAACCTGCGGGAGTGGACGTACCTCGGGCCGCTGCTGGACACCGGCGACCCGGTCGCCAAAGCCCATGCGCCGGCGGACATCTGGGAGTGCCCGCAACTGGTCCGCCTGGCCGACCGCTGGGTCCTCATCGTTTCACTGTGGACGGATGAGGTGCTGGGGCGGGTCGCCTACCTCACCGGAGACCTCGGGACATCCGGCGGCATACCGCATTTCACGCCCACCGGCGGCGGACTGGTCGACTCCGGCCGCGACTTCTACGCCCCGGCCGTCCTGGCCGCACCGGAGCGCACGCTGATGTGGGGCTGGTGCTGGGAGGATCGCAGCGATGCGGACGTCCTGGCGTCCGGCTGGGCCGGCGCCCTGACCCTTCCCCGCGAGCTGCGGCTCGACCCCGCCGGCCGGCTCGTCACGACCCCCGCGGCGGAACTGCACGCGCTGCGCGGCACCGCGACCACGCGGGTGCTCGACGCCCGGCACCGCGCGGCGAGCCTCCCGCCGGGACCGCTCGACATCGAGATACGCCTGCACTGCCCGCCGGACGGCGTGGTCGCGCTGGCCCTCGATGCCGGCGACAACGCGCTCACGGTGACGGTCGATCCGGCGACCGGTGACGTGGCGCTGCGACGGCAGGTCCACCACGCCGACCGGGCGGCACGTGCCGCCACCGGCCGCATCACCCCGCACCCGAGCGTCGTCGACCTGCGTGTGCTGCTCGACGGATCGATCGTCGAGCTGTTCCTGCCCGACGGAGTCGTTTTCACCGAACGGCTCTACCCCGCACCCACCTCCCGTCACCCGGTCCTGCACCTGAGTGGCGCCCACCGAACCCAGGCGGCGATCACCGCCTGGCAACTGCGATCCCCTGGCGCGTGACAGCGCCGAACCCGTCCCAGCAAGCGAGGTCACCCCCATGAGACCAGCCCTCCTTCGCACCGTACGAAGCGGTGCCGCGGCCCTGCTGATCGCGTCCGCGGCACAGGCCGTCGGGACCGACGCGGCGCGGGCGGCGGCAACGAGCTACCGTCCGGCGTACCACCACACCGTCCCCGACCACTGGATGAACGACCCGCAACGCCCGATCTACCTCGACGGGCAGTTCCACTACTACTACCTCTACAACAACGATTACCCGGCCACCAACCACACCGCATGGCGGCGGACCACCACCACCGATCTCGTCCGGTTCACCGACCGCGGCGTCGCCGTGCCCAAGGACACCACGGTCAACGGCAGTATCTGGTCCGGCTCGCCGGTCGTGGACGTCCGGAACACCGCCGGCTTCGGCCGCAACGCGGTGGTCGTCCTGGCCACCCAGGAACACGCGGCCGGCAACAACGCCCAGGCCCAGTTCCTCTGGTACTCCACCGACCGAGGGGCCACCTTCCGCCCGTACGGCGCCGACCCGGTCATCCCCAACCCGGGGCGCGTCGACTCCCGCGACCCGAAGACCATCTGGGACGGTGACCGTAACCGCTGGGTCACCGTCCTCGCCGAGAACGACCGGCTCAGCTTCTACACCTCCACCAACCTCAAGGCGTGGCAGCGGGCCGGCGAGTGGTCGATGCCCGGCCTCGGTGTGCTGGAGTGCCCCGACCTGTTCAAGATGGTCGCGGACGACGGCACCACCAAATGGGTCATCGGCGCCTCGGCCAACGGCAAACCGATCGGCCAACCCAACACGTACGCCTACTGGACCGGCACCTTCACCGGTACCGGATTCCAGCAGGACGGCACCCACCAGTGGCTCGACTACGGCTGGGACTGGTACGCCGCCGTCACCTGGGAAAATCCCGCGAACCCGCTCGGCAGCCGGTACGCCGTCGGCTGGTTGAACAACTGGGACTACGCGTCGAACACCCCCACCTGGGCCAACGACGGCTTCAACGGCACCAACTCGATCGTGCGCGAGATCAAGCTCAAGCGGCAGACCGGCGGCGGTTACAGCCTCGTCTCCCAGCCGGTCGGCGGCCTCAACGCCATCGCCGCCGGCACGACGAGCCTCGGCACCGTGCAGGTCAACGGCAACGTCCCGCTCAGCTACACGGGCGACGCCTACGAACTCACCGCCGACATCAGCTGGTCCCAGCTCAACAACGTCGGCCTGCAACTGCGCAAGTCCACCGACGGCTCCCGGCACGCCGACATCGGCGTCTTCGGCAACTACACCTATCTCAACCGCGGCCCCACCAACCACCCCGACACCTCCGGCCGATTCCTGGAAAGCAAGTCACCCTTCGATCCCGCCCGCAAGAACGTCCGGCTGCGCATCCTCGTCGACCGCACGAGCATCGAGGTCTTCGTCGACGACGGCAAGTACGTGCACTCCAGTCAGGTGTTCGCCGCACCGGGCGACAACGGCATCGCGCTCTACACCGACGGCGGCAGCGCGACCTTCGCCAACCTGACGATCCGCACCCTCACCGACATCAACGCCCGGCCGGCTCCCACCGGAACGGTCCTGGCCGCCTTCGAGAACGGCACGTACGGCACCTGGACCCGCACCGGAACCGCGTTCGGCACGGCGCCCGCCACCGGCGCCCTGCCGGGCCAGCAGCCGGTCGGCGGCTACCTCGGCGACGGATTGGTCAACTCCTACCTCGGCGGTGACTCGGCCACCGGCATCCTGACCTCGCCTACCTTCAAGATCAGCCGGCGTTACCTCAAATTCCTCGTCGGCGGCGGACGCCATCCGAACGGCGCCGGCTACGCCACCTCGGTGAACCTCGTCGTCGACGGCCAGATCGCGCGCACGGCCACCGGTCGTGACGAGGAGTACCTGCGGTGGACCACCTGGGACCTCGGCGATTTCAACGGCCGCACCGCCCGCCTCCAGATCGTCGACAACAACACCGGCGGCTGGGGACACGTGAACGTCGACCGGATCCTGTTCAGCGACCGGCCGATCCGCCGGCAGCCGGTGGCGGAACGTCCCGACGGCGGCACGTTCGCGCTGGCCGCGTTGACGCCTGGTGGCGTTGCCCGGCCGTCGATCGCCGACTGGTCCT
>Ga0207668_10000855_pt1 | contig 18365 bp, 18 predicted proteins | sample KBSS43metaG_FD_184323 | JGI IMG/M metagenome (GOLD analysis project Ga0207668, IMG submission 184323) | Switchgrass rhizosphere microbial communities from Kellogg Biological Station, Michigan, USA - KBS S4-3 metaG (SPAdes) (version 2) | ecosystem: Host-associated > Plants > Roots > Rhizosphere... | reverse complement strand
GTAGTCGCTGCCGGCGAGGAACAGCTTCTTCACCCCCTTGGAGGCGAGGAAGTCCATCGCCGGGATGATCTGCTGGTTGGTGGTCGCACCGGTGTAGTAGATGTTCGGCGACGACTCGAGGCCCTCATACTGCACCGGGTAGAAGAAGAGGCCGTTGAGCTTCTCGACGACCGGCTTCACGGCCTTGCGCGAGGACGAGGTCCAGCCGCCGAAGATCGCGGCGACGCAGTCCTGGGTGAGCAGCTTCTCGGTCTTCTCCGCGAAGGTGGGCCAGTCGGTAGCGCCGTCTTCCTGGACGTACTTGATCTTCTTGCCGAGAATGCCGCCGCTGGCGTTGATCTCGTCGGCGGCCATGTGCAGCACGTTGGAGACGGTCTTCTCAGAGATCGCCATGCCGCCGGTAAGGGAGTTGAGGAAGCCAAGCTTGACGGTGTCGCCGGAGGTGTCGACGCAGTTGGCTGCCGCAGACGACCCGCCGCCGGGCGTCTCGTCGCCGGCTCGGGCGCCACAGCCGGCGAGCACGAGGGCCATGGTCGTCCCGATGGCGCCCGTAGCCACAAGCGCGCGCAGCCCCTTGCTGGTAGTGGACATATGTGAGAACTCCGTTCCTGGTGAAGGGGGCGTGACGCCGAGGTCGCGGCACGGCGGATCGTGCGGATGCGGATGTCCAGGGCGAGCCGCCGGCGTCCCGTGCTCCCCGCCCCGTGCCGCCGGCCAGGTGAGCCGGCTGCTGCAGGTGAGAGCAGATTGACCGCGAGTCATTACTCTGACATTTCTTGACTGTTCCAACTCTGTAGCCACCGGACCGGGCGGAGTGCGATATCCCTGCAAATACGCCCAAATTCATAGGACGACGATGTCAAAGTTCTGCCACCTTCCGCGAGGGCGTGACGAAGATGGCACAGTCCTGACATTCCAGAGGAGGGGCAAAAGCATCCCGCCAGGCCACCACGACGCGGCCGCGCCGCTCCAGGGCCATCTGCTTTCGTTGATCCCGCTCGCCGCGGCGTGCCGCGCGGCCGGGCACGACGTGATCCTGGCCGGCGGTGGCTTCCCGCCCGGCGTGCAGGGCCTGCGCACGGCCGACATCGATGCCGCCTTCAGCCTGCCGCGCAGTGCGAGCCGGGTGGCCGTCCGCCATCCGCGCATCGCGCGCGCCGAGATGCGGGGTGTCGCCGGGCACGCCATGGTGGGCGAGCTCTTCGGCCGGGCCAACCTGGCCCTGGTCGGCCCGCTGCTGGCGGTGGCCGGGCGGTGACGAGCAGCAGCGCCTTCGCCCGGCACGCCGTCCCGGCCCCGGAGCTCACCATCGCCGTCCCGCCGCCGAGCCTGCGAAGTGCCCCCGCCGCGGGTGCGATCGCGATGCGGCCGGTCCCGTTCTCGGGTGGCTGGTCCATCCCGGACTGGCTGCTCACCCCCGGCGACCGGCCCCGCGTCCTGGTCAGCCGCAGCACCGAACGACGGCGATCCCGGCCCCGCGGTCGTCGCCGCGGCCGCACAGGTGGACGCCGAGTTCGTGCTGGTGCGCCCGCCGACCACCGGCAAGCTCCCGCCGAACGTGCGGGCCGTCGGCCGGGTGCCGCTCAACGAGGCGCTCCCGCATGCCCCGGCCTTCATCCACCACTCCGGCGCGGGCAGCGTGCTGGGTGGCCTGGCCGCGGGCGTACCGCAGCTGACCACGCCGGGCGCCGGCGACCGCCGGCACAACGCCGAGCTACTGGCGAAGCGCGGCGCCGGGCCGGCCGTCCCGGCGACCGCCATCCGCGCCGCCGACCTGAACCGGTTGCTGACCGACGCCACGCTGCGCGGCGCGGCCCAGGAGGTCGCTTCGGAGATCGCCGCCATGCCTGCGCCGGCCGCGGTGGTCCCGGCCCTGGAGAAACTCGTCGCCGGCTGACGGCCGCGCAGCTGCCTCCGGCCCCGGCGAATCCCGTTGCGGCCGGGTCGCACGGCCGCCCTGAGCTCCGGCGTGCCCCGGTTGCGGGCGGTTCGCCTCCGTAGCCGCCCGACCGGCACAGAGCCGAACGGTTGCCGGCCGGGTCAATGGAGTCGCCCGGGCCGTCACCGGACGGCGTTGTCAGGCGGGATCGGCGACCGCCCGGGCCAGGGACAGGGCAAACCGGCCGTCGTGGTCGGTCCACCAGTGGTCGAGGGCGAAGCCGGCCTCGGCCAGTTCGCGTTCGATGCCCGCACGACGGAACTTGGCGGAGATCTCCGTGCGGACCTCCTCGCCGGCCGCGAAGTCGACGACCAGGTCGAGGGTGGGGATGGTGACGCGCATCGGCCAGCGGGCGCGCAGCCGCATCTCCACCCACTCTTGCTCGGCGTCCCACAGCGCCACGTGGGCGAAGCCGTCCACGTCGAAGTCGGCGTCCAGGCTGCGGTTGAGCACGCGCAGCACGTTGCGGTTGAACTCGGCGGTCACGCCCTGCGCGTCGTCGTAGGCGGGGACCACCACCTGCGGGCTCTTGACCAGGTCGGCGCCGAGCAGCAGGTGTTCGCCCGGCTCCAGCACCGCGCGGACGTCGTTGAAGAAGGCGGCGCGTTCCGCCGGGACCAGGTTGCCGATCGTCCCGCCGAGGAACGCGACCATGCGCCGGTCGCCGTCGGGCAGGTGTTTGAGGTGGCGGGTGAGGTCGCCGACGATGTTGTGCACCCGCAGCGCCGGGAAGTCGGCGCTGATCGCCGTCGCGGCCGCGGTGAGGGCGGAGGGCGAGACGTCCATCGGGACGAACGTCTCCAGGCCGGTGAACGCGGCCAGCAGCAGCCGGGTCTTCGTCGAATAGCCGGAGCCCAGCTCGATCAGGGTGCGGGCCCCGGTGTACCGGGCGATGTCGGCGGCCCGCTCCTCGAGGATCTGCCGCTCGGAGCGGGTCGGGTAGTACTCCGGGAGTTCGGTGATCTGCTCGAAGAGCTCGCTGCCGCGGGCGTCGTAGAACCATTTCGGCGGCAGCCACTTCGGGTCGGCGGTCAGCCCGGTGAGCACGTCGTCCCGCAGCGTACGGGCCAGGTCGTCGGCGTCCAGGTGGACTTCGAGGGTGGGCGCGTTCATTGGTCTCCCAGCTCGGTGATGGTGAGCGTGTGGTCGGCGCCGGCGACGAGCAGGGCCCGGTCGGGGACCGGTCGCCAGGCGGGATCGTCATCCAGGGGTTCGGAACTGACCAGGATCGAGGTGGCGTCCCGGCGGACGGACAGGGCGTGCCCGGCGGTGCTCGCGACGATCGACGTGCCGTCGGTGAGCAGCAGGTTGAGCCGCGAGCCGGGCGCGGCCCGCTCGACCTCGGCGACCGCGCCCGCCACCGCCTCGGCCGGCCCGGCGCCGGCCCGCAGGCGGTCGTGCACGAGCGCCCACAGCAACGCGGCGTCGGTCGGCGCCGCCAGCGTGAGCAGGTCGGTCACCGGCAGCGTGCCGGCCAGCTTGGCCACCGACCCGGGCCAGCCCCGCACCACGCCGTTGTGACTGAACAGCCACGGACCGTCGCCGAACGGGGCGGCCGCGGCCTCGGTCACCGGCATGCCCACCGTCGCGCTGCGCACGGCGGCGAGCGCCGCACCGGCCACCAGCGAGCCGGCCAGGCCCGGCAGCGTGGCGTCGCTCCACATCGGAGTGGCCCGCCGGTAGCGGACCGGCGGGCCGGCCGGCGGATACCAGCCGACGCCGAAGCCGTCCGCGTTGATCGTGCCGCCGCCGCGCATGTCGCGCGGTGCCCAGGACTGGTGGCACAGGGCGTGCGGCGGGTCGAAGAGCAGCCGGGACAGGGGGATCGGCGGCCCGAGGTAGGCGACGTGGCGGCACATCAGGCGGTCCGCGCGCAGCGGAAGCCGCTGAAGATCTGCCGGCGGATCGGGTAGTCCCAGTTGCGGAACGTGCCCCGGCAGGCCGACCGGTCGGTGCCGAACGAGCCGCCGCGCAGCACCTTGTAGTCGGGGCCGAAGAAGACCTCCGAATACTCCCGGTAGGGGAACGCGGCGAAGCCCGGATAGCCGTGGAAGTCGGTCGACGTCCACTCCCACACGTCGCCGATCAGCTGGTGCACCCCGTACGGCGAAACGCCCTCGGGATAGGCACCGGCGGCCGCCGGCTGCAGGTGCTGCTGGCCGAGGTTGGCGTGCTGGGAGCCGGGCGGGTCGTCGCCCCACGGGTAGCGCCGGGACCGGCCGGTCGCCGGGTCGTGGCGGGCCGCCTTTTCCCACTCGGCCTCGGTGGGCAGCCGCTTACCCGCCCACGCCGCGTAGGCCTCGGCCTCGTAGTAGCTGACGTGCACCACCGGAGCGTCCTCGACGACCCGGGCGGTGCGGCCGAAGGTGGTCGCCGCCCAGCCGTCGCCGTCGCGCTGCCAGTGCCGCGGGCCGGCCAGGCCGGCGGACTGCCGGCGCTGCCAGCCGGCCGGGCTCCACCACCGCGGGTCGTCGTAGCCGCCGGCGTCGATGAACGCCGCATACTGCCCGTTGGTCACCGCCGCCCGGTCGATGAAGAAAGCCGGCACGTCGACCTGGTGCGCGGGCCGCTCGTTGTCCAGCGCCCACGCCTCGGTGCTGGTACCCATGGTGAACGGGCCGCCCGGGATCAGCACCTCGCCGGTCACCGGGGCGGCCGCGGCCGGCGGCGCGGGGGCGGCGAGCACCGGGGCGCCGCTGCGCAGCTGGTGGGTGGCGAGCATGGTCTCGTCGTGCTGCTGCTCGTGCTGCACGATCATGCCGAACGCGAACCCCCGGTCGAGCAGCGGTTGACCCTCCAGGCGGGCGTGGTCGAGCACGTCGAGCACCTTGTCGCGGACGGTCGCCACGTAGCGGCGGGCCTCGGCGGGGCCGAGCAGCGGCAGGGTGGGCCGGTCGCGGCGCGGGTGCTTGAACGCGTCATACAGCTCGTCGATGTCGCGGCGCACCGGCTCGCGCCCGCCGACGTCGCGCACCAGCCAGAGCTCCTCCTGGTTGCCGACGTGCGCCAGGTCCCAGACCAGCGGCGACATCAGCGGCGAGTGCTGCCGGGTCAGGTCGCCGTCGTCGACGGTCTCGGTCAGCAGGGTGGTGCGGTCGCGGGCGCGGTCGAGCTCGGCGGCGACCAGGTCGCGCAGTTTCTCGGTCTCGTGGCTCATCACAGCTCCAGTCGCCGGTGGACGGTTTCGATGACGTGGGCGCGCACGGCGGCCGGCAGGCCGGTGCCCGCCAACCGGTCGGCGGCGAGACCGGCCAGGGCGGTCGCGGCGCGGTGCAGCGGGGGGTCGGCCAGGCCCAGCCGGTAGGCCGCGCGCCAGCGGCGGGCCACCGGCGTGGCCAGATCGAGCGCGGCCTCGGTGGTGGCCCGGTCGCCGAGCAGGGCGGCCAGCATCGCCACCGGGACGATCCAGTCGCCGCCCGGCTGGCAGTCGAGATAGCGCACCTCGAGATAGCCCCGCGGCCGGACCGGCGGGAACAGGGTGCTCAGGTGATAGTCGACGTCGCCGGTGGTGGGCCGCCAGGGCAGCGCCCCGCCGAGCCAGTCGCCGAGCGTCACGCCGGGCGGCGGGTCCCAGCAGCCGCCGTCGCGGCGGACGCAGAGCAGCGGAGCGGCCAGCGCGTACCGCACCCAGGCCTCGGCCGGGTCGTCGGCCGGACCGCCGGGCGGATGGGTGACCCGCGGATCCATGCCCCACCACGCGGCCATCCGGGCCGAGGCCAGTCCGGTGTCCCGGCCGGCGTGCCGGGCGGAGTTGGCGAACAGCGCGATCAGCGGCGGGCCGAGCGCGAGGGCCGCCCGCCATCGGGTGGCGAGCTCGGCGGCCGGGCCGGCGTCGAGGCAGACCTGCAGGCCGGCGGTGTTGCACATCATGATCCGGCCGTGTGGGCCGCGGGCGTCGAACACCCGCTCCATCGCCGCGTAGCGCGGCGTGTCGAGCAGGCGGCGGGGAGCGCGGTGCGGGTCGACGCCGTGCCGGCCCAGGGTCAGCCCGGCCGCGGCGAGCAGCCCGGTGAGGTGGTCGAGATCGGCGGTGACCGCGGCGTGCAACTCGGTGAGCGACCTGGCCGGCGCCGAGGAGATCTCCAGTTGGCCGCCCGGCTCGGTGGTCACGGTGCCGCCGAGCGGCAACGGTTGGGGCGGCAGGGGCGGATCGAGCAGGGCCGGCGCGTGCCGGCCGAGGGCTTGTCGTAAGGCTGCGGTGGTGAGCGGCGCCGCGGGCGCCGCGCCGTGGTGCACGGTCCATTCCAGCTCGGCGCCGATCAGGGCGGGCGGGCCGGTCTTGAAGCAGATGGCGCGAATGTGCGCCTCCGCATCCTCGTGGTCGCGCAGCTCGGGGCCGGTGGCCGCGGCCGCGTCGCGGTCGAGCATCGTCATCGGCGGCTTCTCCAAATCACGAAACGTGGCCTCATGATTGCGTTCCAGAACCCTACGGGCGGGGTCCGACAACTTTCCGAACGCCGGGCGTCCACCGGGCGTCCGCGCCCGCGTTTTCCAGCGAAAACTCGCGCCTAGTGACGAGGGTCACGCCCTCGTGTTTGCCGTCGCGGCGGCGGGGAACTCGGCGTTCCCCCCGGCGCTAGGAGGACGACCCGTGCGGCTGCGGCGCAGTGACCTGAGCAAGCCGGGAATCACCCGGCGGCGGTCCGGCAAGGGCTTCAGCTATCGCGACCCGGACGGCCGGACCGTCCGGGACGCCGGCACGCTGCACCGGATCAGGGCCCTGGTCATCCCGCCGGCCTGGCGCGACGTCTGGATCAGCCCCGATCCCCGCGGCCACATCCAGGCCACCGGATTCGACGCCGCCGGCCGCAAGCAGTACCGCTACCACGACCATTGGCGCACCGCCCGCGACGAGGAGAAGTTCGATCACGCCCTGGCGGTCGCCGAACGCCTCCCCGAGGTGCGCGACCGGCTGCGGGCCGACCTGACCACCGGCCGCGGGTTGACCCGCGAACGGGTACTGGCCGCCGTCGTCCTGCTGCTCGACATGGGCACGTTCCGGGTCGGCGGCGACGCCTACGCGGCCCGCGCCGAGGACCCGTCCTATGGGCTGTCGACGCTGCTGCCGGACCACGTCCGTACGAGAAATGGCTGCGTCATCCTGGAATATCCGGCCAAGTCCGGCGTGCCGCGGGCGGACCCGGTCGACGACGGCGAGGTCTGCGCGGTGCTGCGGAGCCTGAAACGGCGCCGGGCCGGTGAGGCGCGGCTGTTCGCGTACTGGGACGGGCGGCAGCGCCGCTGGCAGGAGATCCACGCGGACACGATCAACGACTACCTCCGCGAGATCAGCGGCGAGCAGATGACCGCGAAGGACTTCCGCACCTGGCACGGCACCGTGAAGGCCGCCGCCGAACTGGCCGGCGTCGGCCCGCAACCGACCAGGGCCAAGCGCAAGCGAGCCGTCGCGCACGCCATGAAGGAGGTGGCCGACCTGCTCGGCAACACGCCGGCGGTGGCCCGCGCCGCCTACGTCGACCCCCGGGTGCTCGACCACTACGAGAGGGGCGAGGTGGTCGAGGAGGGCCGGGAGAGCGAGGTACGGGACCTGTTGCGCGACGACACCTGAGGCACAATGATCGGCGTGCGCGAAGTGGTGGACGGCGTCTTCGAGGTCCGGCTCAGCTATGTCAACATGCACCTGGTGGTGACCGACGACGGGGTGGTGCTCGTCGATACCGGGCTCCCCCGGCGCTCGGCGCGCATCGACGCGGCGCTGGCCCGGCTGCGCCGGCAGATCGGCGACGTACGGACCGTGCTGCTCACCCATCACCACACCGACCACATCGGCAACGTCGCCGACATCCGCCGCCGCTCCGGCGCGAGCGTCGTCGTGCACTCCGCCGACGCTCCGGTGGTCACCGGGGCGTTCCGGCCGGTCCTCACCAAGCCGCTGCACCGGCTGGCCGCCCGGATCATGGGGACCCCCGAGCCGACCAAGGTCGACCGGCTGATCACCGCCGACGAGACCAGCCCGGTGCCGGGCTTCACCGCCTTGCACACGCCCGGGCACACCCGCGGCCACGTCTCCTACCTGCTCGACCGGGCCGGCGGCGTGCTGTTCGCGGGCGACGCCGCCGCCGGCCGGGGCGGCAAGGTGATCAGCGCGCCCCGGATGGCCGCGGCCGACCCGTCCGAGCAGGATCGCAGCGTCGGCAAGCTGGCCTCCTTCGACTTCGAGCACGCGGTCTTCGGGCACGGCCGGGCGGTCTCCGGCCGCGCCGTCGAGCGCTTCCGCGAATACGCGGCGAGCCTGGCCTGACACGGTTCCCAGGGCCGGGCGGCTGTTAGTCGGCCGGTAGGCCGGCGCCGACGATCAGTCCGGCGGCCGTGGCGGCCTCGACCGCGCGGGCGAGCGCGACCCGTTCCGCGACGCCGAGCGTCCGGGCGAGGGCCGCGACCTCCTCGAACTCCGGCATCGCCTGGACGATGCGACCGCCGGCGTGGCCGATCTTGATGGACACCGGGTGGCCGTCGACGGCAACCTCGACAAAGGTGCGCGCGAGGGCGGTCTTGCGCCGGTCCGAGGCGCGCACCCCGAGCGTGCTGGTGTCGCGGAAGATACGGTCGCGCACCGCGGCGGCGGCTCCGGGCGGGCACAGCGCGCTGAGCGTGTGTGCCGGCCGACCCTTCTTCATCAGGATCGGCGTCAGCCACGCGTCGTCGGCGCCGGCCGCCAACAGGCCGGTGAGCACGCCGGGCCACAGCCGCGGGTCCAGGTCGTCGACGTTGGCCTCCAGCAGGACGGCCTCCGCCTCGGTGCCGCCGCCGAGGGTGCCGAGCAGCACGCGTACGACGTTGGCCCGATCCGGGGTGTCCCGGGTGCCGGCGCCCATGCCGGTCGCCGCGACGGTCATCGGCGGCAGATCCTCGCACCGCGCCGCGAGCGCGCGCAGCAGCGCCATGCCGGTCGGCGTGGCCCGCTCGCCGGGGCCGCCCGCCCGGATCCGCCAGCCGCGGGCCAGTTCGGCGACGGCCGGCACCGGCACCGGCAGGACGCCGTGCGCCGCCCGGGTCGTGCCCGAACCGACCGCCACCTCGCTCGCCGACACCGTCGCCACGCCCAGGTCGTCGAGGGCGGCGCAGACCCCCACCACGTCCGCGATCGCGTCGAGCGCCCCCACCTCGTGGAAGTGCACCTCGTCCGGCGCGATCCCGTGCACGGCGGCCTCGGCGCCGGCCAGCCGGGCGAAGACCGCCCCGGCCCGCGGCATGCCGCCGAGCAGACCGCGGATCTCCCGCCAGGTGCGGTGCGGCGGATCGGCGACGAGCGTCTCGACGGACACCTTGCGGGCCCGCAGCCCGGCGCGCCGCACCTCGTCCGCGCGGATCCGCACCGACCCCGGGACCACCGCGTCCACCGCGGCCTGGATGACGTCCAGCCGGGCCCCGGCGTCGTGCAGGGCGCCGAGCAGCATGTCCCCGGCGATGCCGGCGGACGCGTCGATCCAGGCGTGCCGGCCCGCTGTGCCTTCGTCGTCAGGTGCGGCCGGGTGCCGCTCGGTGCGGCCGGTCACGGGGCGGCGATCTGGGCGGCGAGGTGCCCCGCGCCGTACCCGTTGTCGATGTTGACCACGGCCACCCCGGGTGCGCAGGCGTTCAGCATCGCGAGCAGCGCCGCGAGGCCGCCGAAGGCGGCGCCGTAACCGACCGACGTGGGCAGCGCCACCACGGGCGCCGACACCAGGCCGGCCACCACGCTGGGCAGCGCGCCGTCCATCCCGGCGGCCACCACGATGACCCGCGCCCGGCGCAGCGTGTCCAGCCGGCCGAGCACCCGGTGCAGGCCGGCCACCCCCACGTCGGCCACCAGGTCGGCGTCCCGGCCCAGGTAGCGGGCGGTGAGCAGGGCCTCCCGGGCCACCGGCACGTCGCTCGTACCGGCCGCCAGCACCAGCACCGGACCGCCGGTGGGCGGCGGCGGCTCGGGCGGCCAGGCCAGCAGGCGGGCCGCCGCGTCGTGCCGGGCGTCCGGCAACTCGGCGCGGACCGCCGCGGCATGCTCCGCGCCGGCCCGGGTGAACAGCGTCGTCACATCCGGCCGCCCACGCACCGCCGCGGCGATCGCCGCCACCTGCGCGGCCGTCTTGCCCTCGCAGAAGACCGCCTCGGGATAGCCGCGCCGGGCCGTCCGCTCCAGGTCGAGGTCGATGTCGCCGCCCTCAGACATCCGCCGCCACCAGCGGCAGCGTGAAGGCCCCCGACTGCACGCCGGCCACGTCCACCGCGGCGAACCGGAAGCCGGCGTCGAGCACCGCCGCGGCGACCGCCGTACGCAGCGGATCGGTCACCGCCCGGACCAGGTCCTCGACCGGCAGCTCGATCCGGGCGATCTCGCCGTGGTGGCGTACCCGCAGCTCGCCGAAGCCCAGCCGGCGCAGCGCCGCCTCGGCCCGTTCCACCTGGCCCAGCTTCGCCGGGGTGACCGGCGTGAAGTGCGGGATCCGGGAGGCCAGGCAGGGTGCGGCCGGCTTGTCCGCGCAGGGCAGCTCGAACGCCCGCGCGATCCGCCGTACCTCCGCCTTGCCCAGACCCAGGTCGGCGAGCGGGCGCAGCACCCGGTGCCGGGTGGCGGCGCGGCTGCCCGGCCGGTCCGGGCGACGGGCGTCGTCGGCGTTCTCCCCGTACGCGACCGCGTCCAGGCGATGCCCGGCGGCCACCTCGTCGCCGATCCGGACGAACAGCTCATCCTTGCAGTGGAAGCACCGGTCCGGCCCGTTCGCCCGGTATTCCGCCCGGTCGCCCTCCCGGGTGTGCACCTCCACGACCGGGACGCCGATGTGCCCGGCCACCGTGTGCGCGGCGGCCCGCTCCTCGGCGGCCAGGCTGGGCGAGACGCCGAGCACGGCGACCACCCGGTGCGCGCCGAGCACCCGGGCGGCCAGGGCGAGCAGGACCGACGAGTCCACCCCGCCGGAGAAGGCGACGCCGAGCCGGTCGACGCCGGCCAGCGACCGGCGGGTGCGTTCCAGCACGTCGTCGATGAATCCGATCTGCATGCTCCCGACCCTCCGTCGCGCTGCCCGGTGTCGGCAACCCGGAGTGACCAATTCTGCGAATCGGCCGGTCAACCGGCACCACCAGGGACAAGGCTGGAGAGCTGGAGACAGACGACTGGACGGGAGGCGCCATGCGGTACCGCAAGCTCGGCGGCTCGGATCTGGAGATCTCCGAGATCTCCCTGGGCTCGTGGCTGACCTTTTCCGGCGGCGTGCCGGCCGAGACGACCCGGGCGTGCACCGAGGCGGCATTCGACGCCGGCATCAACTTCTTCGACACCGCCAACGTGTACGGCCGGGGCGCGGCCGAGTCGGCCTGGGGCGAGATCCTGTCCCGCCACCCGCGCGACTCGTACCTGCTGGCCACCAAGGTGTGGGGGCAGATGTCGGACACCGACCAGGGCCTGTCCGCCGCCCAGATCGCCAAGCAGATCGACGCCTCGCTGACCCGGTTGCGCACCGACTACGTCGATCTCTACGAGGCGCACCGTTTCGACATCTCCGTCCCGATCGAGGAGACGATCGAGGCGTTGCAGCGGGTGGTGCAGCAGGGCAAGGCCCGCTACCTGGGCTTCAGCGAGTGGACGCCGCGGCAGATCCAGGCCGCGGTCGACATCGCCGGGCCGGACCTGTTCGTGGCGTCGCAGCCGCAGTACTCGATGCTGTGGCAGGCGCCCGAGGCCGAGGTCTTCGGGCTGTGCGCCAAGTACGGCATCGCGCAGCTGGTCTGGTCGCCGCTGGCCCAGGGCGTGCTCACCGGCAAGTACAAGCCCGGCCAGCCGCTGCCCGGCGACTCCCGGTTCGCCGACGAGACGATGAACGGCTCGAAGGACCTGGTGTACAGCTTCGCCGCGCTCGACGCCGTGCAGCGGCTCACCGGCCTCGCCGAGCGGATCGGGCTGACCATGCCCACCCTCGCCCTGGCCTGGGTGCTGCGCCGCGGCGAGGTGACCTCCGCGATCACCGGCGCCTCCCGGCCCGGCCAGGTCCGGGCCAACGCCCGGGCGGCCGGCGTACGCCTCGCCGACGACGTGCTGGCCGAGATCGACGAGGTGCTCGGCGACATCCCGGTCAAGACACCGACCCTGGCCCCGTTCGCCGCCGAAGGGGTCCTGCACCGCTGATCGAAACCTTTCGGCGGCTGAACGATTCCGGGAGCCGGCCCGTACTGATGGACGGCAATGTCGCTCGAAAAAGGGGTAGGAGTCGCGATGGCTGGGACCGGAATCGACACCTCGATCCTGCACAAAGGAGCGCACAGTGCTTCCTATTTCGACCTGGCCCGCAGCGCGGGTGAGGGCGTGGAGATCGTCGACTTCTGCATTCCGTGCAACCCGTATTTCCCGACCCCGGAAATGTTCGACGAACTCTCCCGCGATCTCAAGAACATCCTGAAGTACTACCCGAGCGACTCGGCCAGCATCACGAAGAAGCTGTGCAGCGTCCTCAACCTGCACCCGCAGACGGTCGCGATGGCCAACGGGTCCACCGAGCTGATCACCTGGATCGATCACCTGCTCATCAAGGAGAGCGTGGCGATACCGATCCCGACCTTCGGCCGCTGGACCGACCAGCCGCTGGAGACCGGCAAGCGGGTCGACATGTTCCCGCTGCAGGAGCGCGACGGCTTCCGGCTCAACCTGGACGACTACGTGCGGTTCATCCGCGACCGCGGCTCCCGGGTGGCCGTGGTGTGCAACGTGAACAACCCGGACGGTGGCTACCTGGCCCGACGCGACGTGATCCGGTTCATGGACCTGCTCGGCGACCTCGACCTCGTGGTGATCGACGAGTCGTTCATCGACTTCTCGGACGCCGAGAAATACCCGTCGGTCGGCCCGGACGCGGTGATCCGCCCGAACACGGTCGTACTCAAGAGCCTCGGCAAGAACTTCGGCCTGCACGGCATCCGCTTCGGCTACCTGATGGCCAACCCGGCCATCGCCGCGATCATCGGCAAGGCGCTGCCGAAGTGGAACCTCAACTCGCTGGCCGAGAAGGTCGTCTTCATGATCCAGGAGCATGAGGAGGAGTACGAGGACAGCCTGCGCCTGCTCAGCCGGGACCGCCGGTCGATGGCCGGCGAGCTGTCTCGCGTGCCGGGCCTGACCGTCTTCCCGTCGCAGGGCAACTTCATCCTGGTCAAGCTGCCGACCGAATGGTCCGGCGTGGCGCTGCGCGACTTCCTGGTGGCCAACCACGGCGTCTACACCCGGGAATGCGGCAACAAGCTCGGCATGACCAGCCAGTTCATGCGGCTCGTGGTGCGCCCCGGCAGGGACGTCGACCGGCTGATCGACGGGATGATGGACTACGGCAGCCAGTTCCGGTCCCGGCCCGCCTACCAGGAGCAGCCGATCGAGACCGGTCGCCGCGGCTCACGCGCCGCCTACGACGACGAGCCGCTGGACGGCCGCCGGCGCTGGGACAGCCCGGCCGAGGACGCGCCGGACAACCTGATCCAGTACCCGTCGCACCGGCGCGGCGAGTACTCCGGGCGGCGCGCCGCGAACATGTGACCGCGGTGCCGTAGGGTCGGGCGGTGCGGACGAAGCAGGAGCTTTCCGAGGCGGTCCGGCGGGACAAACGCGCCGCCCTCGTGGTCAACACCCACTCCCGCCGCGGCCGCCGGCTGTACGACGCGGCCCGGTCGCGGCTGACCGCGGCCGGGTTCGCGCTGCTCGGCTCGTACCCGGTCGACGACCCCCAGCACCACCTGGAAAAGAGCCTCGCGGCCGCCATCGACCACGGCCCGGACCTGCTGGTCGCCGGCGGCGGGGACGGCACGATCAGCACCGCGGCCCGGATGCTGGCCCACCGCGACATCGCGCTGGGCCTGCTCCCGCTGGGCACCACCAACAACTTCGCGCGCACCGCGCACATCCCGCTCGACCTCGACGCGGCCATCGCGGTCCTGGCCGGCGGCAAGGTGATCGACCTGGATCTCGGGCTGGCCGGCGACCAGGCGTTCACCAACCACGTCGGGGTCGGACTGTCCGCCGAGGTCATGCTGTCCGCGCCGCGCCCGCTCAAGCGGCTGCTCGGCCGGTTCGCCTACCCGCTCACCGCGCTCGGGCTGCTGGCCCGGCACCGCCCGCTGCGGGTCACCGTGCGGGCCGACGGCCGGCGGCACGAGTTCGTCAGCCACCAGATCTACGTGGCCAACGGCGGCCACCACGCCGGCCGGCCGATCACCGGCGACGCCGACGCGGACGACCGGCTGCTCGTGGCGTACCCCGTGGGCGGCTCGTCACGCTGGGAGCTGCTGCGCGAGACGGCCCGCAACGCCGCCACCGGCCCGCGGCGGTCGCTGCGCGAGGAGCCGTTCCTGGCCACCGGCGAGCTGTGGCTGGAGACCGACCGCCCGGCCCGCGCCGAGGTCGACGGCGAGCCCAACGGCCGCACGCCGCTGCGCATCGGCCTGGCCGCCAACGCGCTGCGCGTGATGGCCCCCGAGGACGCGCCCGACCGCTGACCCAATCACGCAGCTCAGGAGCGCAGCTGTGCGAGGGTCGCACCCGCGATGATGCGTGCGAAGTTTGCGTCGTGGTCGCGAGCGGCCAATCGCCGGGCGAGCTCGTCCAGGTCGTCCAACTCGCCGTATTTCGCCCGCAGCACTGCCCGCATCCCGTCGACCCGGCCCTGCTCCAGCCCTTGTTCCCGCCCTTGTTCGAGGCCTGCTTCCCGGTTGCGGCGAGCGATCTCGCGGCCCGACTCCGTCTGCTCAAGAACGTCGTTCATGCCTCTCCTTCGCAACGCTTCGAGAACCTGGACCGCCAGCGAACCTCCCACGAGCATACCCAGCTCGATCTGGACCAACTGCTCCTCAACCGCCCCCGTCGCCGCGATCCGCTCAGCCACCCGCTCCACAAGATCAGGCGGCGGTTTCTGGGACCACAACGCGAGCGGCGCCAGCGGCCCGGCAAGGAGCGTGCCAGGGTCCAGGTCGTCCGGTACGTTGACCGACCGGTAGTCCAGCCGGACCCGATCCCGGCGGAAACGGCCCGGATATCCTCCGCCCAGTGGCCAGAGCACGAACTGGTGGATCCGGTGATCCGCGCGGCGGTACTTGAGCGCCAGAGCCGCCCAGTAGGACACCATCCGCTCCTGGAAGTCCTCGGTGCGCTGGACCTGGACCTCGAAATGGTAAATGTCGGCGGGCGCACCGTCGCTGTGCCGGACCAAGAACACCTTGTCGCGCTGGCGGCTGCGTTGCCGCGGCTGCTCGGTCGGCCCATCGAGGACCACTGCCCGCCCGTCGAGTCGTGCGCCGCACAGCAGACGAAGCGCGTCTCGGGGTGAGCCTCCAACAACGCCTTGTACAAACCGTCGAAGTCGCGGGTGGCCACCGGCTGCGGCGATGCGACATCGGAGGGCACGCTGTCGGTCATTGTTCCTCCTTTCCGCGCCGGCCATTGACGCGAAGGACAGCTTCGCCCACCGCATGACTACTAGTCAAGGGCCATCTTGTCGCCCGCCCAGGAGCGCCGCTTCGTCCGCGCCCGGACTGCGGCGTGAGCGGATGGTGAGGGGTAACCCATTCATGCCGGTCGGGCCGGGCGTGTCGCCAGACCTTCGACGAGAAGGGTCAAGAACCGCTCCCCGGCGCCGGTCCGGTTGGCCTGCCGGGCGGCCCACGCCATCGCGTAGACCGTGGCTATCAGTTCATCCGAGTCGAGATCGGCTCGGATGTGACCGGCTTGCTGGGCGCGGGCCAGCAGGTCGCCGGCGGCGGCGCGCAGGCCGATACAGGACGCATGCAGGCTTGTGCCGGGGTGATGCAGCGCGCTGAGGACCGAGGCGGGCAAGCCGTCGTACCGGGTGGCCGACCTGGCCAGCTCTTCACTCCAGAGAACCAGGGCCTGGCCAGGATCCGCGGCGGTGAGCATTTCGGCTGCCCGGGTGCGCAGCGTGTCGAATGCCTGCCTCAGCAGTGCTTCCAGCAGCGCCTCCCTGGTCGGGAAGTGACGGTAGAGGGTCGCGATGCTGACCCCGGCACGGCGAGCGACTTCGCGGAGGGACGCGTCGGTGCCCTGTTCCGCGAATGTCGTCCGGGCTGCGGCCAGAAGATGCTCATGACTACGCCGGCCGTCGGCCCGAACGGGAACTCCCGACTCGTCCATTCAGATCCTTCCTACGGGCACCTTGCCAAGCGAAGCACTGCTACGGATAATCGGAGCACTGCTTCGCTTGGCAAGTGAGGCTACCTCCACCAGCTCGCGAGGTGATCTCCAGATGCCGCACGAACTCGATGACTGGCACGCCCGGGCCGGAGGCTACGTGCCGACGCCGAGCTTCGACGCCTACGCCCAGAAGTACTCCCAGCACTTCGTCATGAGCCGCCGCGACGGGATCATCGAACTTCGGATGCACGCCGACGGCGGCCCGGCGCAGTTCGACTTCGCAGTGCACAACGCCTGGGCCCAGGCGTGGCAGGAAGTCGGCAACGACCCGGAAAACGAAGTCCTGATCATCACCGGGACTGGTGACCAGTGGCTCGGCATCGCCGAGACGGCCGCCGGGCTGATCCAATCTTCGCGGCCCAGGGACTTCGCCTACGAGCACACGTACTACGACGCGACCAAGCTGCTGGAGAACTTCGTCTTCGGCATCGACATCCCCACGATCGCAGCCATCAACGGCCCGAGCGTGGCCCACACCGAGTTCGCCCTGCTCTGCGACATCACCCTGGCCGCGGAGACGGCCACGATCGTCGACCCGCACCTGCTGGCCGGCGCCGCACCCGGCGACGGACAGCAACTCACCCTGCAGGAGCTCATCGGCACCAAACGCGCCGCCTACCACCTCTACACCGGACGACCGATCGACGCCCGCCAGGCCCTCGAACTCGGCCTGGTCAACGAGGTGCTCCCTGCTGACCGCCTGCTGCCTCGCGCCTGGGAGCTGGCCGAGACCATCATGAAGGCTCCCCGCGCTGCCCGCCGCCTCACCCACGCCATTGCCCAGCGTCCATGGAAGCGGCGCCTCGTCCAGGATCTCGGCTTCGGCATCGCCCACCAGATGTTCGGCATGCAAGCCGACCGGCTCCGCGGCTGAGGCCGTTTCCGGCGGTGTGACATCCCGGCACCGACATCCGCTATTCGGCAATTGAATGCGCCGGCAAGGCCGTACGGCGTAGCCGATCTCTGCGTTCGCCTGCCAGGCAGGCTCCCGTTGGCCGCCGGCGCGATCGACCGTGCTGCCGGTGGCGATCAGCATGCGCCGCTGCTCGACCGTCAGATCGGGGTCCCCGCGGCTGGTGGGGGCCGCGTGCCCGGCCGTGAGCCGTGGAACTCACCCGTCGCGGCATCGTCCAGCAGTGGCGGCTGGGCATGGTGATCGGCCCGGGACGCTTGTCAGGGTCAGCCGGCGGTGGTCGCGACGTAGACAGTGTTGGCGGAACTGCCCCCGGTCAACGGGTTGGTGAAGGTCACCACATGGGCGGTTGTCGTGGTGAAACACTGCCGCAGGACGGTGAGGAATGCCTCGTCGGGTGCGTCGTCGGACCACAGCCCAAACGCCCCGCCCGGGCGTAGGCGGCTGCCGAGTCGGCGTAGTCCGGTGGTGGTGTAGAGGTCGGCATGGGTGGGGTCCAAGACGTTGACCGGCGAGTGGTCGATGTCGACCAGGATGGCGTCGAAGCGGCGGTCCGGGGCGGCTGGGTCGAAGCCCGTGCCGTCGCGCAGCAGGCCGAAGAAGTCGCCTTCCACCAAGGTGGCGCGGGGATCGGCGGTGAGAGTGCGGGCCTGCGGGAGCAGTTCACGGCGATGCCAGTCGATCACCGGTGCCAGCGCCTCGACCACGATCAGGTGCCGGACCCGGTCGTCGGCAAGGGCAGTGCGGGCGGTGTAGCCGAGGCCGAGACCGCCGACGACGACGTCCAGCGGTACGTTCGGCAAGGCCGACAGGGTGAGCCGGGCCAGTTCCTGCTCGGCGACCGTGAAGAGGCTGGACATCAGATACTCGTCGCCGAGTTTGACCTCGTACACCTCGGTCTTGGTGGTCGGCTCAAGGCGCCGTCGCAGGCTGACCTCGCCGATGCGGGTGGGGACCCAGTCCAGTTCGGCGAACCGCGAATGCATGGGAGTGTCCTTTCGGCGCGCTGCGGATCGCTCCGGCGGGAGTGGCCAGATGCTCGGGAACGCGACATAGCCGACCCTAGACCTCGCCTGAACGCGTGCGGGCCCGGAGGGGGCGTTTGCGGGTGATGTAGGTGAGCGACTCGGGCACCTGAGAAGCGTGCCCGGAGTGCGAGCTGATCTGCGGCTGCGGACTGTGCGGCATCCGCTCACCGACGCGATGCGGTGGCCCCCGGCGCCTGAGCGGCGAGGGTGGCGACCTGGCCGCGCAAAGAGGAACGCCGGCACGTACAGATCGCCCGCCGTCATTCCTTGACCAGGCGCACCTTCGACAGCCCGGCCGGAACG
>Ga0207668_10000853_pt1 | contig 18375 bp, 19 predicted proteins | sample KBSS43metaG_FD_184323 | JGI IMG/M metagenome (GOLD analysis project Ga0207668, IMG submission 184323) | Switchgrass rhizosphere microbial communities from Kellogg Biological Station, Michigan, USA - KBS S4-3 metaG (SPAdes) (version 2) | ecosystem: Host-associated > Plants > Roots > Rhizosphere... | reverse complement strand
AACCGCGTCGCGAACGGGAGTTCCGACCGGTACGGTTGCGACTTCATGGCCCTTGTTCGAAAGAATCGTCGCGATGGTCATCGGCGCCGCCTCTTCATTGCCTCCAAATGCATGTGCGCGTTGAAAGTCCCAGATTCAACCGCCAAATGGCCGTCATATGCCAAGGCCTGACCCGACGCCGCCGCTGGAATCGCTCAAACAGCAGTTCCTGAAGATCATGCGCTGGGGGGCGCTATTCTCGCTGACGGTAGCCGCCATCGCAGTGGTGCTGGTCGCCCAGGGCGACGAAACCGTCCACATCCATATGCTGATCGCCACGGCGCTGGGCGTGGGCCTCAGCGTGATGCTCGGCATTGCGCTCATGACCCTGGTGTTCCTCAGCAGCCGGATGGGGCAGGATGCGGACGCCGCGGACCATAGCCCAAAGGACCAGCATGACGATCGATCATAAGATTCCGGTTCTCCGCGTCGTCCCGGGGCCGAGCGACATCAACGCCAACGGCCATATTTTCGGCGGTTGGGTGCTCAGCCAGATGGACATCGCCGCCGGCATCGTCGCGTCGCGACGGGCAGATGGTCCGGTCGCGACTATCGCGATCGAGCGGATGGAGTTCATCACGCCGATCCACCTGCGCGACGTGATCAGCGTGTTCGCAGAGGTCGAACGCGTCGGCCGCACTTCGATGGCAATCCGGATCGAGGTCATTGCTACCCGCGATCGCGGAGCGACCGACATCAAGGTCACCGAAGGACTGTTCACCTTCGTCGCGCTCGACGAGCAGCATCGGCCGAGGCCGGTCGACCCCAAGTAAAAAGGGCCCCCGGCAAGCGGGGGCCCTAGTGAGGCCGGGAGAACAGGCCCCTAGAAGTCGAGCTGGGCGCGCATTGCGAATACGTCGCTGTCGAATTCACGCTCGTTGGCGGGGTCGGACAGGTCATCGCCAAGCGAATTGCGCGGCCCCCCTGTCACGTTGATGTGCGCATATTGCGCCATCAAGCGGGTGTAATCCGTAGGGTTCCAGATGATGCTGGCCTGGTAGGCAATCTGCTTGCCGCCGTTGACGTAGAACGGAGCTGAAAGTGATGACGAGCCGCCATCAACATCGTCGCTAAGATCCACATAATCGACACGGCCGTTAAGCTGGATTGCGCCCCAACCACCCTGGTTGAACGGCTTCAGCACCTTCACGCGGTTGAAGCTACCGCCCTTGTAGGCGCGGGTCTCGCCGGTGAGGTAGAAGCCAGCCTCAAGATAGCCGCCCCAGAAACTTGGATTGCCATTGAGTGCCGTGCCGTTGGGCGTTGTGTTCGATTCGGGATCCAACAGCTTGGCCGCCTGCTCGGCAGGCGTGTACGTTCCATGCACCCAAACCTTCTGCGCTTCGCCGGCGACGTGGAACTGCTTGAAGATCGCCGCGGCTTCGACGCCGACGATATTGTCGCCCGCTGCCGACAGGGCGCCGGTGCTGATGAAGCGCTGATCGGTCAGCTGCGTCGTGGGCCGCAACTGATAGTTGCGGCTCTGCGCTTCCCGCCTGTTGTCACGGTGCTCGAAATTTGCGCCGAGGTGCAGGCGGGTCGTTCCGAGCGTCGGTGAGAATACGCCGCGCGCGGCAAACACCCAGCCGGTGCGGTTGAAGTCGTTGGCATTCATCTCTTCGCTGAAGATGCCGGCCTGGGCAGTCCACTTGTCGGCCGTCTTGTCGTTGGCGACCAATGCGGCACCGATGCGGCGGTTATGCGAGAAGGCATCGGTGATGCCGGCACGCTCCATGAACGACGTGTATTTGGAGCTGGTCATCGTCTCGAGGCTCGAGAAGGGGTAGAAATATCCGACCTGCGCCGTCAGCGGCGTGTCCTTGAAATCATAAGCCAGCAGCACGTCCTCGAAATCGACCTGGCCTTGCGCAAAGTTGAACTCGACACTGTAGCGGAACCCGCCGGGGATCGTGCCGTCGGCGCCAATCGTCAGGCGACGAGCGCGGGTGCTCCAGCCGAGGTTACCGAAGTTGAGGCCCGCGACGGTGCCGCGGAGCTCGTCGCCATTCGGGTAGCCGACGTAGCCGGCGTCATATTGCACGAGCCCCTTCGGCTTGAAGCTCCAGCCGGCGTCCTTGTCTTCGAGCTGCGGTGCGCCCTTCCATGACGGGGTGACCTTGGCCTGGGCGGCCTGGATCTGGGCGATTGATTCCTGGAGCGCTTCGACCTGGGCCTGGAGCAGTTCGAGTTTTGCCTGGGCGTCGTCGAGGTCCTTCGCCTGCTGGATCGCGGCGTCGGCGGTGGCGTCGGACTGGTCGGGCTGGTCCGTGTCGGCTGGCGGGGTGGCCTGCTGCGCAAGCGCCGTGCCGCTCATGACCAAAGCGCTGCCAGCGAGGAGCGCGCGAATGAAAGTAGTACGCTTCATCTTATTCCCTTTCCCCCCGCCTCACTTGGTGAGGCTGATGCGCACCGCCCGAGTGGACGGCGCGCATGGCATTTATGTGACCAACCTAGCCTATTTCAGCTCGGCAAACTTGACTGGCGTGAGGTTGCGCGCCGCCATCTGCGCACGGGCGCGGACACCGTTTGGAGCGGCAATCAAGCCGGCCTGGCGGAGATAGCCGTTGGGACCGAAGGCGCTTTCCTTGGTGAACTCGGCGACGAATGCGCGGACCGCCGGGATCGCCCGGACGTGCGCATTCTTCACATAGACATAGAGCGGACGAGCGCCCGGATATTTGAACGAGGCGATATTCTCATAGGTTGGCTGAACGCCGTTGATCGTCAGGCCTTTCAGGCGGTTCAGATTCTCCTCCAGGTAGGAATAGCCGAAGATACCGATGGTGCCGGCATTCGCCTCGATCTTCTGGACGATCAGATTGTCGTTCTCGCCGGCTTCGATGAACGCGCCATCTTCGCGCATGGCGGTGCAGACCTGCTTGTACTTGGCTTCATTGGCCTTCTTCAGGGCAGGCATGGCGGGGTTCGTGTCGCAGCCGGCCGACATGATCAGCTCGCCGACGGCGTCGCGCGTGCCGCTGGTCGGCGGCGGGCCATAGACACGGATCGGAATGGCCGGGAGCCTGCCATTGACGTCCTTCCAGGTCTTGGCCCTGTTCGGCTTGCCGAACGGAGTTTTGGCCAGGGCCAAATAGATGTCCTTGGTGGTCACGCCCGAAAGCGGGCTGCCCTTGGCCGTGGCGAAGGCAATGCCGTCGATGCCGACCTGGATCTCGGTGACTTCGGTGACGCCGTTTGCGGCGCACGCCTTGGCTTCGGACGCCTTCATTCGCCGCGACGCATTCTCAATGTCGGGGAAACGCTCGCCGACGCCAGCGCAGAACAGCTTCATGCCGGCGCCCGTGCCCGTCGATTCGATGACCGGCGCCCCGAGCTTGGGGTTGGCGCGAGCGACGCGTTCAGCAACGGTCTTGGCGAATGGATAGACGGTCGAGCTGCCGACGGCGCGCATGCCGCGCGCATCGGCCATGGCCGGCAGTGAGAGTGCGGCTACCGCGGTGGCGGCATAGATCAGAGTCTTCGAGGTCATGTGACAAGTCCCTTTGGGCGAACAGCTCCGTTCGCCGACAGGGTGCGGATTAGGACGGACCCGCGACGCGTTCGTGACTTTCATATTACCGTTTCGTGACGGCAACGGCCGAGGCTTTGCGGCAACAGAAAGGGCGACGGAATTGATTCCGCCGCCCTTTGCTGTCCAGTCTCGCTTAAGCGGCCGGTGAAGTCTCGTCGCTGTCCCCGTCAGTGCGGGGCTTGCGGGCGCGGCGGCGAGGCTTGGGCACTTCGTCTTCCTCAACGTCCGTTTCAGGCGCGCCGATCGAAGGCGGCAGGACGCCGAGAGAAATCCGCTCTTCGCTTGCTTCCTCGTCGCGGTCGTCGCGGTCGTCGCGATCGTCGCGATCGTCGCGGCGAGCGCCATTGGCACGGGCCTCTCGTTCGCCGCGGTCAGCACGGTCGCTGCGATCACCGCGCTCGAACCGGTCGCGGCCGCGTTCGCGGTCGCGGCGGGGGCGCTGGCGAAACTCTTCGCCCTCGTCCTCGGCCGAATCATTCTCGGCCACCAATTCTTCATCGCCCTCGACGTCTTCATCATCGTCGCGGCGCGGGCGGCGCTGCGCCTGCTGCTCCTCGAAGCGCGAGCGGTTGTCCTCGAGCACGCGGAAATAATGGTCGGCGTATTGCAGATAATATTCGGTCTGGACGCGGTCGCCGGCGAGCTGGGCGTCGCGCGCCAGGCTCTTGTATTTTTCCAGCAGCTGGGCGGCATTGCCGCGCTGGCGGTTGTCCTGCCGATTGGCACCGGCATTACCAGGCATTCCCTGCGGACGCTGTCCGCCGCGGCCACGACGACGGCCGCCCTGACGATTGTTGATCAAAATCTGGTTCCCTGTCGCACTGGCACCGGCCTCGACCGATTGCCTTTCCTTCTTCCCTTCAACGGAAGTGTGGCCCCCGTCGCGGCGGACCGGCTCGCGCAACTACGCAAGTCGACCCTCCCTTTGCCGTCAGTCGCATTGCGAAAGCGCGGCGATGTCGTCGGGGGTCGGTGGCGGGGGCGCATCATTTTTAAGGGAGCGGCCCCGTCCCTGGACCCTGATGTAATGATGAGCCGCGGAAATTCCAAGCGTTTTCGACTAACTGCCAATCAACAGCGCCCGTGGACGATCGCCAAGGTCAAGGGCAATCGCCGGCGACAAGCCTTGCTGGCGGAACAGTTCGGCAGCACTTTCCGCCTGGTCGAAACCGATTTCGATAGCCGCCAGGCCGCCCGGCGACAGCAGTCGGCCGATCTCCGGAGCCAGGCGGCGATAGTCGTCAAGACCTTCCGGACCGGCGAACAAGGCTTCGGCCGGCTCATAATCGGCTACTCCGGGACCGGTGTCGGCGTCCGCCGCGACGTACGGTGGATTACACAGGATCAAGTCGAATCGTTCGCCGATGCCTTCGGCCCAATCGCCAATGCGAAAGTCGGCGCGTTTGGCCATGCCGAGCCGCTCCGCATTGCGGCGGGCGTAGGACAGGGCCGCATCCGATGCATCGATCCCAACCCCGGTTGCGTCCGGCCATTCATCAAGCGCCGCCAGCAGCAAGGTTCCAGGCCCGGTGCCGAGATCGAGGATGCGCGCGGGACCTTGTCTTCCCGAGAAATGCTCGACGGCCGCGGCAATCAGCGTTTCGCTGTCCGGACGGGGCACCAGCGCACCTGGTCCGACTTCGAGGTCGACCGTCCAAAAGGCGCGATGGCCGGTAATATAGGCAACCGGCTCGCCGGCCCGGCGACGTTCGACAAAGTCGAAAAAGGCCGGCGGCGCTTCACCCCTGGGATTGTCGAGGATCAGCCGGTCGCGGCCGACACCCAGCGCGGCGGCCATCAGCAGTTCCGCGTCAAGGCGCGGCGTATCGCTGGTCGAGGACAGTTGCTGGGTGGCGCGGCTCAGCGCCCGCGCGATAGCGGTCACGCTTCTTCCAGGCTCGACAGCCGCTCGGCCTCATCCTCGGCGACCAGCGCATCGACCAGCTCGCGCAGGCCCGGTCCTTCGAGGATCGCATCGAGCTTGTGCAGCGTGAGGTTGATGCGGTGGTCGGTCACCCGCCCTTGCGGGAAATTATAGGTGCGGATGCGCTCCGACCGGTCGCCCGAGCCGACCATCGACTTGCGGGCGCCTGCCCGTTCCGATGCCAGCCGCTCCCGCTCCAATTCGAACAGGCGGGTGCGCAGCACCTTCAGCGCCTTGGCCTTGTTCTTGTGCTGCGACTTCTCGTCCTGCTGGATAACTACCAGCCCTGTCGGCAGGTGAGTGATGCGGACCGCGCTGTCGGTGGTGTTGACCGACTGGCCGCCGGGGCCCGACGAGCGATAAACGTCGATGCGGAGGTCCTTGTCGTCGATCTGGACGTCGACATCCTCGGCCTCGGGCAGCACGGCGACCGTCGCCGCCGAGGTGTGGATGCGGCCGCCGCTTTCGGTCACCGGCACCCGCTGGACCCGGTGCACCCCGCTTTCGAATTTCAGTTTGGCGAACACGCCGGCGCCGCTGATCGACGCGACCGCTTCCTTGTAGCCGCCGACGTCGGCCCCCGAAGCGCTGATCAGCTCGAACCTCCAGCCCTGTTCCTCGGCGAAGCGCTGGTACATGCGAAGGAGGTCGCCCGCGAACAATGCCGCCTCATCGCCGCCGGTGCCTGCCCGGACTTCCAGCATCGCCGCGCGGTCGTCGGCTGCGTCCCTGGGCAGCAGTCTCAACGCCAGGGCACGCTCGGCCTCGGGCAGCTTTTCCTTGATCTCCTCGGCCTCGGTTGCCGCGAGTTCCTTGAGTTCGGGCTCGGCGCTGGCGTCATGAGAGAGGCCGATCAGCACTTCGAGCTCGGCCCGCAGCCGCCGGACTTCGCGGGCGGCGGCGGCCACGGGCTCGATCTGGGCATATTCCTTGGAAAGGCGAACGAAATCCTCGGGCGCGAGATTGGGCGCGGCCATCGCTTCAGCCAACTCATGCTTCTTCGCCTCGATCGAGACGATCCGGTCGAGCGAGATGGTCTTCATGCGGTCAGCAATGCCTCCGCCCGAGGCGCGTCGTTCGACTTGACCCGGCGGGTCACGGCGCCATCGGCAAAGCCCAGCACCACAATTTCGCGCGCGCCCTTCTTCACCGCGCGGTCAAAGCGCTTGCGCGGGCTGCCGGTGGCGACGATCTCGACCGATAGTCCCGCCGCACGCAACCGGCTTGCGGCGGCAAGGCCGGCACCGAGGGCGGCATCGTCCTCAACGACAATCGCCGCATCGATCTGCTCGATTGGGGGCGCATCGATCAGCATCGCCAGCCGCTCAATTCCCGCGGCCCAGCCAATCGCGGGCGTGTGCGGTCCGCCAAGCGATTCAATTAATCCGTCATAGCGGCCGCCGGCGATGACCGTTCCTTGCGCGCCCAGCCGATCAGTGACGAACTCGAACGCCGTGTGACGATAATAATCCAGTCCACGCACCAGGTGCGGGTCGAGCTCATATGCTACGCCCGCCGCCTCCAGTCCCTCGCGGACCTTGCCGAAAAACTCCTCAGCCTCCCCGGTCAGCCGGATGGTCGGTGCCTTGTCGACGAACGGCCGGTCACGGGGGTCCTTGCTGTCGAGGATCCGGAGCGGGTTCTTGTCGAGCCGCTCCTGGCTGTCCTCGCTGAGTTCCGAGCGATGTGCTGCGAAATGGTCGATCAGCGCAGTGCGCCAGGAATCGCGGCTTTCCGCATCTCCCAGCGTATTGAGCTTGAGCATGACCCCGCCGATACCGAGCTCAGCCAATAGCTGTGAGCCGAGAGACAGAATCTCGACATCGGCCTGAGGTTCGCCTGCTCCGATGATCTCTGCATCGAGCTGATGAAACTGGCGGTAACGGCCCTTCTGCGGCCGTTCGTAGCGAAAGGCCGCGCCATGGGTCGCTACCTTGAGCGGCGCAAATTGCTGCCAGCCCTCGCTCAGGTAGGCGCGGCAGATGCCGGCGGTGAATTCGGGCCGGAGCGTGATGGAATCGCCCGAGCGGTCCTCGAACGAATACATTTCCTTGGAAACGACGTCGGTGGTTTCGCCGATCGTCCGGGCAAACACCTGCGTCGGCTCGATCAGCGGAACCTCGACCCGCTTGAAGCCATAAAGGCGGCGAACGCGATCGAAGGCAGCGACCACTGCATGGAAGCGATCGGCCTCTTCTCCAAGCAGGCTCTGGGTGCCACGGATCGGCTGAGGGGTCTGACTGTTCGACATACGGATGGGGCAGCACCTAGCGTCTCGAAATAACGAACGCTAGCCATGCGCCCATGTCAGGTCTTCGTCGCGCAATAGCGCTCAGTCTCGCCCTTCCTTTCATCCTTGCCGCCAACAGCGCGCCGCAGCCGCAGCCATTTGCCGACAATATTCCGGCGGCGCGAGACATCGCCTATCCGGGAACGATCCGGCTGTCGGTTGAGGCAACCGATCTTGCGCGCGGCATCATGAAGGTGCGCGAGACGATTCCGGTGGCGGGGCCAGGGCCGTTGGTGCTCCTCGCTCCCAAATGGCTCCCGGGCAACCACGCCCCGCGCGGCCCGATCGAGAAGCTGGCCAACCTGGAAATCACCGCCAACGGCCAGAAGCTGGCGTGGCTGCGCGACCCGGTCGACGTCTATGCCTTTCACGTCGATGTCCCGGCCGGCGCCAAAGAGGTCGAGGTTCGCTTCCTGCACCTGGCGTCGACTGCCGCAGACCAGGGCCGGATCACCGTCACGCGCGAAATGATGAATGTTCAGTGGGAAGCCGTATCGCTCTATCCGGCCGGTTATTTCACCCGGCAGATCCCGGTCCAGGCGAGCCTGACCATCCCCGGCGGCTGGCGGGCGGCGTCGGCACTGCGTCCAACTGGCGGCGATGGCGGCCGGATCGACTATGGAGTCGTGAGTTACGAAGTCCTGCAGGATTCGCCTGTGTTCGCCGGCAAATATTTCCGCGCCGACGATCTTGGCCATGGCGTCACGCTCAACACGGTCGCCGATGCGCCGAAGGAACTGGAGGTTTCCGCTGACGTCCTCGCCAAGCATCGCGCATTGGTCGACCAGGCGCTGAAGCTGTTCGGTGCCCGTCATTTCGATCATTATGATTTCCTCCATGCGGTCACCGATCGGATGGGCGGCATCGGCCTCGAGCATCACCGCAGCAGCGAAGACCAGAACGACCCTGGCTACTTCATCGACTGGAAGAAGAGCCTGGCCGACCACAATTTGCTGCCGCATGAGTTCACGCACAGCTGGAACGGCAAATTCCGGCGTGGCGCCGACCTGTGGACCCCGGACTTCCGCACCCCGATGCGCGACAGCCTGCTGTGGGTTTACGAAGGCCAGACCCAGTTTTGGGGCTATGTGCTGGAAGCGCGTTCCGGCCTGTCGACCAAGCAGGAAGTGCTGGACAAGCTGGCTGTGATTGCAGCCGGGCTCGACAATTTGCCGGGAAGGCAATGGCGGCCGCTGATCGATACCACCAACGATCCGATCATCTCCGCGCGGCGTCCCAAGGGCTGGACCAGCAACCAGCGGTCCGAGGATTATTATAACGAGGGGCTGCTGATCTGGACCGAGGCCGACGCGATCATCCGCGAGGGTACAAAGGGCAAGCGCGGGATGGACGATTTCGCCCGCGCCTTCTTCGGCATCAACGACGGCGACTGGGGTGAAGTGACCTACAGCTTCGACGATGTCGTGGCGACGCTGAACAGCGTCTATCCTTATGATTGGTCGTCGTTTCTTCGCGAGCGCGTGTACCAGACCTCCGAGCGGGCGCCGCTGAACGGCTTCGCCAAGTCCGGTTACCGGCTGGTCTACACCGACACCCCGACCGATGCCGCAAAGGCCATTTTCAAGTCCCGCGAGGCCGCCGATTTCAGCTATTCGCTCGGCCTCAGCGTCGGCAAGGAAGCGAAACTCGCGACAGTGGTGTGGGGGTCACCGGCGTTCGATGCCGGACTGACCGTCGGGCAGACGATCGTTTCGGTCAACGGCCATGCCTATAGCGAGGATGTGCTGAAGGACGCAGTGACCGCGGCCAAGGGCAGTAATGCGCCCATCCGGCTGATCGTCAAGCGCGGCGAGGAGGTGGGGCCGGTCGACATTATGTGGAGCGGGGGCCTTCGCTATCCGCGCTTCGAGAAGGCCGGCAAAGGCGATGCCCCGCTGGACAGGCTGCTCGCCCCGCGCTGACCGCGCCTGCCCTTGGGGGGTTGCCCTTGGCGCGCCAGCGTCTAAGGGCAGCGCCATCATGAGAATCGATCTAATTCCGTCGGGAACTGACGTCCCGCACAGCGTCAACGTGCTTATCGAAGTCCCGATTGGCGGCGAACCGGTCAAATATGAGTTCGACAAGCCGAGCGGTGCGATCTTCGTCGACCGCATCCTGCACACACCGATGCGCTACCCGTGCAACTATGGGTTCATCCCGCAAACATTGTGCGGCGACGGCGATCCGCTCGACGTGCTGGTAATGACCCGCTGGACCCTGCAGCCGGGTTCCGTGATCGCTTGCCGCCCGATCGGGGTACTCTACCTCGAGGACGAGGCTGGCGGCGACGAGAAGATCCTTGCGGTTCCGGTCACCCGGGTCTCTCCCTATTATAAGGATGTAAACGACTACACCGACCTGCCGCCGATCGTGGTCGAGCAGATCGAGCACTTCTTCACCCACTACAAGGACCTCGAGGCCGAGAAGTGGGTGCGCGTCGGCAAGTGGGGCGATGCCGAGGCTGCCCGCAAGGTCGTGCTCGACTCGATCGAAATGGCGAAGGCCGAGGAGGCCTCCGCCTAGGCTGCGGGCGGTTGCCGGCGCTGCTGGCGCTGTTGCTGGAAGAAGCGCCGCGGGATGAACAGCTTCCGAAAGGTGATTCCGAATGTCCGCCCGATCGGCTCGAGCAAGTCTGGCTGGTAGCTGAGCGGCGTGTCGCCGCCGGCATCGCGCACCTGGGGCCGATTGTTGAGGATATTCTCCGCGTCGAACCGGATCGAGGCGCCCCGGAAGAAGGGGTGCTTCGCCACCAGGTCGAAATTTTCGCTGAGGTTGGCGAACAGCCTCAGGTCGAGGTCGAAGTAGGGCGAGAATTTGAGGTCGCCCGATGAGCTTTCGACCGTGGTTCCGCTCCGCCAGCTGCCCTGTAGCCGGGCGCCATAGCCATTGTTGTAATAGCCGGTTTCGAATTGCACTTCGTGCCGCGGCCGGCCGCCGAGCGAGCTGACCGGCTCGCCATTCAGATAATCGAGCTTGGGTACGCCGGGTCCGATCTCCACCTCATCGACCAGATTGATCTGATCGGTCAGCGAAAAGGTCAGGCGTCCGCCCATGCCGCCGCCGAAGCGGCCGCCTCCCCCGCCAAACCCGCGGGAGCCTCCGCTTCCCGCGCTGCCCGGCCCAGCGCCGCGGCCACCCTCGGGCGGCGGAGGCGGAGGCGGAGGCGGTGCGGTGCCGCCTTGCCGGGCCCGTTCGGCGGCGAAGCGCTGTCGGAAGGAGTCCATTGCCGCCTGCGAGGGCGGCTCGGATTTGAGCGGCTTGGTGAAATCGAAGCCCCAGCGGATGGTATCCTTCCGCGACTGCTCGAAATTGACTGGCCGAAGGTCGACCCGAATCAAATTGCCATCCGAGTCACGAATGAACCGGCCGGGAAAAGCGTCTTCCAACGCTTCACTGGCGGCAGGAAAGCTGGCTTGCGGACGGTCGATCGTCTGATGGACATATTCCGCCCGCAGCCGAAGGTCGGTTTCCTTCAGCGGCTGCCAGTTGCCGCCGATCTTGAACACGTTGCGCTTGTCGGATCGAAGATCGGGGTTGCCGCCGGTGACCGTCGTCACCTGCGCCGTCTGGCCGGTGGTGAAGTCGAAGAAGTCGACATTGGGAGTCTCGATCAGCGGGTCGCCGAGTTGCTGCAGTGACGGCGCTCCTTCCTCACGGGTCCAGCTGACATTGATATTGAGCGGTTGGGCCGGCGCCCAGTTGAGCCCCGCTCCCAGGCTGGTGAGGGTCCCGAAATCGCTAAGGTGGGTGAGCTGCGCATTGGCGTTGGCGGTCAGCCGTCCGATCGACGCGCTGGACCTGGTGATCGGCAAATCGATGCTGGCCGAGCCTTCCAGAGTGCCGCGGCTCAAATCCGATTCGGCATGCGCGCCGTCGATGGTCGTCTCGCTATCGATTCCGGTCGACCCTGCACCGATGCGGAAGGTGGCGGTGGCGTCTCCCGCTGGAAGCACGAACAACGGTCCGGTGGCGGTGGCGTCGAGCGCCAGATTATAGTGGTTCGAGCGCGTGCGATCGCGCGGCAGAACATCCAGTGACTCGAAGTCGCCGAAGGGGTCGACCGTCGGGTCTCCCGCATCGAGCCGTGCCTGGATATCGCTTAGGTCGGGACCGTTGTCCGACTTCGTCACGCTGTGATTAAGCTCGGCATTGCCAGTGGAGGACAGACGCCACTTGCCGCGCTGGCCATTGAGAGCGGTGCCGAGCCGCAGCGAATCGGTCCGGCTGGTGCGCGTGAGCGGCGCATCTTCGGGGAAGGCGCGGACAATCTCGGTCCCGCCATCGTCGAGGGTCACGGCAGGGACGCCGAAACGGGACTTGCTCGCCTCCCGCTCGGCTTCGAGATTGATCGTCGCCGACACGTCGCCGAGGATGGTGCGGTTGTGCGTGCCGGACAGCCGAATGTCGCTGTGCGGCGCGGCCAGGGTGCGGAACGGCCGCGGATCGACCGCATCCGTGTCCGGCGCGACCGGCTGCAGCACAATATCGCGCTCGGACTCGAAGAGGGCCGAATTGGCCTCGGCATGAAAATTCAACGATGTCCGCGTGTCCTCGGCGATGATTAGCCGTGTGGCATCGCCCTGCCCCGAGACATAGCCGCCGTCGGTCGCGCCCTTGGCGCGCAGTTCTGCGCTGGTGGAGTTGAACCGGCGACGTAGAACGATATTCACCACGCGCTGGTCGGCGGCATAACCATATTTGAGCGCGACTTCCTCAGGCAGAATTTCCATCCGCTCGATGGCTTCGGGTGGCAGGTCGCGAAGCTCGCGAAAGCCGGAAATGCGCTGCCCGTTCAAGAGCATAATCGGCCGTCCGCCGGAACGGCCCCGGGCGCTGCCGATCTGCGAGGCGACCGAATCCAGCAATTCCTGGATGCTGGTCGCCCCGGTGGCGCGAATGTCGCGCGAGGTGAGTGTCTTTTCCGGCGGGATGTTGCCGACGACCGAGCCGCGCGGCTTCTGGCCCTGGACGACGATTTCCTGACCGCCTTCCTCTTCGACATACTCATCAGCAGGCTGAGCAGCGGCCGCTGCCGCCTCATCGGCAGGCGTTTGCGCGGCCGCATCCTGGGCCAGGGCGGGCGCCGGGGCCGTGGATGCAAGCAGAACGAACAGAAGGGACGGATGACGCGGCATGAACAAGAGCAAACTCAGTCAGGGGTAACTGGCTCCCTGCTGACGCCTTTTAGATGAAGCCTGCATGACCGGCCGAGTGCCCGGCACGCCAAACTCCGGTCGCTTGTCGAAAGAATCAGCCTTTCAGCGCCTGCACCGCAGCCAGCGTCCTGGCGACATGATCTTTCCAGTCGAGCTCCGAATGGACCATCACGATCCGTCCCTTGCGGTCGATGACATAGCTGGTGCGGTCGGTCAGTTCTGGCTTCTGCTTCAAGACCACATCGTACGCCTTGATCGTTTCAGGCGATGCGGTCGCTACCGGGAATTTGCTGCGGCAGGCCTCGGTCGAGAATTTCTTCAACGTATCCAGATTGTCGGCGCTGAGGCCGACCACCCGGGCACCGGCCTTGCGGAACTCCGGCATGGCGTCGGCGAAGGCCTTGGCCTCCAGCGTGCATCCCTGGGTGAAGGCCTTAGGGAAGAAATAGAGCACCAGCGGGCCGTGCTTGAGCTGGTCCTTCAAATGCAGTTTGAACGGTTTGCCGCCGACCGCGCCCAGGGTGGTGAAGTCGGGCGCCTGCGCGCCGACCGGCAAGGCCGCGGCGAGCGGCTGGCTGGACAGTGCAATGGTTCCAAAGATGATGGGTAGCAAAGCGCGCATCGGTGCGACTCCTACAAGAGCTGTTGCGGCACGCTAGTCCTGCAGGCCGGCGCTGGCTAGCAGCCGTCGGGGAAGCCGGCGCGTTCGGGATGCCTGGGGGTGAGAGTGCGGAAGAAGGCGAAGGCCGGTTTCATGTCCGCCTCATAATTGCCGGTCGGGCGGATCGCCGGACCGAACACGCCGCGCCTGGTCGGATAGTCGGGGCCGGCAGCGACGATCGGGACGCCCGCCTTAAGGGCGATCTGGTAAAAGCCGCTCTTCCATTGCGTGGTTAAGGAACGAGTGCCTTCCGGCGCAATGACCAGGATGAAATCTTCATGCGCGCGAAATTGGTCGACGATCTGGCTGACCAGATCCTGCGGTGCGCTGCGGTCGACCGGCACGCCGCCGAGCGCGCGCATGAAACCGCCCATCGGCCAGTGAAACAGGCTGTGCTTGCCGATGAAGCGGATCTGGCGGCCCACCGCGTGGACAGCGCCGAGAAAGACGAGGAAGTCCCAGTTCGACGTGTGGGAAGCGCCCATGATGACGAACTTGCGGTCGGGCGGGAGGGTGCCGGAGATGTTCCAGCCGCTGCGGTAAAACCATTGCAGCAACAGCCAACGGACAAGCCGTTCGAGCCCGTTGAGATTGGAATTGGCGTCTATCAGCCGAGAACCGAGCCGATGATCCAGACGGCGGACATGGCAATCACGACCAGCAGCAGGGAAATGCCGAGCACATAACGGACCCCCTGTGCCTTGACGGCTCCCGTGGCCTCGGTCTCGTTGAGATGGACCTCTTCGCCTTGCCGTTCCATCACCGCCTCCTTGTCCGCCCTGTAACGTGCGGTCGGGAGCGATGGTGCCACAGCTGGCGAGTGAAAAACAGATGTTGCGTTGGCTGGCCGGGACCTAGCGGTCGTCGGCGGCCAGCCAACCGGTGAGGATGTAGATCAGGACCGCAACCGGGCCGGTGATGAGCGTGGCGACCACGACCCCGAGGCGGACGGCGAGCACGTCGACGTTGAGCCAATCGGCGAGACCGGCGCACACGCCCATGACCTTGGCGCGGCTGTGGTTGATGACGAAGCGACCGTTCATGGGTCTCACTTCCTTGTTTCTGTTGCGGTTCACGCGATCGGCAGCGAGGTGGCGGCCGAGACGAACAGCAGCGAGGTAATGAAGGCGCCGGCGAGGCTGACTGCGAGCTGGCGGCCATCGAGGAACGAATAGGTCATTTCAAATACTCCCTTTTTTGAGCCCCCGAATGGGGCTCGCAATCTCTATTGCAGGGAGTGTGCCAATTGAAAATTATCGTTATTTTTCAGTGTTGCCTGAGAACAATCAATGAAATTTGTTGGCGCAGAGTGCGGAGGCTTGGGAGATTTTCCCAACCATTTTGCAATTTGGGACGTGCTAACCCTGGCGAGCGCCGTTCGGGACCGGTTTCGGCGCGCGCTCGGCGGCCGGCGCCTTGGCCGGGCGGCATTGGGCGTAGAGGGTGGGATAGTCGAAGTCGGCGGTGTCGCTGAGCGCGGTCGAGGTGGCCGCGACGCAAGCGGCGCGGCTTTCGTAACGCGTCGACAGGGTCGCGACCGGTGTGCAGGCGGTTGAACCGTCTGCGCAGCCAAGGATGGCGATGACGAAGAAGCCCGGACCCATTTTGTTACCTCCTCGCCGATAACGGAACGGAAACCGCCCTTGTTCCAAACGGTTCGTCGCATCCGTTGCGGAAGCGCCGGACGGTCCCTACTTGCCAGAGCAATGAGCAGCGCCGCCCCACCGATCGAAAAGCCCAAGGGTGGCTTTTCAGTGCTGTGGCGGTTCCTTCCGATGCTGTGGCCGAAAGACGACCTGGAGCTCAGGCTGCGGGTGGTCGTCGCGCTGGTCCTGGTGCTGGCCGGCAAGGCCATCACGCTCGCCATGCCGTTCGCCTACAAGGCCGTGGTCGATGCGATGAGCGGCGACAAGGCGGCGTGGACGGCGGCGCTGATGCTGGTCATCGCCTACGCCGGCGCCCGGTTCGGCGGCGTGCTTTCCGACAATCTCCGCAACGCCATTTTCGAGAAAGTCGGGCAGAGTGCCGCGCGGCGGCTGGCGGCAAAGGTGTTCCGCCATGTCCATTCGCTGAGCCTGCGTTTCCACCTCGAGCGGCGCACCGGAAGCCTCACCAAGATCGTCGAGCGTGGCACCAAGAGCATCGACATGATGCTCTATTTCCTGCTGTTCAACATTGCCCCGACGGTCATCGAGCTCACCGCAATCTGCGTGATCTTCTACCTGAAGTTCGGGCCCGGGCTGGTCGCCGCCACGCTGGTGATCGTTGCCGTCTATATCGGCTTCACCCGCAAGGTGACCGACTGGCGGACCCACCTGCAGCGCGAAATGAATGACGTCGACAACAAGGCGATCGGTCGCGCGGTCGACAGCCTGCTGAATTACGAGACGGTCAAATATTTCGGTGCCGAGGAACGCGAGGCTCGGCGCTACGACGAGGCGATCGCCAGCTTCACCCGGGCGGCGGTACGCAACGAAGTCAGCCTCGCCTGGCTCAATATCGGCCAGAGCCTGATCACCAATGCGATGATGGCCGGGGCGATGGGCTATACGGTCTGGGGCTGGAGCGAGGGCCGCTTCACCCCCGGCGACGTGGTGCTGGTCAACAGCCTGCTGATGCAGCTGTTCCGTCCGCTCGACCTGCTGGGCTGGGTTTACCGCTCGATCCGCCAGGGACTGATCGACATGGAGGCGATGTTCGACCTGACCGACACGCCTGCCGAGGTGGTCGATGTGCCGAATGCGCCGGCCCTGTTGGTTGGCGACGGCCATGTACGGTTCGAGAATGTCGCGTTCGGCTATGAGCCGGAGCGGATCATCCTGAAGGGCGTGACGCTCGAGGTTCCGGCCGGCACCAGCCTGGCGGTGGTCGGGCCATCGGGCGCGGGCAAATCGACCCTCGCGCGGCTGCTTTACCGCTTCTACGACCCGACCGCGGGAGCGATCACGATCGACGGGCAGGACATTGCGCTGGTACAGCAGTCGAGCCTGCGCTCGGCGATCGGGATCGTCCCGCAGGACACGGTGCTGTTCAACGACACCATCGGCTACAACATCGGCTATGGCCGCGAGGATGCAGGTCAGCCCGAGATCGAAGGCGCCGCAAAGGGCGCGGCGATCGACCAGTTCATTTCCGCACTTCCGCAAGGCTATGAATCGATGGTCGGCGAGCGCGGACTGAAGCTCAGCGGCGGCGAGAAGCAGCGGGTGGCGATTGCCCGCACGCTGCTGAAAGACCCGCCAATCCTGATTCTCGACGAGGCGACGTCGGCACTCGACAGCCGCACCGAGGAGGCGATCCAGTCGACGCTCAACGCCGCCGCGCGCGGGCGCACCACGATCATCATCGCCCACCGGCTATCGACGATTGTCGGCGCCGACCAGATCGTGGTGCTCGACGCCGGCAGGGTGGCCGAGCGCGGGACCCATGCCGAGCTGCTGGCCAAGGGCGGGCTGTATGCCGACCTATGGACCCGTCAGGCGGCCGAGCGGGAGCTGGAGGAAATTGCGGAGTAGCGGCGCGGCTTGCGCGCGATGGGTTGGGCGGCAATGGTCTTTCTCGTGACAGACATTGCCCAGCTCCTCCATGACCGGTTCGGCTTCTCCCACTTCCGCGGCGTGCAGGAGGCGGTGGTCGAGCGGGCCGTCGCAGGCCAGCATACGCTGGCGGTGATGCCGACCGGATCGGGCAAGTCGCTGTGCTACCAGCTGCCGGCGCTCGCGCGGCACGGCACCGCCATCGTCATTTCCCCGCTGATCGCGCTGATGCAGGACCAGGTGCGCAGTGCCGATGGTTTCGGCTTTCGCGCCGCTGCTCTGACCAGCGCCAGCGACGATCCGCGGAGCATCCGCGACGCGTTGCGCGATGGCCGGCTCGACCTGCTTTATGTCGCGCCCGAGCGGGCCACGACTGAGGATTTCGGGCGGCTGCTCCAGGAAGCCGACATTGCGCTGTTCGCCATCGACGAGGCGCATTGCGTCAGCGAATGGGGCCATGATTTCCGACCCGACTATCGGCTGTTGCTACATTTGCTCGACCAGCATCGCGAGGTGCCGCGGCTGGCGCTGACCGCGACCGCCGACAAGCGCACTCGGGCCGATATATTGGTCCAGCTTGGGATCCCTGCGGACGGGCTGATCCTCGCCGGTTTCGATCGGCCTAACATCCGCTATTACGTCCGCCCGCGCGACGGCCTCCTGGCCCAGCTGAAGGCACTGCTCAAGGAGCAGCCCGGCCCCGGCATTGTCTATGCCACCAGCCGGGCCGCGACCGAAAAACTGGCCGAGCAACTGGCGAGTGGCGGACGACCGGCGCTTGCTTATCATGCGGGCCTGGAGCCCAAGATTCGCCAGCGCAACCAGGCTGCGTTCGTTGCCAGCGAGGATTTGGTGATGGCGGCGACCATCGCCTTCGGCATGGGGATCGACAAGCCCGATGTCCGGTTCGTCGCCCACGCCGGGATCCCAAAGTCGATCGAGGCCTATTACCAGGAGTCGGGGCGCGCCGGGCGTGACGGCGACCCGGCTGAGGCCTGGCTGTTCTGGGGCGCTGAAGATTTCGCCCGCGCGCGCCGCCGGATCGAGACCGAAGTGGAGCCGGCGCGAAGGCCGCGGGAGCGGGAGCGGCTGAATGCATTGGCGGCATTCGTCGAAGCCGCGACGTGCCGCCGGGCAATCCTGCTGAGGCATTTCGGCGAGGAGCCGCCCGAGGTTTGCGGCAACTGCGACAATTGCCTGGAGCCGCCGGCGACGATCGACGTGACGAGGGTGGCGC
>Ga0207668_10000851_pt1 | contig 18409 bp, 15 predicted proteins | sample KBSS43metaG_FD_184323 | JGI IMG/M metagenome (GOLD analysis project Ga0207668, IMG submission 184323) | Switchgrass rhizosphere microbial communities from Kellogg Biological Station, Michigan, USA - KBS S4-3 metaG (SPAdes) (version 2) | ecosystem: Host-associated > Plants > Roots > Rhizosphere... | reverse complement strand
ACCGGCTCCAGCGCCTTGGCGTCGGCCGAGGCGGCCGCCTTGCGCATCGCGATCTGGGTGTCGGGGCCGGCCTTGAAGGCGGCGGCATCCTGGACGTTATGGCCGACCCAGCCCGATCCGCGGCCGTCTGCGGTACGGACCGTGCAGGTGAAATCCAGCGCGGTCGAGCGCTGGTAGCCGTAATTGCCTTTCGAATTGGCGAAGGCGACGAAGCTCTGGCCGTCTTCCAGATAACCCGCCGCGATTAGCTTCTCGGCCTTGCACGGGCCGATCGAGTCGGTGGCGACCTGGGCGCGGTACTCGGGCGTGATCGCCGCGGTCGAGGCGCTGAACGTGTCGCTCGGCCGGTAGGTCTGCTTGTCGACCGCGGGCATGAACTCGGGGTTCTCGGGCGCCAGCCGGGCGAGGTCCTCGGCACGGCGCACGACCCGCTCCAGCGAAGCATCGTCGAACTGGTTGATCGTGGCGATGCCGACGCGCTTGCCGAAGGCGACCTGCACCACGAGGTCGCAATCGTCGACGATGCCGCTGGTCGACACGTTGTTCAGCGCGAAGCGGATATTGCCCTGGATGGCACCTTGCAGCTGGGCGGTGCACTCGTCGGCCTTCGAGAGCGCGACGACCTTGGTGAGGATCGCCTTGGCCTGCTCTTCGGTGAAGATCGTCATGGTTCTGGTCCCTCCTGCCGATCAGCCGAGCGAGCGCGCGGTGTTGATGACGTTGATGCCGTTGAAGCGGGCGGTGCTCGATCCGTGCGAGACCGCCGAGACCTGGCTCGGCTGGCCCTTGCCGTCGAAGAACGATCCGCCGAGGCGGTAATCGCTCTGGTCGCAGACGCCGACGCAGGCGTTCCAGAATTCCGGGGTGCGGATCTGGTAGGCGACATCCTCGATCATCTGGCCCAGCTGGCCGTTCTTGATCTCGAAGAACAGCTGCCCGCCGAACTGCGCGTTGTACCGCTGCTGGTCGATCGAGAACGATCCGTCGCCGATGATGTAGATGCCGTCCTCGACATTCTTGATCATGTCGGCGGCGACCATTGGCGTGGTGCCCGGCTGCAGCGAGACATTGGCCATGCGCTGGAACTGCACGCTGGACCAGCTGTCGGCGTAGCAGCAGCCATCGGACTCGGTCTTGCCGATGATGTGCGCCTGGTCGCGGATCGCCTGGTAATCGACCAGCTTGCCGTCCTTGACCAGGTCCCAGCGCTTGGTCTTGATACCTTCGTCGTCATAGCCGACCGCGCCGAGGCTGCCCGGCTGAACCTTGTCGGCGACGATGTTCACCTTGTCGCTGCCGTACTGGAAATGCGCCTCGCGCTTGTCGAGCGTGGCGAAGCTGGTGCCGGCGTAGTTCGCCTCGTAGCCGAGCACGCGGTCGAGCTCGAGCGGGTGGCCGATCGACTCGTGGATGGTCAGCCAGGTGTGCGACGGGTCCAGGACGAGGTCGTACTTGCCGGGCTTCACCGACGGCGCCTTGAGCTTGGCCCTGGCCTGCTTGGCGGCGGCGACGGCGTCCTCCTTCATGTCGTAGGACTGGCCGTAGACCGTCACGCCGTTGGCAAGCTGATGCTTGCCCGTGGCGGCGCCGTCGAGATATTCGAAGCCGAGGCCCATCGGCGCCGACAGACCCTCGCGCTCACGGAACTTGCCGCTGGCCTGGTCGATCGCGGTCACCGTCAGCGGCGCCCAGATGCGGTGGACGTCCTGGTCGATATACGAGCCGTCGGTGCTGGCGAAATACTTCTGCTCGTTCACCAGGAACAGCATCGAGTTCACGAAGTTCGCGCCGGCGGCCATCGCCGCGGCGTTGACGCCCAGCAGCAGGTCGGCCTTGTCCTTGATCGGCACGTCCATCGAATTCTTGACGATCGGCGTCTTCCAGGAAACCGTCCCGACGCCCTTGGCCGGCGCGAGCTGGACCGGCGCGGTCTGGCTCCTGGCGTTTGCCTTGGCGATCGCGACCGCCTGCTGCGCGGCCTGCGCAACGCCGGCGGACGACAGGTTGTTGGTCGCGGCAAAGCCCCAGGCGCCACCGGCGAGAACGCGCACGCCGACGCCGGTCGATTCGGTGTTGACGACGTTCTCGATATGGTCGTCACGCGTGATGACGAACTGGCGCAGGTAGCGGCCGACGCGGACATCGCAGTAGCTGGCGCCGGCGGCGGTCGCCGCATTCAGCCCGGCATCGGCGAGCGTCTTCTTGAAGCCGACGTCGAGCGTGCTCTGGAGCGCTTCGGCGGCGATCGCCTTGCCGAACATCGAGGGGAGCAGCGCGCCCCCCACGCCAAGGCCGCTGAAGGCCAGAAAATCACGTCTGCGCAAGGCTTCCTCCCACCTGTCGCCCCCGGAAAACGCCGGGCCGGGAGCCGTGTAGCGCAACTAAGACACCGGTGAACAGACCCCCTGCGCTGATTGCCGAAATGTGTCGGTTGGCGGCCTCTGATTGCGCGGAAAGAGCGTTCCGGCCGCCTTCGGGATCGGGCGATCGCCTCGCTCACAATCGCCGATCCGGCATCTCCGCAGGTCGAACGGGGATTCACGTCCCGCATCGCATGTGGCACTGTGCGCGCAAAGGGGACGAACTTGCGTATTTTTATCCGCCTCATAGCGGCTGTCCTGACGATCCTCGCGGCGCCGGCCTCGGCGCAGGACGGCGCGGGATTCAACGGTTTCGTCAACGGCCTGCGCGCCCGCGCTTTGGCCGAGGGCGTGTCCGCCCGCACCTTCGACAACGTCGCGCCGACGCTCACCTACAACCCCCGCGTCGTCGAGCTCGACCGCCAGCAGCCGGGGCCGACGAGGCCCGGCACGACGATCTCGCCCTTCGCGCCCTATCGCGACAAGCATGTCGACAAGGCGCGGATCGACCGTGGTCGCGCCAAATACCAATCACTGCGCCCCTTGCTCTCGGGGATCGAGCGGCGCACCGGCGTGCCCGAGTCGGTGATGGTGGCGATCTGGGGGCATGAAACCAATTACGGCGCGTACACCGGAGATTTCGACCTGCTCCGCTCGCTCGCCACGCTCGCCTATGACGGTCGCCGGCGCGAGCTGTTCACCGCCGAGTTCATCGCCACCCTCAAGCTGATGGACCGCGGTATCCCGCGCGACCGGCTGAAGGGCAGCTGGGCCGGTGCCACCGGTTATCCGCAGTTCCTGCCGAGCATGTACCTGCGCCTCGGCCGTGACGGTGACGGTGACGGCAAGGTCGACATCTGGACCAGCCAGGCCGATGCGCTCGCCTCGATCGGCAATTACCTGATCAACGCCGGCTGGAAGCCGGGCGTGATCTGGGGGATCCCGGTGCGCACGCCGGCGGGACTCAACCGCGCCGCGCTCGCCCCCAAGCTGGTGAGCCCGCGCTGCCCGCGCGTCCACGAACGCCATAGCCGCTGGAAGACGATGGCCGAATGGCGCGCGCTCGGCATTGCGCCGATCGGGCGGGGCTGGCCCGCGGATACCGAGCTCGCCAGCCTGATCGAGCCCGACGGTCCGAACGCGACCGCCTATCTGCTGACCACCAACTACCGGGCGATCCTCGATTACAACTGCTCGAACTTCTATGCGCTTTCTGTCGGTCTGCTTGCCGATGAAGTGGCGCGATAACAGCGACAACAAGCCCCTCTCCGTCAGGAGTTCCGGGTCGGCCATGCCCCCGGCATGGCCTGAACCGTGCGGGGCACTGTTCACCCGGAACTGGGTTGGGGTAGGGGCTGCCGTCTGGGCGCCCGGTCTCCATGAGACGGACAGCCCCCACCCCGGAACCCCTCCCCTGAAAGGGAGCGGCTTCCGCACTGCCGTCGCCCTTGCACTCACGCTCGCGCTGGCCGCTTGCGGATCGACACCGCGCCACCCGCAGACTGCCTCCAACAAGCCCACCAGGCCCCGCGGCCCCGTTGTCGACAGTGCGCCGAAGGTCGGCAAGCCCTATCAGGTCGGCGGCGTCTGGTACGTGCCCTCCGACCAGGCGAACTACGACGAGGTCGGCCTCGCCTCCTGGTACGGCCCGAACTTCCACGGCGCATCGACCGCGAACGGCGAATATTACGACCAGTACTGGATCACAGCCGCGCACAAGACCCTGCCGTTGCCCTCCTATGTCGAGGTGACCGCGCTCGACACCGGCCGCACCGTGCTCGCCCGGGTGAACGACCGCGGGCCGTTCGTCGCCGACCGCATCATCGACCTGTCGCGCGGCACCGCCCGGCTGCTCGGCGTCGAGACCAGGGGCGTGGTCCGCGTCCGCGTCCGCCGCGTCTATCCCAGCGAGGCCGATAAGGTCGCGCTGCGCTCGGGCCGTCCCGCGGGATCGCGCGAGACGGCTCCGCCGGTCCAGCTCGCCTCGCTGCGGCGGGAACTGGTCGCCAAGCCGAAGCCGCCACTCGTCCAGACGCCGGCGCCGGCCGCGCCCGGCCGTCTCGCCGGTCTGGAAGGCATCATCTCGGCCGCCCGCGCCGCCGAGATCGACGCGCCGAACGCACCGCCGACGACCGCACGCGCCTGGTTCGTGCAGGTCGCCGCGCTCGCCGACCAGGGCCGTGCCGAGACGCTCGCCGACGGCCTCAACGCGATCGGCCGGACCCGCGTCGACCTGACCGGTGCCGTCTGGCGGATCCGCATCGGTCCCTATGGCGACGAGGCGAGCGCGCTCGCGGCGCTGGCGCGGACCAGGGCCGGCGGCTATCAGGAGGCCCGCCTCGTCACCGATCTCGCGCCCGGCGCCTGAGCTTGTCGAAAACCAGAAAACGGACCGTACCGCCGATGAAACCCGTCCAGATCCTCGTCCTTCTCGCCACGGCCGCTGCCGTCTCGATGCCCGCGATCGCCGCCGCGCCGCCGTTCCAGACCGCGGCGCGCGTCGCCTTCATGAAAGACCTGTCCTCGGGCGCGATCCTCTACGCCAAGGATGCCGATCTCCGCATGCCGCCCGCCTCGATGGCGAAGATGATGACGGTCTATGTCGCCTTCGATCTCATCAAGAAGGGTGAGCTCAAGCTCGACGAGATGGTCACCGTCCGCCCCGAGACGTGGAAGCAGTGGCACGGCCCCGCCGCCGGATCGACCATGTTCCTCTCGCCGGGCGAGCAGGTCTCGGTCGCCAATCTGCTGTTCGGTATCGTCACCCTGTCGGGCAACGACGCCTGCGTGGTGCTGGCCGAGCATATCTCGGGTACCGAGCCCGCCTTTGCGGCGCTGATGAACCAGCGCGCCAAGGACCTGGGCTTGGCCAACAGCCATTTCGGCAATTCCAACGGCTGGCCCGACAACGGCGTCACCTACGTCACCGCGCGCGACCTCGCCGAACTGGCGGCGCGGACCATCCAGGACCATCCCAAGCTCTACAAGACCTTCTACAGCCGGCCCGATTTCACCTGGGGCAAGACCCTCGGCAGCGGAGCGGCAATCACCCAGGCCAATCGCGATCCGCTGCTCGGCCGCGTGCAGGGCGCCGACGGCCTCAAGACCGGCCATACCGAGGAGGCCGGCTACGGCTTCACCGGTTCGGCCGAACAGAACGGGCGGCGGCTGGTGATGGTCGTGGCCGGGCTCACCTCGTTCAACCAGCGCATTTCCGAATCGGTCTCGTTCATGGACTGGGGCTTCCGCGCCTGGCGGTCGAAGAAGATCGTCGCCGCCGGCAAGCAGGTCCAGACGGCAGAGGTGCAGCTGGGCGACGCTTCCGCTGTCGGGCTGGTCGCGCCCAAGGACCTGACCGTGACGGTCCCGGCGGGGCTCGGCCAGGACATGAAGGTGACGGTCGCCTATAACGGCCCGGTAAAGGCGCCGATCAAGAAGGGGCAGCACATCGCCGACCTGGTGGTGCGCACCGCCGATTCGCCGCCGCAGCGCCTGCCGCTGGTCGCCGCGAACGACGTGGGCGAGGCCGGCTTCTTCCGCCGCGCCTGGTCCGGCCTGACCTCGTTCTTCTGAGCCGGTGGCCCCGCTGACCGCGCCCGCCCGCTTCATCACGCTGGAGGGCGGGGAGGGGGTCGGCAAGTCGACCCAGGTCCGTGCCCTGGCGGAAGCGCTCGGGGCACGGGGCGTCGACGTGCTCGTCACCCGCGAGCCCGGCGGCAGCGCTGGGGCCGAGGCGATCCGCGCGCTGCTGCTGGGTGGCGAGGCGGCGCGGTGGAATGCGGGCGCGGAGGCGCTGCTGTTCGCAGCGGCGCGCGCCGACCATGTCGACAAGACCATTCGCCCGGCACTCGCCGCCGGCAGATGGGTGCTGTGCGACCGCTTCATCGACAGTACGCTCGCCTATCAGGGTGCGGCAGACGGCATCGCCCGCGACCGGCTGCTGGCGCTCCACGACGTCGGCTGCGGCGGGTTGATGCCCGACCGCACGCTCCTGCTGACCCTGTCGGAAGGCGAGGCAATGGCCCGCGCCAGACTCCGCGACGCCGGCGGCGCCGACCGCTTCGGCGCGCGCGATACCGATTATCACCGCCGTGTCGCCGCCGCCTTCCGCCAACTCGCCGCCGAGACGCCCGGCCGGATCCGCCCGGTGGACGCGACGGGCGGGGCGGAGACGGTCACCGCGCGGCTGGTGGCGGCGCTGGAGGATCTGCTTCGCTGACGCTCTGCGTGCCCGCGGCCGCTTCCCGCGCCTGTGCCTTGCGGCGGCGCAGATTGGCACGGAGCGCCTCGGCAAGGCGGGCGGCGCGTTCGTCCCTCTGGTCACCTCGGTTGGCCATGATCTGCGCATATCCGCGTGGCGCCTGTTGCCGCAAGCCGGTTGACAACAGGGGGGAACCCTCGCCATAGCGCCGGCTCACCGCGGGGGTCACCGCCCCGAACACTGGTGATGCTGCCGTAGCTCAGTGGTAGAGCGCATCCTTGGTAAGGCTGAGGTCGTGAGTTCAATCCTCACCGGCAGCACCATTTTCTAGATAGAGATCAAAGAGGTAGATGCCCCTCATGGGGACACCAACCCCTGGTTCGTAGTCGCGGAAGCAGCACGGAAGCAGAAAGATTCGGTCACCCTCAGGCTGCCGTAGCGTATGCCTGAGCACCGGCATCGAACGTGTCGGAACGCTGTCACAGTTTGGAGCGATGGCAGAGGGCGGCAATGTCGCGTGGTCTGCGGGGTCTGCGTCCGCCCAACATACGCCGTTCGTCGGGAGGTGAGGGAACGTCGGCATGTGCCAAAACCCGGCGTTCGGCTGGCATCAACCCGCCGGGCTGCAAGGCGCCTCAATAAACCAAAGCCTGCCGATCGACGCTATACGCGAGGAATATGCCGCGGAGGACGGGGCAGCATCCCACCCCAAGGTAGCCCACGACCATAGCGTTAGCTTGCGACGCGTCACAACCCCGAACGGGGCAAGGATGCTTATGCGCGTTGCTCTCGGCTTGCCCTACGCTTAAGTTGGTATGCTAGGCGGTGGGGGAATTTGGGGTGCTTGAAGGCGGGTGGCTTAGCGACAATGCTGGGCGAATTGAGAACATTTCGCTCGCGCCCAACGTGAAAAACGCGATCTATCCCATGTTCGAAGCTGTGATGAATTCCATCCATGCGATCGAGGAGCGTTTCGGTCCGGATGGGCTTGCGGAGGGCCGCATCAACATCGCGCTCCACGGAGATCAGCAAGGCGAATACAGTGGCTTCACTGTCGCAGACAATGGGGTCGGTTTCAACAGCGACAATCTCACCTCACTTAGGAAGTTCGACAGTCGCAAGAAGGCGAAGTTAGGGGGAAAGGGCGTAGGCCGGCTCCTGTGGCTCAAGGTCTCGGACGAAGCTGTCATACGTAGTAGCTTTCTCGGGCCAGACGACAACGTTCGAGCGTGCTCATTTCGGTTTACCGTGTCAGATCCAGTCGCTGACTACGAAGAAGCCGCTTCGACGCGAGGCGAGATCGGGACCTCTGTCACGATCAACCCCTTCAGAAGCGTGTTCGCGTCTCGCCTCCCGAAGAAAGCGGATACTTTCGCCAACCGGCTGATCGCTCACTTCGTAAGCTACTTCACGAACATCTCGCACCCGGAAATCACGATCGTCGATGAGACAGATCCCGAGGCGGATGCTATCGACCTGTTCGACATCTTCAGCGAAAAGGTGGAGCGAGACAGCGATTTCACGTTTTCGTTGGATTCCATCTCGGAGGCCTTCACAGTCCACTGTTTCTTGCTGCCCAAGAGTATCTCCGATGACGAGAGAAGCGTGAACGCGCTGTATCTCGGAGCGAACGGGAGGGCCGTCACGCGGCACGAACTCGACAGTGTCCTGGGAATGAAGGCTATCGATTCCAAATATGCTTTCCTCGGCTATGTCGAGTCCGCATTTCTGGACAGCAACGCGAACGACACTCGGACCGCCTTCTCGCTTGATGACGAACAGATCGCGATGATCGTTGACGAGGCCAAGCAGCGGGCGAAAGAGTTCCTCGATCCTGAAATTAAGGAGATCAGGCAGAAGCAGGCCGATCGTATCGTGGCTATAGGCCGTGAGCATCCGCGCTTCTTCTACGCCGCGCGTCACGCCAAAGACGTTGCGGAGAGCCTACACCTTTCTAATCAGAGCGAAGAGGAGATCTTCGTAGAGCTCTCTCGGACATCGCTCCGTGACTACAAAAGGCGGAAGCGTAGCTACGCGGAGGCTTACAAAAACGAGCTTCCCAACGTTGAGCAGCAAACAGAAGAGTTTATGCAGAAGCTCAAGGAGGATGCAATGTCCTCTCTGGCTGAATACGTTGCGCGCAGAAAATCTATCTTAGAGATATTCGAGGCGGGGCTTCGATACCGAGACATTGAAGATGAGGTTTCGCACTATGAAAAGATCGTCCATGGCATTATCTGTCCGCTGAACTCTACGAGCCAGGAACTCGGATACGAGGATCACAATCTTTGGCTGATTGACGATCGCCTAGCATTTTATACATATTTCAACTCGGACCGGAAGATGAACAGCCAGGTCACAGCCGGTGCCTCGGCGAAGGATCGTCCGGATCTGACCCTGTTCGATCTTGGTCTCGGCTTCAATTCCGACGACCATAGCCAGCCCATCACAATCGTTGAGTTCAAACGACCGAAGCGAGACGATTATACGCTCTCGGACAATCCGATCTCGCAGGTCCGGAGTTATGTGCAGCAGCTTCGGGATTCCGGGGAGGCGATAAAGTTCGACGGTAGTCCGCTTCGGAACATTTCGGAGGACACTCCATTCACATGCTACATCGTCGCTGACATTACGAAATCGCTGCGGCAGGTAATGCGGGATCTCGGACAGTTTAGCCAGCGGGCCGGCAGCGCTTCCTACTACTGGTGGGATTCAAACTATAAGACGTTCATCGAGATTGCCTCGTTCGGAGAAGTTCTCGCCTCTGCGAAAGCGCGCAATCAAGCGTTTTTCAAACACCTCGGGATAGACTAATCCGCGAAACGATGCAGGCCTTTCACATCAATCGCCGGCGAGCATCTAAGTCCTTAACTAGGTCGTGAACTCATAAACGGTGACACGGCAGGCTGCGCCCTTATGGCTGTTCCGCTGCCATGTGCCGTGCGACGTCGGCCAAATCGTGCAGCGCTTCCGCTACCTTGGCATTTCGATCCTCGATGTCTTTCGCTGTGATCACGCCGATATTGATTTCAGACAGACGCGAACGATCCTGCTCTTCGCCTCGTTCGACCGCTCGCAGGTAGGCGACCTGCTTGCGGAATGACGGCAGATAGGAGAGAGTTGGCCAGTCCTTCTCAAGGGCATCGATGGCTCTATCGGCCCGGTCGAAAACCTCTTCTCTTTCTACCGCGTTCGTCATTGGGCGATGGTGCATCAATCAATGTTCAGTCGCAACCGAGCTACATCGATCAGGGCTTCCATTCACCATGGGTTGATGATTCAAGCTCGCCATTGACCTGCTCCCCGGAAATCATGCCATTGGTAGGTTAGCTCGTCAGATGGAGACGAGCGATGCGGCGAGGCCGTTTTACCGAGGATCAGATCACTGGCGTGCTGCGTGAGCACGAGGCGGGCGTGAAGACCGCCGAGCTATGCCGGAAGCACGGCATCAGCGATGCGACGTTCTACAACTGGAAGGCGAAGTACGGCGGCATGAGGTGGTGCCGGTTTTCTGGACAGGAGGCTAAGCTATCCCTGACGTAAGGATGGACGGCAATGAAGACGACGCGGAGGCGGTATACGGGCGAGTTCAAAGCCGAGACGACCAACGGCCTCTACAAGCCTGTCCCGAGCTTCGTCGGGGGGGGGGGCGAGGTAATCCACCGCGCAGGCCGTGGCGCAGCTTCGAGGCGGTCAAGTACGCCTGAAATGGGTCGACCGGTTCAACCATCGCCGGCTGCTCGAACCCATCGCAACATCCCGCCTGCCGAAGCCGAGGAGCAATACTGTGCTGCCGGGGACATCATCATAGCCATTCGCGCAGCCCCCGCGCTCGTCGCCAGCGGCCGGTCCTTTTCCTGCATCCCGACCGCGTCTGGGACGGGGACGGCCCGATCCGGTGGCCGAGGGGCCGCGGATCCGGCTGGCGGGTATCGCCGCGCGCGAGCATGTCGATGCCGGCCGGACCATATCGGACGCCAGCGAAGGTATGGATACAGCGGCCGGAAAGCCGCGGCGTCCCTCCTCCGTCAGGCGACGGCGGGCAATCGGTCCAGATGCTTGTCCAGCGTGATCGGGTAGTCGCGGACCCTCACGCCCGTGGCGTTATAGATGGCATTGGCGACCGCGGCGCCGACGCCGCAAAGGCCGAGTTCACCGACACCTTTGGCCTTCATCGGGTTGGCGAGCGGGTCGGCCTCTTCGAGGAACACGACCTCCTGATGCGGGATGTCGGCATGGACGGGGACCTCGTAGCCCGCGAGGTCGTGGTTGACGAAGAAGCCGAAGCGCTTGTCGACGACGAGTTCCTCCATCAGGGCGCCGCCGACACCCATCGTCATCGCCCCGATCACCTGGCTGCGCGCCGATTTGGGGTTGAGGATCCGGCCGGACGCGCACACCGCCAGCATCCGGCGGACCCGCGTGACGCCGGTATAGGCGTCGACCCCGACCTCGACGAAATGCGCCCCGAAGGTCGAAATCTGCCAGCTGTTGCCAAGGTCGCCATATTCGATCTTGTCCTCGCCGATGAGTTCGCCGCCGGCGGCGGCGTCGCGCAGATCGGTCGAGCGGTTGCCGCTTGAGACCTTTCCGCCGTCGAAGACCGCATCGGTTGCGTTGAAGCCCAGCCGCTGCACGACCTGTTCGCGCAGCTTGACGCACGCCGCGTATACGCCGGCCGTCGCATTGGCGGCGCCGAACTGCCCGCCCGAGCCGGCCGAGACCGGAAAGGCGGAATCGCCGAGCTTCACCACCACCGCGTCGACCGGCACCCCCATCATCTCGGCCGCGGTCTGGGCGATGATGGTGTAGCTGCCGGTGCCGATGTCGGTCATGTCGGTCTCGACGGTGATGCCGCCGTCGGGACGGAGCCTGACCCGCGCGCCCGAGGTGAAGTTGATGTGGTTGCGGAAGGCGGCGGCCATGCCCATGCCGACCAGCCAGCGGCCGTCGCGAACCTGGCCGGGCTTCGCATCGCGCTTCGACCAGCCGAACCGATCGGCACCTTCGGTCAGGCAGCGGGCGAGCTGGCGCTCGCTGAAGCGGCGCTGCGGCTTTTCGGGATCGCTCCGGGTGTCGTTCCTGATCCTGAACGCCACCGGATCCATACCCAGCTTTTCGGCCATCTCGTCGATCGCGATTTCCAGCGCCATCATCCCCGGTGCCTCGCCGGGCGCGCGCATGGCATTGCCTTCGGGAAGATCGAGCACCGCCAGCCGCATCGCCATCAGCCGGTTGGCACCTGCGTAGAGCAGCTTGGTCTGGTTGACCGCGGTTTCCGGCTGGCCGCCCGGCTGGTCGCCCGATCCGCTTTCGTGTGCGATGGCGGTGATCGTGCCGTCCGGGTTTGCGCCGATCCTGATACGCTGGCGGGTGGCCGGACGATGGGTGGTGTTGTTGGCGATGAACGGGCGGGGGAGGGCAAGCTTGACCGGCCGGCCCGCCGCCCTGGCACCCAGCGCCGCCAGCACCGCGTCGCTGCGCAGGAACAATTTGCCGCCAAAGCCGCCGCCCACATAGGGCGAGCGAAAGCGGATATTCTCCTTCGGGATGCCCAGGGTGAGGGCGAGATCGCCGCGGCCCCAGTCGATCATCTGGTTGGAGGTCCAGACCGTCAGCCTGTCGCCCTCCCAGGCGGCGATGGTCGCGAAGGGCTCCATCATCGCGTGGCTGTGATCGGGGGTGGTGTAGCGGGCGTCGAGCTTGACGGGTGCCGCGGCGAACGCCGCGTCGAAGGTGCCGACCCGGACGATCGTCGGCGCGGCGGGGTCCTCCTCACCGCTGGTAAGCGGTGCATCGGCGAGGGCCGCCGCAAGGTCAAAATGGCCGCTCGCGCGCGCGTAGTCGATCCGGACCAGCGCCGCCGCCGCACGTGCCTGCTCGAAGGTCTCGGCGACGACGAGGGCGAGTGCCTGATGGTAATGGTCGACCTGCGGCCCGCCGAGGAGCTTGACCGTGTTGTACTTGCCCTTGCCGAGCTTTCCCGCATTGGCCGCGGTAACCACCGTCAGTACGCCCGGTGCAGCTTCGGCAGCCGTGGTGTCGATCGACCGGATCGTGCCCTTCGCGATCGCCGCGCCGACGACCGCGCCATAGGCAGGGTTGGCGATGTCCGCATGCTCATAGGCATAGGGCGCGGTGCCGGTCGTCTTCAGCGGTCCGTCGATGCGGTCCAGGGGCTTGCCGACGACCCGCATACGGTCGATCGCATTGGTGCCTTCGCGCTGTTCGAACTTCATGCGGTCCTCGCTTCTGCCAGCACCGCGGCGAGGGCACGTTCGGCCAGCGGCAGCTTGAAGGCATTGTCATCGGTGGGCTTGGCCCCGGCGAGCAGGCGCTGGGTCACGGCCCTGGCGCCCTGCGGCAGGGCGGCTTCGGCGGCCACATCCCGCCAGGGCTTGTGGGCGACGCCGCCAAGCGCGACGCGTCCCGACCCGTCCTTGCCGATCACCGCCGCCACCGAGACCAGCGCAAAGGCATAGGACGCGCGGTCGCGCACTTTCTCGTAGAAATGGCGGCCGCCAATCGGCTTGGGCAGGGTAACCGCGGTGATCAACTCGGCGGTTCGCAGGTTGGTGTCCTGCTGCGGCGTGTCGCCCGGCAGGCGATGGAAATCGGCGATCGGGATGGCGCGGGTCTGGCCGGCTGGGTCGATCGTCTCCACCACCGCGTCGAGCACGCGCATTGCCACCGCCATGTCGGAGGGGTGGGTGGCGATGCAATTGTCGCTGGCGCCGATCACCGCGAGCTGGCGGGAGGCGCCGCCGATCGCCGCACAGCCGGCCCCCGGCCGGCGTTTGTTGCACGGCATGTTGGTGTCGTAGAAATACGGGCAGCGCGTTCGCTGCAGCAGGTTGCCGGCAGTGGTCGCCTTGTTGCGCAACTGGCCGGAGGCGCCGGCGACGATCGCGCGCGATAGCACGCCATAGTCGCGGCGGATGCGCTCATCGCTGGCGAGATCGGTGTTGGTCACGAAGGCACCGATGCGCAGCCCGCCGTCGCGCGTCGGCTGGATCTTGTCGAGACCGAGATCCTGCACGTCGACGAGATGGGTCGGGGTCTCGACCTCGATTTTCATGAGATCGAGCAAGTTGGTGCCGCCCGCCAGGAAGCGGGCACCGGGCCGCTCCGCCACGGCCCGCGCCGCGTCGAGCGGGCTCTTGGCGCGTTCGTAGGTGAACGCCTTCATGCTTTTGCTCCGGCGACTTCGGCCAAGGCCTCCGCGATATTTGAATAGGCGCCGCAGCGGCAAATATTGCCGCTCATCCGCTCGCGGAGTTCGGAATTGGTCGGTTGCGGCTGCGCCATGAGATCGGACTGGACGTGGCTCGGCACGCCACGAGCGATCTCGTCGAGCATCGCGACCGCCGAGCAGATCTGACCGGGGGTGCAATAGCCGCACTGGTAGCCGTCATGAACGATGAACGCGGCCTGCATCGGATGAAGCCGGTCGGGCGTGCCGAGGCCTTCGATCGTGGTGATCGCGTCGCCCTGATGCTGGACGGCGAGGGTGAGGCAGGCGTTGATCCGGGTTCCGTTGACGATCACCGTGCAGGCGCCGCACTGGCCATGATCGCAGCCCTTCTTGGTCCCGGTCAGCCGGAGATGCTCGCGCAGCGCGTCGAGCAGGGTGGTGCGCGGGTCGAGCGAAAGGGCGTGCGCCTTCCCGTTGACCTCGAACGCGACCGGCATCGACGGTGGTGGTGCAGGGCGTACATCGTCGCGCGCGGCGGCCGGTGGAGCTGCGACGATGACCGCGGACGCCGCGCTGCCCGCGAGCATGTCGCGGCGCGAGACCGTCAGGCCGGGCGTTTCGGGCATTGAGCTGGGTCCTCTTGGACAAATGGGGGAAGCGCCATGCTCAGCCAAAGCTTCACCGCGGCCGTGGTTCCGTTGAAAACGCGACAAACCTTAGCTGCTCGGATCAAGCGGACAAGCGACCTGTGGCGCACCCCGAACCGATCGCGGGCGCGTGGCAGGCACCTAACCGTCGGACTGCGCGTTATCGCAAAATTGGAAGCGGCGGTTGGTGCCGCGCCGCGAGACGTGAGGGTCTATGAACGAGCAGAACGAAGCCACAAGCCTGCTGGCGCTGGCACGCACGGATGGCCTCAAAGTCCGGTCACGCGATGGCGAATCCCTCGGGAATGTCCACGCACTCATGATCGAAAAGCGTTCGGGCCTCAGTCGATACGCGGTGCTCAGCATCGGCGGTTTCCTTGGCATGAACAAAAGCTTCTATCCGCTCCCGTTCGAGCTCCTTTCGTATGATCCAGTCGAGGACGGGTATGTGGTCACGACCGACCGGCGTGTTTTGGAGGGAGGGCCCAGCTGGGCGAACAGCGCCCCCGATTTCAATCAGGCCTACGCCGATCGGGTCGCCAGCTATTATGGCGTCACAGCGGCCGCGCTCTCGTAGCGCGAAATCTGGACGCCTGTGCCCTGCTGCCGCAGCGGCTGATGGAGTTGGGGGTCGGTAGTTTGACCAGCGCTGACGAAGGCGAGAAGAGCCGCGTAACACACCGGGGGCCGGGCGCTTACCAAGCGCTCATCCTTTTTCGCCTTGATTATGTTTCCGAGGCTTTGCTCTCGGGAGATCGCTGATCATCGCAGCGAACGGCTGGTGAGCAACGCGGTGCCGCTCCCGGCAAGCGCCAGCAGCAGGCAGAGGAACAAGGCACTGTAGCCGTTCTGCGATCGATCGAGCACCGCGAGGGCCAGGATCGGCCCGAGGATTGCAGGAACGGTGTTCGCCGCGTTCATGATGCCCAGATCGCGTCCGCGATGATGGTCGGACGGCAGGATCTGCGCGACGAGCGCGATGTCGATGGTCAGGAAGCTGCCGAGGCCGGACACGAACACCGTGTAGCCGACCAGTGCGGCGACCCAGTCCCTGCCGATGACAAGCACGACCAGGCCCGCTGCCATCAGGGCGATCGCACCGAGAAGAAAGGGCTTTCTCTGGCCGGCCTTGTCCGACCAGCGGCCGGCGGCGACCGATGACGCGGCGCCGAAGATCGTCGCGACGACGACGATCCCGGCGAACCCGGTCGCTGCCGACATCTGCGACCCGCCATCGCCGCGAAAGACGCGGTCCTTGAGATAGAACAGAAAATAGCTGGTCATGACGTTGGCCGACAGCTGGACGAGGCATTTGGCGACCCAGAGGCTGAAAAAGGCGCGCCAGCCGCGTTGCGGCGCCGGGCCGCTCCGTCCGATCCGGTCACGGGACGGTTCGACATCACGCCAGCGGCCTGGCGCCGCGATCAGCAGCGGCAGGATCAGAGCCGCCATAAGCGCGGTAATCACGCCCAGGCGGGCGCCATCGTTCGCCAGGAAGGGGAGGCCGACCAGGCCCGAGGCGAGATTGCCCGCCGGCAGCGCCAGGTTGGCGAGCGCCGACACGCGGCCTTTCAGATGGTCCGGCACCTTGTCCGCCAGAAGCGCCCCGAACGGCCCGAAGAACATGTTGAAGAAGAGCTGGAACAGCATCAGGCCGAGGCCCAGGACGATCGCTTCGGACGCGGTCGCGATCACGGCGAAGGCCAGCCATGTGCCGGCAAGCCCGGCCCAAAGCCACGGCATCCGCGTGCCGAAGCGGGCCCGGGTCCAGTCGCTCGCGATCCCCGCCGCGACATTGGCGAGGGTGGCGACGAACACGCCGGCCAGCAGCGCTTCGCTCAGCAGGGTGACCTTGCCGTCGCCCGCCAGCGCCTCGGCGCGCAACGGCAGCACGATCGTCAGCAGCGGCAGAAAGGCGATATAGGCGCCGGCATTGGCCAGGGGATAGAGCCAGAGGAATCGACGCTGGTCCGATTCAGCCATGCGGGCGGTCGGTCGATCCCCGCACGACGAATTCGAACGGCAGGATGTGGGGATCGGCGCCGGTGCCGGACAACCCACGCTCGCCGATCAGGAGCGATGCCGCGCGCTCGGCCATCGCGGCGGTGGGCTGGCGGACGGCGGTGAGGGGGGGCAGGCTGAAGCTGACCGGCGGGGTATCGTCGAAGCTGATGATCGAGAGGTCCGCCGGCACGGCGAGACCGGCGCCCCGGGCGCGGTGCAGCACGGCAAGTGCCTGCTCGTCGCTGCTGGCGATGATGGCGCTGGGCCGCCGGCAGAGCGCCAGCAGCGCATCCGCGGCGGCAAGGCCCGACTCGAAGCTGAACTCGCCCTGCCGGATCCAGCTTTCATCGATCGCCGCGCCGGCCGCGACCATCGCCGAGCGAAACCCTGCGAGCCGTTCGGCACTGACCGCGTAATCGGCGCTGCCGGTGAGAAAGCCGATCCGGCGGTGGCCGAGAGCGAGCAGATGGCGGGTGGCGACGGCGGCGGCCTCCTCCTCGTCCATCATCACGCGAAAGCCGCGCGGGTCGCTGTTGCCGGGACTCATCCGGGCGAAGGGCACGCCGCGGCTCTCCAGCTGATCGAGGATCCGGACATCCTGAGAGTGTGGCGGGGTGAGGATGAAGCCATCGGGTCGAAGCGAAGAGATCACCGCGTCGATGCGGGCGTGCAAGCCGCTTGAATGACCATCGAGCAGCTCGATCAGCAGGTGGTAGCCGTCGCGCTCGCAGCGCGGCATCGCGCCGAGGAGCATCTGCGCCACCCAGTCGCTGCCGCGACCGGCACGCCATTTCTCCAGGGTGGGTTCGCGGTCGTTGAACGCGACGAGGAGGTAGGATTTCGATCCGCCCATGCGGCGCGCGGCCATGTTGGGAACATAGCCGAGCTTTTCGACCGCGGCGCGCACGCGCTCGCGCAGCGCATCGGTGACGTTGGGTCCGTTGTTGATGACCCTGGACACCGTCTGCAGCGAGACGCCCGCTTCCTCGGCGACATGCTTGATCGTCACTGAGCGCATCGACATCCCCGCCACACGGCCGGACCCGGCCGAATTGCAGAGCATCTATTCTACGATATCGGATCGATCGCAATCGCAAAACGCAAAGCAAAAATTGCTGTTGTGAACGTTCTCAATTTCTGCTGTAAGGCGATTCATAAGAGGCCGCCGAGCCCATAGGTTGGGAGAGGGATGATCATGGCGAGCACGCCCTGAGCGCGCAGCGCGCGATTACATGGATCTTGAACGGACAAATCGAGATGATCGTCATGCTGTGCGCATGATCGACTGAGATTTGCTGTCCAGGGATGATTGACGTCATCGGACCATCTTGAGGTTCGACAATAACGATGCCGCCTCCGAGCGGTCATGGGAGATGCTATGAACAACAGGGCGATCCTCGCTGCCGGCACCGCAATCGGCTTAGCGATTTCCTGGACCCAGATCGCGGCGGCACAGGCACAGTCGACCGCGGCCGATCAAGGCGGCGTCAGCGACATCGTCGTCACCGCCACCCGCCGCGAGACGAGCCTGCAGCACACGCCGATCGCGGTCTCCGCGTTCAGCCAGGCGACGCTCGACAAGCAGCAGGTCAGCAACGTCACCGATCTCGCGCGCTTCGTTCCCAGCCTGCAGTTCACCCAGCAAGGCGACCAGTCGGCGGTGCTGCTGACCTTGCGCGGCATCGGCAACGACAGCGCCTATACGGAGGTCGCCGATCCCGAGGTCGCGATCTATGTCGACGGCATCTATTCGCCGCGCTCGCAGGGGGCATCCACCCTGTTCTACGATCTGGAGCGCGCCGAAGTGCTGCGCGGGCCGCAGGGCACGCTGTTTGGTCGCAACGCGACGGTCGGCGCGCTCAACCTGGTATCCGCCAAGCCGACCTTTGACGGCGTGCACGGCAATATCGAGGCGGTCGCCGGCAATTACAGCCGCTTCGGGGCACGCGGTGCGATCAACCTGCCGGTCAGCGATACCCTGGCTTTCCGCGTCGCCTTCGTG
>Ga0207668_10000848_pt1 | contig 18445 bp, 13 predicted proteins | sample KBSS43metaG_FD_184323 | JGI IMG/M metagenome (GOLD analysis project Ga0207668, IMG submission 184323) | Switchgrass rhizosphere microbial communities from Kellogg Biological Station, Michigan, USA - KBS S4-3 metaG (SPAdes) (version 2) | ecosystem: Host-associated > Plants > Roots > Rhizosphere... | reverse complement strand
AGGATGTTGACCGTAATGCCGGCCGAGATATCGAACATCAGCGGCAGATAGTAGTGACCAGCCGGCCGCTTTACCCACATCTTCAGGTCTTCTGGAACCTTGAAGACCATGTCCTTGGGCAGATACTGGCCCGCCAGCCCCGCAGGCCGGAAGTCCTTGATCACAGCGCTCATCATTTTGCTCCAGATGTGGTCCGGCTGCTCGCCTGGGCGTGGATGTCTTGCTCGTGTTCTTGCGCCCGTGTGCGGACGCTCATATCCGTCGGCCGTCAATGGTGCGGTCCGCCTCGCACGAACCGCACCATCCGCGGCCGGGCGCCACGGTTCACGCGGGGGCTGCTTGGCGCCTCTGCTCGAACGACGCGAGAAATTCCAGCTGGCCACGCGGAGTGCGGCGTTTGGCGGGATCGTAGAAGGGCGAAATCACTTTGATCAGCATCGGCATGGCGCTTCGCTTGATGCGCTCGCCGATCGCCTTCTGCCGCGCAATCGACGCTTCGACTTCTTCCGGGGTCATCGTCTCCCGGTCCTTCGCCAAGAGATAAGCGGCGGCTGACTTGCTGAAATTGCCAAGGTGTACAAGGGCGTAGATGTAGCCGTAGACACGGTAGACGTAACGGAAGAGTGGGTTGAGTCCACTCAACTCGTGATATACGTCCGAGCAGACCGTGCGATGCTCGAACTCTTCCGCCAGATGCCAACGCCACATATCGGCGACAACCGGATCAGCGCCCTCGAGCAGGTCGCCATAATCCTCGAACCAGGCCTCGCACGCGCTCGCGCTCATCGACTCGAACCCCTCGCAATAGGCGAGATTGAATCGGAGCGATCGGGTCTTCAGCCAGTCCTCGTATTCAGCCGCAATCTTATCTTCCAGCGGCTGCAAACCTTCATAGCCTTGCGAACGCAGTACGTTGTTGAAGGCCTTGTGCTGCCTCATGTGCTGCATCTCCTGCTTACAGAAGATGTCTATTTCCTCGATTAGGCGCGTCTTGGACGGGTCTACCTTAGCCTGCGCCATCTTCATGACTTTCAGGAGGTAGGGTTCAACATAGGCTGGGATCAACGAGGAGGCGTTGAAACCCTGCGCGAACTCCTTGTTCGGCGCCCAGTGCGCCTTGATCTGCGAAAAATCAAATTTGGGGGCGCGTACTTTCAACATCTTGCTCCATTGCAGTCACGCCGGTGCACGAGAACTGCGGTAATCCATTCAGTCTGGACGGGGTCTAGGCTGGCCAAACAAGCGGAAGGCGCGGCACGGCGACCAAGCCCGGGGTGGCCGTCATATCGGCGCCCGGCTTCATCTTGAACGGGGGCACGCGCCGGAGGAACTCGGCCAATGCGATGCGGAGCTCGCGGCGTGCGAGGTGTGAACCCAGGCAGCGGTGCGGCCCGCCAGCCAGCGTGAAGTGACGGTTTGAGGAGCGGTCCAGCCGGAAGGTCCAAGGTTCCTCGAACTCCTCGGGGTCGAAGTTGCCTGCCGAATTGAAGCACAAAACATGGTCGCCCGGCTTCACGATCACGCCATGGATCTGGTGCTCGGCTTTGACCAGGCGCGTGGAGTTCACCAGCGGCTGCATGCGCAGGAATTCCTCGACGGCGTCGGCGTGCAGGTTCGGGTTCTTCCGCAGCTTTTGCTGCAACTCTGGATCCAGCGCCAAGCGGCGGAACATGAGCGACGTCGTCGCGGCCACGGTGTCCAGGCCGCCGAGCCAGAGAAAAGTCACCGTGCCAATTATCTCGTCGTCGGTGAGCGGGCGCCCCTCGATCTGGCCGTGGACGATATGGCTGGTGAGATTGTGCGCGGGGTTGCGCTTCATCTCATCGATGAAGCCGCGCAGGTATGAGATCGCCGAGCCGATCCCCCAGCGCATCCGCTCGTAGTCGAAGCCGCTATGCAGGAGCGCGTACTCCCAGGAGAGGAACTCCTCCAGCTTCTCCGGCGGAAAGCCCATCAGGTTCATGAACACGCGCACGGGATAGAGCCGGCCGTAATCGTAGGCGACGTCGCATTCACACTGGTCGACAAAACCGTCGATGAGGTCGTTCACGGTGGCGTAGATCTGACCTTCCATGGCGGTGATCGCCCTGGGCGAGAACCACGGATTCAGCAGGAGCCGGTATTTCCCGTGCTCAGGCGGATCAATCGCCAGCGGGATCATCGGGAAGGTTTCTCCCGTCAGCGCCTGGAAGTTGGCGGCGTCCGCCGTCGAGTAGAGCGCGTCGTTTTGATAGACTTGCCGGATATCTTCATGGCGGGTGACAACCCAGTGACCCTCGGTTATCGCGGTGCGGTACGGCATGTAGAAGATAGGCGGCAATTCCTGGAAGATGGTCTTTGTAAGCGCGAACGGATCGGGCATGTCGTTCGCGGCTAGGTACGGTTCGGTGTCGAAGATCAGGTTCCGCGGGACGTGGCTGGGAATTGGGGGAAGCGGTCGGCGGGCGGGCCCGGCGCTCTCCGGAGGATCGTTCATTAAATTTCCTCCCACTGCGCGAGTGGCGACGAGCACCGGGTCCGCCCTCGGCCACGCTCATGGGGAGATGCTTCGCCGAGCCCACGCGCGCCTCCGGTCACGATCGCCGCCTGCCCTCGAGACGCATCTAGATTCTACCCCGTGGGCAGCCTCGGCGCCGCGTCGGCTGTGAAACGGCTAACGCGGCGTCGAGAACTGCCCCCGGCTAGGAAATCATAATCAAGCGCTACGAGCCCCAGGCATAGCGCACCGACACCGCGAACGTGCGCGGAGCGCCAAACAAGGTAGTCCGATAGCCCGACGAGAGCGCCGAGCCGACGGTGCCGTAATCGTAGTTTTTGTCGAACATGTTGGTCACGGTCACCGCCGTGTCGATACCGGTCCCGCCGATGTTGTCCAGCGCCAGGCGGGCGTCGACCGTCTCCGCACTGCCGATGACGTCCTCACCTTCGACGAACTTGTCGCGGTAACGGAAATCGACGTTGAACGAGAGCTGCCCGCCGAACACCTCCACAGGATACCGGTAGTAGGCGTTCGCGTTGAACGTCCATTTCGGCTGTTGCCTGAGCGCGATCTCGGTCGGGATGAAGGCGCTGCGACCATTGGCGACCAGGACGGTCAGCAGGTTGGGATCGAGGCTGATGCTGTCGGTCTTGATCTTGACGTAGGAGGCGCCGGCTCCCAGCGTCAGCCCCTCGACCGGATTGATCGTGGCTTGGGCTTCGAAGCCCGAGATCGTGGCCTTGCCGGCGTTGGTGTAGGTCGTCGGGTTGGGGATCGGAACCTGACGGCCCGGAACGCCGGCGGCGGTGGTGCAGGGCTGCGCCGTGGAACCCGGATAGGTCGCCGCCTGCACGATGCAAGCGATGCTCGATCCGGTCAGCTGCGAGGTGGGGATCGGCAGCTGGACACCTTTGTCCTTGCCGCGGAACACGGCGAGATCGAAGGCGCCGGGCATAGATCCGCTCCAGCGGAGCTTCGTGCCCAATTCGACGTCCGTCAGGGTTTCCGGCGCGAAGGTCTGCACATTGGCCAGGAAGGCGTCGTAAAGTGGCGAGTTGTAGCTGCCGGCGCGATAGCCGCGACGCGTGGCAGCGTAGACGAGCGACTGCGGGTTGATCTGCCAGTTGACGCCGAAGTTGTAGGTTCCTTTCTTGAAATCAACATTGGGCAAGACGGCGGAGCTGGCGGAAATGGCGGTGTTGTTGACGCCCGCTCTCAGCGTTCCAGCCCGGCAGGTCGATTCGCTCGGGATCGGGTCGGACGGCGTTTCCGAAACCGTGTTGGGGCCGAACGGCGAGTAGTTGAACGCCATCACGCAGCCGCCGCTGGTGTCCCAGGTCTGCCGGTAGCCCGCGGTGACCGAAAGCCCGTCGAGCAGATCGTCGAGCGAATAGTCGACCTGACCGTACAGCGCCTTGCTCTTGTCGGTGAAGTAGGAAATCGACGTGCTGTGCGCCAGGCCGAAGAAGGCGTTGATCTCCAGCGCGGCGGAGCCGCCGAGCCCGTCGGGGGATTGCTTGTAGTAGAAGCCGCCGACCGTATACTTCAGCTTGTCGTCGAGCAGCGAACCGGAGAGCTGAAGCTCTTCAGTCACCGACTTCAGCCGGATGTGGTTCTGCGTATCGACGATGGACATCGGCGTGCCGTCGACGTCCAAGTTCGTGAAGCTGTCGTTGGTGCGATAGCCGAAGATGTTCTTCAGGGTGGCGGCATCGTTGATGTTGATCGTGGTCGTGTTCGACACACCCCAGATCTTGGTGACGGAGGCCCAAGGATCGCTATTACCATAGGCGACCCGTCGGCCGTCGTTATCCGCGGCCTGCTGGAACAGCCTGTAATCGCAGGCGATGCTCGTGCCGCATTGCGCCAGCCTGATCAGATTCCCCGCGATCGACTGGCCGATCGGAAGCGGGCTGGTCGGTCCCAGCGCGCCAGATCCGCCGAGGAAGGTGAGCGTCGCCGGCGGCAACAGATACAAGGCGGGGGCGGCGCCGTTCACGCCGTTCGGATAGAAGGTGTCAAAGCCTGAGGCGTTGAGCCCTCGCGTCTTGGTGTAGTCGACCACCGTGATGTTCTTGATCCAGTCGACCGGCTCGATCCGCAGCGAGCCGCGGAACGACGTCGTCCGAAATTCGTCATGATCGTGCTTGGAGGGTGCGAGCGTAGGCGGGTTCGCCGTCAAGCCGGTGACCGTATAGGGGGCGTAGACGTAGGACTTGGTGTAGCCGCCGATATCGCTGCGCTGTCCCGCCAGGCGCAAGGCTACGGCGTCCTGGATGATCGGAATGTTGATCGCGCCCTCGATCGTCCGGTTCTTGTACTGACCGATCTCGCCCTTGACGTAGCCGCTGAAGTCGTAGGTCGGCGCCTTCGAATAGGTCAGCACCGCGCCGCCGATCGAGTTGCGGCCGAACAACGTGCCCTGCGGACCCTTGAGGACCTGGATGTTGTCCATGTCGTAGGTCTGGATGAGCGAGCCGTAGGTCGGCAGCGGCACTTCGTTGAAGTAGGTCAGCACGCCCGGGGACACGTTGCCGGTCACGCCGCGGGTTTGACCGCGGATCGTCACAAACACGTTCGTGCGGGACCCGCCGCCGGTGATGTTGAGGCCGGGCGTCAGCTTGGTGAGGCTGGCGACGTTGGTGATGTTCTTCTGCTCGATGGCCTCGCTGGAGAAAGCGGTGATCGAGACCGGCACCTTGCTGATGTCTTCCGCGCGGCGCCGGGCTGTGACCACGACCTCGCCGAGGGTCGACGCTTGCGACGTGGCCTGAGGTGGCGACGGAGCCGTCGTCGCGGTCTGCGCAGAAACGGACGCGGGCAAGAGAGCCGCGAGCGCCAGGACTGAAGCTCCAGCGTTTAATGGAGACAGGCCTTTTGTAATCTTCATGGTATTCCCTCCCGATGTTTTGTTTCAGCAGCGTGCATATTTTGACGCGAGTCGCACGTTATAATAGTTTTGCTTTTTACCAAATACCTATAGATCTCGCGGCAAATCGTAAGTTGTTATACAATTTTGGATTGTATTAGAATGACGGAATTAGATCATTCCTTCATTGCTGAGCGCTTCTGCTGCCGCCATCCGCGCACACACCGCGGCGGGAAAACCCGCATAGGCGCTCGAATGATAGATTACTTCCTCTAGCTCCTCGATGCTGCACCCGTTTGCCAGCGCCGAGGCGAAGTGGAGCACCAGTTCCTCGCGAGCGCGCAGGGCGATCAGGATTCCGATCGTAACCAGGCTGCGCGAACGCAGGTCCAGGCCAGGGCGCACCCACAGTTTGGAGAAGACATTATCGAATGACAGGCTGCCCAGTTCCGAGGCGAACGGCGATTCAGCGCTCTTGGCGCGAAGGGCCTGGTGTGACTTCGTGTTGAAACACTTTTTTACCAGCTCTGCCGCTGCCTCCGAGGGCGATATTTCCGCGTCAGGGAGCGTTTTATCGTCCACGTTAAATACTCCTTCTTTGTAAATCACCAATATTGTCGCGGAACCGAACGCGCAACCGAAGATCGATCTATCATACCGCCTTTCGGAGCTTTGAGGCGGCCGCCTATTGGCTCCGACCAGCCCTCAATAGCATTGCGCCATCATGCCGCCGTCGAGGGTGATGGTGTCGCCGGTGTGATAGCGCGACATGTCGCTGGCCAGGTAAACGACGATGCCTTGCAGATCCTCTGGGCGGCCGATCTGCTTGATCGGACTGCGGGCGAGCGTCGCGGCGATCAGGCCTGTATTCTCACGAGTGCCGAGTTCCGTCGGGATGTAGCCAGGGCAGATGACGTTGGCGCGTACGCCATATGCGCCCATTTCGACGGCGAGCGACTTGGACATCGAGTTGAGGCCTCCCTTGGCGGCTGCATAGTGGTGCAAGCCCGGCACGCCGGTGAATATGCTGAGGCTGCCCATGAGGATGATCGAGCCGCCCGGGTCGCCAGCTGCGCTGCGCAGCTTCATGTGCTTGCCGGCTTCCCGCACCGTGTAGAAGGCGCCGTGCAGATTTATGGCCAAGAGGCTGTGCCACGCTTCGCCGCTCATCTCCTCCAGCGGCTTGACGCCCGACACGCCCGCGTTGGGGACCACGCAATCGACGCGCCCAAATTCGGCGACTGCGGCCGCGAAGGAGTCGATCACCTCCTGCTCCTGCGAAACGTCCACCGCGCGGTGGGCGATGCGGCCGCCGTAACTGCGCAGCCGTTCGGCCGCCTCGGCGTTCCGGTCCTCGCGCCGGCCCCAGATGACGACATCGGCGCCGGCGCGCGCCAGGCCTTCGGCGATGGCCAGGCCAAGGCCCGAATTGGCGCCGGTCACCAGCGCCACCTTGCCGCTCAGGTCGAACAGATTTTCAGCCACGGGCCGCTCCCTACTTCACTTCCACGCGCACTTCGGGGAAGCGCTCGAAATAGAAGGCGAACCGCTCGCGCACCGCCTCTGGCTCCAGGCCGAAGTCGCGGCGCAAGTCGAGGGAGAGCTGCCCGTGCTTGCCGCGCTGGTTCTCCGCGATCGCCTGGGTGAATGCGGCGCGGGTCTGGTCGTCGAAGGGGACGTCCGCCTTGCGGTAGATCGCCTCCACCTGCCCCATCGGGTCGTCCAGGAGGTTGTGGAAGTAGAGGTCGTAGGAACGCTCTTGGGGAATTGCGTCGCGGTCGCGCACGCAGGCGCGCAGCAGCCGCTCGTACCGGTCGATCCAGTAGGTCGCGATCTCATCGAGATCGACGCGCTTGCGGTTCAGACGCGCGGAATAGGCGAGCGACGTGATCAAAGACTGGATCGAGGCGACCGGGTCGCGATGGTTCAGCACGATGAAGGCGCCAGGCAAGGCGGCGCTCACTTCTTTTAGTTGCTCCATGTGCTGCGGGCACTTGGTGACCCAGCGGTTTGGGCCCTTCTGCCAGCTGAGCGCCTGCATCGCGCGGCGCATGTAGCGCAGCCAGGGGGTGCGATCGGTCGAAAACTGATAGTCGCGCCACCCCGGCACCCGACAGGTGAATTCGATATAGTAACCGCCGAAATCGAGACCCTGGAGTTCGATATCCTCGGTAATGTGGTCGGGGGCGAATTCGTGGGTCAGCTTGGTCATCGGCATCAGCGCGTCGACCCGCGCCCATTCCGCCGCGCACAGGTCGAAGCGCGTGTCCTTGCCGTCGACGATGTAGGGTTCGGCCACGGGCCGAACGCCTTCCCAGTGCGGCAGGCTGCGGAGCCGCGGGTCGCTGCCCATCAGGGCCACGGTGAAGGTGGTGCCCGACCGCGGCAGGCCGGCGATCACGATCGGCCGGTCGATGTCGACCTGCTCGATCTCGGGATGACGCCGGATGAAGTCTTCGAGGTAGAGCCGCTGCGTCGCGTAGGCGACGGCCTGGCGGAAGACGCCGGCCCGGCTGGCCGCGGACATGCCCTTGTCGTCGTCGCAGCACTGGAGCCACTTGGCGAGCCTGGGCCGGAAGCTGTCCTCACCGAAATCGGAGAGGCCCGTCGCGGCGGTCGCGGCCGCGAGCACGGCCTGCGGCGTCAGCTCGACCGGATTCGCCTCCGCATAGGCCAGCGCCTGGCGCTGGAGATCGCTGAGCACCGGGTTCGCAATGTCGGCGATGCGAACTTTTTCACCTGCCATTGAGTATCGAAACCTTCAGTTGGAAAGCGCGGCCTTGGCCGCCATGATGCGGCCCTCGAGCCAGCCCAAGAGGTCGAAGATCCGGCCCTCGGTCTCGTCGGCGAGCGCGTCGTAGACCGCCAGCTCGGCTTCGCGAACCGCTCGGTCCTTCGGCGCGACCGCGACCGCCATCTCGATCAGGTGCAGCGCCTTCTGCGGTTCGGCAGGAAGGTGCGCCCGCGCCCGCTCGGCAAGGCGCGCCGGGCCGCCCGCCATTTCGACCAGCTCCGGCCACACGGCGCTCTGCGGCGTCGGATAGAGTTCGCTGGTTTGTTCGTGCCGGAACCAGCCGGCGTATTCTTCCCAGACGCTGCGGGCGATCCAGTGCGGCGGACAGCGCCCGTCGCGCGGCGTCAGCTCCTCGGGCAGCTCTAGCGTCTGCAGGATGGTCGGCAGACTGAGGCCCTCGTTCATGCCTCTGACGGTGTGATCGTGAATGAATTGCACGGCGGCTCGGACCTTGCCCAGATCCGCGGCGATCCGCGCTCGGCCGACGATCGGCTGCTCGTGGCCGGTGATCAGCACTTCCGGCTGCAAGGCCAACAGCTTGTCGCAGTCCGCCAGCCAGCCCGGGATGGAGCGGTCCCGGTCGCCGCGCGCGGTGTAGAAGTTGGGTAGCGCCCCGTGGATCGCACCGGCCCAGTTGCCGGTGAAGACGGTCTTCTCCTCCGGCAGCCACACCGCCAGCGCATCGAGGGTTTCGCCCGAGGACATGGTGATCAGCCGATAGGTCCGGCCCGCGAAGGTGAAATCCAGCTCGTCGGCGAAGGTGGTGAGCGGAGTCGGATCGGGCGTTTCGAACCAGTTGTTAGACGGCGCTCCGGGCGGGATCATCGCCGCGAGCACGCGGGCGTTTCGCGGCCGGAAGAAGCCGCCCAGCATCTTCCGCTCGGCGCAGATCTGCTTGAACATCCGCTGGCCGAACATCTCGGTGTCCGGCCCGGCGAAGGTCGGCCATCCGCCCGTGTGGTCGGGGTGACTCTGGGTGAAGATGATCTTGGCGACGTTGAGAGGACGGCCGATCAGCGCCTCGTATTTCTCGCGGATCCGCGCGCTCTGCGCCGCTACGCCAGTGTTGATGACGACGTCGCCCTCATCGCCGGTAATGAGGTAGGAGTTAGAGGTGGCGTGGGCCATGGCGATATGGTCGTTGATCCACTGCGCCGGGCGCGCCGGATCCCAGGCGATTATCGGCAGGACGATGTGGTCGCGGGTGCTGTAGGCCGTCATCGCCGTTCCCCTCAGAAGGTCCGGTAGGTGGGAACCGCGGCGGCCATCCGCGCCTGGGCTTCCGGGCTGTACCAGATGTGCTCGACGTACATGCCGATCGCGGCGCGCTCGTCGGTGTAGACGAAGCGGGTCTGCGGCCCGACGTCGCCAGTGTAGACGATCGGCCGTTCACCCCCGAGCGTCGAGAGGTAAGCCTCCCAGTTCTGCTCCGTCCCCGTAACCTGAACGCAGACGTGGTGCTGGACATTGGCGTGACGGCCGTCCGCGGGCAGCACCTCGCGGTAGATCCGGTCGACACCCCCGCCGACCGGCTGAATCAGTTCAAGCTGCATCCGGTCCACGTTGGCGAGCGCTATGCGGAGCTTCATCTGGCCCTTTTCGCCGAACACCTCGGCCGGAAAGCCCCGCTCCATGACCAGGAATTCCGGGACGCGATAGAGCTCCCGGAACTGAGCCAGGCTGCGGTCCAGGTCCGGCGTGACCCAAGCGACTTGCATGATGTTGCCGAGCGCGGGCCCGGAAAAAGGTGGACGCATATGTGACTAGCCTCGCCCAGGGAGCGCTGCTGCGCCCGGACCGTCGAACTGAACCATCACCTTGGCCGAGTCCCGGCTCGCCGCCGTTCCGAGCGCCTCCAGGACGTCGTCGAAGCCGTAGCGGTGGCTGATCATCGAGGCGGCCCTATCCCGGATACGCGGCAGCGCGGCCACCACCTCGGCGAGCTCGGTGGGGTAGCCGATAGCCGTCGTGACGCTCATCTCGTTGAGCAGGAAGGCGGTCATGTCGACGAGGACAGGGCGCATGTAGGCGGCGGTCACCACCAGGCGGGAATGGCGCTTGCCCATCCGCAGGATGTCGGAGATCAGGTCCGGAGCGCCGGCGGCGTCCATGAATATGTCGCTGCCGACGCTGGGCGCGGCGCCCATGGAGGGCGCTGTCCCGTGCAGCTCTCCGAGGCGAGCACGAACATCCTCCTCCGCGGCGTTGATGACGGCCCGAGCGCCCATCTCGGTCGCTCGGCGCAGCCGCGCTGGCGCCAGGTCGACGGCGACCACGTCGGTGACGCCGCGATCGGTCAGCCAGAGCACCATGCCGAGCCCGATCGGGCCGCAGCCGAACACGACCACCTTGTCGCCGGGCTTGGCGCCCGTTCGATTCACGCCGTGCAGCGAGACCGCCAGCGGCTCGGCCAGCGCAGCAACTTCAAAAGGCAGGTCGCCGGGGATCGGCAGCAGGGTCTCGCCCGGTTGGATGTCGGCCACCAAAAGCTCTTCGGTGAAGGCGCCTTCAGCGCCGCCGTTGCCGATCACCCCGCTCGTGGTCATAGGGTTGAGGATCACCCGCTGTCCGATCTCGATCCCTCGCACCGCCTCGCCGACCTGGACCACCTCGCCGGCCGCCTCATGGCCGAGCGGCGTGATCCCGCCCTTCCGGCTGCCCACGCCGCCGTTCTTGATGAAGCTGATGTCGCTGCCGCAGACGCCGCAAGCCTTCACGCGAAGCACGACATCGCGCTCGCCGGCCACAGGCGGCGCCTTGGGGTCCAGGCGCACGTCGCCCGCCCCGTGGATGTTCAGAATGCGCATTGCGCCTCCTCCGAGCGACCGAGCCGCCGCTTTTGATCTAAGTTTTCCTGCCAGAAGCCCTCGTCACAACGACCAAGGCTGTCCATCGCCGGCCATTCTGATCCCGGCGGGCCGCCGCCGCGCACCGTGTTGTCGTGGCGTTCCAAAAGATCGATACTGGGGCAAGGCCAGCGGAGCATGGCGGGGAGGTATTTAGGGATGACGGTTGAGCCGAAGATTCCCCAGATAACTGTGGTCGAGGCCGAATTGCGCCTTCCGCTCGGCACGGCCCAGCTCGCGCGCTTCAACATCCCACGCTTGGATTATAGCTTCGCCGCAGACGCGGACCGGATCGACCTCTGCTTGACGCCCCGGCCATGCAATACACGCGCCCGGTACCCGGAACGCTGGAGCCCGCATCGATTTGAGAAGCTGGGCGCGCTCTACGTGATGCCGAAAGGTGAACCGATCCAGATCCGCACCGACGGTGGAGCGCAGCGATCGATCCTCTGTGATCTCGACGCGGCCGAGGTGCAGGAGTTGTTGCACGGAAAGCTGGACTGGAGCAGTCACCTGGAGGCCGGGCTCGATATCCCCAGCAAGACCGTTTCGGATCTGCTGCGTCGGCTTGCCCGTGAGCTGCATACGCCGGGCTTCGCGACGGAGGCGATCGCCGAGCTCATTCTCGCGCAGACCGTGCTGGAGCTGGCGCGCTGTAATCACGACCTTGGCAGCCGCGCGCGCGTGAGCGGCCTGGCCGCTTGGCGGATGCGGCGCATCGACGAGCGCCTCGCCGAGGTGCGCGAGCCGCCCACGCTGAGCGAGCTCGCCGGGCACTGCAGACTCTCTGTGCGCCAGCTCACCCGTGCATTCCGGGCCGCGCGCGGCTGCTCGATCGCCGACTATTTAAACCGCAGCCGGATAGAAACCGCCAAACGCCTGCTCGCCCGCGACGAACCTATCAAGTCCGTCGCCCTTTCCATGGGATTCGCTTCGGCGTCGCATTTCAGCCGAGCTTTTCGGCGTGCGACGGGGATGACGCCAAGCGCCTTCCGCACCCAAAGCTTCTGAGGGGCCGCCTGCTTCTCGCCTCCGCCCTCGACACCCAAGCAATCGATCTGGAAGCCCGCGCGAAAGTCGCCTTGGACTAGAAGGAGATGCAGACCTTCTGCGCCTCGGTGGGCTTGCTGGCAAGCGCTAGGGCTTCGTTGATGTCTTCGATCTTGAATTCGTGCGTCACCAGGCAGCCAAGTTCATCGCGGCGCGCGCGCATCATCTCAAGGATCTCCGGAACCAGATCCTCGGCCTCACCTGATCCGGCCCCATGGATGTGCAGGTTGTTGAAGGTCAGGGCGGTCAGGTTCAGCGGCGCAGGCTCCTTGTGCACGCCGATGACGGAGAGCGCGCCGTTACGCGGCGCGAGCTCCATGAAGCTCTCGATCACCGACTTCACACCCACTGCATCGACGTATAGGCGAGCAGCGCAGCGGTCGCCCGTGAAGCCCGATTGCACGCCAAACTCCGCAAAGGCCTTCGTCTTCAGGTCGTCCTTCGATGGGTTGCAGGTCGCAAGCCCCAAGCGGCGGGCGTTCTCCAGCCTGAACTCCGAGTAGTCGACGACCATAACCTTCTCGCAGCCATACCATTGCAGCATGATCGCGCTGGTGAGGCCGATGATCCCCGCTCCGAAAACGATCGCGTTGTCGCCCTTCCGAGGGTCGAGCACCTTGGCGCCGCGGGTGCTGACGACGAACGGCTCGAACAGGACGGCCGTACGCAGCGGTAAGTCATTGTCGATCTTCAACAGGCTGTAGCCCGCTTCGCACTGCGGAATGCGCAGGTAGTTCGAGAACCCGCCAGTCGCCGACGCCCGCCGCCTGTCACGCATGGCCTTGTGTTGGTTCACGAACACACGGTCACCCACCTTAAGGCCCGTGACGTTCCTGCCGAGTTCGACCACCTCGCTGATTGCTTCGTGCCCGAATTCCTCATCGATCCAGATAAAGCTCTCTGGTCCATGCTTCTGGAACGCGAAAATGTCGGACCCGCAGATGCCCGTCAGAAGATTCCTCACGATCGCTTCGTCGTCGCCACACTCCGGATAGGGAAGGTCCACGACGTCAACGCGACCGACGCCCCGGAAGATCGCCGCCTTGTAATTCGCTGGGTGCATGGCTTGTCCTTATGACACGATTTCGGCAGGCCCGACTAAAAAGCGTCGGTCAGCCCCGCACCAGCAGAAAGGGCCGAACTGCGCCTTTGGATCGGAGCTTTCTTCGCCAGGAGCCCTCCCAACAACAACGGACGCTGTCCGTCGCCAGCCATCCTGACAGAGGCGGGCCGCAGCGCGCCGTCGGCCCTTGGGGCCTCAGGAACTCGGCCAAGAAGCAGCGCGAGAGCCACCCCCTCCCCGTTGCGGATCAATGGCGTGTCCATTGCGCGCCGCCACGGCGGCCCCCACCTTCCGCGAGCGCGCGGGCCTCCGGTTCGTCGTGCGCGGCCGGTCGCGCAACGACCGAACGTGCTCTGGGGTGGCCTCTGAGGCGGCGGGACCGCGCCCCGGGTCAGCGAAGGCAACCGGGCGATGACAGCGCGCCCGAGCAGCCACCACTGTCACTTCTTAGCCGCGAGCTCGCGCGCCATGGTCAGGCCGGCTACCCGGCCCATGGTCAGCGCGTTACCCACGGAGTTTCCGCCGCCGACGTAGCGGAGACCAAGGACGCCAGCCCCCGACTCCCCCGCGGCGAACAGGCCCGGGATGGGGCGACCGGCCTTGTCGAGGACCTTGGCGTCCGGGTTGATTGTCGCGCCTGCGCCGGCGAGGGCGAAATAGCTAATGCGAGATTCGAAGGCGTAGTACGGCGGCTCAGCAATCGGGAGCAGGTTTTTGAGGCTGCGGAGGAAATAGCGGTCAAGGCCTCGGGGAAGATCCTCGTTGTAGTCGGCCACCGCCTGCTCGAGCGCAGGCCCATAGACGCCGATCTGCTCAGCAAGCTCGGCCAGGGTGTCGGCTTTCCAGAAGTTGCCGAGCTCGACGTTGCGCAGCACGAAGTCCGGCGCCCATTGGGCGGCGTAGCCGCTCTTGGTGATGTCGTCGCACAGGCGTGTAGCCTCGTCGAACACGCCCCAAACGATGCTGCCCTGGGCCTGAATGGCGCCGGGCATCACCGCATAGGGCGCGGTCTCGTCGATGAAGCGGCGGCCGGCGCGGTTCACGAAGATCATAGAACGGGGCTGGTAGCCGCTGACAGGCGGCGGGGGATTGCGAAAGAACACGCCTTCGTTCGGCAGGCCGCAGTCGATACCGCTGATTTCGGCGCCGACGGCCTCGGCCATCAGCAGACCGTCCCCCCGGTGCCCGGGCGCTGCGACCGAGCGCGGGTGGCGACCCTCCGGCATGGCGGCGTACATCGCGGGGAAGTATTTTCGCACTAACTCCTGATTGTGTCCAAGGCCGCCGCAGCCCAGCAGCACGGCCTTGGAGCGCAACCTTTGGCCCTCCACCTCCACGCCGCACACCGCGCCGTCCTCGAACAGGAGCTTACGCACCCGCGTCTTGAAAACGACTTCGCCGCCTAAGGCGCCGAAGCGGTTGTCAAGCGCATCTATCCAGGCCTGGCCGCCCCCAACCGGCAGGTGCCCGCGGGGCGGATACTCGACCCCGGAGGTGTAGAGGCCCGGGGTCTCGCCGACGCTGGCGTGGGTCAGGCCCTCCGGCTTCTTGCTGAGCTGCGCTGGCACCTCGACACCCATCGCCAGTAACCATTCGAGCGTTGGGGTCGCCTGCTCGCAGAACCGGCGGATCAGGCCCGCCGGCTGCCGCCAAGCGTTCAAGGTCATGTAGTAGTCGAAATAGGCGTCGACCGAGTCCTCAATGCCGATGGCCGCATGAACGCTGGACGCCGCGGCGTTGAACACGCCCTCCGAGTGGCCTGTGGAGCCGCCAAGCTTGTCCTCGGCCTCCAGGACAAGCACTTTCAGCCCCGCCTCCCGCGCCGTCACGGCACATGACATGCCGGATCCGCCGCCGCCCACTACGATCACGTCGTAATCATATTCCTCGTCCGCCATTGGCATATGTTCCCAGATTTCAATCTAGCCAGAGCCGCACCGAACGAGCGACCGAGAGCAAACATGTTTCGGGCCAAAGCTGATTTGCCTGCGTCCCCTCCGGATTGCGCAATCTAAATCGCCAGCCTTTGGCGCCATCTTCATGGCGGCGGTCGAGATCGGCAACCATAAGCTTGGCGTCGGCGGCCGCCAATCCTAGCGCATAGGACCGACCGATCGAGCTTTCCCGCGCGCGCCCGCGCCCGTCACCAAGGCTGCCTTGCCGTCAATGCGGAACCGCTCAATCGATGTGTTCATCGCTTCCTCCCCGCGCTCTCGGCTTCGGTTCGGGCGTAGGTTGGGGGCTCCCCCGCGCGGCGGCAATACGGGAAAACTCGCCGGTTTTCGGGCGCTCCGGCCACAGTCAGCGGGCGCGGGCTCCATCAAGAATCGTTCGATGCCCGCGGACATAGATCGGCAGCCGTTGACCGCCGGGGTCGAGTTCAACCTGGCCCGGCGCGATGACGCGCCGGGCCAGTCCGGGAGAGATCAGTGACCGAAGTTGTACCTAACGGTGACGCCGTAGGTGCGCGGCGGCGCGACGTTCCAGCCCACCAGGCCTAAGGACTGAGGCGAGCCGCTAGCGATGAACGCAGCGTAGTAGTTGTTGGTGATGTTCTTGACCCAGGCGGAAACATCGACCCCCGACCCTGCAACGTCTGCGAAGGTCAGGCGGGCATCCCAGACGTCAAAGTCCGGAGCCTCGACCCCGCCCGCGGTCGAGACGAATTTATCCGAATGCTTGTAGTTGACGTTCACCGAGACCTCGCTCTCCAGCACCTTGTCAGGATAGACGTAGTCGAGGTCGAGATTGTAGGTCCACCTCGGCTGCTGCGTGAGCACGATCGTGGTCGGAGGATTCTGGCCAGAGGCTCTCAGAAGGGCCAGCACGCTCGGGTCGACCGACACCTTGTTGACCTTGTAGTCGACGAAGGAGACGCCGGCGCCGAGCGTCAGTCCCTCGATCGGCACGATCGATCCCGCGGCCTCAAAGCCGCGGATGGTTAACTCTCCCGCGTTGACGATCGTCGTGGCCGGCGCGTGCGAGATGGTGACGCCGGGCGCACCGCCGAGCAGGGCGTTGGAGCAGTTCGCGGGGCGTGTCGCGGTGATCGCTTGGGGCACGCAGACGCCGCCCGCCAGCTGACTGGTCGCCACGGGCAACTGGTAGTCCTTGTCCTTGCCGGTGAAAACGGCGAGGTCGAACGACCCTCGCATGCCGGCGACGTCGCCGCGGAGCTTCGTACCGATTTCCCAGTCTTCGAGGGTCTCGGGACCAAAGGCTTGGACGTGGCCGAGGAACTGCGGGTCGAAAAGCGGAGTGTTGTAGCTCCCAGCCCGGTATCCACGCCGGTGCGTACCATAAACCATAGCGTCCGGCGTGATCTGCCAGTTCAGGCCCAGCGTGTAGGTGAGCTTGTCGAAGTCCTGCTTCGGCAGCGTCTGGGCCAGGATGGTGCGCGCACCGGGGAACATCGCCGTGGTGGCCGAATTCGCGTTGCACTGGTCTTCGGTCATCAGGAAGGGGGAGTGCGGCCCCCTGACCAGCAACTCTGGTGCGCTCGGACCGTAGGTGACGGAACCGCCGCAGCCGCGCACCGTGTCCCAGGTTTTTCGGACGCCGGCCGTCACCGTCAGGCCGTTGATGAAATCATCCAGGGAATAGTCGACCTGGCCGTAAATCGCTTTGCTTTTGTTGTGAAGGTACGTGAGGGTGGTGTTGTGAGACAATCCGAAAAGCGAGTTGACCTCGAGCCCGAAATTACCGCCCGGACCATCCGGGGACTCGTCGTAATAGAAACCACCAAAAGTGTACCTAAGCTTGTTATCGAACAGATCGCCTGACAGCTGGAGCTCTTCGGTATAGCTCCTCAACCTGACCTGTGATGGAGAACTTACGATAATGAGCGGAGAGCCATCGCTATCTGACGTATTGTAGCTGTCAACGTTGCGATATCCGAATATATTCTTCAGGGTGGTGTTATCGTTGATGTTGATGGTCGTGGTATTGGTGACACCCCACACGATCGTTCGGGCGGTCCACGGATCTATGTTGGTGAGTTGCTCCCGGCCGCTGCCCTGTGAATAATACTGCTCCACCAAGCGCCAGTCGCAAACGATGGAATACCCGCATTGAGACAGATTGATGATGTTCTGCCCGAGGACGGGCCCAAACCGCGATAGCAGGGTTGCGGGCGAAGAAAAGTACACGGCCGGAGCCGAGCCAAAGTAGCCCTGGGGGAAGAACTGTTCGAGCCGATTATTGACCGCGCCGCGGATCTTCGAATGGTCGTATACGGTGACGTTCTTGATCCAGTCCGTCGGCTCAAGAAGCAACGACACACGATAGGATTCGCCCTTGATTTCGTCGAACCCGTGCTCGGCCGGCAGGATGGAGCCTGCTGTCGCGACGCCCGTTGCGGGGTTGATCGTGTAGGGCGAGACGAGCTGTGTGTCGAAAGAGCCTCCATCATGATAGAGCTGAGTGGCTAGGCGCACGGCCACCTTGTCCTGCACGATAGGCACGTTCACCGCGCCTTCGAACGCACGGTAGTTGTAGCTGCCCAAATCGCCCTTGATGTAACCGCCGAAGGTGTGACTCGGCGAATTGGTATAGACTAGGACCGCGCCGCCCATTGCATTACGGCCGAACAGCGTACCCTGGGGCCCCTTCAGGACCTGGATGTTCGACACGTCGAAGGTCGGGATATTTGCACCGTAATTGGTCAACGGCACTTCGTTCACATAGGGGATGACCCCAGGCTGCAGATTGCCGGTGATGCCTTTGGTTTGGCCGCGTATGGTGATGAACGGATTGGATCGCGAGCCGCCCGGGGTCATGTTCAGACCGGGCGTGATCTTGGCGACATCCTGAAGGTTGACGACCCCCTTCTTCTCGAGCGTCTCCGCCGAGAAGGCGCTGATCGCGATGGGAACGCGGGACGCATCTTCCGCGCGGCGACGGGCCGTCACCACCACTTCCTCAAGAGCCGACGACCGCGCGCCGGCTTGCGCGGGTTCTTGCACTGACTGGGCATAGGCGGAAAGTGGCAGCGCCGTGAATACGGTAGCCGACGACAACAACAATATCCTGAACATCTATAGTATCCCCTTTAATGTAAGCTATACAATATTGTTTTATTTAATCATTACCAGCATGAACGATAGGGACGACAACCGCGGCCATAGTGCCGAGACTCGCCGGGCACGGTCATGCGGAACCACGCCGCAGCCATCCTTAACCGTCGTCAGTTCAGCGAAGGGCTGGCGCCGCCGTCGATCCGGATGTTCGCCCCGTTGATGTAGTCGGCCCGGCCGCTGGACAGAAAGGCGACGGCGTCGGCTATGTCCTCGACGCGGCCGATGCGCCCCACGAGCTGCGGATGATGATGCTTCAAGAGCCAGTC
>Ga0207668_10000844_pt1 | contig 18533 bp, 22 predicted proteins | sample KBSS43metaG_FD_184323 | JGI IMG/M metagenome (GOLD analysis project Ga0207668, IMG submission 184323) | Switchgrass rhizosphere microbial communities from Kellogg Biological Station, Michigan, USA - KBS S4-3 metaG (SPAdes) (version 2) | ecosystem: Host-associated > Plants > Roots > Rhizosphere... | reverse complement strand
TAGCCCGCTAAACTGTCACTGTCCGTAAATAGGCCGTCACATCACGCTATCGTGGCTTTGCGCGGTTGATTCCGCCGCTCGCCGTCGCGTGAGCGACGCCGAACAGACGCCGACCTCCGACACCGGCCATCGGTGAACTTCGGCGGCCGGTGTCTGCGGGACGAGAGCGCGAACGAGGGGTGGGGCAGGGTGAGCACAGGATGAGTCGCCTTCTCGTCGTCGAGGACGACCCGGACATCGCGCTCGCCCTGCGCTTGCTGTTCAGTCGGGCGGGCTACGAGGTGGCCCATGCCGGCGACGGCCGGACCGGTCTCAAGGAGGCCTACGCCGAGCATCCCGACCTGGTGGTCCTCGACGTGGGCCTGCCGGAGATGGACGGCTGGCAGGTCCTGGAGCGGCTGCGGGACGTGTCGGACGTGCCGGTACTGGTGCTGACGGCACACGGTCAGGAGGCCGAGAAGGTACGCGGCCTGCGCGGCGGCGCCGACGACTACCTCACCAAGCCGTTCGCCAACAACGAGTTGCTGGCCCGGGTCGAGGCACTGCTGCGCCGCTCGTCCAGCGGGCAGAACAGCTGGGCGAGCCAGGTCTACGACGACGGCCTGGTGCACCTCGACCCGACCAAGCGGCGGGTCTATGTCAAGGGCGACGAGAAGCGCCTGACGCCCACCGAGTTCCGGCTTCTCAACGCGCTGGTCCGGCATGCCGGCGCGGTGCTGAGCCCCAACCAGCTGCTGACCCAGGCCTGGGACGATCCCACCGGCATCGGCCAGGAGCGGGTCAAGTTCGCGGTCCTGCGGCTGCGGCGCAAGCTCGGCTGGTCGGATCCCGACGAATCACCCATCGAGTCCGTTCGCGGATTCGGTTACCGCTACCGCCGCCCGGGCGGGGAAGCCTGATTTTCCCATCGTGTTCCGGGTGTCCTCAGCCGACGCGCGTAACCGTCGATGAGGGCTGTGGAAGCCGAGCAGGAGGGTAGTAATCGTGGAAGACCTTGGTGAGATCGTCGGCGAATTCCTCATGGAGAGCCACGAGAACCTGGATCAGATCGACCGCGACCTGGTGTCCCTGGAACAGGAACCGGACTCGCGCGACCTGATCTCCCGCATCTTCCGGGCGATTCACACGATCAAGGGCACCAGTGGGTTCCTGGCGTTCAGCCGCCTCGAAACGCTCGCGCACGCCGGTGAGTCGCTCCTTTCCAAGCTGCGCGACGGCGTCCAGCCGGTCACGCCGGCCACGATCACCGTGTTGCTGGCCACGATCGACGGCGTACGGTCGCTGCTCTCCTCGATCGAGGAGAACGGCAGCGAGAACGACGTCGACGTGGAAAGCATCATCGCGCAGGTGCACGCGCAGATGAACGCCGGCGAGGCGGCCGCCCCCGCCGAAGCCGCCCCGGCGGCGGAAGCCGAAGCCGCGGCGCCGGCGGCGGCGGCGGAAGAGACGCCCGTGCCGCTCGAGGAGACGCCGGTACGCCCGGCGCCCGAGCCGGTCGAGGGCCAGCGCCGCCCGCTCGGCGAGATGCTCGTCGAGTCCGGTGCGGCCCACCCGAGCGACGTCGGCTCCGCGCTGCAGCAGCAGATCGAGGGCGACGAGCGCAAGCTCGGCACGATCCTGCTTGAGGAGGGCAAGGCCCAGCCGGCGGCGGTGAGCGAGGCACTTCAGGCGCAGACGCCGAAGCGGAGCATCGCGGACAGCGCCATCCGGGTCGACGTCGACCTTCTCGACACCCTGCTGAACATGGTCGGCGAGCTGGTGCTGGCGCGGAACCAGTTGGTCCGCGGCGTCATGGAGATCGGTGACGCGACGCTGGTGCGCAGCGCCCAGCGACTCGGCATGATCACCAGTGAGCTGCAAGAGGGCATCATGAAGACCCGGATGCAGCCCATCGAGCACATCTGGTCGAAGCTGCCCCGAGTCGTCCGGGACCTGAGCAACTCGCTCGACAAGCAGGTTCAACTGGTCATGCAGGGCAAGGAAACCGAGCTCGACCGCAGCCTGCTGGAGGCGGTCAAGGACCCGCTGACCCACCTCGTACGGAACGCCGTCGACCACGGCATCGAGGAGCCCGAGCGGCGGATCGCCTCGGGCAAGGGCCCCGAGGGCACCCTCACCCTGCGGGCGTATCACGAGGGTGGGCACGTCGCGGTCGAGGTGGCCGACGACGGCGCCGGTCTGAACGTCGAGCGGATCGCCCAGAAGGCCGTGGAGAACGGCCTGCTCCGCAAGGACCAGATCCCGAACATGGACAAACGCGACATCATGGCCATGGTGTTCCAGCCCGGCTTCTCCACCGCCGCCAAGGTCACCAACGTCTCCGGTCGCGGGGTCGGCATGGACGTCGTCAAGACGAACATCGAGAACATCGGCGGCGCGGTCAGCGTCGACTCGACTCCCGGCGAGGGCACGGTCTGGCGCCTGACCATCCCGCTGACCCTCGCGATCATCCAGGCGCTCACCGTCGACTGCGGCGACCAGCGCTACGTGGTGCCGCAGGTCGCGGTGCTCGAACTGGTCTTCATCGACGGTCAGTCCACCAAGATCGAGTACGCCTCCGGCGCGCCCGTCTACCGGCTGCGCGGCAAACTGCTGCCGCTGGTCCGGCTGGACCGCGCGCTGGGTCTCGAGGTCGGCACCGACCAGGGCGTCTACATCATGGTGCTGCAGGCCGACGGCCGGCGGTTCGGCCTGGTCGTGGATCGGGTGCTGAACACCGAGGAAGTCGTGGTCAAGGCGCTCAACAGCCGATTCAAGGACATCGGCCTGTACGCCGGCGCGACCATCCTGGGCGACGGCAAGGTAGGCCTGATCCTGGACGTGTCCTCGCTCGCGCGGCGCAGCCACCTGGCCGCCGACGCCGAGCGCAGCAATCTGGAAGCCTCGTCCCGGGCCGTGGCCGGCGGCGGCACCGGCGAACGGCTGCTGGTCACCGCGGTCGGCGAACGGCGGGTCGCGATCCCGCTGGACACCGTCACCCGGCTGGAGGAGTTCCCGCGCGATCGGATCGAGCACGCCGGATCCCGCGAGGTCGTGCAGTACCGCGGCCAGATCCTGCCGCTGGTGCGGTTGTCGCACCTGCTCGGGGCGTACGGCGAGGAGCCGGAGGGCGAAACCGTGTCGGTGGTCGTCTACAGCGAGGGCGGGCGCAGCGTTGCCCTGGTGGTCGACCGGATCGTCGACATCGCCGAGAACTCCACCACCGCGCGCCGCGACGCCGAGGAGGACGGCCTGGTCGGCACCGCGGTGATCCAGCAGCGGGTGACCGAGTTGCTGGACGTGCGCCGGGCCATCCTCGCCGCCGACCCGAACTTCTACACCGACCTGGAGAACGACGAGATGCTGGTGGAGGCCTGAGATGGCGAGCCGACAATTCGCCACGTTCGAGGTGGCGGAGCAGCTCTTCGGGGTCGAGGTGCACACGGTGCAGGAGGTGCTCTCGTACAACGAGTACACCCCGGTGCCGCTCGCGCCGCCGGCCGTCGGCGGGCTGTTCAACCTGCGCGGCCAGGTCATCGCGGCGGTGGACCTGCGGGTCCAGCTCGGCCTCGCCCGCAAGGCGTTGGAGGGCCCGGTCATGAATGTGATCCTGCGCGGCGACGGCGAGCCGGTCAGCCTGGTGGTGGACCGGATCGGTGAGGTCGTCGACCTCGACGACGAGACGTTCGAGCCGCCGCCGGACACGCTCAGTGGTCCGACCCGGGAGCTCGTCGTGGGCACCTTCAAGCTGGACGGCCGGCTGATGCTGGCCCTGGACGTCAACCAGGCCGTCGACACGTACCGCGCCACCACCTGATGTACAGCCTGGTCAGCGCCCCGGTCCTCGGCTTTGACCTGACCCGCCTCAGCGGCGGGTCGGCCACGGCCGAGGTGCTGCTGCGCGGGCTGCGACTGCAGGCCTCGGACCTGCCGGTTCTTGCCGAGCGGCTGCCCGACGAGGGGGCCCGGGGCCTGCTCTGGGTCGAGGTGGAGAGCGCCGCTCGCAAGATGCCCTCGCTGAAGGGCATGACCAAGGACGACCCGGCGGGCAGCCTCGCGCTGGTCGAGCGGGCGCCGATCGGTACGGTCGACGCGCTGCTCACCTGCCTGCGATATGACGTCATGGCGTGGACCTGGCAGGGCGCCGGGCGCAACGCCAAGCAGACCGAGACGGCGGCGGCCGCCACCGCCCTGCTCTGCGACGCGGCCGTCGCCAGTTACCTGCGCGAGGTGCTGGACGAGGAGTCCCGCCGCCGGCTCGGCGCGGGTTGGGTGTCGGCCATGCGCAAGCTGCCCACCGGCGCGCCGATCGACCTCGGTCCGCACCACTACGCCGTCTCCGCGCTCCTCGACCGGCTGCGCTCGCTGCGGTCCACTGATCTCAGCCGGCTGGTGACCTCGGCGGAGGACGCCCGACGCAACGCCGGCGGCTGGTCTCCGGCCGTGCACTCGGCATCCTGGGCGGCCTATCTCTCGGATCGGGTCCGTACCGCCGCCGCGGCACAGATGCTGTTGGTACAGGCCGTGGACACGGCCGCGATTCCGTTGGCCGACCGGGCCGGCGGGGTCTGGAACATGCTCAGCGGAGCGGTGCAGGCGCTGGTGGTGCGGGATCTCCTGGACACCTCCACCGCGCACCGGCTCCTCGCGCCGGTGGTCGCGGCGCTCGGCCCCGCGTGGCTCGGGTGAAGGGGGTGGCGGGATGATCTCGGTCCTCGTCGTCGATGACTCCGTCGTGGTCCGTCGGCTGATCGTCGACGCCCTCGGCGGGGCCGAGGACATCGAGGTGGTCGGCACGGCCTCGAACGGACTGCTGGCCCAGGCGAAGATCGATCAGCTCAAGCCCGACGTGATCACCATGGACATCGAGATGCCGCAGATGGACGGCATCGCCGCGGTGCGCGAGCTGCGCAAGCGGCACAAACAGGTGCCCGTGATCATGTTCAGCACGCTGTCCGCGGCGGGCGCGAGCGCCACCCTGGAGGCACTGTCCGCGGGCGCGACCGACTACGTCTGCAAGCCGAGCAACGTCGGCTCGGTCAACGAATCCATCGCGGCGGTCCGCGAGCAACTCGTTCCGAAGATCCATGCGCTCGGCGGCCGGCGCCGGCCGTCCGGGCCGCCCGCCGGGGGTCCGTCCCGCCCCGGCGGGGCCGCGCCGGCCCGGCCCGGTCCGGCCGGCGCCCCGGCGCGGGCCGGCCTGCCACCGTCCGGTCCGCGGCGAACCGGCGTCGCACCACCCGGACCGGCGGCCGGACCACCGCCGCGCGCGGCCCGGAAAGGCACGCCCGGCGGCCGCGTCGACGTGCTCGCGGTGGGCTGCTCCACCGGGGGCCCGGATGCGCTGACCAAGGTGCTCCAGGGGTTGCCGCCGGACTTCCCCGTGCCGATCGTCGTCACGCAGCACATGCCGCCCGTCTTCACCAAGATGTTCGCCGAGCGGCTCGACCGGAGCACCGCCCTGAAGGTCGTCGAGGCCGGCGAGGGGATGGAGCTGACGCCCGGCTGGGCCTACATCGCGCCCGGTGACCAGCACCTGGTGCTGCACCGCCGGGCCACGGCCACGCTGACCCAGCTCAGCGGAGCGCCACAGGAAAACTCGTGCCGACCGGCCGTGGACGTGATGTTCCGGTCCGTGGCGGCGATCTATGGCGCCTCCGCTTATGCGGTCGTGCTGACCGGAATGGGACACGACGGACGAGGTGGTGCCAAGGTGCTGAGAGATGCGGGCGCCGAGATCCTGGCTCAGGATGAGGCCAGCTCGGTGGTGTGGGGTATGCCGGGTGCCGTGGTCGGCGCCGGCCTGGCGGACGAAGTCTTACCTCTGGACCGGATCGCGGCTTTCCTGATCAGCCGCGTGAAGGCCGGCCGATCGGCGGCGGTGGCCCGATGACGCTGTCCCAGGCCGAATTCGCCTTCGTCTCGCAACTGGTCCGGCGGGAGGCCTCGATCGTGCTGGCCCCCGGCAAGGAATACCTGGTGGAGGCACGGCTCATCCCGGTCGCCCGGGCGGTCGGCGCGCCCAGCGTCACCGAGTTCCTGGCCGACCTCCAGCGCCGGCCCAACCCGCAGAACCAGCGCAAGATCATCGACGCTCTCACCACGAACGAGACGTCCTGGTTTCGGGACCGGGAACCGTTCGCGGCGCTCACCGACGTGGTCCTGCCGGAACTGGTCAAGTCCCGGGCGGCGACCCGCAAGGTACGGCTCTGGTCGGCGGCGAGCTCCAGCGGGCAGGAGGCGTACAGCCTCGCGATCACCCTGCAGGAGAACCTGCCGCCGGGCTGGTCCTACGAGATCATGGGAACCGACATCTCCACCGAGATGGTCAAGCGAGCGGAGACCGCCGAGTACAGCCAGGTGGAGGTCAACCGCGGCCTGCCGGCCAGCCAGCTGGTGCAGTACTTCGAGCGGGTGGGCGCACACTGGCGGATCACCCAGTCGCTGCGCCGCAACGTCTCCTTCCGGCTGATGAACCTGACCGCGCCGTTGCCGGCCATGCAGCCGTTCGACGTGATCTTCCTGCGCAATGTCCTGATCTATTTCGACGTCGCGACGAAGCGGACGGTCCTGCAGAACGTGGCCAAGCTGCTCCGGCCGGACGGGTGGCTCTTCCTCGGCGCGGCCGAGACCACGATCGGCATCGACGACAACTACGAGCGGGTGGCCGCCGGCCGCACCTCCGCCTACCGAGTCCGTACCGGGGCGCCCGCGGGCGCCGCGAGAAGGGGATGACGCCGCGATGCGCGCCATGGTGATCGACGACTCCCGCGCGATGCGCATGATCCTCAAGCGCATTGTCACGAAGCTGAATTTCGAGGCGGTGGAGGCCGGGGACGGCCGCGAGGCGCTCGACCTCCTCGCCGACATGACCGAGGTGCCGGATCTGGCCCTCATCGACTGGAACATGCCCAACATGAACGGGCTCGAGTTCGTCACCAACGTCCGGGCCGATCCGCGTCTGCGTGAGATGACTCTGGTGATGGTCACCACCGAGAGCGAACAGAGCCAGATCGTACGGGCGCTCGCCGCGGGCGCCCACGAGTACGTGATCAAGCCCTTCACCGAGGGCGCCATGATCGAAAAGCTGGCCCTGCTGGGCCTCGTCCCGACCGGAGCGAATTCATGAGCGTCGAAGTCGAGGTCAACGAGAATGACCTCGCCGAGATGGTGGAACAGGTCTGGATGTCGTATCTGGATCCCGAGGGCATCAGCCCGTTGATCCCGACCTACGACGAAAACCAGCCCTCCGAGGTGCATTCCTCGGTCTCCATCACTGGATCTTGGACCGGACACGTGGTGTACGCGTCCTCTACCGCCGCGGCTCGCCGGGCCGCCGCCGCGTTTCTCGCCATGGAAGTCGACGAGGTCAGCCAGGAGGACCTCTCCGACGTACTCGGCGAACTCGCCAACATCATCGGCGGCAATGTCAAGGCGATGTTGCCGCCCGGTGCCCTGCTGTCGCTGCCCCAGGTGATGCTCGCGCCGGAGAACACGACCGTGTATCCGAACGCCGAGCGGATCAGCGGGGTCTACGGCCTGTGGGAGGGCGAACCCGTCTCCGTCTCCATGTGGCAGAGCCGGTCCGAGAAGAAGGAGGAGGCATGAAGATACTCATCGCCGACGACAGTCGGGTGATGCGGCAGATCGTGGTCCGCACGCTGCGCCAGGCTGGCTTCGGCGACCACGACCTGATCGAGGCCGCCAACGGTCAGGAGGCCTTCGACCTGGCCAAGTCGGAGCAACCAGATCTGGTCATCTCCGACTGGAACATGCCGGAGATGACCGGCGTGGAGGTGCTGCGGAAACTGCGCGCGGCCGGCAATGACGTCAAGTTCGGTTTCGTGACGTCGGAGAGCACGCCGGAGATGAAGGAACAGGCGGAGGCGGCCGGTGCGCTTTTTTTCATCGTGAAGCCGTTCTCAGCTGAGCGATTTGATGAGGTCTTCGCTCCTATTTTGGGATGATTACGACATGTCCGACGTCTCGGTTCTTCCAGGCACTCTGGCCGTCCGCAACCTCTTCGAGGACCTGCTCGGCCGCGAGGTGACCGTCAGCCCCGGCGATCCGCTCTCCGCGGACGAAATCGCCAGCGCCACGGTCGCGATCTTCACCGACACCTCTCAGCAGATCTACGGCGTGCTCGGCATGGAACTGTCCCTTGCCGCGAATGCCGGTGCCGCGCTCGGCCTGTTGCCGGCCGGAGCGGCGGAGGACAGCATCGACGAGAAGAAGCTGTTCCCGAACCTCGCCGAGAACGTCTTCGAGCTGTGCAACGTGCTGACCAGTCTGCTCAACCGCGAGGGCGGCCCGCACGTCAAGCTTTATCAGGTGGTCTATCCCGGCGACCCGCTGCCGGCGGACGCCCGGGCGCACCTGATGGCGCTCGGCCGGCGGGTCGACCTGATGGTCGAGGTCAACCGCTACGGCAAGGGAAAGTTCAGCCTCTCCCTCGCACCCTGACCGCAGCCGCATCTCTCCTCAAGTGGGCTCGCCGAACTCGGCGGGCCCACTTTTTTGGCTGCCTTCGATCCGGTCCTGGGCGGTGGGCGGGGCGCTCGGACGGGCTAAGCAAAACTGCAACCCGGTCGAACCTTAGGTCGAGCAAGGCAATAGGACAGGAGAGAGTGATGACCTCACCGACCTCAGGCGCCTCCGGTACCTCGGGCGTCAACGCCGCGGCGGCGAAGACCGGTATCGAGAAACAGTCGAAGGACCTGGGTGACAAGGACACCTTTCTGAAGCTCCTGGTGGCGCAGCTCAAGTATCAGGACCCCAGCAAACCGGCCGACTCGACCCAGTTCCTGGCGCAGACCGCCCAGTTCACCCAGGTCGAGAAGCTCGGCGACATCGCCGATCTGCTCAAGTCCCAGCGCATGGTCTCGGCCAGCGCGCTGGTCGGCCACACCGTCACCTACATGGATGAAAACGGGGCGAAGCTGACCGGAGTCATCTCGGCGGCGAAGCTCAACGGAGACAGCGAACCGATCCTTCGGGTCGGGAACACGGACGTACTGCTGTCCAAGGTCACGGAAGTCCAGACGACCGCCCCACCGACCGGAACCGCGAACGACACCGCCGGTCCGAAACCCGCCTGACCTTCCTACAGCAAGGGATCTTATTCATGCTGCGTTCTCTGTACTCCGGAATCAGTGGCCTGCACGCACATCAGCAGATGATGGACGTGACCGGTAACAACATCGCCAACGTCAACACCGTCGGTTACAAGGCCAGCTCGGTGCAGTTCCGCGACACGCTCAGCCAGATGATCGGTTCGGCCGGCGCCCCGCAGAACGGCATGGGTGGCACCAACCCGTCCCAGGTCGGTCTCGGTGTCTCCAACAACGGCATCGTCGCCAACTTCGCCCAGGGCTCGCAGCAGACCACCGGCCGATCCGGCGACATGATGATCCAGGGCGACGGCTTCTTCGTCACCCGCAGCGGCAACGAGATGCTCTACACCCGGGCGGGTTCCTTCACCTTCGACGCGAACGGCCTGCTGGTCACCGCGGCCGGCGAGCCGGTGCAGGGCTGGACGGCGCAGAACGGCGTGGTGAACGCGTCCGCCAAGCCGGACGACATCCGGATGCCGCTGGGCAGCACGATCCCGCCGAAGGAGACCGCGAACATCACGCTCAAGGGCAACCTGAGCAGCGATCCCATTCCTGACCCGAACAACCCACCGCCGGGCGGCGCCTACACCGTGGCCAACCCGTACACCGCCACCATCCCGGTCAAGGTGTACGACGACCAGGGTGCGACCCGCACGGTCCTGGCCAAGTTCACCCGCGATGCCACCACGCCTACGGACTGGACGGTGGACCTCTTCGAGTCGGACGGCACGACGCCGGTCGCCGGCACCGGCCAGCTGCCGCTGACGTTTGCGAACGGCGCGCCGGACGCGGTCACCGCGCCCGGCGGGGTGATGGACTTCACCACCTTCAAGGTCAACGTCGCGGACCTCACCCACTATTCGGGGATCTCCGACGCGCGGGTGTTCGACACCGACGGGCAGACGGCCGGCGCGCTGACGTCACTGTCGTACAGCGTCTCCGATACGGGCCAGATCGTCGGCGTCTACAGCAACGGCCTCAAAGAGGTGCTCGGCCAGGTCGCCATGGCCACCTTCAAGAACCCCACGGGTCTGGAGAAGATCGGCGACTCCTCCTTCCGGTCGACGGTCAACTCCGGGTACGCCCAGGTGGGCACGCCGGGCAGCGCCGGCATGGGTGCGGTCGTCACCGGCGCGCTGGAGATGTCGAACGTCGACCTCGCCCAGGAGTTCACCAACCTGGTCATCGCCCAGCGCGGTTTCCAGGCCAACTCACGCATCATCACCACCTCCGACGAGCTGCTCCAAGAGCTCGTCAGCATGAAGCGCTAGGCATACCGCTAGACCGGCCGCGGCCGGGACGGGCACTCACGTGCCCGTCCCGGCCGTTGTCTTTCAGCCGATCGGCTGCACCCGTAAGGCGACCGGATGGATCTCATCAGCAACCGTCAAGCCGCCGATGTTTCCAGTGAACGGGCCACGGACGGCCTACCAGCCCAGGACCACACCACCACCCAAGGACGGATGTAAGTGATCCTCGTAACCCGCATCAACGGTGCCGTGTTCGCCCTGAATCCGGACCTGGTCGAGCGCGCCGACTGCACGCCCGACACGGTCATCACGCTGGTCGACGGCACCAAGTACATCATCGCCGAGTCCGTGCCCGAGTTCATCGACTCGGTACGCCACTACCGCGCTTCGCTGATCGCTCAGGCGAGCCGCCTGGAGGCCGAGCCCACGGCCATCGCCCCGTCGCCGTCCGAGGACGACGACCACGACGCCAAGGTGCTCCCGCTGCACCGGAAGGAACGCTGATGGATATCGCCGCCATCGTCGGTGTAGTCGCCGGCCTCGCCATTGTTTTCGTCGTCCAGGCCCTCGAGGGCGGCTCGGCCGCCTCGATCATCCTGATCCCGTCCATGCTCCTGGTCTTCGGTGGCGGCTTCGCCGCGGCCATGGCCGGCGGCATCCTGAAGGACGCGACCGGCGTCGGCGCCCAGCTCAAGAAGGCGTTCACGACCAAGGTCACGCCGCCCACCCAGCTCGTCGACAGCGTCGTGAAGCTGGCCGAGCGGGCCCGCCGCGAGGGTCTGCTGGCCCTCGAGGACGCGGTCAAGACCGTCGAGCACCCGTTCCTCAAGCGCGGTCTGCAGCTGGCCATCGACGGCACCGACCCGGAGGAGCTGCACGACATCCTGCACGCCGAGATCGCCGCGAAGAAGAAGGCCGACAAGGCCGGCTCGAAGTTCTTCGAGGGCATGGGCGGTTACGCCCCGACGATCGGCATCATCGGTACGGTCATGGGCCTCGTGCACGTGCTGGAGAACCTCGACAAGCCGGAGACGCTCGGTCACTCGATCGCCGCGGCCTTCGTCGCCACCCTCTGGGGTGTGCTGAGCGCCAACCTCATCTGGCTGCCGCTCGGCGCCCGTCTCAGCCGGCTCAGCGCCGTCGAGGCGGAGGAGATGGAGCTGGTGGTCGACGGCGTGCTGGCGATCCAGGCCGGCTCGAACCCGCGCCTCGTGGCCCAGAAGCTGCGCAGCCTGCTCCCGCCGGACGATGCCAAGAAGGCTGAGACGGCCGCGTCGACCAAGAAGGCGGCCTGACCTATGAGCGCAGGCGGAACCGCCAAGCGGCGGAAGGCCAAGCACGAGGAACACGAGGAGCACGTCAACCACGAGCGCTGGCTCGTGTCGTACGCCGACATGCTCACGCTCCTGTTCGTGTTGTTCGTGGTCCTCTTCTCGATGAGCAGTCTCGACCAGAAGAAGTTCGCCGAGCTGGCCGCGGGCCTGTCCTCCGGATTCGGGGCGCAGAGCCCGGCGTTCCAGGGCCAGACCGCGACCCTGGACGGCTCCGGCAACAGTGCCGAGGTCGTGCAGATCGACCCGGGCGCCAACCCGGGCGACGGCAAGGCCGGCAGCGTCAACCTGACCGCGAAGGAGCAGCAGGCCGTGCGGGCCGCGATGGCGGCGGCCAGCCGGGCAAAGGCATCCGAGGACGCCCGGGCGGCGACCAAGGAAGCCGAGAACATGAAGAAGATCGAGAACAAGATCGCCGATGCGCTCGCGGCACAGCGTCTGCTCGGCACGGTCAAGTTCACGATCGACCAGCGCGGGCTGGTGGTCACCGTGGTGACCAACGAGGTGGTCTTCGCGGGCAACCGGGCGGACCTGCAGCCCGGCGGCCGGAAGATCCTGGACGCGATCGGCCCGACGCTGGCCAAGCTGCCGAACAACATCGAGGTTGACGGCAACACCAACCAGCTCAAGGCCAAGACCACGTTCTACCCGAGCGGCTGGGAGCTGTCCGCGGCGCGGGCCTCGGCCACCGTCCGTTACCTGGTCGGGCACGGCCTGACCAAGGGCCGGATGAGCGCGGTCGGCTTCTCCGACACCAAGCCGCTGATCGACCCGTCGGACGCCCGGTCGATCACGATGAACCGCCGGGTGGACATCGTCGTCCTCACCACGCTCAAGGCCGACCAGGCGGCACTGTTGCCGGTCGCGGCCGGCTCCGACGGCAAGCTGCACACCGGCCAGACCACGGCCGAGGCCAAGGCGGCCGAGCAGGCAGCACACGGCACCACCGGCACCACTGCCAATACCGCTACCACTACCACCGCGCACGACTGACGAGAGGAGTTCACATGAGCAAGGACGAGAAGGACACGGCCGAGGCGCCGAAGAAGTCCAAGAAGATGCTGCTGATGATCATCGTGGTCGCCGTCGTCGCGCTGCTGGGCGGTGGTGCGGGTGCGTTCTTCATGCTGAGGGGCGATTCGGCCGAGGCGGCTCCGCCGGAGAAGGGCGCGGTCAAGGCGATCGACACGCAGCTGACGATCAACCTGGCGGACGGCCACTACCTCAAGATGGGCTTCGCGCTCCAGCAGACCGCGGACGCGGCCGAGGAGGTCGAGACCAGTGAGGCGCTGAACCTCGCGATCGAGACCTACACCGGCATGACGGTCGCCGAGCTCTCCACCGAGAAGGGCCGGGAGGCCGCCAAGGAGGAGCTGCTCAAGAAGGTTGTCAAGGCGTACACCGAGGACGACAAGAAGATGGTGATGGACATCTACTTCACCCAGTTCGTCACCCAGTAGGTTCCAGCGGCACGGACGGGCGGGTTCACCTCGGTGAACCCGCCCATTTCGCTGATGACGGGCCGAAAACGCCTCTCCGGCTCAGCGGATCCGGAAATGAGCCGATGGGGACGACGTGACCAAGTCGTCCTCCGCGGTCTCGGCCGCACGTTCACCGGGCAGGATGTCGCGCCGCGGCCAGAGCGGAGGGCCGGCGCCGTACGACTTCCGCCGTCCGATCAAGCTCTCCCGGGAGCACGTCCGCACCCTGCAGATCGCCTTCGAGACGTACGCGCGAAGCTGTGGCACCTTGCTGACCACCCGGCTGCGCGTGGTCAGCAACGTCACGCTCGCCTCGATCGAACAGCTGAACTACGAGGAGTACGTGGCCACCCTGGCCAATCCCACGGTGATCGCGGTGGTGGTGCTGGACCCGCTGCCCGGCTCGGCCTTGATGGAGATGTCGACCTCGGCCGTGATGACCGCGATCGACCACATGCTCGGCGGCCCGGGCGGTCCCCAGCCGGAGCGGCCGCTCACCGACGTCGAGATGCCGCTGCTGCGGGGCCTGCTGGAGCGGATGCTGGGCGAGTTGCGCTACGGCTTCGAGCAGCTCGTGACCATCCAGCCCAAGCTCAAGGAGATCGAGTACAACGCGCAGTTCCTGCGCAACATCCAGCCCGGCGACGCCTGCGTGGTGGCCACCTTCGACCTCAAGATCGGGGCCGAGGAGTGCCTGGCCAGCATCTGCCTGCCGTTCAACACGATCCTGCCGGTCCTGTCCCGGACCGAGGCGGTCGTGCTCAGCGACGCCGAGCGGGCCACCCGAGACCTCTCGCTGCGCAATCTCACGGCCGGACTTTTCTCGGCTCCGATCGACGTTGCGGTCCGATTCCAGCCCATTCGTATGCGTACCGATGACATCGTGGACCTACGTCCCGGCGATGTCGTCCCGCTGGGACACGCGACCAGCCGGCCGCTCGAGGTCACTGTCAACGAGACCATCTACGCCCATGCAGTTCCCGGTAACCAGGGGGCTCGGCTCGCCTGCCTCGTGGTGCCGTCCCCCAAGGAGTCCTCTGCCAAGGAGTCTGGCCGCCCATGACCGCGCCCACCATCACCGTGCCGCAGCTCGCCCTCGCCCGAACCGCCGCCGAGGCCGCACTGGCCGTCCTGCCGACCAGCCGGCCACTGGTAGCCGCCGACCCGATCGCCGCGACCGCGGACGCGCTGCCCGCGGGGCAGGCGGTCACGGCGAGGTTCAGCGGTGCGGCCAGCGGCGAGGTCGTCGTGGTAGTAGGCCAGGACCTCGCGGACGCGCTCAAGCAGAGCCCGCTGGGCGAGCTCGACCTCACCGCCGCCGTCCGGCCGGCCCTGGAGGCGGCGGCGCGCGCGTTCGGCCCCGTGGTCCTCGACCCCGGCGTGGTGATGGAACCCGGGGTGGCGCTGAGCGCGCTCATCACCAAGGACGACGCGATCGCGGTGCCGCTGGTCGAGGGCGACCAGGTACGCGCCGTGCTGGCGCTCGCGCTGAGCCCCTGGCCGAGCGACGACCCGTCGGCGATGGGCGGGGTGGCCCGGCGGGACCCGGCCCCGGCGGCGCCGACCCGGGGCGGGCTCGACATGCTGCACGACGTCGAGATGGAGGTCTCGGCGGAGCTCGGCCGCACCCGGATGAGCGTCCGCGAACTGCTCTCGCTCGCCCCCGGCGCCATCGTGGAGCTCGACCGGGCCGCCGGCAGCCCGGCCGACCTGCTGGTCAACGGCCGGCTGATCGCCCGGGGCGAGGTGGTCGTGGTCGACGAGAACTTCGGCATCCGGATCACCGAGATCGTCTCTCCCGGGACCGAACGGGAGTAACGGCCTTGATCGAACTCCTTCTGCGGATCGGCTTCTCGCTGGCCGTCGTCCTGGGCCTGATGTGGCTCCTGGCGCGGATGATCCGGCATCCGCTGGGCAGCGGCCGGCGCAGCGGGACCCTGGCGGTGCTCGACCGACAGCAGTTGACCCGCGGTGCCGCGGTCACCGTGCTGCGGGTGGCCGACCGGGCGATGATCCTCGGCGTCACCGACCAGCACGTCAGCCTGCTCGGCGAGAGCCACATCGAGGACTTCGACCGGCATCCGGCCGAGCACCGGGACGCGCTCGAGATCGACGACGGCCCGCTTCCCGGCGCTCACCCGGCCACCCGGGCCGGCTGGGCGTCGTCCGCCCTCGACTTCCTGCGTGATCGGACGACGAGACAATGACCTGGCGCGCGATCCGGCTGCTGTTCGCCGGCCTGGCGGTGGCGTACGTGCTGCTGCCCGGCCCGGCCGCGGCGGAACCCGGCCGGCCCGCCGCGGGCGCCGCGGTCGCCGCCGTGGCCCTGCCCGATCGCGCACCCCGAGCACCGGCGCCGCCGACCCCACCGGCGCGGCCCGGCAAGCCCAACATCAACGTCAACATCAACGGTACGAACCCCGACGGCAGCCGGCCCGCCACCTCACTGGTGATCATGCTGGGGCTCACCGTTCTCTCGGTGGCACCGGCGCTGCTGCTGCTGTGCACCTGCTTCACCAAGGTCTTCATGGTCCTCGGGATCACCCGCAACGCGCTCGGCCTGACCAGCATGCCGCCCAACCAGGTGATCGCCGGCCTGGCGCTGTTCATCAGCCTGTTCATCATGGGACCGACCGTCTCGGCGATGAACGAGCGGGGGGTGCAGCCCTACCTGCGCGGCGACAAGACCCAATCGCAGGCGTTCCGGGACGGCGTGCGGCCACTGCGCGACTTCATGTGGAAGACCACGCGCGAGGACGAGGTCGGCCTGATGATCAAGCTGTCCGGCCAGGAGCGGCCGCGGAACAAGGACGACGTCGAGCTGACCACGCTGGTGCCGGCGTTCGTGCTGTCCGAACTGCGGGCCGCGTTCATCATCGGCTTCGTCATCTTCATCCCGTTCCTGCTGATCGACATGGTGGTGTCGGCGTCACTGATGTCGCTGGGCATGATGATGCTGCCTCCGGTGACCATCTCCCTGCCGTTCAAGTTGCTGCTGTTCGTCCTGGTCAACGGCTGGGGGCTGATTCTCACGGCGCTGGTGGCGTCGTACCGATGAACTGGGACGTCCCGATTGCGGACCTCCTCGCGATCATGCTGGGCGCGGCTCGTACCGGCGCCTGGCTGATGATCTGCCCACCGTTCAACTCCCGGCTCATCCCCGGCACGGTCAAGGCGCTGCTCTCGGTGGGGCTGACCCTGCCGCTCGCGCCGTACCTGCGGAACACGATCCCCTCGCTGGAGACCGCCGACCTGATCGCCAGCGCGGCGCTGCAGGTCTTCATCGGTGCCGGGCTGGGCTTCGTCACCGCGCTGCTGTTCGCCGCCCTGCAGGCGGCCGGCGACCTGCTCGACCTCTTCGGCGGTTTCACCCTGGCCATGGGGTACGACCCGTTGTCGCAGAACCAGAGCTCGGTGTTCGGCAAGTTCTACAACCTCGTCGCGGTCACGCTGCTGTTCGCCAGCGACGGGCATCAGCTGATCCTGCGCGGCTTCCTGCAGTCGTTCCGCACCATGCCGCTGGACGTCAGCTTCTCGATGGGTACGTTCAGCAAACTGCTGCTCTCCGGCATCGGCGAGATGTTCCTGGCCGCGCTGCAGATCGCCGGCCCGCTGATCGCCGTGCTGTTCCTGACCGACGTGGCGTTCGGCCTGCTCAACCGGGTGGCGCCCGCGCTCAACGCGTTCCAGCTCGGCTTCCCCGCCAAGATTTTCCTGGTGCTGCTGCTCTCCGGGCTCGCGATCACGCTGCTGCCGTCGGTGGTCGAGAAGATCGTCGACCAGGCGGTCAGCGCCGTACTGCAGCTCACCGGTGGCTAGTTCCGACCGGATAAGGGGGTGAGATGTCCGGCGAGAAGACCGAACAACCGACACCGCAAAAGCTGAAAAAGGCCAAGCGGGAGGGCCAGATCGGCCGCAGCCAGGACATCGGTGCCTGGTTCGGCATGCTGGCCGCCAGCATCATGCTGCCCCGGACCATGCGCTCGGCGATCGACCATGCGAAGGAACTGCTGGAAAAGGTGCCGGAGGTCGTCGCCCACCCGGAGCCGGCCAAGGCGCTCGGCCTGCTGAAGGAGGCCGGCCTGGGCGCCGCCTGGGCCGTGCTGCCGCTGTCCATGACGATGATGGCAGTGGGCATCGCGGCGGCCGGCGCGCAGGGCGGCATCCGGGTCGCCACGAAGCTGTTCATCCCGAAGTTCAGCCGGCTCAACCCGCTGCCCGGGATCAAGAAGATGTTCGGACCGCAGGCGCTCTGGGAGGCCACCAAGGCGCTGGTCAAGACGACTGTGCTCGGGGCCGTGCTGTACACCACGACCAAGGACGTCATCCCGGTGCTGATGACGGCGGGCCAGTTGCCGCTCAGTTCGCTGCTGAGCGTGGCCTCGGGCGCCACGATCAAGCTGATCCAGGCCGCCTCGGCGGTCGGCATCGCGATGGCCGCGGCCGACTATTTCGTGGTGCGCCGCCGTACCAACAAGCAGTTGCGGATGACCAAGGAAGAGGTCAAGCAGGAGAACAAGAACGCCGAGGGTGATCCGCTGGTCAAGGCGCAGATCCGGGCCCGGCAGATGGCGATGGCCCGCAACCGGCAGATGGCCGACGTGCCGACCGCCGACGTGGTGCTGGTCAACCCCACGCACGTGGCGGTGGCACTGCGGTACGACCCGCTGAAGGGCGCCCCGCGGGTGGTGGCCAAGGGGCAGGGGCCGGTGGCCACGAAGATTCGCGAACTGGCCGCGGAGCACCGCATCCCGATGGTCCAGGACGTGCCGCTGGCCCGGGCGTTGCATGCCAGCTGCGAGGTCGGCCACGAGATCTCCGCGGAGTTCTACGGCGCGGTGGCAAAGGTGCTGGCGTTCGTGATGAGCCTGAAGGCACGCGGATCGGCTGCCGGTTTGCACCGCAACCCGTCTGCCTCAGCAGCCGCATAACCGAAGATTTAGGAGATTTCCTCACATCGGCCCCGTGGCCGGGGGAAGATCGGCTGGTGGGTGAGCCCACCTTTACCACCCATTCCTGGAAGGTGCCGTGAAGAACCGCAACATCAGCCGCCTTGCCGTACCCATCGGGGTCATCGGCATCATCATCATGATGGTCGTCCCATTGCCGACCTTCCTGCTGGACGTGCTGATCGCGCTCAACATCACCGGTGCCCTGCTGATCCTGCTGACCAGCATGTTCGTCCAGAAGCCCCTCGACTTCTCAGTGTTCCCCGCGCTGCTGCTGGTGGCCACGCTGTTCCGGCTGGCCCTGAACATCAGCGCCACCCGGCTGGTGCTGCGCGACGGCGACGCCGGCAAGGTGATCCACGCGTTCGGCAGCTTCGTGGTCGGGGGCAACCTGGTCATCGGCCTGGTGATCTTCCTGATCCTGGTGATC
>Ga0207668_10000842_pt1 | contig 18543 bp, 17 predicted proteins | sample KBSS43metaG_FD_184323 | JGI IMG/M metagenome (GOLD analysis project Ga0207668, IMG submission 184323) | Switchgrass rhizosphere microbial communities from Kellogg Biological Station, Michigan, USA - KBS S4-3 metaG (SPAdes) (version 2) | ecosystem: Host-associated > Plants > Roots > Rhizosphere... | reverse complement strand
GGCGGTGGCGGCAACGTCCATGCTGACGTTGCAGACGGTGAGGATCACATCGGGAACGGTATCGACCGCGATCAGCACTGCGAGGAACTCGACCGGAACGCCGAGTACCGCCAACGACGGCGCGTAGGCGGTCATGAAGTTCGCCTGGTTGGGCAGGCCGACCGATCCCAGTTCCGACAAGATCGCGACGATCCCCGCCGGCACGATCAGCCACAGCCCCGGATGGATGCCGTAGATCGCCGCCCCGTAAAAGGCGACCGCCATCGATGAAGCCGGCCCGCCGAAACGGAAGATCGAGACGGCGATCGGCAGCGAGACTGCGGTGACCTCCTCGTCGAGGCCGAGCTTCTCGCCGGCCTCGAGCATCGCCGGCAGCGTCGCGAGCGACGACCGCGTGCTCGCCGCGACCGCTTGTGCCGGGAACAGCGCCCGCGCGAAGCGGCCGGGACCGACGCCGCCCCCAAGCCACGCCACGGGATAGGCCAGCAGCGTCATTGCCGCATAGACCGCGGAGGCGAGCAGCACATAATGCGCGAGCCCCCGGATCGCTTCCGTGCCGGTCGCCAGCGTCGACGAGGCGATCAGCCCGAACACGCCGAGCGGCGCCACCGCGAGCACCCAGTGGATGATCACGAAAAGTGCCGCGGTCAGAGAATGGACGACCGCGACGAGCGGTGCGCGCTCGGCCTCCTTGAGCCGCGAAAGCGCAACACCGAGAAAGATCGAGAAAGTCACGATCGGCAGCAGCGCGCCATCCGCCGCCGCCGCGAAGACGTTGGCGGGGATCGTCGCCAGGATCATCGCGCCGGGGGTGGCGGCGACCGGCGGCTCGGGCAGCACGCCGCCCGCCAGCGCCGCGCGTGCGCCCTCCGGGATCGGTAGCAGCGTCAGCAATCCGCTCGCGATCAGGGCGCCGCCGATCGTCGCGACGACGTAGAGCGTCCCGAAGACCGTGACGAGCCGCCGCGACAACACACCGCCCGAGGCATGCGCCGCCGCGCGGAGCACGCCGTTCACCAGCAGCGCGAAGATCAGCGGCAGCACCGTCATCCGCAGCGTGTTGAGCCACAATCCGCCGATCACGTCGGTCACCGCCACGACCTGCCCGGCGTGCGCCGGCGCCCACAGCCGCACCGCGAGGCCTGTGGCGACGCCGAGCACGAGCCCCATCAGGATACGTGTCGGTGCATTCATTGCCCTTGCCTCCCCGTCACATCCGTCCCCGGCCCACGCGGATCGGCCCGGCCGGCGTCGAGAACAGAGCGCCCGCGGCGACGCGGCTGCCACGCACGACCAGCACGACATTGTCGCCGGGCTCGATCTTCACCTCCTCGCCGGGATGAAGGATGCTCGGGCCGCTGGCGCGGTCGATCTGGACGACGAAGAAGGCGCCTCGCCCGCGGCGCTCGGCCTCGCCCACCGTCTCGCCGGTGAGCGCGCCGCTGGGTGCGGCGATCACCGCTTCGAGCTCGAGCCCGAAATCGTGGAGGCCACGCTTTATCTCCCGCAGATCGTCCGATTCGCTCACGAATCGCGCAGTGTGCGGATAGAGGATCATCTCGGCGATCCGCTCGGCGCCGATATGCGTCGGCAGCACCACCTTATCGGCGCCGGCGTGGAAAAGCTTGCTCTCGGTGGTCGGAGCCTCGCCGCGCGCGATGATCTCGAGCGTGGTGTTGAGGCTGCGCGCCGACAGGGTGATGAACACGTTGGCCGCATCGTCCGGCAGCACCGTGGCGAGCACGCGGGCGCGATCGATCCCGGCCGCGCGCAGCGCGCTTTCCTCGGTCGCGTCGCCGACGAGGCAGAGGAAGCCGAGCGCCTCGGCCTCGGTGATCTTCTTGGGATCGCGCTCGACAATGACGAACGGCCGGCGCGCAGCGAACAGCTCCTTGGCGAGCTGGACCCCGATCCGGCCGAAGCCGCAGACGATGACGTGGCCGTCGAGCCGATCGATCTGGGTTTGCACGCGATCCATGCCGAACATGCTCCGTATCTGATAGACGGTGAAGACCTGCACGAGCGCGCCGGTGAGAACGATCATCCCGGTGCAGCCGAGCACCATCGTCGCCATCGTAAGCGCGTGGAGGTAGCCCGTGTCGATCGGGTGGACCTCGCCGTAGCCGACCGAGAAGATGGTGAGGGTGACGAAGTAGGCAGCGTCGAGCAGGCTCCAGCCCCCGATGACGAAGCCGGCAGTCGCCGCGACGAACACCGCGGCGACGAAGATCAGCGTGCCGACGAGCGTACGCAGGGGCGATGCGAGCACCCCCTCGGCGGCCGACGTCACGCTGTCCCGCTCGGCCATGGTTGGCCGCCCCCATTGCCCCTTGACCCGTGGGCAGCGTGCGGGTCCGCTGCACGTTTGTCCAGAGCGCGCGACCCTCCCCGACTCTCCGAGGATTGGGTGGCGGTGATGCGACGTGCCTGGCTAGGATACGGGCCGAACGCCTTCCGAGGATCTCCGATGACGCCGCTCGCCTTGCTGATCTGCTCGAACCTGTTCATGACGATCGCCTGGTACGGTCACCTTAAGTTCCCCGACGCGCGGCTGTGGGTGGTCGTGCTCGCTTCCTGGGGCATCGCGCTGATCGAATATTGCTTCGCGGTGCCGGCCAACCGGATCGGCTATGCGCAAGGTCTGAGCGGCGGACAGCTCAAGATCATGCAGGAGTGCGTGACGCTCGCCGTCTTCGCGATCTTCGCAGTGCTCGTTCTGAAGGAGCCGCTGACGTGGCGCTATCTCGGCGCGGCCGTCTGCATCGCCGGCGCGGCGGGCTTCCTGTTCGTCGGGCGGAGCTGAGCCGAGCCGGCGTTGCGCTCAGGCGAACACCCTCCCATATCGCGGCCTCAACGAACGGGACGGGCATGAACGAGGACAAGATTGGCTGGCACGGCACGACGATCCTGTCGGTGCGCAAGGGCGGCAAGGTGGTGGTGGTCGGCGACGGCCAGGTATCGATGGGCAACACGGTTATGAAGCCCAATGCCCGCAAGGTCCGCCGGCTGCACGACGGATCGGTGATCGGCGGCTTCGCCGGCGCCACCGCGGACGCTTTCACGTTGTTCGAGCGGCTCGAACGCAAGCTGGAGCAGCATCACGGCCAGCTGCTGCGATCGGCGGTCGAGCTGGCGAAGGACTGGCGGACCGACAAATATCTGCGCAACCTCGAAGCGCTGATGATCGTCGCCGACAAGGACGTCACGCTGATCCTTACCGGCAACGGCGACGTTCTTGAGCCGGTCGAAGGCGTCGCGGCGATCGGGTCGGGCGGCAATTATGCGCTGTCCGCTGCCCGCGCGCTGATCGACTATGAGGCCGACGCCGAGACGATCTGCCGCAAGGCGATGAAGATCGCCGCTGACGTGTGCGTGTTCACAAACGAGAATCTGACGATCGAGACGCTCGATTCGGCGAGTTGAGGGGGATGCCATGCAATATAACACGCTTGGAAATACCGGCCTGATCGTATCGCGGCTCTCGTTCGGGGCGATGACCTTCACCGAGCAGGGGCGCGCGATGTTGGGCATCGCCAAGACCGGCGAAGCCGACGCCGATGCGATCGTCGGCCGCGCGCTCGATGCCGGGATCAACTTCTTCGACACCGCCGATGTCTATGCTGGGGGGGAGTCGGAGCGGATGCTGGGCCGTGCGCTGGCAGGCAAGCGGGACGAAGTGGTGATCGCCACGAAGGTCGGCGTTCCGGCGGGCTCCGCGCCCACTCAGACCGGGCTCACCGCCAAGCACATCCATAGCTCGATCGATCGCAGCCTGGAAAGGCTCGGCACGGATCATGTCGACATCTACATGGCGCACCGCGACGATCCGATCACCCCGCTCGAGGAGACGCTCGCCGCCTTCGATCAAGTCGTCCGCGCGGGAAAGGCGCGCTACCTCGCCTTTTCCAACTGGCCGGCGTGGAAGGTGGCCGCGGCAATGGAACTGCAGCGTGCCAATGGCTGGGCGCCGTTCACTCACGGCCAGCTCTATTATTCGGTGCTCGGCCGATCGATCGAGCTCGATCTGATTCCAATGAGCCGCCGCTATGGCCTAGGCCTTACTGTATGGAGCCCGCTCGCCGGTGGCTTCCTCAGCGGCAAATATCGCCGTGATGCCGAAGGCGGCAAGGACGATCGCCGGACAACGTTCGCTTTCCCGCGAATCGAGCGACCGCTGGCCGACGATGTGGTCGATCGAATGCGCGCGGTCGGCGACGCGCACGGCGCGAGCGTCGCGCAGGTCGCGCTCGCTTGGCTGCTCGCCAAGGATGCGGTTTCGAGTGTGATCGTCGGATCGAGCAAGATGCAGCAGCTCGACGATAATCTCGGCGCAGTCCATCTGACCCTCGCCCCCGAGGAAATCGCCGCGCTCGACGCGATGACCAAACCGAAGAACCCCTATCCGCAGGTGGGCTCGTCCGGCCTTTCTACCGCCCGGTAGACCAGCAATCAAAGGAACCAGCGTACGCAATGAATGATTCCCTGACCCCCAAGGCCATCGTCGCGGCACTCGACGCGCACATCGTCGGCCAGGCCGATGCCAAGCGCGCCGTCGCGGTGGCGCTGCGCAACCGCTGGCGGCGACAGCGTCTGCCCGAAGGCCTCCGCGAGGAGGTCTCGCCCAAGAACATCCTGATGATCGGGCCGACCGGCTGCGGCAAGACCGAGATCAGCCGCCGTCTCGCCCGTCTTGCCGACGCGCCGTTCGTCAAGGTCGAGGCGACCAAGTTCACCGAGGTCGGCTATGTCGGCCGCGACGTCGAGCAGATCGCGCGCGATCTCGTCGAGGAAGCGGTACGGCTCGAGAAGGAGCGCCGCCGCGCGGCGGTCAAGGACAAGGCCGAGGAGGCGGCGATGTCCCGCCTGCTCGACGCGCTCGTCGGCAAGGATGCGAGCGAGGCGACGCGGATCGCGTTCCGCCAGCGCTTCGAGGAGCATCAGCTCGACGACAAGGAGATCGAGATCGAAGTCGAGGAATCGGGCGGCATGCCGTTCGAGATTCCCGGCATGGCCGGCCAGGTCGGCATGATCAACCTGTCCGACATGATGGGCAAGGCGTTCGGCCAGAGCCGCACCAAGCGGCGCAAGCTTCCCGTGCGCAAGGCGTGGGACAAGCTCGTCGAGGAGGAGGCCGACAAGCGGCTCGACCAAGACGAGGTGAGCCGGTCGGCACTCGCCGACGCCGAGGCCAACGGCATCGTCTTCCTCGACGAGATCGACAAGATCGCCGTCTCCGACGTGCGCGGCGGCAGCGTCAGCCGCGAGGGCGTCCAGCGCGACCTGCTGCCGCTGATCGAGGGCACGACCGTCTCGACCAAATATGGCCCGATGAAGACCGACCATATATTGTTCATCGCCTCGGGTGCGTTCCACGTTGCCAAGCCGAGCGACCTGCTGCCGGAGCTGCAGGGACGCCTGCCGATCCGCGTCGAGCTCAAGGCGCTGACACAGGAGGATTTCGTCCGGATCCTGCAGGACACGCGCGCGAGCCTCGCCGAGCAATATCGCGCGCTGATCGGCACCGAGGGCGTGACCGTGACCTTCACCGACGACGGCATCCGTGCGATTGCGCGGATCGCCGCCGAGGTGAACGCCGAGCTCGAGAACATCGGCGCACGTCGGCTTTCGACGGTGATGGAGAAGCTGCTCGAGGAAGTGAGCTTCGACGCCGAAGATCGCCGCGGCAGCACGCTGAAGGTCGATGCCGCCTATGTCGAAGGTCAGCTTCGCGAGATCGCGCGCAACACGGATCTGAGCAAATACGTACTGTAGCCCCGGCCAGAACCGGAACGGGGTGGCACTCATGTCAACGCACTTGCGCACCGAGGCCGCGGCGCTAACCAAGGCCCAGCCTCGACATTTTCGCTGCCATGCAGCATGAGACAGCCATGCTGCACGATCTGATTGCCTATCTGGCCACCTTCACCATCGGCGTCATCTCGGCGATGAGCTATTGGGGCGTCGCACTGCTGATGGCGATCGAGAGCGCCTGCATCCCGCTGCCGTCCGAGATCATCATGCCGTTCGCCGGCTATCTCGTCTCGCTCGGCGAGATGAGCCTGTTCTGGGCAGCGACCGCCGGCGCGATCGGCTGCAATCTCGGTTCGATCGTGGCTTATGAGGTCGGTAAGCGCGGTGGGCGGCCGTTCGTCGCCAGGTTCGGCAAATATGTATTGGTGACGTGCGACGATCTCGACCGCGCAGAGCGCTTCTTCGATCGCTGGGGTTCGCTGACCGTTCTGATCTGCCGGCTGCTGCCGGTGGTGCGGACGTTCATCGCTTTTCCGGCGGGCGTCGCGAGGATGCCGCTGTTCCGCTTCCACCTCTACACCTTCGTCGGCTCCTGGCCGTGGTGCTGGGTGCTGGCGTGGGTCGGCATGAAGCTCGGTGAGCAGTGGAACAGCGATCCGCGCCTCAAGGCGGCATTCCACAGCCTCGACATCATCATCGTCGGTGCGGTTCTCGCGGGGGGAGCGTGGTTCGTCTGGCACAAGATCGGCAAGGTCCGGCAGGCGGGCCGCAGCGAGGTGTGATGGACGTCATCGAACGCTACTACGCTGCGTTCAACGCGGGCGATCCGGCGGAAATGCTGGCGCTCGTCACCGACGATCTGCTGCACGAACCGAACCAGGGCGAGCCACGCGACGGCAAGGCCGCCTTTGCCGTATTCCTCGCCCATATGAACACCTGCTACCGCGAGACGGTGAGCGAGCCGGCGATCCTCTACGCGGCCGACGGATCGCGCGCTTCGGCCGAGTTCATGCTCGAGGGTGAATATCTGCGGACCGACGACGGTCTGCCCGAAGCGCACGGCCAGCGCTACGCGTTGCGCGTCGGCGCCTTCTTCGCGCTGAGGGACGGGCGGATCGCGCGCATCTCCAACCATTACAACCTGCCGTCATGGCTCGCTCAGGTCTCCGCCTGATCCGGCATAGCGGCGCGGCGATCGGCGCCGTGATCGACGAGCTTGCGCAGTTGCGCGTTCGCACCTTCCGCGAATGGCCCTATCTCTACGAGGGCGACGAGGCCTATGAGCGCGCCTACCTCGCCAAATATGCCACCGCGCGCGGCGCGGTCGTGGTGACCGCGAGCGATATGGCAAGCGGCGAGATCGTCGGCGCCTCTACCGCGCTGCCGCTGCTCGCCGCCGAGGCCGAGCTGCGGACTCCGTTCATCGAACACGGGCTCGACCCGGCGCACTGGTATTATTTCGGCGAGTCGATGCTCGATGCAGCCTGGAGAGGCCGAGGCATCGGCGTCGCTTTCTTCGAGGAGCGCGAGGCCGAGGCCGCGCGGCTGGGCTTCAACTGCACCGCCTTCTGCGCCGTTGTGCGGCCCGGCGACCATCCGGCGCGACCGGATGGCTATGTCCCGCTCGATGGCTTCTGGGCGAAGCGCGGCTACGTCCGCCGGCCCGAGTTGCGCGCGCTGCTCGCGTGGCGCGACGTTGGGGAGATCGAGGAGACCGACAAGCCGATGCTGTTCTGGACCAAGGAAGCCCACTGACCCGGCGGCTCGTCAGTCGCGCGCACGCCCCATCCGTACCGCGGGCCCGCCCCGCGCCTCGCGGCCAAGGGCATGGCGCGCGGGATCGCTGATGCCCGGCACGAGATCGGGTGCGCCGAGCGTGCGCCGGAGAAGGAAACCGAGGAACGACCGGTCCTTGAGCAGCGCGCGCCGCGTCAGCCGCGGCAGATCGCGGGTGCGGCTGTCCTCGTGGATCGTCTTGTTGGCGAGCATCACGCACCAGCTGTCGACCGGCAGGAACGGCTCGTGCGCCGCATCGTCGCGCGACATCGCCAGCGCCGCGCTGTCCTGCCAAGGCAACGGCATGATCGATCGTGTCGGGAGGATCAGCGCGTCGCGGCCATGCGCGGCGATCGCCTCGTTCATCCGCGCCGAGGCAAGATCGAGCCATTGCAGCGGCCCGTTATTCTGCCGCAGCCGCGCGACGACGCGGGCATAATGGTCTCGCGCCACCGCGCTGCCCGCGCGCGCGGCCATGAAGTTGCACGACATATAGCCCTGCGGCTCGCGATAGCCGACGAAGCCGTGCACAGCCGCCATGTCGAGCAAAGGGTCGAGCGACCGCAGCAGCACGCAATCCACGTCGAGATAGAGCCCGCCATGATAGGCGAGGCAGTATGCGCGCACGAAATCGGACAGGTGATTGAGCGACAGCCGATCGATCGGCAGATCGCGATCGTGCCGCCACAGCGTGTCGAAGGCGGCACGATCGAGCAGCCGCGCGTCGGGGTGGCGACGCAGAATGGTTTCGAGGCAGAGCTCGATATAGGGCGGCCGTGGCCCTTCCCAGAACAGCCAGATCGTCCGGTCGGTCACCATGCGCGCTCGACCGGCAGGCGAGGCTCAGCCCGCCGGGGTCGCCGCGTTGCCGGCCTCGGCCGCACCGTTCCCGGCTTCGGCCGCATCGTTGCCGGCGGGCGCGGCCTCATTGCCGGCAGTGGCAGCGGCATCGCCCTCGGTGGCGGCAGGCGCGGCGGCCGGCGCCGCCGGGAGCGGCAAGGGAGCAGGCCGCATCGTGTTCATATAGGCCATGATATTCGCACGATCCTCGCCCTTGGAAAGGCCCGCGAAAGTCATCTTGGTGCCCGGTGCGAACGCCTTGGGCGACTTCAGCCATTCGTTCATCGTCGCCCAAGTCCAGGTGCCGCCCTTGCCCTTGAGCGCATCGGAGAAAGCGAAGCCATGGCCGGCGCCGACCGTCTCGCCGAGCACGCCGTACAGATTGGGGCCGGTGCCGTTGGCGCCGCCCTGGTTGATCGTATGACAGGCTTGGCACTTTTTGAAGACGTCCGCCCCCTTGGCCGGATCGGCGCTGGCAAGCAGGGTCTCGATCGGCACCTCCGCGGCGCCGCCACTGCCGCCCTCTTCTTCGACGCCCTCGACGACATAACCCATCTTCTCGGGACGCTCGGCATGGAACATCTCGCCGGTGACGATCGATCCGCCGAGCGCGACGATGCCCGCCGCAAGCACCATCATCGCAATCGTATTGGCGCGGTCGTCCATGCCCCTCGACACCCCTTCGGTCCGCGCGCATCCCTCACGCACGGCAGGCGCTCCCTTTAGATAGGGATTCCCTGCACCGCAAGCACGCTTGCCGCATCGCGGCGAGGGCGGTAAGCGCGCGCTCCACCATGGAAAGCTATCCCGCACCCGCACGCGCGCTGGTGGCCGAGTTGACGGCCGCGGCTGCAGCCGACTCCGCGAGCGCTGTCGCCTTCCAGGGCGCTCCCGGCGCCAACTCGCACATTGCGGTCGAGGAAGCGTTTCCGAACGCCATTCCCTTGCCCTGCTTCAGCTTCGAGGACGCGATCGATGCCGTGCGCGAGATGCGCGCGGACTGCGCGATGATCCCGATCGAGAACTCGCTGCATGGTCGCGTCGCCGACATGCACTTCCTCCTGCCCGAATCGGGGCTGACGATAACCGGCGAGCATTTCCTGCCGATCCACTATGCGCTGATGGGGATCGACCCCGCCGTGCCGATCAGCGAGGTGATGAGCCATCCGCAGGCGCTCGGGCAATGCCGCCACTTGCTACGGACGCGCGGGATCAAGCCGGTGCCCTATCCCGACACCGCGGGCGCGGCCGCGTTCGTCGCGGAAATGGGCGATCCCAGGATCGGAGCGATCGCCCCGCCGCGATCGGCCGGGCTCTACGGGCTGCACACGATCGAGACCGGCCTCGCCGACGCCGAACATAATATGACCCGCTTCCTGATTCTTGCGCTTGCGGCGCCGGGGCACATTCTTTCGGGACCGTTCATGACCACCTTCATGTTCGAGGTGAAGAATGTCCCGGCGGCGCTCTACAAGGCGCTCGGCGGCTTCGCCACGAACGGCATCAACTTGACCAAGCTGGAAAGCTACCAGCGCGGCGGAAGCTTCGCCGCGACCGAATTCTACTGCGACATCGAGGGTCATCCGGAGGACCCGCCGATCCGCCGCGCGATGGAGGAACTGGCGTTCCACACCAAATGGGTCCGCATCCTCGGCACCTATCCGCGCGCGCGCGACCGGGGTTGAGCCAGCCTCAGTCCGCCGCCCAGCGGGCGAGCAGGGTGTGGGCGATCGCATAGGGCGGCGGCACGGCGAAGCGCGAGCCCGGATCGCCGGCGAGCGCGGCGCGCACCTCCTCGCGCGTCACCCAAATGCCTTCGACAATCTCGGCTAGATCGAGCGCGAGGTCGCGCGTCTCGACCTTGGCCATGCAGGCGATCATCAGCTGCGACGGGAAGGGCCAGGGCTGGCTGACCACGTAGCGGACATCGGTCACGCGCACCCCGGCTTCCTCGAACAGCTCGCGCGCAACCGCTTCCTCGATCGATTCGCCGACCTCGACGAAGCCGGCGAGCGCCGAAAAACGCCCGGCAGGCCAGCTCGCCTGTCGCCCGAGCAGGATCGCGTCGCCTTCCTCCGCGAGCATGATGACGACCGGATCGGTGCGGGGGAAATGGATCGTCGAGCAGGCGGGGCACTGTCGCGCCCAGCCGGCACGCGAGGCCGCCGTAGCGACGCCGCAACGCGCGCAGAAGCCGTGCCGTGCATGCCAGTCGACCAGGCTGCGCGCGGTCGCATACAGTGCCGCCTCGCCCGCCGGCATGGCGGTAAGCAATGCGAAGATGCCGGCATGCATGCTGCCCCGCGCCGCGGGATCGAGCGCGACGAAGCGCGGCGCATCGTCGATGATACCCAGAAGCGCGAGTTCCGCCCCGGCAGGCGCATCCGTCAGCGCCGCCCAGGCGAGCGCGCCTTCGGCATCCGCGACCGGATCGAGCCCGGAGAGACGCAGCAGCCGGGCGCGCGGATCGGCGAGATGCGCGGCGAACTGCGTATCCGCATCATGTTCTAGGTTGAGCCGATGAAGCGGCGAGCCGGTGAACCCTGGTTTCACGAAGCTGGATCCTCCCTGTCGATATCGGCCCGCGATAGTCCGCGAGCGGCCGCCTTGGCAAACAGCGTGGGCAGCCCGGCATCGCCGATCCGATCGATCGGCCACCATTCGCCGGGCGCGGAACGATCGCTCGCCCAGCCAGCGACGACCGCGAGATCGAGCGTGAAATGAGTGAAGACGTGCGCGACGCGCCCGCAATCAAGCCAGTCGGCATCGACCGGCGCCTCCGCCAAGCCAGGATCCGCCGCGCTCCACGGCCCGCTCGGCAGCGCGAGCATGCCGCCCAGCATCCCCTTTCCCGGGCGACGGCGCAGCAGCACATGATCGTCGTGTTCGAGCCAGAAGGCGGTGCCACGCCGCAATGGCCGCACCTTACGGGCTGCCTTGACCGGATACTGTTCCGCGTCGAGCCGGCCGGTGCAGATCGCGGCGAGCGGGCAGACCGCGCATCCGGGCGAGCGCGGGGTGCACACCGTCGCTCCGAGATCCATCATCGCCTGCGCGAAATCGCCCGTGCGCTCGGCAGGCGTGATCGAATCGACGAGGCCGCGCAGCCGCGGCCGTCCCGCCGGCAGCGGATCCGCGAAGGCAAAAAGCCGCGCGGCCACGCGCTCGACATTGGCGTCGATCACCACCGCCCGCTGGCCGAAGGCGATCGCGGCGACCGCGGCGGCGGTATAGTCGCCGACGCCGGGGAGCGCTCGCAGCCCCTCCTCGCTGGCCGGAAAACGTCCACCCGCAGCAGCGACCGCGCGCGCGCAGGCGATCAGGTTGCGCGCGCGGGCATAGTAGCCGAGGCCGGCCCACGCGGCCATCACCACACCATCGTCGGCGGCGGCCAGCGCCTCGACGGTCGGCCAGCGTCGCGTGAACTCGGCGAAATAGCCGCGGACGGCGGCGACGGTCGTCTGCTGCAGCATCACCTCCGAAAGCCACACGCGGTAAGGATCAGGCGCTGGCGAGCCCGGCGGCGCGCGCCACGGCAGGACGCGGGCGTTGCGATCGTACCAGGGCAGCAGCAGCGATGCGGCATCGACGGACATGGCCCGGCTATGGCATGGAGCGGCTGATGACGGAACGGAAGACCAGCCGCCCCACCGATCCCCGACCCGGCGAGCGCCCCCGCGGCCGCGGCGCGCGCGCCGTTGGCGACATCGTCCCAGATGTCGGCCGCGCGTCCTTTCGCCGCTTCGGCTTCGTCCAGTCGGCAGTGGTGAGCCGGTGGGCCGAGATTGTCGGCCCGCGCTACGCCGGGGTGTCGCTGCCCGAATCGATCCGCTTCCCGCAAGGCAAGAGATCGGAGGGGGTGCTGACGCTCAACGTATCGGGCAGTCATGCCGCGGTGATGCAGCATATCGCGCCCGAGATCGTCGAGCGGGTGAACCGCTTCTTCGGCTATACCGCGGTCGCGCGGCTCGTGCTCCGCCAGGGCGCCGCACCGCCGCCGGCCGAGCGCCGCCCGCCGCCTTCGCTCAAGCCAGCACCGATCGAACTCGGCGACAGCCTGCGCGCGATCAGCGACCCCGAGTTGCGCGCCTGCCTCGCCGGCCTGGCGAGCGCGCTCGCCGCAAGCGAGGGACCACCCGTGTTCCAGGAGAAGCAACCATGATCCGCCGGCTCGTCGCGCTGGCGCTGGCCGTGGCGGCGATCGGGGTCGTGCCTTCGCGACCTGCGCCAGCCACCCCCGCCGCCGCGCGCGATTGGACTCGCGTCGTCAATCGCAACGCTGCGGGGGCCTTCGTCATGGGCAATCCCGCCGCGCCGGTGAAGCTCGTCGAATATCTCTCCTTCACCTGTTCGCACTGCGCGCATTTCTCGGCCGAGGGGCTCCCCGCGCTCGAGGCTGGCTATGTCCGCTCGGGCCGCGTCAGCGTCGAGTTCCGGCACGCGTTGCGCGATCCGTACGATTTCACCTCGGCGCTGCTCGCGCGCTGCGGCGGCCCGGCCGCCTATACGACCGTCAGCAAGGCGATCTTCGCCGCGCAGGGCGACTGGCTCGAGCGTGCTGCCGCGGCGACGCCAACTCCGGGCCAGACCCGGGTGGCCACCGCCCGCTCGGTCGGGCTGGACGCGATCGCGCGCAACAAGGGTATCGCCGACGCCCGTCAGGCGGCCTGCCTCGCGAACCAGCGCGAGCAACGCGTGCTCGCCGGCATGGCCGAGGAAGCGTGGCAGCAACGCCGGATTCCGGGCACGCCTGCCTTCCTCATCAACGGCCAGCTCGTCGACGGCGCGGCAGGGTGGGAGCAGCTCGAGCCTGCCCTCCGTCGGGCGCTCGGCAGCCGCTGAACGTCGATAGGACTTTGCGGCCCGCGCGGGGCCGCTATGATCATGGCCGGAATGGCCCTTCGGGAGACGGTTTTCGATGAAGTTGCATCTCCGGCTGGGCGCTGCGGCGCTCATCCTGTCGCTGGCCGCCTGCGGGCAGGATGGCGGAAACGGCAGCACGGCCGCGGGCGGCGGCGCGCCGGTCGCTCCCGTGCCCGCGCCCAACGGTGGCGACTGGACCGAGACGGTCGCGACGACGCCCGAGGGCGGGTTTCGCATGGGCAATCCTGACGCGCCGGTGAAGCTCGTCGAATATGCTTCGATCACCTGCCCGCACTGCGCCGATTTCTCGTCCAGGGCATCCGAGGCGATCAAGAACGAATATGTGAGATCGGGCCGGGTGAGCTGGGAATATCGCAGCTTCATGCTCAATCCATTCGATATCGCGATCTTCATGGCGATCGGCTGCCAGGGGCCGCAGCCGTCCTTCAAGCTGATCGAGCAGCTCTACGCCGATCAGCCGACCTGGGTGGCGCGGCTGCAGGCAATCCCGCCCGCCGAGGCGCAACGCATTTCCGCGCTGCCCGACGGCGAACGCTTCAAGGCGACGTTCGCCGCCACCGGCCTCGCGCCCTTCTTCGGCCAGCGCGGCGCGACCCAGGCGAGCATCGACCAATGCCTGACCGACAAGGCCAACCTCGACAAGCTGGTCGCGCTGAGCGAGCGGGGGCGCAGCGATGGGGTCACCGGCACGCCGACCTTCTTGATCAACGGGCGCCTCGCGGAGGGCGCGGCCGATTGGAACGTGCTGCGGGGGCAGCTCGACGAGGCTCTTCGCGGCTGATCTCGAAGATTTGATTAGAGCCTGATCCTCGTCCAACGATCAGGCTCCAGGGCGGGGGCCCGCGATTGAGGATCAAACGGCTCAAGCTTTCGGGATTCAAGAGCTTCGTGGAGCCCGCGGAGCTCCGGATCGAGCCGGGCCTGACGGGGATCGTCGGGCCCAACGGCTGCGGCAAATCCAACCTGCTCGAGGCGATCCGCTGGGTGATGGGTGAATCCAGCCCCAAGTCGATGCGCGGCGGGGGAATGGAGGACGTGATCTTCGCCGGCACGACGAGCAGGCCGGCACGCGACTTCGCCGAGGTTTCGATCCTCACGGAAAGGGCTGAGGGCACCGCGGACGACAGCGACGTCGAGGTCGTTCGCAGGATCGAGCGCGGAGCCGGCTCCGCCTATCGCATCAACGGTCGCGACGTGCGCGCCAAGGATGTCGCGCTGCTCTTCGCCGATGCCGCGACGGGGGCGCATTCGCCGGCGCTCGTCAGCCAGGGGCGCATTGCCGCGGTCATCGCAGCCAAGCCCGCCGAACGCCGGATGATGCTCGAGGAGGCGGCGGGAATTGCCGGACTGCACGTCCGCCGCAAGGATGCCGAGCAGAAGCTGCGCGCGACCGAGACCAACCTCACCCGGCTCGACGAGTTGCTCGCCGAGATGGAGACGCGCGCCAATGCGCTCCGCCGCCAGGCGCGCGCCGCCGAACGCTACCGCCAGCTTTCGGAGCAGATACGGGTCGCCGAGGCGAGGCTGATCTACGCGCGCTGGCGCGACGCAGCGGCGGCGGCCGATGCGGCCAAGGCGGAGGCGCAGGCCGCGGAAGCCACGGTGACCGCGGCCGCCGAAGCCCAGCGCGCCGCAGTGGCTCACCAGACCGCCGCCGTGCAGACGCTCGGCGACGCGCGGTCGCGAGCGGAAGCGGCGCGCGAGGCCGCGGGGGCGATCGGCCACCGGCTCGCCACCGCGCGAAGCGAGCGCGCCGCGATCGAGCGGCGGCTCGCCGAGCTGACCAGCGCGGCGGCGGCGCTGGAGCAGGATCGCGCGCGCGAGGATACGCTCGCGATCGATGCAGCGGCGGCGATCGCTCGCCTCGCCGAAGAGGACAAGGCGATGACCGCCGCGATCGCCGCCGCCGAGGGGCGCCGCGCCGGCGCCGCCACGGAGCTGGCGCAGGCGGAGGCGGCCGCGCGGGACGCCGAAGTGGCGATGGCCCGCGCACTCGCCGAGCAGGCGGCCGAGCAGGCGGAACGGCGGGTGGCCGAAGCGGCCGTGATCGCCGCGCGACGCCGTCTCGAACGTGCCGACGAGGAGCTGACCCGGCTCGGCGACGAGCAGCGCCGGATCGGCGAGGAAGCCCCTCTGCTCGCGGCGCGCGATGCGGCGGCGCAGGACCGCGCCGCTGCCGATCAGGCGATGGCCGAGGCTCAGTTAGCCATCGGATCGGCCGAGCAGGCGCGCGACGCCGCCGCGGCCGACCGCGAGGAGGCCGAGTCCGCCGCGAGTGCCGCCAAGGCAGCGCTCGCGGCGATCGAGGCGGAAGCGCGCGCGCTGGTCCGCGCTCTCGAAGGCGGCGCGCAGGACAAGGCGCTCGCGCATGTCCGGGCAGCGCCGGGTTACGAGCGCGCGCTCGCCGCTGCGCTCGGCGAGGATCTCGAAGCGGCGATCGGCCCCAACGGCGGGCGGCGCTGGGCGGGCGCGACGATCGAGCCGAGCGATCCGGCGCTGCCGGCAGGAACCGAGCGATTGGCCGATCATGTCGATGCGCCGCCCGAGCTCGTCCGCCGGCTTGCACAGATAGCAGTAGTCGACGGCGATGACGGCACCGCACCGCTCGCCGTCGGCCAGCGGATCGTCACGAAGCAGGGCGAATTGCGGCGCTGGGACGGCTTCGTGGCGGCGAACTCGGGCGCGGCCGCTGCCGAACGGCTGATCCGGCTCAATCGCTTGACCGAAATCCAGACCGGCATCCCTCCCGCGCGCGCAGCGGTCGACTCGGCCAGCGCGCGCGCGATTCAGGCCGCTGCGGCGATCGGTAAAGCGCGTGCGGCGATCGAGCAGAAGCGCAAGCTGCTGGCCGCGAACGAGGAGGCGGCGCGTCACGCGCGGCGCGGCGAGGATGCGGCGGCGCTCGCGATCGAGCGGCAGGCCGCGCAGCGGGCGATGCTCGCGGACCGCCGAGCGCGCGGGGACGCCGAACGGGCCGAAGCCGCACGCGCGAGCACGGAGGCCGAGGTCGCGATCGCGCGGCTGCCCGACGGCGAGGCCAGCCGCGCCGAGGTGGACGCTTTGCGCGCGGCCAACGATGTCGCGCGCGGGCGACTGGCCGAGACACGCGCCGCAGCCGCCTCGCTCGTTCAGACGATCGAAGCCGATCGACGGCGGCTCGATGCGGCGCGCGGTGAGGCACGCGGCTGGCGTTCGCGCGCGGGCGATGCCGCCAAGCGGATCGAGGAGATGGGCCGGCGCGGCGCGGCGATCGCCGCCGAGCAGAGCAGCCTCGTGGACAAGCCCGCGGCGCTCGATGCCGCAATCGCCGCGCTGACCGGCGACGCCGAGGAGGCCGACCAAGCGGCAGGAGCGACGCGCGAGGCCGAGCGAACGGCCGAGGCCGCGCTGCGCGAACTCGAAAAGCGGCTCGCCGATACGGGCGAGGCGCTGAGTATGGCGCGCGAGGCTCGCGCCGGAGCGGTTGCGCGCCACGAGAATCACGAGCTGCGGCGGATCGAGATGGGCCGCATCGCCGGCGAGCGATTCGCATGCCCCGCGCCGGTGCTGCCCGAGAGGATCGGGTTCGCCAGCGCCGACGTGCGCGCGACCGTCGATGAATCGGCGGTGCTCGAGCGGCTGAGCGCCGACCGTGAGCGGCTCGGCCCGGTCAATCTGATCGCCGACGTCGAGTTGGCCGAACTCGAGGCGGCGCACGCCACCAGCAGCGCCGAGCGCGAGGAACTGGGCGAGGCGATCAACCGGCTTCGCGGATCGATCGGCAGCCTCAACCGCGAGGGGCGCCAGCGCCTGCTCGCCGCTTTCGAGGCGGTGGACGGTCACTTCCGCAGACTCTTCACGACGCTGTTCGCCGGCGGCGAGGCGCATCTCGCGCTGGTCGATTCGGACGATCCGCTCGAAGCGGGGCTCGAGATCTTCGCCCAGCCGCCCGGCAAGAAGCTTGCCGCGCTGACGCTGCTTTCGGGCGGCGAGCAGGCGCTCACTGCCGTCGCGTTGATCTTCGCTCTGTTCCTGACCAATCCGGCGCCGATCTGCGTGCTCGACGAGGTCGATGCGCCGCTCGACGACGCCAATATCGAACGCTTTTGCGACCTGCTCGAGGCGATGACGCGCGAGACGGCGACGCGCTACCTGATCGTCACCCATAATGCGGTGACGATGAGCCGGATGCACCGGCTGTTCGGGGTGACGATGGTAGAGCGCGGGGTCAGCCGGCTGGTGTCGGTCGATCTCGGCGGCGCGGAACGACTGCTCGCGGCGGAGTGAATCTCCGGTTCTTCCCGAGCGAAGTCGGGGAGGACGGCGAAATCACGCCGCCCGGGCTTCGTCGTGTTCCAGCAGCGGCAGCAGGCTGCGGCCGCGGCGCTCGCCTCGGGGCCTAGGGATGCCGAACCAGTCGACGAGCGTCGGGAAGACATCGAGGATCGAGACGCGCGCCTCGTGGCGCCGGCCCTTGCCACCGGCGATCCACAGCGCCCCCTCAGGATGATGGCGCCCGCTCTTGATCGCATCGATACGGTAGAAATGATCGCCGAAGCGCAGGTTGCCTTCGCCCGCTTCGTCGACGATCACGGCATCGGGCTCGGTCCGCGTCGAGATCTGGCATCCGAAGTAGAGCGAGGGAACGGTCGCGTCGCCGCGATCGGCGAAATCGAACAGCGCGCGTCCCTCCTTCATCCGCAGCTTTCCGAGCCGCTCGCGCGCGGCATGGGCATCGGCGGCATTGGCGAACCGGGCCATATATTGGTGCGTCATGGTCGGCTCGATCGCGAGCCGGCGGATGCCGAGCCGATCGAGAAAGACGTCGGCCTTGATCAAGCGGTGGAAGTTCTGGCCGCCGAGTTCCTCATGGCGCAGGAACGGCTGCTGGCTGAGCGCGGTCATGAAGATCAAGGTCGCGCCGCTTGCCGCCGCCAGCCGGAGGAAGCGGCCGACGAGATCGTCCATCGCCTCATAGCCGAACCGAACGGCATCGCCGTAGACGGCCATCTCGTCGTCGTCCGGCCGGATCGTAAAGGCCAGTGGATCGAGGTGCCGCCAATAGCTGTGCTGGAAATGCGCAGTCGAGTTGATGAAGAAGCTCGCAAGGTGCGGCCGGTGCCTGCGGTAGAAGGCGCGGAACACGTCGAACTGCAATCGATCGAGGATCGCGGCCCGGCGATATGATAAGCGCGCGTCTCCCGCCTTCTCCGCGGCGAGTTGGCGCGCGATCATTGCGATCGTCGAGGGGGCCAGCCCATGAGTGGCCAGGAATGCCAGGAAGCGAGCGGTGTCGCCGATCCCCGTGGCAGC
>Ga0207668_10000838_pt1 | contig 18580 bp, 16 predicted proteins | sample KBSS43metaG_FD_184323 | JGI IMG/M metagenome (GOLD analysis project Ga0207668, IMG submission 184323) | Switchgrass rhizosphere microbial communities from Kellogg Biological Station, Michigan, USA - KBS S4-3 metaG (SPAdes) (version 2) | ecosystem: Host-associated > Plants > Roots > Rhizosphere... | reverse complement strand
ACAGTTCCCACTGATCCGGGTTCTCGAGGAACGCGTTCATACCGTGCGTCATCGCGTTGCGGGTGGTTTCGTTCCCCGCGACGGCCAGCAGGATGACGAAGAACGCGAACTCGACGTCACCCATGGGCTCCCCGTCGATGTCGGCCTCGATCAGGCGGGTGACGATGTCGTCGGCCGGGCAGCGGCGACGCTCCTCGGCCATGTTGTAGGCGTAGCCCATCAACTCGGCATTGGCGGCCACGTGGTCCGTCTCGAAGTCCGGGTCGTCGGTGTTCATGATCGCGTTGGTCCAGTGGAACAACTTCTCCCGGTCGGCCTCCGGCACGCCGATCAGGTCGGCGATGGCCAGCAGCGGGAGCCGCATCGCGATGTCGTCGACGAAGTCGCCGCTCTCCTTCTCCCTTGCCGCGGCGACGATTTCGCGGGCCGCGACCGCGAGCTTCTCCTCCAGCTTGGCGACCGCCCTCGGTGTGAAGAGCCGCGACACGATCTTGCGCAGCCGGGTGTGCTCGGGGGCGTCGTGGTTGATCAGCAGCGCCTTGGTCACGTCGAGCTGCTCGGCGGTGGTTCCGTCGGGCAGCCGCATCACCACGCCCTTGCGGTTGGTGGACCACAGGTGCCCGTCGCGCGAGATCGACTTGATGTCCTCGTGACGGCTGATCACCCAGTAGCCGCCGTCGTCGAAGATCGACTCGCGCTGCTCGTTCCACCACACCGGTGCTGTCTTGCGGAGCTCGGCGAACTCGGTGACGGGGATGCCCTTGAGTAGGACGTCGGGGTCGGTGAAGTCATACCCCGGGGGCAGGAGCGAAGCGACCTGGGGGGAATCCGAGCCCGGCCCGAACGGACATGTGCTCTGCGTCATAGTTCGACCATACACTGGGATGTCAAGTGTATGGCCGAGGCTATTGGTGGCTGACCTACGATCGAACCGTGCACGCCAAACGGGCATTGGTTCGTCGGCCCAGCCCACGCCTGGCCGAGGGGCTGCTCACCCACCTCGAGCCGTCGGCCATCGACACAGACATCGCGACGAAGCAGTGGGAGGGCTACGTACGGACCCTCGTCGACGCCGGGTGGGAGGTGGTCGAAGTCGAGCCCGCGCCCGACTGTCCCGACAGCGTGTTCGTCGAAGACGCCGTCGTGGTGTACGGCGACCTCGCCGTCATCGCGCGTTCTGGCGCCGTCGAGCGGAGGCCGGAGGCCCAGGGCGCCGAGCAGGCAGTCGCGGCGTTGGGCTATCGCATCGCACACATCGAGGCTCCCGGCGCGCTTGACGGCGGTGACGTGCTGAAGCACGGCGGAACGGTCTACGTCGGGCAGTCCGGACGCACCAATGCCGACGGGATCCGCCAGCTGGCCGAGTACCTGGCGCCTTTCGGCGCGACGGTCATTGCGGTCCCGCTGACCAAGGCGCTACACCTCAAGTCCGCGGTGACCGCGCTGCCGGACGGCACCGTCATCGGCTACGAGCCGGTGGTGGACGATCCTTCGGTGTTCCCGACGTTCCTCGCGGTGCCGGAGGAGCCGGGTGCCCACGTCGTACTGCTGGGCGACGGAAGGCTGCTGATGTCGTCGCGTGCGCCAGAGACCGCGACGCTGCTACAGGCGCGCGGGTACGAACCGGTGCTCGTCGACATCGGTGAGTTCGAGAAGCTCGAGGGATGTGTGACGTGCCTTTCGGTACGGCTGCGCGGCGTCTGATTAGGGTGTGCCTGTGCGCGTCCTCGTAATCGGATCCGGAGCTCGTGAACATGCGCTGCTGCTCGCACTGCGCCGAGACCCAGGGGTCGAGGGCTTGGCCGTCGCCCCCGGCAACGCAGGCACCGCCGCCGTCGCCGACCAGTACGACGTCGACATCACCTCCGGCGAGGCCGTCGTCGCACTCGCGCAGCGCATCGGCGCCGGCCTGGTGATCATCGGGCCCGAAGTGCCCCTCGTGCTCGGCGTCGCGGACGCGGTCAGGGCGGCGGGCATCGCGTGCTTCGGGCCGTCGAAGGACGCCGCCCGCATCGAAGGCTCGAAGTCGTTCGCGAAGGACGTCATGGCCACCGCCGGCGTCCGTACCGCCACCAGCGAGATCGTCGACAACCCCGCCCACCTCGACGCGGCGCTCGACCGTTTCGGGCCCGCGGCAGGCGAGCAGGCCTGGGTGGTCAAGGACGACGGACTCGCCGCGGGCAAGGGCGTCGTCGTCACCACCGACCGGGACATCGCGCGCGCCCACGCCGCCAGCCTGCTGGACTCCGGCCATCCCGTGCTGCTGGAGTCGTTCCTCGACGGGCCCGAGGTGTCACTGTTCTGTGTCGTCGACGGCGCGACGGTGGTCCCACTGTTGCCCGCGCAGGACTTCAAGCGCGTCGGCGACGGCGACACCGGCCCCAACACCGGTGGCATGGGCGCCTACACCCCGCTGCCGTGGCTGCCCGACGACGTGCTCACCTCCATCGTCGACGACGTCGTCAAACCGGTTGCCGCCGAACTCGTCCGGCGGGGCAGCGCCTTTCAGGGCCTCCTGTACGCCGGCCTCGCGATAACCTCGCGTGGACCTGCCGTCGTCGAATTCAATTGCCGCTTTGGCGATCCGGAGACGCAGGCCGTGCTTGCGCTGCTCGACAGTCCGCTCGGCGAACTGTTGCGCGCGGCGGCCATTGGTGAGCTGGCGGCCCAGCCCCCGCTGCGTTGGCGCGACGGATCCGCGGTGACGGTGGTGCTCGCCGCCGAGAACTACCCCGGCCGGCCGCGCGTCGGTGACGTCATCGTCGGCTCGGACGCCGACGGAGTGCTGCACGCCGGAACCACCCGCCGTGACGACGGAACCATCGTGTCGTCCGGTGGTCGGGTGCTTTCCGTGGTCGGGACCGGTGCCGACCTCGCAGGGGCGCGCGACGCCGCGTATGCGGTGATGAGCTCGATCCGCTTGCCGGGCAGCCACTTCCGCACCGACATCGGACTGGCCGCAGCCGAAGGTCGCGTCAGCGTCTAACCCTCAGGCGACGAGCAGCGGTGCCAGCCAGCTGATCTCGGCAGGCAGCTGCGCGCTCCAGAACCCGCCGTCGTGACCGCCGGGAGAGAACCCACCCGACGGGGCGGAGGGCAGCTGGGCGATGTACTGCTTGGTCGCCGAGTAGAACGGATCGCTGTTGCCGCAATCGATTGGGATGGGAATCGAGCCGAGCGCCGGTAGCCCCCACACGCTGTTCGCGGCGTAGTCGTCCGCGCCGTCGAACGCGCCAGGCGCCGTCGCACCCGACGATGTCCACAGCGCGGGGCTGACGGCGCAGATCGCCGCCGTCCGCGCGGGCCCGAGCCGCGCACCCAGTAGCAGCGCGCCGTAGCCGCCCATCGACCAACCGAGGAACCCGACCCGCGACGTGTCGAGGCCCTGGCCGCTGAGCATCGGAATCAATTCGTCCAGCACCATGGCGCCGGAGTTTTCGCCCGATGACCGCCCGTGCCAGTAGCTTCCGCCCCCGTCGACGGCCACCACGGCGAACGGCGGGAGGCCGGCCGCGACGGCCTGAGCCAGACCTTGCTCGACGCCGCCCGCCATCACGCCGACCGCGTCCTGTCCCTTACCGTGCAGCGCGATGACGGGTCGCAGCGGTGCGGTCTGCCCCGGCGGACGGGCGATCGCCCAATTGGTGCTGACCCCACCGCGGGCGGCCGAGACGAAGGATCCGGTCACGTACGTCGGTGCTGGGGCAGCGGCGGGCTCGAGCGGCGGTACCGCTGGAGGAGCCAGCGGAGCACCCACTCCCGTCATGGCGACGGGCGGCGCGGTGACCGTCGGCTGGCTCAACGTCGAGCCGAGCACGTACGCACCCGCCGCACCAACGGCGGCGCCGACCCCGAAGCGGAGCACCGCTCGACGGCTGACGTCTGGCATGCGGGCCATCATGCCATCGGCGGCGGGCCGCCCCACCTTGGGGACCGCGCCGACTTTCCTGTGTAGACGCTTAACCTTCGCCGAAAGCGCGATACCGCATGACCTTTGCTGGCAGCATGCAATACGTGACTGCAGCGGCCACTCCCAAAGGAGAACGGCGCCGGTTCGCGCTGGTCAGCGCGGCCGCTGATTTGTTGTGCGAAGGCGGCTTCGACGCCGTGCGACACCGTGCCGTGGCGCGGCGCGCCGGGCTTCCGCTCGCGTCCACGACGTACTACTTCTCCTCCCTCGACGACCTCATCGCGAAGGCCGTCGAACACGTCGGCATCCGCGAGGCGCAACAGCTCCGCGAACGCGTCGACACGTTGTCGCGGCGGCGCCGCGGCGCCGAGTCGACGGCCGACGTGCTGGTGGATCTGTTGGTGGGCGACGGTCCGGGAACCCGGGTTTCGGAGCAACTGATCTCGCGCTACGAGCGCTACATCGCGTGCGCCAGGCAGCCGGCGCTGCGCGATGCCCAGCGCCGCGTCATGAAACAGCGCACCGACGCCGTCGTCGAAGTCGTCGAGCGGTCGGGCCGGGCGGTACGGGCCGAACTGCTGACGGCCTTGGTGTGCGCGGTCGACGGGGCCGTGGTCGCCGCGCTCGTCGGCGTCGGGGAGGGACCGCGCGCGACGGCCCGCGCCACCTTGGTCGACGTCATCGACGTGCTGGCCCCGACGACCGAGTTCGAGCCCGCGCCCTAACGGTTGTCGGCGGGGGTCACGATGAACCGGTCGCACATACTGACGCTGCACTGCGCGGATCGCCCCGGCATCGTCAGCGCCGTCACGACATCGCTGTTCGAATCGAACTGCAACATCACCGATGCTCAGCAGTTCAACGACGAGCTCTCCGGCCAGTTCTTCGCACGCATCGAATTCAAGTCCCTCGCCGACGAATTCGACTCCGGCCCATTGGCGGCGGTGCTGACCGCGCTGGGGGCCGCGTGGGCGCTGCAGCCGAGTGACTACCAGATGCGAGTGCTGATCCTGGTGTCCCAGCTCGACCATTGTCTGGTGGATCTGCTTTACCGTTGGCGCACAGCCGATCTCAACATGGAGATCGTGGCGGTCGTGTCCAACCACCCGATCGAGACGTTCGACCGGGTGAACTTCGGGGCCGTGCCGTTCCACCACCTGCCCGTCGCCGCGGGCAGCAAGGCGGACCAGGAGACTCGACTGCGTGAACTGATGGGGGAGTACGCCGTCGACCTCGTCGTGCTGGCGCGCTACATGCAGATCCTGTCCGATGAACTGAGCACCGAACTGGCCGGCAGGGCCATCAACATCCACCACTCGTTTCTCCCCGGGTTCAAGGGCGCCAGGCCCTACCACCAGGCCCACGCCCGCGGCGTCAAGCTCATCGGCGCCACCGCGCACTACGTCACCGCGGAACTCGACGAGGGACCGATCATCGTCCAAGACGTCGAACCCGTGTCCCACCGCGACACCCCAGAACAACTCGTCCGCAAGGGCCGCGACATCGAGCGACGGGTGCTCGCAGCGGCGGTGCACTACCACCTCACCGGTCGGGTGCTGCTCAACGGCCGCACCACCGTCGTCTTCCGAGACTGAGTCAGTCCGCGCGGGGAAGTCGTTCGAGCCTGTGCTGCAACAGGTCTCGCCGGTGCGCGTTGCCGTGCAGATCCAGATACCGTTGCCCGAACACGGCCAGCAGCACGTCGTCGAGCCTGCGCACCGCCCCGGCCGGGTAGCGGTAACCCATCGCCTGATTGATCGCGTCGCCGTCGACGCCGTCGAGCACCGCGCTGAGTTCGTCGAGCGACGTGATGCCCAACTCGAGCAGCAGTCCCGATATCCAGCCGTAGTGGTCGGTGCGCGACCACCCTGCGTCGGCGTACCGATTGCCCAGATACGTCGCCAGCACCGGCGTCGTGATGCGCGGATCGGACGCATCGTCGGGCGCCTGCTCTTCGACTATGTTGGAGCGCAAGCGTTCCCGGATCGCGGCGAACTCGCCATCGGCAAGCTCGAGCAGGCCGGCAGCCAACGTGAACCGGCGATCCAGATCGGGTGCGTGTTCGGCGGGTATCGAACCCTTGTAGCGGATGTCGTGCTCGAACTCCGCCCACGCGTGCTGCAGCACGGTGCGGAGCTGAATCGACGCGGGCTGCTGCTCGCCCTCCACCCCGACCAAGAGGTGTCGGCTGGCGTAGCCCCACCGGCCTTCGCGTGCGGTTTCGACACCCCAGTCGCGATCTTCGAGCAACCGCAGCTCGTCGCCGAGCAGCGACGCGACCGTGGCGACGTCGTCGCGCAAGTAGGTGATGACGCGCAAGCCGATCTGGTCGGTGATCTCGGACAGCGGGTCGGTGAACTGCGGCCGGTCGCCCACCCTGCGCATCGCCTTGCCGGCGAACGACTCGACCGTCTTGGTGCGGGCGGTGATGCTGAGGTAGTTGATGCCAGCGTCGTCGAGCAGCGCCGTCACCAACTGCAGGTAGTGGTCCGTCGATGCGACGAGAGCCGGGCGCCTGGCGTCGTACTCGGCGACGGCCGCCCTGATCGCGGGATCGGCCGCGGTGCCCGTGTTGGGCTCGCGTGCCGGCCGACGTCCGGCGCGTGGCGCGGCCGGCTTGCGCGCTTCCGGCAGTGTCGGCGTGACGATGTAACCGGATTCGAAGTCGCCGTAAACGGTCACGTCCTCGGGTCGGTGATACCAGCAGAGCGCGACGTAGGCGCACACGACGGCGTCGACGGGGTCTTCGTCGCGGTCGAGCTGGCTCGGCTTGGTGGCGGCCTCCACCCGCTTGCGTAGCTCGACCCATTCCACGCTGCGGTTCACCCGTAGCCGCGGTGATGCGTCGTCGAGGCCCTCCACCAGGGTCATCAACCGCAGTAGCTCGCGCTGCCGTTCGTCGAACGGCCCCTTCTTGTACTTGAGCGTCTTCTCGAGTTGGAACAGCACCACCGTCGCCGGGTGTGGATAGACCTCGATCGCGCGTCGCGGGCCGCGTGACGCCGGGTCCATGTCGAGGTCGAGCGCCGCCGCCAACCGTGCGCCGCGCGGATGCTTGAACTCGGGCTTGTCGGTGAAGGCCGGGCGAGCGCCCGCGTCGAACCGCTGGAAGTCGCGGTTGAGTGCCACCTCGCACGGGCGGGCGCCAGTGGGGTTCTTGACGATGAGCGGCGCGTCGATGGCGACCAGGCATTCTTCGCCGACGTAGGGAGCCAGGATGGCTTCGATGCTCGCGTCGTCCTGCGCGATGCCGACGTGCAGCAGCCGGCCGTCGGCGTCGGCCACGGCGACACCGGTTTGGTTCCGCTCGCCCCACGCGAGGTCCAGTCCGATGAAGTACACAACGGCTAGCTTGCCTCACGGGGACCGTAAGCTGTGTGTTCGTGACGATTCCGAATGTCCTGGCCAATCGATACGCCAGCGACGAGATGAAGGCCATCTGGTCACCCGAGGCCAAGATCGTCGCCGAACGCAGACTGTGGCTTGCCGTGCTGCGCGCGCAGTCCGAGCTCGGTGTCCCGGTGCCCGCTGGCGTGGTCGACGACTACGAGGCCGTGGTGGGCGACGTCGACCTGGCGTCCATCGCGGCGCGGGAACGGGTGACCCGGCACGACGTGAAGGCGCGCATCGAGGAGTTCAACGCGCTCGCCGGCCACGAACACGTGCACAAGGGCATGACGAGCCGCGACCTCACGGAGAACGTCGAACAACTCCAGCTCCGGCAGTCGCTGGAACTCGTGCACGCCCACGGCGTTGCGGTGGTGGCGCGGCTGGCCGAGCGTGCGGTGCTGTACCGCGACCTGGTGATGGCGGGGCGTTCGCACAACGTCGCCGCGCAGGCCACCACACTGGGCAAGCGGTTCGCCTCGGCGGCCGAGGAGATGATGCTGGCGCTGATCCGGCTGGCGGAGCTGATCAACCGCTACCCGCTGCGCGGCATCAAGGGCCCGATGGGCACCGCCCAAGACATGCTCGACTTGTTCGACGGCGACGCCGCGAAGTTGGACGAACTGGAGCGTCGCGTCGCGGACTTCCTCGGCTTCAACGTGGTGTTCACCAGCGTCGGGCAGGTCTACCCGCGGTCGCTGGACCACGACGTCGTCTCTGCCTTGGTGCAGCTGGGCGCTGGCCCGTCGTCGCTGGCGCACACGATCCGGCTGATGGCGGGGCACGAACTCGTCACCGAGGGCTTCGCGCCGGGGCAGGTCGGGTCGTCGGCGATGCCGCACAAGATGAACAGCCGTTCGTGCGAGCGGGTGAATGGCCTGCAGGTGGTGTTGCGCGGGTATGGGTCGATGGCGGCCGAACTCGCTGGCGCGCAATGGAATGAGGGCGACGTGTTCTGCTCGGTGGTACGCCGGGTGGCGCTGCCGGACGCGTTCTTCGCCGCCGACGGGCAGATCGAGACGTTCCTGACGGTGCTCGACGAGTTCGGTGCCTACCCGGCGGTGATCCAGCGGGAGTTGGATCGCTATCTGCCGTTCCTCGCGACCACCCGGATCCTGATCGCGGCGGTGCGGGCGGGCGTCGGGCGCGAGACGGCGCACGAGGTCATCAAGGAGCACGCGGTGGCCGTGGCGCTGACGATGCGCGAAAAGGGTTTGGAGCCCAACCTTCTGGACAGGCTGGCCGCCGACCCGCGCCTGCCGTTGGACCGAGCCGCCTTGGATGCCGCGCTGGCAGATCGGGCGGCGTTCACGGGTGCCGCTGGGGCGCAGGTGGATTCGGTGGTTGCCGCCGTCAGTGAGCTGGTCAGTCAGTTCCCGGAAGCGGCGAAGTACACCTCGGGGGCCATTCTGTGAGCTTGGCGGGGGTTGACTTCACCGACCTGGACAACTTCGCGTCGGGATTTCCGCACCCGCTTTTCGAGGTACATCGGCGTGAGGCGCCGGTCTACTGGCACGAACCCACCGAGCACACCCCCGACGGCGAGGGCTTCTGGTCCGTCGCTTCCTATGCGGAAACCCTTGCGGTGTTTCGTGATCCGGAGACGTACTCGTCGGTGACTGGCGGGTCGCGGCCGTTCGGTGGAACGCTGCTGCAGGACCTGTCCATTGCCGGTCAGGTGCTCAACATGATGGACGACCCGCGGCATTCGCAGATTCGTCGGCTGGTGTCGTCGGGGTTGACGCCGCGGATGATCCGCTTGGTCGAGGACGATCTGCGTTTGCGCGCGCGTCGGCTCCTGGACTTGGTGGAGCCGGGGGTTCCGTTCGACTTCCTGGTCGACGTTGCCGCGGAACTGCCGATGCAGATGATCTGCATTCTGCTGGGAGTGCCGGAATCCGAACGTCATTGGTTGTTCGAGGCGATCGAGCCGCAGTTCGACTTCGGCGGCTCGCGCACGGCATCGGTTGGGCAGTTGTCGGCCGAGGATGCGGCGTCGCGGATGTACATGTACGGGCAGGAGTTGATCGCGTCCAAGCGCGCGCAGCCCACCGACGACATGTTGTCCGTGGTCGCGAACGCCTCCGTGGCCGATGGGGAGTTGTCCGACCTGGAGTTGTACCTGTTCTTCAGCCTGCTGTTCAGCGCGGGCGCCGAGACCACCCGCAACTCGGTGGCCGGAGGACTGCTGGCCCTGATCGACCATCCCGACCAGATGAGCTTGCTGCGTGACGATTTCGACGCGTTGCCGACGGCGGTCGAGGAGATGGTGCGCTGGACGTCGCCGTCACCGTCGAAGCGGCGGACCGCGACGCGCGACGTCTCGCTCGGGGGGTGTGCCATCGAGGCCGGGCAGAAGGTGCAGATCTGGGAGGGCTCGGCAAACCGCGATTCCCTGGTGTTCGCTTCTGCAGACGTCTTCGACGTCACACGGAAACCCAATCCGCACTTAGGATTTGGGCAGGGTGTGCACTATTGCCTTGGCGCCAACCTTGCGCGGCTCGAGCTTCGAGTGCTGTTCGAGGAACTGCTGACGAGGTTCTCGTCGGCGCGCCTGGTCAAACCCGTCGAGTGGACACGTAGCAATCGGCACACCGGTATCCGCCACTTGGTGGTCACCCTCGCCTCCTAACCCCTTGCGATTTGTGCACGTGTGGTCGCGCTGACCGCTACTCAGCGTGCCGAGATCGCGTGGCGGATGGTGGCAATCACGCGGTCGGGGTACTCGGTGAGGTCGATCCATGTGAAGCGCAGCACCTGCCAACCGGCGAGCGCGATGGCGTTCTGACGCACTCGGTCGCCATGGAAGTCGTCGGCGTCACTGTGGAACGCCAGACCGTCTACCTCGATTGCGACCTTTGGCCCGACGAACGCGAAGTCGACCTTGTAGCCGGCGACCGGGTAGTTCGCCTTCCAACCGGTGATACCCGCACTCTTCAACAGCTGGACCATGAGTCGCTCCGCCGCAGAGCGAGCGCCGTCGTCGGCGGCTTGCAGCAGTCGCCGCGCGGCTGGTGAGCCGTGTCTGCCCTTGTTGCGTAGGTGCGCGTTCCACAGCGTTCGGAGTTCGACGTGGCGTTGGAGCGCGGAATCCATCAGCTTCAGACCGCCGCCGCGACGTACGGCAGCCTCGATCACGGTCAACGGCATGGCCGTCACCCGCAATCCGCCGCGCTCGATGACGTCGGTGGGATGGAGGTCGCGCCTGCGAACCCGAACGCCGGATCTGCGTGGATGATTACTGACGCGCGGCACGGTGACTTCGACAACGTCGGGTGCAAACTTCGTGAGGTCCAGCCACCACGCTGCAGCGAGTCCGGAAGCCGTCGCCCGGGTACCGAGACCCCACACAATTGAACGAATGCGAGCAGCATCGGTGAATGCCCTGTCGTCAACGAAGAACACCCCACGCGAGCAGCGCAGCCAAGCGCCGCTCTGCACACGACGATGAATCGCGTGCTTGCTCATTCCACACCCGACAGCCTGATCGAAGGTGATGACGCCGTCATGGCGGCGCAGTAGATCCGCGAGCATTCAGTTCAGACGGTGACCAGCCGTCAAATGGTTCCACCTGAGGCGGTCTGTGCACGCGCGGTTGCGCTGACCGCGACTGCGGGTGCACAAATCGCTACTTGCGGGCGATGCCTGCGGAACGGAGCTCGAGGTTCGCCAGGCCGCGGATCGCGATGGCGTCGTCGCGGCGCCAGGCGCCGACGGGGTCGATGCTGACCTCCGCGAGCCGGGCCAACGGCCGGTTGGCCAGCGCGCGCAGCGCCAGCAGCTGCTCACCCGCGGGCGTCGCGGCCAGGGCGAGCGCCGTCCACTTGCGCCGGAAGAATCGCACCCGCAGATACAGCCACGGCATCGCGACCGCCAGGATCGGAGGGGCTGCGACCGCCAAGGCCAGCACCCACGCCAGCCAACTGGCCGTCGTGTCGAGGCTTTGGCCCGCACCCGCGATGTCCAACGCGGCCCCGCTCGCGGCGCGTAGTGGCTTGCTCAATGCCTCGCCCACCAGCGGCACGTCGTCGACGCTGTCGCCCGCCGAGTTCAGATTGCCCGCGACGCCGGTGGCTCCGCCCTGCACCTGCCTGCCGACCTCCGCGATGGTCGTGATCGCGGCGTGCACGGCCATGCCGACCAACACCCACACCGCCGCCCACACCACGAGGACGACGTCACTGATGAGTTGGGCCAGCAGCCGCCCTGGGGTGGTGGCGTACGGGACGTAGCGAGAAGTCATGCCTGAGATCCCAGCAGATAGTCTTGCGCGATGCGTCCCGCTTTGACCGACTACGAACATTTGGCCAGCGGCAAGGTTCGCGAACTCTACCGGATCGACGACGACCATCTGCTGTTCGTGGCCAGCGACAGGATCTCCGCGTTCGACTACATCCTGGACAGCGAGATCCCCGACAAGGGCCGCATCCTCACGGCGATGAGCGTGTTCTTCTTCGACTACCTCGAGCAGGCGGTGCAAGCGCGCAACCACCTCGCCGGACCAGCCGACGACGAGCGCATCCCCGAAGCCGTGCTCGGACGTGCGCTGGTGGTCCGCCGCCTGGAGATGCTGCCGGTGGAATGCGTCGCCCGCGGCTATCTCACCGGATCGGGAATCATCGACTATCGCAAGACCGGGCAGGTATGCGGCATTGCGCTGCCGGAGGGGCTCACCGAGGCGAGCAAGTTCGCCGAGCCGCTGTTCACCCCGGCGACGAAAGCCGAACTGGGGCAACACGACGAGAACGTCTCGTTCGAACACATCGTCGGCATGATCGGCGCGGACCTGGCGGCACAGTTGCGCGACCGCACCCTCGAGCTCTACTCGGCGGCCGCCGCCCACGCGCTCACCAAGGGAGTCATCATCGCGGACACCAAGTTCGAGTTCGGGGTCGACGAACAGGGCGTCATCGTGCTGGCCGACGAGGTGTTCACCCCCGACTCGTCGCGGTACTGGTCCGCCGAGGACTATCAGGAAGGCGTCGTGCAACCGAGCTTCGACAAGCAATTCGTGCGCAACTGGCTGACGGGCCCCGACTCCGGCTGGGACCGTAGCGGTACCGCGCTGCCGCCGGCGCTGCCGCCAGACGTGGTGGCCGCGACGAGGGCCCGATACATCGAGGCGTACGAACGCATTTCGGGCCTCTCCTTCGAGGATTGGATCGGCGCATGACCGCTCAACCGCCGATCGCCAAGCGCATAGACGTTCGCCGCGAACATCACGGCGACGTCTTCATCGACCCCTACGAATGGTTGCGCGACAAATCCGACCCCGAGGTCACCGCGTACCTGGAGGCGGAGAACGCCTACGTCGAGCAGGAGACCGAGGTGCTGGCGCCGTTGCGGCAGGCGATCTTCGACGAGATCAAGGCGCGCACCAAGGAGACCGATCTGTCGATCCCGACCCGGCGCGGCGACTGGTGGTATTACGGTCGCAGCTTCGAGGGCAAGCAGTACGGCGTGCAATGTCGTTGCCCGGTAGGCGATCCCGACGACTGGACGCCGCCCGAGTTCGACGAGACCACGGAGATTCCCGGAGAGCAGGTGCTGCTCGACGAGAACGTCGAGGCCGAGGGGCACGACTTCTTCTCGCTGGGGGCGGCCTCGATCAGCCTCGACGGGAACACGCTGGCGTACTCGGTCGACGTCGCCGGCGACGAGCGATACACGCTGCGGTTCAAGGATCTCCGTACCGGGGAGCTCTACGACGACGTCGTCGAAGGCATCGGCGCCGGAGTCACCTGGGCGGCGGACAATCGCTCCGTCTATTACGTCACCGTCGACGAGGCGTGGCGGCCGGACACCGTGTGGCGCCACCGGATCGGTGCCGGGCTGACCGCCGAGAGGGTGTATCACGAAGCCGACGAGCGGTTCTGGATCTCGGTCGGCCGCACGCGAAGCAACAAGTACGTGTTCATCGCCGCGGGCAGTTCGGTGACCAGCGAGGTGTTCTACGGCGACGCAGCGGACCCGGAGACCGGGTTCACCTCGATCCTGCCGCGCCGCGAACTCGTCGAGTACTCAGTCGATCACGTGGTGGTCGGCGATGAGGACCGATTCCTCATCCTGCACAACGACGGCGCCGAGAACTTCACCCTCGTCGAGGCGCCGGTGAGCGATCCCACCGCGTTTCGTACGCTCATCCCGCATCGCGACGACGTTCGGCTCGACGACGTCGACACGTTCGAACACCTCGTCGTCGTGAGCTACCGCAGCGAGGCGCTGCCCCGAATCCAGTTGTGGCCGATCTACCCCGACGGCAACTACGGACACCCCGAGGACATCACGTTCGAGACCGAGTTGACGTCGTGCGGCCTGTCGACCAATCCCAACTGGTCGGCGCCGCGGCTGCGGGTCGGCACCACGTCGTTCGTGGTGCCGGTGCGCATCTACGACATCGATCTGGCGACGGGCGAGCGCACGCTGCTGCGCGAACAACCGGTGCTCGGCGACTACCGCCCCGAGGAGTACGTCGAGCGCCGCGACTGGGCCGAGGCGCCGGACGGCGCACGCATTCCGATTTCGATCATTCACCGTGCGGGACTGCAGTTTCCGGCACCTGCGCTGCTGTACGGCTATGGCGCCTACGAGTCCTGTGAGGATCCGCGCTTCTCGATCTCACGGCTCTCGCTGCTCGACCGCGGCCTCGTCTTCATCATCGCCCACGTTCGTGGTGGCGGCGAGCTCGGCAGGCCGTGGTACGAGCACGGGAAGCTGCTCGAGAAGAAGAACACCTTCACCGATTTCATCGCTGCGGCAAGGCATCTCATCGCGACGGACGTCACGCGTGCGGAGAACCTGGTGGCGTACGGCGGCAGTGCGGGCGGGCTGCTGGTTGGCGCGGTGTGCAACATGGCGCCGGAACTCTTCGCGGGCGTGCTTGCGCAGGTGCCCTTCGTCGACGCCCTCACCACCATCTTGGATCCGTCGCTGCCGCTCACCGTGACGGAGTGGGACGAGTGGGGCAACCCGCTTGCCGACGAGCAGGTGTATCACTACATGAAGTCGTACACCCCGTACGAGAACGTCGAAGCCAAGCAGTATCCGGCGATACTGGCGATGACGTCGCTGAACGACACCAGGGTGTACTACGTCGAGCCGGCGAAATGGGTTGCCGCCCTTCGGCACACCGCGACGGGCGACGTATCGGTGTTGCTGAAGACCGAGATGGTGGCCGGCCACGGTGGGATCAGCGGACGCTACGAGCGGTGGAAGGAAGCCGCGTTCCAGTACGCGTGGGTGCTAGCCACCGCAGACCGCGACCACCACGGCAGCGGCCAGGTAGACCACCTCTTCCGCGGTCCGAACGGATAGCCGCGAGGTCATCGACTTCGGCGGATTGGGCATCCGCGCCGCATGGACGTTGGCGGGGAACATCACCAACATCAGCAGGAACAGGCAGACCGCGGCTGCGACGCGGGTCGGTGGGTACAGCAGCCCGACCGCTCCGAGCAGCTCCAACACGCCGGTGATGGTCACCAGCTGCGCGGCCGCGGACTGGGGCGAGCGAAGCGACGGGAAGGCAGTGAGCCGCGGCGGCACGATCGCGATCATGTCGCGTCGCAGGCCCACGAAGTGCGCGACGCCCGTCATCGTGAACATCACCGCAAGGCCGACGGCGATCGCCTGCGGCCAGCCGTCGACGTAGTCGACGCCTAGCCATCCGAGCACCCGTGCGGCGAGGCTTCCGAGGATCAATGCGAGGAACACGGCCACGACGGCCTCCCGATATCTAGACAGTGACAAGATGACGGTATCAACAATCTGGTCACTGTCAAGATTCCTGGCTATGCTGGGCCGATGAGCAGGGACTCCTATCACCACGGCGCCCTCAAGGCGGCGATCCTGACCCAGGCCGCAGCGCTGGTGGCCGAGCGCGGCGCCGACGGGATCTCGCTACGCGAGCTCGCTCGTGCGGCTGGCGTCTCGCACGCCGCTCCCGCGCATCACTTCACCGATCGGCGCGGGCTGTTCACGGCTTTGGCGACCGAGGGGTTCGGCCTGCTGGCCGCTGCGCTCGCCGATGCAAGGCCCCGGTTCGTCGACGCCGCGCGGGCCTACGTGCGGTTCGCCCTCGACCATCCCGGGCACTACGAAGTGATGTGGGATCGCTCGCTCTACGACGCCACCGATCCGGCCTTGAGCGCCGCCGAGGCCGCCGCGGGCGCCGAACTCAGCCGTGGCGTCGGAACGCTCGCCGACCTCAAGGCCAAGGCCGACCCGGATGGTGCGGCGCTCGCGGCATGGTCACTGGTGCACGGCTTTTCGCTGCTGTGGCTCAACGGCGCGGTGGACACCGCGGGCGATCCGATCGCCGCCATCGAACGCCTCGCCCTGATTCTGTTCGACGGCTAGCGTAGCGTCGGGTTTCATGACGCAGTCCGTGACCGACATCGCCCTGACCACCCTCGACGGCAAGCCGACCACGCTGGCCGAATTGTCCGACGGCGCAACGCTGGTCGTCAACGTCGCCTCCAAGTGCGGGCTCACCCCGCAGTACACGGCGTTGGAGCAGCTGGCGAAGGACTACGGCGCCCGAGGGCTCACCGTCGTCGGCGTCCCGTGCAACCAGTTCATGGGCCAGGAGCCGGGCACCGCCGACGAGATCCAGGAATTCTGCTCGACGACCTACGGGGTGACGTTCCCGCTGCTGGAGAAGACCGACGTGAACGGCGCCGACCGGCACCCGCTGTACGCCGAGCTCACCAAGGCCGCCGACGCCGAAGGCGAGTCGGGCGACATCCAGTGGAACTTCGAGAAGTTCCTGCTCGCGCCCGGTGGCGCCGTGGTCAATCGGTTCCGCCCACGCACCGAGCCCGACGCGCCCGAGGTGATCAGCGCCATCGAGGCCGTGCTGCCCCGATAGCCGCCAACACCGGATGGTCAACTCTCGCCCACGTGTCTGAAACCTCTTGCACACCTGACGTTGCCATACTGCCGGTGTGGGAGCACTGATCGTCTCGATCTCCGGGATCAGGGACCGCACGCTCGACGAGGTCGCCGCATTTCGCGCCGAACTCGCCGCCCGCGACGTGCCCGCCTCCCTGCTGGTCGCGCCACGGCTGAAGGGCGGGTACCGGCTCGACCGGGACCCGGTCACCGTCGAATGGCTGACCCGCCAACGCGCCGCCGGTGACGCCGTCGTGCTGCACGGATACGACGAGGCCGCCACCAAGAAGCTGCGCAGCGAGTTCGCGACGCTGCAGGCCCACGAGGCCAACCTGCGCCTGATGGGCGCCGACCGGGTGCTCGAACACCTTGGCCTGCGCACCCGGCTGTTCGCGGCGCCGGGCTGGACGGTCTCGCAGGGCACGGTCACAGCGCTGCCGCGCAACGGTTTTCGGCTGTTGGTCGGGCTCAGCGGGATCACCGACCTCGTCCGCGACACGACAATCCGAGCGCGGGTGCTCGGCATCGGCGAAGGGTTCCTCACCGAGCCATGGTGGTGCCGCACTCTGGTGTTGTCGGCCGAGCGCACCGCCCGGCGGGCGGGCACCGTGCGCGTCGCCGTTTCGGCGGCACAACTGCGCAAGCCAGGTCCGCGCCAGGCTCTGGTCGACGCCATCGACTTGGCGCTCATGCACAACTGCACACCGGCGGTGTACCGGTGGGAGCCGAACAACGCGTTGACCGACGCCGCCTGAGTAACGTGGCGTCCATGCCGGACGCTGACGTCATCGTGGTCGGAGCGGGATTGGCTGGGCTGGTCGCCGCCTGCGAGGTGGTCGAGGGCGGCCGCTCGGTGCTCATCGTCGACCAGGAGAACGCCGCGAACCTGGGCGGACAGGCGTACTGGTCGTTCGGCGGGCTGTTCTTCGTCGACAGCCCCGAGCAGCGCAGGCTCGGTATCAAGGACAGTCACGAGCTCGCTCTGCAGGATTGGATGGGCACCGCCGGCTTCGACCGTCCCGAAGACCACTGGCCGCGGCAGTGGGCCACCGCCTACGTCGACTTCGCGGCCGGGGAGAAGCGCAGCTGGCTTCGCGAACGTGGGTTGCAGACGTTCGCGCTCGTCGGCTGGGCGGAACGCGGCGGGTATGACGCCCGCGGGCACGGCAATTCGGTGCCGCGGTTCCACATCACCTGGGGGACCGGTCCGGCGATCGTCGACGTGTTCGCGCGTCGGCTGCTCGACCACCCCAGGGTCCGGTTCGCCCACCGCCACCGCGTCGACGAACTCGTCGTCGAGCAGGGCGCGGTGACCGGGGTTCGCGGCGCGGTACTCGAGCCGACGTCGGCGGCACGTGGGGTGGCGTCGTCGCGAACCACCGTCGGCGACTTCGACTTTCGCGCTCAAGCCGTCATCGTCGCCAGCGGCGGTATCGGCGGCAACCATGACCTGGTGCGCAAGAACTGGCCCGCTCGCATCGGTCGGGTGCCCGGCCAACTGCTGTCCGGAGTGCCCGAGCACGTCGACGGGCGGATGCTCGGCATCAGCGAAGCCGCGGGCGCCCACCTGATCAACGGCGACCGCATGTGGCACTACACCGAGGGCATCACCAACTACGACCCGATCTGGCCCAAGCACGGCATCCGCATCCTGCCCGGCCCGTCGTCGCTGTGGCTCGACGCGACCGGAAGACGTTTGCCCGCACCGCTTTACCCCGGTTTCGACACCCTCGGGACACTCGAGTACATCGCGAAGACCGGATACGACTACACGTGGTTCGTGCTCAACGCTCGCATCATCGCCAAGGAGTTCGGGCTATCCGGTCAGGAGCAGAACCCCGATCTCACCGGGCGCAGCGTGCGGCAGGTGCTCGCCCGCATCAAGCCGGGTGCCCCGGCACCCGTCCAACGCTTCGTCGACCGTGGCGTCGACTTCGTCAGCGCGGATACGTTGCGCGACCTCGTCGCCAAGATGAACACCGTGCCCGACGTCGAGCCGCTGGACTACGACGCCGTCGAAGCCGAGGTCACTGCCCGCGACCGCGAGGTGGCCAACTCCTACACCAAGGACAGTCAGCTCACGGCGATTCGCGGCGCGCGCAACTACTTCGCCGACCGGGTGGCCCGCGTCGTCGCGCCGCACCGGATCACCGACCCGAAGGCGGGCCCGCTGATCGCGGTGAAACTACACATCCTCACCCGGAAGTCATTGGGCGGCTTGGAGACCGACCTCGACTCCCGGGTGCTGCGAGCCGACGGTGCTGCGCTGTCCGGGCTCTATGCGGCGGGGGAGGCAGCCGGCTTCGGCGGCGGCGGGGTGCACGGCTACCGCTCGCTCGAGGGCACGTTCCTGGGTGGGTGCGTGTTCTCCGGCCGCGCGGCGGGAGAACACGC
>Ga0207668_10000837_pt1 | contig 18598 bp, 14 predicted proteins | sample KBSS43metaG_FD_184323 | JGI IMG/M metagenome (GOLD analysis project Ga0207668, IMG submission 184323) | Switchgrass rhizosphere microbial communities from Kellogg Biological Station, Michigan, USA - KBS S4-3 metaG (SPAdes) (version 2) | ecosystem: Host-associated > Plants > Roots > Rhizosphere... | reverse complement strand
GCGGGGTCGCGTCGCCCATTACATCCCGCCGCTGGCCGCCGTCGACCCGCGAAAGTTCGGGATCGCGGTGGTGGCGGCGGATGGCCACCTGTACATGGCCGGCGACGCCGACGAGCCATTCTCCATCCAGAGCGTGTCGAAGGTCTTCGCGCTGACCCTCGCGCTCGGCAAGGTCGGGGATGCCTTGTGGCGGCGGGTGGGACGGGAGCCTTCGGGGAGCGCGTTCAACTCGATCGTCCAGCTCGAATCCGAAGCCGGCATCCCGCGCAACCCGTTCATCAATGCCGGCGCGATCGTCGTCGCCGACCTGATCCTGGCCGGGCACGAGCCGCGCGAGGCGATCGGCGAGATCCTGCGCTTCGTGCGCATGCTCGCCGATGACGAGACCGTCCATGTCGACGAGACCGTCGCGCGCGCCGAACAGATGACGGGTTTCCGCAACGCCGCGCTTGCCAACTATATGCGCGCGTTCGGCAATCTGCTGCACCCGGTCGAGCGGACGCTGGGGGTGTATTTCCACCAATGCGCCCTGGCGATGAGCTGTCGGCAACTTGCGCTCGCCGGCCGCTACCTGATGGCGCAGGGACGCAACCCGGCAACGGGCCATTCGATCGTCTCGGCGCAACGCGCGCGGCGCATCAACGCGCTGATGCTGACCTGCGGCCATTACGACGGCTCCGGCGAATTCGCCTACCGCGTCGGCCTGCCCGGCAAGTCGGGCGTGGGCGGGGGCATTCTGGCGATCGCGCCGGGTGTCGCCTCGATCGCGGTCTGGTCGCCGGGGCTGAACGAACGCGGCAATTCGGAACTGGGAACGGTCGCGCTGGAGAAGCTGGTGCGGCGAACCGGATGGTCCGTGTTCGAGCCAGGATTGGGTGTGCAGATTGCGGGACAATCGGCAATCGGATCGTCCTGAACGCGCCCATAGCCAAACCGCCGACAAAAATGGTTTAAGCCGGACGAATGACGACAAATCCCGGACATTCCGACATCCCGTCCGCTGGGCAGGCCATGCTGGGGAGGCTGATCGCTTTCGATACCACCTCGCGGCTGTCCAACCTCGATCTGATCGGCTTCGTCGAGGACTATCTCGGCCGCTTCGGGATCAATGCGACCCGTGTCGCCAATGCCGACGGCAGCAAGGCCAACCTCTACGCCACGATCGGCCCGATGGTCACGGGCGGGGTGGTGCTGTCTGGCCATACCGACGTCGTGCCGGTCGACGGGCAGCCGTGGACCTCGGACCCGTTCGTGCTCACCCGGCGCGGTGAAAGGCTCTATGGGCGCGGTACCTGTGACATGAAGGGATTCCTCGCGCTGGCTCTGGCGGCGGTGCCGGTCTTCGCCGAGCCGGGCCGGCTGAGGCGGCCGGTCCATCTCGCCTTCTCCTATGACGAGGAGATCGGCTGCCTCGGCGCGCCGGCGATGATCGCCGAGATCGCGGCGCGGCTGCCGCAGCCGGCCGCGGTGATCGTCGGCGAGCCGACCGACATGCAGGTGGTCGGCGCGCACAAGGGCATCACCACGCACCGCGTCACCGTGACCGGCCATGAGGCGCATTCCAGCCTGACCCATCTCGGCCTCTCCGCCAACATGGTCGCGATCCGGCTGATGGCGCGCCTCGCCGCGATCGCCGAGGAACTGGAGCGGGCGGGCGATCCGCATTCGCCGTTCTGCCCGGGCCATGCCACGCTGACCATCGGCCAGATCCGCGGCGGCACGGCAATCAACATCCTCGCCCGGGAATGCACCTTCGCCTTCGACCTCCGGGTGCCGCCGGGCGTCGACCCGCAGGCGATCCTCGCGCCGTTCCTCGCCGAGGTGCGCACGCTCGACACGGGGATGAAGGCGCGCTTTCCCGCCACCGGCATCGCCGTCACGCGGATGTCGAACACGCCGGCGATGGCGCCCGATCCCGGCAGCGCGGCTGAGCGACTGGCGCGCACGCTCACCGGAGACAACGGACCGCTGCGCGCGGTCTCCTATGCCGCCGAGGCCGGCCAGTTCCAGGGCGCCGGCTTCGCCACGGTGGTCTGCGGCCCGGGCTCGATCGAGCAGGCGCACCAGCCCGACGAGTATATCGAGATCGCCCAGGTCGAGCGCGGCGCGGCGTTCATGCGCCGCCTCGCCGAGGCGCTTGCTGCCTGACCGTGGCGCGCCTGCTGATCGTCCACCATTCGACGACCGGCGGCACCCGGCAGATGGCCGAGGCTGCCGCCGCGGGGGCGGTCGGGCAGGGGGAGGTCGCCGTCGATCTGGTCGCGGCGGCGGCGGCTGGGCCGGCGGACCTGCTCGCCGCCGATGGCTATGTCTTCGCGACGCCCGAGAACCTGGCCGCGGTCGCGGGCATGATGAAGGACTTCTTCGACCGCAGCTACTACCCCGTCCTCGACCGGATCGAGGGGCGTCCCTATGCAACGCTGGTCTGTGCCGGCAGCGACGGGAGCAATGCGGCCCGCCAGATCGCGCGGATCGCCACCGGCTGGCGGCTGCGCGCGATTGCCGATCCGGTCATCGTCTGCACCCACGCGCAGACCCCCGAGGCGATCCTCGCGCCGAAGACCATCGGCGCGGCCGACCTCGCGCGGTGCCGCGAGATCGGCGCGGCGATGGCCGAAGGGCTGGCGCTGGGGATCTTCTGACATGACCGAAACCTTGTCGCTTGCCCGCGCCCGGCGGATCGCACTCGCCGCGCAGGGTTTCGGCGTCACGCGTCCCGCCGGCACCGTCGACCTGCGGCAGGTCGGGCGGGTCGCCGACCGGCTGGGGCTGTTCCAGATCGACAGCGTCAACGTCGTCGTCCGCGCGCACTACCTGCCGCTGTTCTCGCGGCTGGGCGCCTATCCGCGCGGGGTGCTCGACCGTGCCGCCTGGGCGCGGCCGATGCGCCTGTTCGAATATTGGGCGCATGAGGCGTCGCTGCTCCCGCTCGATCTCCACCCGCTGCTGCGCTGGCGGATGGCCGAGGCGGAGCGGGGCGAGCGGATCTGGGCCGGCCTCAAGGTGTTCGCCGGCGAGAAGCGCGGCGAGGCCGATGCGATTCTCGCCCGGATCGACGCCGACGGGCCGCTCGCCGCCTCGGAAATCGCCGGCACGCGCGGGCGGAGCGGCTGGTGGGAATGGAGCGACGCCAAGGCGGCGCTCGAATGGCTGTTCTGGGCAGGCCTCGTCACCACCCGCACCCGGCGCGGCAGCTTCGAGCGGGTCTACGACCTGCCCGAGCGTGTCCTGCCGCGGACCGTTGTCGACGCGGCGACCCCCGATCCCGCAGAGGCGCAGCGCGCGTTGATCGCGCGCGGCGCTCGCTCGCTCGGCATCGCCACCGCCGCCGACCTTCGCGACTATTTCCGGCTCAAGCCCGGCGACGCCGCGCCCCGCATCGCCGAGCTGGTCGAGGCCGGCGTGCTGATCCCGGCCAAGGTCGAGGGCTGGGGCCAGCCCGCTTTCCTCCACCGCGATGCGAAGGTGCCGCGGCGGATCGGAGGGCAGGCGTTGCTCGCCCCGTTCGATCCGCTGATCTGGGAGCGGTCGCGCACCGAGCGACTGTTCGGCCTGCGCTACCGGATCGAGATCTACACGCCCGCCGAAAAGCGGGTGCACGGCTATTACGTTCTGCCCTTCCTGCTCGACGAGGCGCTGGTCGCCCGCGTCGACCTCAAGGCCGACCGCCAGGCGCGGCGGCTGATCGTGCAGAGCGCGCATCGCGAAGCGCACGCCCCGGCGGAGACTGCCGAGCGGCTGGCCGCGGAGCTGCGGCTGATGGCCGGCTGGCTCGACCTCGACGATGTCGCGGTGCGCGGCGATGGCGATTTCGGCTCGGCGCTCGCCGCCGCGCTGCGGTAACGACGCCGCTCCTCATGCAAGAGAATCTTCCCAGTTCCGGGGAGGACTTTACGGTGCGCCCGTCGCACCACCTTCGACCTCGATAGCCACTTGCGATACGATCGCCCCCGCCGAACTCTCGGGGCCGCAGCAGGGGAGGCCATCGATGTTCCAGAGCCGGACGAGCCGTCGCGATCTCTTTCACCTCGCCGGGCGCGGGGCGGCGGGGCTGGCCGGCGCGCATTGGTCGATGGCGGCGCTCGCCGCCGATGGCTGGCAGCCGGACGTGATCGTCTACAACGCCAAGGTCTACACGGTGGACGACCGGATGCCGAAGGCCGAGGCCTTCGCCGTCAAGGGCGACCGCTTCATGGCGGTCGGCACCAGCGCCGAGATGCGGGCGCTGGCCGGGCCGGGGACGAAGCTGCTCGACGCGGCGCAGATGACGGTCGTGCCCGGCTTCATCGACACCCACAACCATCCCGTCGGCGAGTGGCTGCTCTACGAGGTGCTGGTCGGCAACCCCTACGATGTCGAGTTCGTCACCATCGCCGGCATCGTCGACAAGCTGAAGGCGCGCGCTGCGAAGACGCCGCCGGGCACTTGGGTGTCGGGATATTTCTTCGACGACACCAAGGTGAAGGATAAGCGCGCGCTCACCGCCGACGATCTCGACAGGGTCTCGACCGTCCACCCGGTGATGGTCCTGCACCGCGGCGGCCACACCGCCTATTACAACCACAAGGCGCTGGAGATGGCGGGGATCACCAGGGCGACCCCCGACATCCAGGGCGGCACCTACGACAAGCTGCCGAACGGCGAGCTTTCGGGCCGCGTCACCGACACCGCGCGCGCGGTGATCAACAAGGTCGGCGACCGGCCGGTCTTCACCGCGGCCGAGAAGTTCGACCGGCTCAAGGAAGGCCTCGCCTTCATCTCGAAGCAATATGTGCGCTACGGCCTGGCCGGCGTCCACCATCAGGGCGGCAGCGGCATGACCAGCATGGCGACGGGTGACGTCGACGCGCTGCAGATCGTCCGCGCCCGCGGCGACCTGAAGCACCGCGTCAGCTTCGAGGTCAGCGGCAGCATTCTCGACGCGATGATCCGCGAGGGCATCCGCACCGGCTTCGGCGACGAATGGATTCGCTTCGGCGCTACCGCCGAGCACACCGCCGATGGCTCCTTTTCGGAGCGGACGATGGCGATGAGCGTGCCCTATCCGGGATCGAACTCACCCTATCAGGGGAATGTCACCGAGACGCAGGACGTGCTCGACGCCTGGGTGCTCAAGGTCCACCGCGCCGGCATCCAGGTGAACTGCCACGCCAATGGCGATGTCGCGATCGCCTCGGTGCTGACCGCCTATGAGCGCGCGCTGAAGGCCTATCCGGTCAAGGCGATGCGGCCGAAGATCACCCATTGCACGCTCATCAACGACGAGATCCTGCAGCGGATGAAGGCGCTCGATTGCGTGCCGGCGGTGTTCACCTCCTATGCCTATTACAATGCGGACAAGTTCCACTTCTACGGCGAGGAGCTGATGAAGCGGGCGATGGCGTTCAGGAGCTTCCTCGACGCCGGCATCCATGTCGCCGCCGGATCGGACTTCTTCCCCGGGCCGTTCTCGCCGCTGATGGGCATTCAGGGGATGGTCACCCGCACCGGCTGGAACGGCGAGGTCTGGGGTGCGAACCAGCGGGTGACCGTTGACGAGGCGATCCGCATCAACACCTTGAACGGCGCCTATGCGAGCTTCGAGGACCACATCAAGGGATCGATCACGCCGGGCAAGCTGGCCGATTACGTGATGCTGGCGGAGGACCCGCACAGCGTTGATCCGGGGCATATCAAGGACATCAGGATCGTGCGGACGGTGACCGGGGGCAACGCGGTCTACGAGGGGTAGGCCGGGCGGCGACGGCGCGCCCTGATCGACCTGCCCCCGTGCGCGCGACCGGCGGGGCCGCAATTCACGCCGCGGCGCGGTCGGCGCGGGCGGCAGTATAGCGGTTGACCGGGAACGGCAGTCCCAGGTTCTCGCGGAAGGTCTCGCCTTCATACTCTGCGCGGAACAGGCCGCGTGCCTGGAGGATCGGGACCACCTTGTCGACGAAGAGTTCGAGCTGACCGGGCAGGGGTTCGAAGACGACGAAGCCGTCGGCGGCGCCGCCTTCGAACCAGCGCTGAAGGGCATCGGCGACCGTCTCCGGCGCGCCGACGAAGTCGCCGCGCGGGCTCGACAGACGCTCGACGACCTGGCGGAGGGTCAGGTTTTCGGCGCGGACCTCGGCGAGGATGCGGTCGCTGGCGCTCTGCTGGCTGTTGCGGCCGATATGGGCGACGTCCGGGAAGGGCCCGTCGAGATCGTACTGACGGAAATCATGATCGTTGAAGCTGCGCGAGAGGAAGCCGAAGCCGGTTTCCAGTGATTCCAGCGCGGCAAGCTCGCGGTACTTTGCCTCGGCATCGGCATCGGTTTCGGCGACGATCGGGGCGATGCCGGGCAGGATGAACAATTGGCCGGGATCGCGACCGAAGCCGCGGGCGCGCTCCTTGACGTCGCTGGTATAGGCGAGGCCGTCCTCGAAGGTCGCGGCATGGGTGAAGATCACCTCGGCGCGCTTCGCAGCGAAGTTGCGGCCGTCGTTGGAGGCGCCGGCCTGGAAGATCACCGGCTGGCCCTGCGGCCCGCGCTTGATGTTGAGCGGTCCGCGAACCTGGAAGAACGCGCCATCATGGTCGAGGCGGTGGAGCTTGTCGGGATCGACGAAGGTGCCGCTCGCCTTGTCGCCGACAAGAGCATCGTCCTCCCAACTGTCCCACAGGCCCTGGACGACGTCGAGATATTCGGCGGCGATGCGGTAGCGGACCTCGTGGGCCGGGTGCTCGGTCTTGCTGAAATTGGCAGCGGTGTCACCCAGCCAGGAGGTGACGACGTTCCATCCGGCGCGGCCGCCGCTGATGTGATCCAGCGAGGCGAACTGCCGCGCGACGTTGAACGGCTCCGAATAGCTGACCGTCAGCGTCGCGACGAGGCCGATGTGCGAAGTGCTGCCGGCCAGCGCCGAGAGGATCGTGATCGGTTCGAAGCGGTTGAGGTAGTGCGGGCTCGACTTCTCGGTGATCGACAGGCTGTCGGCGACGAACAGGAAGTCGAACTTGCCCTTTTCGGCAAGCGCCGCCTGCTGACGATAATGCGCGATACTGGTACTCGCACCGACGTCGCGATCGGGGTGGCGCCAGTCGTTCCAGGTGCGGCCGACGCCGTGCAGAATGAAGCCGAGCTTGATTTGGCGCTGATTGGTCACCGTCTGGATCTCCCGGGAAATTTGCCAATCTGCTAGTTTCAGCTGTGAAGCAGAGCGAGTGCGGATTTGTCATAAGTGCGATGAGTTCTTCTCAAGAACCGGGCAGCGCACGAACCGACCGGAAGGAGAACTTCGCACCCCGATAGCAAAGCCTGATCCTCATATCAAAACCAATGCAGTAGACAATCTTCAAAGGAAACAGGAATCGTAATCTTTCAATGATATCCGCGGGGATTGAGCAGGATGGCCGGGACGCGGCGCCGGCCGCGCAGCTGCGGCGAGGGGTGGAATGGCCTACGCTTGCGCTGGCGATCGTGATCTATGGCGGCTGGCTGGCGGTCACGGCATGGCATGCGCATCTTCCAGGCTGGTGCCTGGCGATCCTCGGCGGCTGGCTGATTGCGTGGCACGGCTCTCTCCAGCACGAGACCATCCACGGCCATCCGACCGGCATCCGCGCGATCGACGGGCTGCTCGGCGCCGTTCCGCTGTCGTTGTGGCTACCCTATCGCGTCTATCGCCGCACCCACCGCGCCCATCACGCAGCGGCGCATGTGACCAATCCGGTCGAGGACCCGGAATCGCGCTATCTGCCGCCGTCGGCCGGGCCGCTGGCGACGCTGGTCGCGCGCGCGCAGGCGACGCTTGCCGGTCGCCTGCTGCTGGGACCGGTGCTGACGATCCTGACGTTTCTGGTGGCGGAGGCCGGCCGCGCCTGGGGCCGACCCGGGCCGGTGCTGCGCGAGTGGATCCCGCATCTGATCGGCGTGGGTGCGGTCGTCCTGTGGCTGGACCACTGCGGCTTCGGCCTGTGGTGGTACGCGCTGACCTTTCTTTATCCGGGCACCGCGCTCTCGCTGCTGCGGTCCTTTGCCGAGCATCGTTCGGACGCGATCCCCGGCCACCGCGTCGCCATCGTCGAACGGGCGGGGCCGTTCGCGCTGCTGTTCCTCAACAACAATCTCCATGCTGCGCATCATGCCGCGCCGGGCCTCGCCTGGTATCGCCTGCCGGCCTTCCATCGCCGGCACCGGGCTCGCCTGCTCGCTGACAATGGCGGTCTGCTGTATCGCGGCTATGGCGAGGTCGCCCGCCGTTTCCTGCTGCGACGGCACGACCGGCTGATCCATCCCGACCCTGCCGGGTTGCCGGCATGACCGGCCGGGTCGCCTCGCTGGGAATGTACGATCGTCCCGAGGTCCGCGCGGCCAATGATGCGCTGTGGTCGGCGGTGGCGGCGCATCTGCGTGCCGCCGGCGTCGAGGGCGTGCCGGCGGAACTGGATCGTACCCGCGGGCTGGGAGATATCTGGAACGATCCGGGGCTGCTGCTGGCGCAATGCTGCGGCTATCCGCTCGTCACCGCGTGGCGCGACCGGCTTCGCTATGTCGCGACGCCGGTCTATGCCGTGCCGGGCTGCGAGGGCGGCACCCATCGCAGCCGGATCGTGGTGCGGCGGGGGGAGTCGGCGCTGTCGCTGGCGGCGTTCCGCGGGCGTCGCGCGGCGATCAACGATCGCGGCTCCAACACCGGCATGAACCTGCTGCGCGACAGCGTCGCGCGTATGGCGGACAAGGGGCGCTTCTTCGGCTCGATCATCGAGACTGGATCGCACGACGCGAGCGCCCGGCTGGTCGCGGCCGGCGGCGCCGATATCGCGGCGATCGACACGGTCAGCGTCGCCCATTTCGAGCGTTACGAGCCTTCGATTGCGGGCCGCCTGCGCGTGCTCGGCTGGACGCGGCCGGTGCCCGGTCTGCCGCTCGTCACCGCCGGCGGGACTACCGATCGCGAGCTTGCGCTGCTGCGCGCGGCGGTGCGCGCCGCCCTCGTCGACCCGCGGCTGGCCACCGCCCGCGCGGCACTCCACCTCTCCGGCGTCGAGATCCTACGGCGCGAGCGCTACGACATCGTCGCCAGGATCGAGGCCAAGGCTGTCCGCAACGGCTATCCGGTCCTGGCCTGATCCGGGCAACGGCGGTCTTCGCCGGCGCGCTGAGGGCGGTTCGGCAACAGGGGCCTGACGCCGGTCAGAACGTCAACCGGCTGCGCGCATAGACGTAGCGGCCGTTGATGCCGATCGGCGAAAGGACATCGTAGGCGAGGTTTCCGGCACCGTTGATATCGGCGCTCGACCGGTCGGGGTAATTGTCGAACAGGTTGTTCGCGCCGACGCTGAAGGTCACGCCCTTCACCACGGTATAGGCGATCTCCGCATCCAGCGACCATTCGGCGCCGAAGCGCTGCCGTGGGGCGAAGCCGCCGCCAAAGTCGAAGACGCGGACCACCGATCCGTAGCGCGTGCCGCGGAGCAGCGCGGACAGCCCGCCCTGCGTCCAGTCGGCGGACAGGATGACCTTGTCGCGCGGCGCGGCATCGACCAGCGTGTTGGTCTCCTCCAGTCCGATCAGCCCGCCGGCGATGCCGTTGGCGGCCAGTTCGGCGGGCGGCGCATCGACATGGCGGATGCTGTTCCGGGCATAGCTGTAGCTGGCCGACAGGCCGACCTTCGACGCCCCGACCGCGAAGCGGTAATCGGCCACCGCCTCGACACCGCGGCTCTTCAGATCGACGGCATTGGTGAAGAAGTTGATCGCGTCATAGGTTGCGAGGCCCAGCGCCGCCTTCTGCGCCGCCGACAGGCCGGTCAGGTCGAAGCGTTCGGAGAGGGTGATACGGTTGTCGATGAGGATGCGGAAGGCGTCGATCGATAGGTGCAGGCCGTCCACCGGACTGGCGGTGATGCCGGCGGAGAGGTTGAAGCTCTTCTCCGGCCGCAGGCGGCGCGCGCCGAGTGCGACGGCGGCGGCGCTGTCCACCGGCAGGGTGGAGACGCGGCGGAGCGCGCCGCCCTCGCCGAAGGCGAGCGACGTTGCCGAGGTGCCGCGCTGGGCGAGCGCCGGGGCGCGGAAGCTGTTCGAGACCGACCCGCGCAGCGCCAGGCCGCGGGTCAGTTCCCAGCGGACCGCGCCCTTGCCGGCGACGCTGGTCCCGGCATCCGAATAATGTTCGACCCTGCCGGCGACGTCGACCAGCAGCGCGGGCACCAGATCGGCCGACAGCTCGACATAGCCGGCGACCACGTCGCGGTTGAGGTGGCGGACATCGTCGGGGGTGAGGCCGGGGCCGGCCTGCGCGCCCGGCTGCAGGCCGAGCACGGCGGGGTCGGCGAGCGGGCCGACCGCATAGGAGGCGGGATCGCCCGCGGTCGAACGCCAGGTCTCGCGGCGATACTCGGCACCGGCGGCGACGGTCAGCGGCGAGGCGAGGCCGAGATCATATTCGCGCGAGGCATCGAGATTGGCGACGAGCTGGTCGGAAGCGAGCTTGTACAGCCGGAAGCGATTGGGGCTGTCGGCGCCCAGCGAGTAGTTCACCGAGTCGGTCAGCCGGTAGCTCAGCCAGTTGCGGCCATAGGTCACGCTGCCGTCCAGCTTCCACCCGCCGAGGTCGCCGCGCAGGCCGGCGGTGAACGAGATGTCGCGGTTGCGCACCACGCTCTTCGGGCGGAAACCGGCGGTGCCGCCGGGCTGTGCCGGGGGCAGATAGTCGTTGCCGTTGCCGTCGACGATAACCGGCCAGCGGAAGAAGTTCGCGCCCGATGCCTTGCGCGCATGGCCGATGCCGAAGCTGTAGAAGGTCAGGTCGTCGCTCAGCGGTGTTTCGGCATTGTACCAGAGGTGCGCGCTGTCGACGCGCGGATCGCCGACATTGAACAGCCGCTGGCCGAAGAAGGCATCGTTGCGCGGATCGGAATAGCTGCCGTTCGACAGGAACTGGCCGCCCTCGTCATAGCCGGCGCGGTTGGTGCCCTGCTGGTGCGTGTAGTCGCCGCCGACGGTCAGGAAGCCGCCCTCGCCGAGCCTGGTGCCGAGCTTGGCGGCGGCGCTGTAGGTGCGGCCGTCGTGCAAGGTGTCGTCGATCGCGCCGGGCTTGGTGACGTTCTCGCCAAAGCTGAGGTCGACCGCGCCGCCATGATCGAGACGGTCGAGGCCGATGTTGATGACCCCGGCGATGGCGTCGGACCCGTATTGCGCGCCGGCGCCGTCGCGCAGGATGTCGAGGCGCGAGATGGCATTGATCGGCAGGGTGTTGAGGTCGACGGGCGCGGTGCCGCGGCCGACCTTGGTGTCGAGCGCCGCGGTCGAGGTGCCGTGATAGCGGCGGCCGTTGACGAGGACGAGCACCTGGTCGGGCGACAGGCCGCGCAACTGGGCGGCGCGCACGGTGTCGCCGACGCCCGAATTCGACTGCCGCGGGAAGTTGAAGGCGGGGACGAGCTGCTCCAGCGCCTGCGCCAGTTCTCCGCTCGGGCTCGCCTGCGCGATCGCCTCGCCCTTGAGCACGTCGATCGGCACCGCGCTGTCGAGCACGGTGCGGTTGCGGGCGCGGGTGCCGATGACGGTGATGTCGGCCTCGCTGCCCGTGGCGCCCGGAGCCGTGTCGGCGGGGGCGGATGCCTGCGCGAAGGCCGCGCCGCCCGTCGTCAACAGCAGGGCCGCTACGGTCACGCGGCGCACGATTTGCGTGGTCTTCGACATTGGCCCCCCATCATTTCGACGGGGCCATACTCTACCGCTCCCGTAGAGGAGGTCTATCATTGCTACGCCGATCGTAACAAAAACTTCGCCTTACCGGGCGCCCGGCGCGATGTAGGGGACATCGGCAAATCAGGGAGGCGGGTCTGGACCAGCACAGAGGCGGCGACATCCATCCGCGCCGCATGATCGGGTTCTGGCAGGCGGCCGCGGTGGTGGTCGGCATGGTCGTCGGCGCCGGCATCTTCCGCTCCGCCTCGCTGGTCAGCACCAATCTCGGCACGCCCGGCGCGATCTATGCGGCCTGGGCGATCGGCGGCATCCTCGCGCTGATCGGTGCGCTCTGCTATGCCGAACTCAGCGCCGCCTTCCCGCATCCGGGCGGCGACTACCGCTTCCTCAAGGAGGCCTTTGGCGGGACCGTCGCCTATCTCTTCGCCTGGTCGCGACTGGCGGTGATCTTCACCGCCTCGGCGGCGATGCTCGCCTTCGTCGGCACCGACTATCTCAACCAGCTGGTGCCGATGGGCGCGACCACGCGGGCGATCGTCGCGGCGCTTACCGTGCTGGCGCTGAGCGCGATCAACCTGATCGGACTGAAGACCAGCACGCGGAGCGAGGTCTCGCTGGTGGCGATGGATGTGGCGGCACTGCTGGCATTGGGCGGCGCGGCACTCTGGCTGATCGCGCACGCCGGCAGCCCGGTCGACCCGCGCCCCGCGCCGGCCGGCGCGCGCGGCGGCTTCGGCGCGGCGATGGTTTACGTGATGCTCGCCTATGGCGGGTTCAACGACGCGTCGACCCTGTCGGCCGAGGTGCGCCGGCCGCGCGACATCACCCGTGCGATGATCGGCGGGATGACCGCGGTGACCGCGCTCTATCTGCTCGCCAACTGGGCGTATCTGACGGTGCTCGGCGCGGGCGGCCTCGCCGCCAGCGACGCGCCGGCGGCGGCGGTGATGCAGGCGGTGTTCGGGCGGCCCGGACAGGTGGTGATGGTCGCCGCGGTCGGCATCGCCGCGATCGCCGTGCTCAACGCGCTGCTGATCGTCGGCGGCCGGACGCTCTACGCCGCCGCCGAGGACCTGCCCGGCCTCGAACGGCTGGCGACCTGGGACGAGGCGCGCGGCGTGCCCCGGGCGGCGATCCTCGCCCAGACCGCGATCACCCTGGTCCTGATCGTCTGGGGGGCGCTGACCCCCGCCGGCTTCGCCACGATGGTCGACTACATGTCGCCGATCTACTGGCTGTTCCTGACGCTCAGCGCGCTCAGCCTGCCGCTGCTCCGGCGCAAGCGGCCGGATGCGGCGCGGCCCTATCGCGTGCCGTTCGGCCCGGTCCTGCCGCTCGTCTTCGCCGGCATGGCGGTCTACATCCTGTGGGCCAGCGTGCTCTATGTCGGCTGGATCGGCACGACGATCAGCTTCGGCGTGCTCGCGGCCGGCCTGCTGCTCCGCGCGCTCGTCTTGGCGAAGGCGCGCGGGCAGGGGGTCGTTGAGGCCGACTGAGCGGCAGAACCCGAAGCGCGTGCCGCCGCCGTCATCCTGACGATCCGCGCGCTGCCGCGTAGATGCGGTCGAGCGCATCCGAGACCAGATACAGCTTCTCCGCCGCCGGATCGAAGCGCTGCCCGCCGGCCAGCGCCTGCGCCCAGGCGGCGGCGGCGCGGCCGCCCCAGGCATCGGGCGGCGTCGCCAGCGTGCGGCGCGCCGTGCCCTCCAGATGCGCCGCCTCGAAATCGTAGAACGAGCCGCCGACGTTCCGCATCGCCGCCCCGCCGCGCGATCCGTGGAAGCTGGCTTCGATCACCGCGTCCTGGCCGGCATGAAGCCGCCAGGAGCAGGCGAGGCGGACGACGGTGCCGCCGGCGAGATGCAGCGTCGCCACGGCATAATCCTCGACCGCATCGCCATGGGGCGCGAGGGGGGCGCCACCTGCGTAGAGCGCCGCATCGACCCGCGCGACCGCGGGAAAACCGAGCGTCCAGAGCGCCAGATCGACGAGGTGGACGCCAAGATCGACGACGCAGCCGCCGCCCGAGAGGCGGCGGTCGTAGAACCACGGCTTGTCGGGGCCATAGGCGTTGTGGAAGGTGAGGTCGACGGCGAAGACTTCGCCGAGCGTCCCGTCGCGCACCAATGTCGCGATGGCTTCGACCGCGGCGGTGTGGCGATAGGACAGGTCGACGGCGAGGAGCCGGTCGGCGCGGCGGGCGGCGTCGAGAACGGCGCGGACCTCGGCCGCGTCGCGACCCAGCGGCTTCTGGCAGAACACTGCGCAGCCGGCCTCCAGCGCCCGGATCGACTGCGCGGCGTGGGCGGCGCTCGGCGTCGCCACCACCACGCCGTCAAGGCCGAGGTCGAGCATGGCATCGAGCGAATCCACCGCGGTCGCAGCCGGCGCCAGTGCGAGCGCCTCCTGCCGCATCTCCGGCGCCGGATCGCAGATCGCCGCCGCCTCGACCGCGCCGGTGGCCAGCATCGCCTCCATGCGATGGCGGCCGATCCAGCCGGTGCCGAGGAAGCCGAGCCTGGGCTTAGTCATAGGTGATCAGCGCCTTCACGAAATGGCCGGGCTTGTCGCGCGTGGCGTCGAGCGCTTCGCCGAGCCGCTCCAGCGGGTACCGGCGGGAATAGAGCGGGGTGGGATCGAGCCGTCCGGAGGCGACGAGATCGACCGCCTCGCGCAGCCCGCGCAGGCAGACCGCGGGATCGCGTTCATGGGCGTTGATCACGTCGATGCCCTTCCAGTTCCACATCTGCATGTTGATCTGGCGCGGCCCGTCCTGGTGATAGCCGGCGACGATCAGCCGGCCGCCGAAGCCGACCAGTTCGCCGGCAAGGTCGAGCGGCCATTGCTTGCCGACCGCCTCAACGACGCGTGCACAGAGCGCGTCGCCGGTGAGCGCCTTGACCCGCTCGATGATCGCCCAATGGTCGTCCATCGCGATCGTCTCGGCCGCACCATAGGCGCGGGCGAGTTCCAATGATTCGGCGCGGCGCGAGATCGCGATGACCCGCGCGCCAGCTTCACTCGCCAGCCGCGTCAGCACAGCGCCGAGAAAGCCGATGCCGATGATCGCGACGGTGTGCCCGGCGGCGATATCGCTGCGCCGGAAGATGTTGACCGCACAGGCAAGCGGCTCGCCTGGAAAAGGCTGGCCGGCCAGCGCCGGCGGCAGCTTCACCACCGCCGCGGCGGGTGCCACATCGTATTCGGCGAAGGCGCGCTGCGACAGGGCGGCGACGCGATCGCCGATGGCAAGATCGGTCACGCCGTCGCCGACCGCATCGACCACGCCCCAGGCCTCGTGGCCGAGCCCGCCGGGATCGAGCGGGTAGGTCAGCCATTCGAGCCCGGCCCAGGGCTCGAGATTGGAAGCGCAGACGCCGCAGCCTTCGAGGCGGATGCGGACCTCGCCATCTCCCAGCTTCGGTACCGGCGCGTGGACGATGCGCACATCACCGGGGGCCTGCACGACAGCCGCGCGCATCATTTCATGGTTCTCGTGCAACCAAAGCTCCTGCGTGGAATTCGAGACACATGGCCGAACCTTTCGCCTCCGCGGCGATGACCAGCACGCTTGCGGACAACATCGCCACGCTCCGCGCCCGGCGCGTGGAAGACCAACGCAGGGCGTCGTTCAGCGACATGCTGGCTGATCGCATCACCCGCTTTGCGGGATCGATGACGTTCGTGGCTATACACCTCGTCTTCTACGGCGGCTGGATCGTCATCAATCTCGGCTGGGTGCCGCAAATAGCGCCGTTCGACCCGACGTTCGTCGTGCTCGCCATGGAAGCCTCGGTCGAAGCCATCTTTCTGTCGACCTTCGTTCTGATCAGTCAGAACCGCATGGCGGCCGCTGCCGATCGCCGGGCCGACCTCGATCTTCATATCAACCTGCTTGCCGAACACGAACTGACGCAACTCGCGAGCCTGGTGGACCGCATTGCCCGCAAGCTCGGCGTCGAGAACCAGAGCCCTGACTTCCAAGAGATCAAGCGGGACGTTCGGCCCGAGACGGTTCTGGACGCAATCGAGGAGAGCGGGCGCGAATAGCGACTTGCTCACGCCTCACCGGCGATGAACGCCTCGACCGCGGCATGAGCGGCATCGTCGGTCATCTGAGCGGGCGGGTGCTTGCAGAAATAAGCGGCGGCGGGGTGGATCGGACCGGCCAGCCCGCGATCGCGGGCAAGAGCGGCGCAGCGGACCATGTCGATCGCCACGCCGGCCGAATTCGGACTGTCCTCCACCGACAGGCGCAGCTCGAGGTTCATCGGCACGCCGCCGAAGAGTTGCCCCTCCATACGCAGGAAGCAGACCTTGTTGTCGTTCTGCCAGGCGACGTAATCGGATGGGCCGACATGGATGTTCTCGTCCTCCAGCCGACGCTCGGCGACCGATTGCACCGCCTCGGTCTTGCTGATCTTCTTCGATTTCAGGCGGGTGCGGTTCGACATGTTGAGGAAGTCGGTATTGCCGCCCGTATTGAGCTGGTAGGTGCGGTCCAGCTTGACGCCGCGCTTGCGGAACAGGTCGGTCAGGACGCGGTGGACGATGGTCGCGCCGAGCTGCGCCTTGATGTCGTCGCCGATGATCGGCACGCCCGCCGCTTCGAAGCGGCACGCCCATTGGGGCTCGCTGGCGATGAACACGGGGATGTTGTTGACGAAGGCAACCCCGGCCTCCAGCGCGCATTCGGCATAGAACTCGGTCGCCTGCTGGCTGCCGACCGGCAGGTAGTTCATCATCACGTCGACCTCGGCGTCGCGCAGGACGCGGATCACCTCGTCGCGGGTCGGCTCCGCCGCAGTGGCCGGTACGAAGGTGCGCGCATCGTCCGGATAGTCGGTCATGTGCTCGGCGACGCCATCCAGCATCGCCCCCATCCGCACCACCGTGCCGGTCTCCGGGATCTCGGGGCAGAACACCGCAGTGCAGTTCGGCCGGGCGAAGATCGCCTCGCTGACGTCCCGACCGACCTTGCGGCGATCGATGTCCCAGGCGGCGACGATCCTGAGGTCGGCCGGCCGGTAGCCCCCGATCTCCCAATGCATCAGCCCGGCAAGGTCGTTGGCGCCGTTGCCGTAATGCTGGATGCCCTGGACGAGGCTCGACGCGCAATTGCCGATGCCGACAAGCGCGACATTGATCGGGCGGCGAGGGGGAGTCAGCATCGGGCAGCGCTCCGTTCGGCGGCGAGGCGCTCGTCGCGGCTGAAGTTGAGGACGGCGAGCGGCGAGGCCGCCTCCGCCTCGATGACCGGCGCAAAGGGCGCGGGCCGCGGTGTGGCGGCTTGGGCAGGGGCATAGCGCTCGACCATCCACGCGCAGAAGTCGGCGAAGGCCTGCGGGTCTCGCGCCGGGCTGGTATGATGCGGCGCGATGCCGAGATGGGCGGGGGTGAAGCAGAAGGTCACCGTCACCTCGAAATCGGCGAGTGCCTCCATCTGGCGGTCGAACCAGCCGACCGCATCGGGGCGGAAGCTGTCGGCCCAGCTGAGCCCGGTGCGGATGCGCCGCGTGCCGAGCCGCTTCATCCACGTCACCGCCTCGTCAAGCCGCGGGTCCTGATAGTGAAACCACTGCATCAGCCCGATGTCGGCGGCGTGCGCGGCGTAGGTCTCCAGCGCCGGCTTGGGGGTGCCATCCTCACGGATCAGCCCGAGGTAGAAATGGCGGTAATAGGACGATCCCTCGGCCTCGCGGTGCCGGGTCTCCGCCCCCCAGCTCACCGGCAGGTCGAACAGCGAATACCAGAAGATCCGCGGGCTATGATCGCGCAGCAGAGCCGCGGTCCGATCGAGACCGAAGACCTGCACCTCTTCGGCACCAAACGAGCTTACGCCGACCTCGGTCACCCAGACCGGCTTGTCGGTGACCGCCCGGATCTCGTCGATCTTCTGCGGCCAGGCGGCGAGCGGCCAGAGGTTCCAGTCGAGTGGGAAGCCGTGGACGGCGACGGCATCGACCTCGGCCAGCGCGCCGTGACCCTCCATCCGGCGCAGCCAGTGCGGATCGATCGGCGACATGCCGCCCAGCACGCGCGTTACAGCCGGATTGACGGCATGAATCGCGGCGCCGGCGCGCACGACATGCTCCGCGAACAGCGCCCATTCGGGGTCGAGTGCCGGATCCCAGTGCGATTTGTTGTTCGGCTCGTTCCAGATCATCGCCGCTTCGACGGTCACGCAGGCCCCCTTTCCGGATAGACGGCCGCCGGCCCGTATGTGGCGTAAGGAACGGGCGCCGTGCGGCACAGATACACTTCGCTCTCGGGATGGCTCAGGACCTCGAAGCCGGCGGCGCGCAGCATCGCGGCGCTGCACGCTTGGTTCGGCGCCCACCAGTTGGTCCAGTCGCCGGCGAAAGCGTGCTCGATGAAATGCATCTTCGGATAGCCGGGATCGTCGAAGATCGCCGGGGGATCGTAGCTGCCGGGCGCGAAGAACGGGTGATCCGCCGGCACCGCGGCGACGGTCTCGGCACCCTGCTGCATCGTCTGGAACAGCATCAGGTCGCCGGCGACATGCTCGCGGATCAAGTCGAGTGCGAGCAGCGGGTGGCGAAGATGATAAAGCACCCCCATGAAGACGACGAGGTCGAAACGCTCGCCGAGGGTGGCGACATCGTAGACCGACAGCCTGGCGAACTCGATATCGGTGAAGCCGAGCGTCCGCGTGGCGAGGCGCGCCTGGGCAAGATAACGATCGTCGCTGTCGATGCCGAGTACGCGGGCGGCGCCGCGCCGCTTCATCTCGACCGAGTAGAAGCCGGCGTTGCAGCCGATGTCGAGCACGCTCTTGCCGGTCAGGTCAGCGGGCACCGCCGCGGCGAAGCGGGCGAACTTCGCAGCCGGATAGTCGCCAAGGAAGTGATCCGGCGCCGTGGTAACCCCGTGACCAAGATCGATATTGTGGAA
>Ga0207668_10000836_pt1 | contig 18603 bp, 16 predicted proteins | sample KBSS43metaG_FD_184323 | JGI IMG/M metagenome (GOLD analysis project Ga0207668, IMG submission 184323) | Switchgrass rhizosphere microbial communities from Kellogg Biological Station, Michigan, USA - KBS S4-3 metaG (SPAdes) (version 2) | ecosystem: Host-associated > Plants > Roots > Rhizosphere... | reverse complement strand
GACCCGCTGTACGACTCCAGCACCGACCTGTTCGGGCTCGCGCAGTCCATTGCCGACCGCAGCCACGGGATGGTCAGCATCGAAGACGTGCAATCGCACGTGCTGGCGTACTCCGCGTCCAACGACGAGGCCGACGAACTTCGCAGGCTGTCGATCCTCGGGCGCGCGGGGCCGCCCGAGCACCTCGCGTGGATCGGTCGCGCCGGCATCTTCGACGCGCTCCGGGCAAGCGGTGACGTCGTCCGCGTCGACGAACGACCCGAACTCGGGCTGCGTCCGCGCCGCGCCGTGGGGATTCACCTTCCCGCGACGGGTCGCCGCCGGGGCCCCGAGTTCGCGGGCACCATCTGGGTCCAGGAGGGGTCGCGGCCGCTGGCCGACGACGCGGACGACGTGCTGCGCGGCGGTGCGGTGCTGGCCGCGCGAATCATGGCGCGCCTGGCCGCGGCCCCGTCGACGCACGCGGTGCGGGCCGCCGAACTGCTCGGGCTTCGCGAGACCGAGACCGAAGTGGGAGACATCGCGCGGGAGCTCGGCATCGCCACCGACGGGCGCGCCTCGGTGGTCGGCGTCGAGGGCACGGGCGGGGCACCCTCGCGGCTGGCGGACGTATTGGCGTTGAGCGCCAGCGCCTTTCGGCCCGACGCGCAGGTCGCCACCCGTGGTTCGCGCGTGTACGTGTTGTTTCCGCACACGGGCAAGTCCGGATCGGTCACGTCGTGGACGCGCGGCACGATGGGCACACTGCGCAAGGAGCTCGGGCTCGACCTGCGCGCCGTGATCGCCACCTCCGCAACGGGATTGGCGGCCGCCGCGGGCGCGCGTAGCGAGGTCGACCGAGTGCTCGACAGCGCCGCCCGTCACCCTGATGCATTTGGTCGGGTCACCTCGCTGGACGAGGCGCGGACCACCGTGCTGCTCGACGAGATCGTCACGATGGTCGCCGCGAATCCGCGGCTGATCGACCCCCGCGTCGGCGACCTCGATCCCCTGCTCAGCGCGACCCTGCGCGCTTACCTCGACAGCTTCGGCGACGTCGCCGCGGCCGCACAGTGGCTGCACGTGCACCCCAATACGGTGCGCTACCGGGTGCGTCGGCTCGAGCAGACGCTCGGTACGTCACTGGCCGATCCCGACGTACGACTGCTGCTCTCGCTAAGCCTGCGAGCCACGGGCTGACCTCTCCGCGCGAGCCGTCAAGAAGTGAGCCGGGCAGCGGCCGCGTCGATCCGCTCGTCGGTCGCGGTCAGCGCCATCCTGACGAAGTCGGCGCCGCGTGGCCCGTAGAACTCGCCAGGCGCCACCAGGATTCCGCGGTCGGCCAGCCAGGACACCGTCGCGCGGCCGGGCTCGTCGCGCGTGGCCCACAGATACAGCCCCGCCTCGGAGTGCTCGACGGTGAAGCCCGCCCCGCGGACCGCCGCCAACAGCACGTCACGCCGCCGCGCATAGCGCCGCTTCTGCTCCAGTTCGTGTGCGTCGTCGTCGAGCGCCGCCACCATCGCGGCCTGCACCGGCGTCGGCACCATCATCCCCGCGTGCTTGCGCACGGCGAGCAATTCGGCGACCACGGCCGGATCGCCCGCGACGAAGCCGGCCCGGTACCCCGCCAGCGACGACGTCTTCGACAGCGAGTGAATCGCGAGCAGGCCGGTGTGGTCGCCGTCGCACACCGCGGGGTGCAGCACGGAGACCGGTTCGGCCTCCCAGCCCAGCCCCAAGTAGCACTCGTCCGAAGCAACCAACACCCCGCGTTCGCGCGCCCAGCCCACCACCTTGCGGAGGTGCTCGATGCCCAGCACCGCGCCCGTCGGATTGCTCGGGGAGTTGAGGTAGACGAGCCGCGGCGTGCGTGGGCCGATTTGGGTCAACGAATCGGCACGAAGCACCTGCGCGCCCGCGAGCCGCGCTCCGACGTCGTAGGTCGGGTAGGCGAGTTCGGGCACCACGACGGCATCGTCGGCACCGAGCCCCAGCAGGGTCGGCAACCACGCGATGAGTTCCTTGGTGCCGATGACCGGTAGTACCGCGTCGTCGGCGAGTCCGGTGATGCCGTACCGACGGCGCAACGCACCGGTGGCCGAGGCACGCAGTTGCGGCGTTCCTGCGGTGGTTGGGTATCCGGGGGCACTGCTGGCCGCCGAGAGGGCGTCACGGATGACGGGGGCGACGTCGTCCACCGGAGTGCCGACCGAAAGGTCAACGATGCCGCCAGGATGCGCCCGCGCACGGGCCGTCGCGTCGGCGAGCGTGTCCCAGGGAAAGACCGGCAGTGACGCCGAGACAGACCTGGGCGTATCTACTCCTCGCCCTGCGGGGGCAAATCCTTGACGGCCTGCGGGTCGTTGTCGGTTTGGCCGACCTTGGACGCGCCGCCGGGCGAACCGAGTTCGGTGAAGAAGTCGGCGTTGTGCTGCGTGTAACCGCTCCATTGGTCGGGGACGTCGTCCTCGTAGTAGATCGCCTCGACCGGGCACACCGGTTCGCAAGCGCCGCAGTCCACACACTCGTCGGGGTGGATGTACAGCATGCGTGCGCCCTCATAGATGCAATCGACAGGGCACTCCTCAATGCAGGCCTTGTCCTTGATGTCGACGCAGGGTTCGGCAATCGTGTACGTCACTGAAAGTCTCTCCTGTCCAGTGGGGGCTGGGCTGTGCTCGTGGTCGGGGCTTCCCGCGAAGTCGTCCACAATGCGCAGCCAGTATGAGGTGCGCAAAGTAGGACGCCTGTCTCAGTGTGCCCTAACTTTGCACGCCACCCCGGTAAGGGTGGCGCGTGGTTACTGATACTAGACGTTGCATATACAAGCCGCTAGTCGCCGCGCCGCCATTTGAGCGTCGCCACCATGCAACTAGTTGCATAGGACCCGTGGTATCACCTACGCTGCTGCCGTGGCCCTCCCCCACGCCATTCTGGTGTCGCTGTGCGAGCAATCCGGCTCCGGATACGAACTCGCCCACCGGTTCGACAGGTCGATCGGCTACTTCTGGGCCGCGACGCATCAGCAGATCTACCGCACGCTGCGAACGATGGAAGCCGACGGCTGGATCAGCGTTGACGTGGTCGCGCAGACGAGCAGGCCCGACAAGAAGGTCTACGACGTCACCGACGACGGCCGGGCCGAACTCACCAGGTGGATCGCCGAGCCGCTCGCGGGCCGTGGCAGCGCCGTGACCGACGGACGTACCCGCGAACTGGCGGTGAAGATCCGCGGCATCGCGTACGGCGACCCGTCGGCACTGGACGCACTGCGCGCGCAGGTGTCGACGTTGCGCAGCGAGCGCGCCGAACTGCTGGACACCTACCGAGGTTTCGAGAAACGCCAATTCCCCGACCCGTCAGCCCTGCGCGGGGCGGCGTTGCACCAGTACCTGGTGTTGCGCGGCGGCATCCGCGCCGAAGAGGGCTCGGTGGATTGGCTCGACGAAGTGATGACCGCGTTGGGAGATCGCGATGGGTAACCCCTATCCAAACCTCTTGTCCCCCTTGGATCTCGGATTCACGACACTGCGCAACAGGGTCATCATGGGGTCCATGCACACCGGCTTGGAGGACCGGTCGCGCGACGTCGATCGGCTGGCGGCGTACTTCGCCGAACGCGCGCGCGGCGGCGTCGGGCTGATCATCACCGGCGGCTACGCACCCAACCGCGCGGGCTGGCTGCTGCCGTTCGCCGCGCAAATGGTGTCGTCGTCCGAGGCGCGCCGACACCGCCGCATCACGTCGGGTGTCCACGACGAGGGCGGCAAGATCCTGCTGCAGATCCTGCACGCGGGCCGCTATGCGTACCACCCGTTCTCGGTGAGCGCGTCGTCGATCAAGGCCCCCATCAACCCATTCCGGCCGCGCAAGCTGAGTTCCCGCGGCGTCGCGGACACCATCGACGACTTCGTCAGGTGTGCGCTTCTGGCGCGCGAGGCCGGCTACGACGGCGTCGAGATCATGGGTAGCGAGGGATATCTGCTCAACCAGTTCCTGGCCCCGCGCACGAACAAGCGCAGCGACGAGTGGGGCGGGACAGCGGAGCAGCGTCGCCGCATGCCGGTCGAGATCGTCCGCCGCACCCGCGAGGCGGTCGGGCGCGACTTCATCATCTGCTACCGGATGTCGATGGCCGACTACGTCGAGGACGGGCAGAGTTGGGACGAGATCGTCGCGCTGGCAACCGAAGTCGAGGCGGCCGGCGCCACCATCATCAACTCCGGGTTCGGGTGGCACGAAGCGCGGGTGCCGACGATCGTGACGTCGGTACCGAACAGCGCATTCGTCGACATCAGCAATGCCCTCGCCGAACATGTCGAGCTCCCGGTCGTCGCGTCGAACCGGATCAACATGCCGCAGGCCGCCGAGCAGATCCTCGCCGACGGCCAGGTCGCGCTGATCTCGATGGCGCGCCCGCTGCTGTCGGACCCCGAGTGGGTGAACAAGGCACACGCCGACGCCGCCGACGACATCAACACGTGCATCGCGTGCAACCAGGCCTGCCTCGACCACGCGTTCGTCCACAAGACCGTGTCGTGCCTGCTGAACCCGCGCGCGGGCCACGAGACCAAACTCGTACTGAAGCCGCCGCGCCGAACCAAGCGGGTGGCGGTCGTCGGTGCAGGGCCTGCCGGTCTATCCGCCGCGGTGACCGCCGCCGAGCGCGGGCATGCCGTCACGCTCTTCGAGGCGGGCACCAGCATCGGCGGCCAATTCGACTTGGCCAGAAGGATTCCCGGCAAGGAGGAGTTCAGTGAGACCATCCGGTACTACACCCGCATGCTCGACAAGCACGGGGTGGACGTGTGGTTGGGCACCCGCGCGACCGTCGCCGAGCTCTCCGGATTCGACGACGTGGTACTCGCGACCGGCGTAACCCCGCGAATGCCCGACATCCCGGGCATCGACCATCCGATGGTGCTGTCCTACTCCGAGGCGATCCTCGGCGCGCCCGTCGGCAAGTCCGTCGCGGTGGTCGGTGCGGGCGGCATCGGATTCGACGTCAGCGAGTTCTTGGTGACTTCGCCGGCGGAGCCGGCAGACGGCATCAGGTCCCCTCAACACCTCAAGGAGTGGAAGGCCGAGTGGGGCGTGGCCGACCCGCAGGAAGCCCGCGGGGCGTTGACCAAGCCCATCCCACTGCCGCCGGTCCGCGAGGTGTATCTGCTGCAGCGGACCAAGGGCCAACAGGGTGAGGGCCTCGGCAAGACGTCGGGCTGGGTGCACCGCGCGTCACTGAAGGCCAAGGGGGTGCAACAGCTTTCGGGCGTCAACTACGAACGCATCGACGACGCTGGGCTGCACATCAGCTTCGGACCCCAGCACACCGACGCTCGCGTGCTCGGCGTCGACAACGTCATCATCTGCGCGGGCCAGGAGTCGGTACGCGAACTCGAGGAAGGATTGCGCGACAACGGGATCGAGCCACACGTCATCGGCGGAGCCGCCGTCGCCGCGGAACTCGATGCCAAGCGGGCCATCCGCCAAGGCACGGAACTCGCCGCCCGGCTGTAAGCCCACCCCGCCGAGCAGACGCAAAGGGCCCTCATTCGGCTCGAATGAGGACCCTTTGCGTCTGCTCGGCGGGGAAACTAGGCCTGCTTGAGCGCCTCGATGTCGAGCGTGATGGTGACCTTGTCGCCGACCACGGCGCCACCGGTCTCGAGCGGCATGTCGATGTCGATGCCGAAGTCCTTGCGGTTCAACACCACCGACGCCTCGAATCCGGCGACCTCGCCGTGGCCCATACCGGGGTTGACGCCGTTGAACTCGAGCTTGAGCTCGATGGGCTTGGTGACGCCCTTGAGCGTGAAGTCACCGGCGAGCACGTAGCCGTCGCCGCTGGAGACCACGCCGGTCGAGACGAACGTGGCGGTCGGGTACTTGTCGACGTCGAAGAAGTCGGCCGCCTTGATGTGCGCGTCGCGCTGCTCATTGCCGGTGTGCACCGAGTCGACCGCGATCTCCGCAGTCACCGACGGGGTGCCGTCCTCGGCGACGACGACGGCGCCGCTGAAGTTCTCGAACGCCCCCCGCACCTTGCTCACCACCAGGTGGCGTACCGAGAAACCGATCGCCGAATGGGTCGGGTCGATGGCCCAGGTCCCGGTGGTCAGGTCGGTGGCTACTGCTGCGGTCATGTCGATGTCTCCTTGGCTACGGACGCCGACGTCGGCGGCGCCTCACCAATGCAAACGGACCATAGTCCGTATTTGTTCCGGACTGCGGTCCGATATTTCGCGGGGAGCTCAGTCGGTCGGTCGTGCCTGGTAGCGGCCCCCGTAGACCGGCAGGTCCAGCCGACACGACGTCTCGAGCTGGTGCCACATGCGGTTTAGGCCCAGCGTGCCGTACTCGCGGACGCGGTCGACGGCACCGAAGTCGATCACGTCGGTGATGATCTCCTCACCCGAGCCCGCCTGGTAGCGGACGTTGCCCTCCGGGTCGATGACGACGCTGCGGCCGAGGCCAGCGGGCCCGGGCGCGTTGATCGATAGCACGTGCAGCTGATTGGCGATCGCGTTGGCGCGGGCCAGGACGAGTTCGACCGAACGGTCCGACGACGTCGTGAACACCGGCTGGATCACGGCCTCGGCCCCCATCCAGCCCAGCTGACGGAACATCTCTGGGAACGCCCCGTCGTGGCAGATCGCCAACCCGAGCCGTCCGACGTCCGGAATGTCGAAGACGACGGCCCGGTCCCCCGGGATGGTGTCCTCGAAGGGCAACCACGGGAAGCACTTTCGGTAGCTGGCCACCAACTTGCCCTCCGGCGACAGCACCACCGCGGTGTTGTAGATGCCCTCCGCAGTCCGTTCGTACATGGTGCCCGGAACCAGCCACATGTCGTTGTCGCGGGCGATCTCGCCCAGCGCGTCGGTCAACGGCCCGGGGATCTCCTGCGCCAGCGCGGCGGAGTCAGCCGCGGCGGCGAAGGGCCCGCCCTCGGCCATCAGGTACACCTCGGGCGCGATCACCAGCCGCACCGCGGGATGGATGCGCCGTACCGTCGCGACCTGGTCACGGAAGCGCTCGAGCGTCAACTCCGGATCGTTGACGACGGGCGATACCTGCAGCGCCGCGAACGGCAGACACCTCATGTTGACGGCCATGCATACATTGGAACTCGTGGCTGCAGGTTCGGCAGCGTCAGCCGCCTTGGCCCCACACGGACTGCGCGCCGGCGTCCCCGATCCGAACCACCTGGACGATTGACGAGACGCCGACGACCAGGGCGACGATCGCCACCGCGATGCTCGCAACCTTCCGCGGCGTGTCCGAACGGGTCTCGAGCCAGTGCAGCACGGCCAGAGCCACAGCGACCGCCAAAAGGGCCAAGGAGAAATAGCTCATCCAGTCACCGAGCTCCGCATGCTCCTGCAGGATCGGACTGACCTTGGTTCGCTGATCGATCAACCACTCACCGGCCTCCGCGGTTATCGGTGTCAACACGGCCACCGCGAGCGCCAGTGCAAGCACCAACCACACCAGCCGGCGCCGGGCAGCAAGCCATATCGCGCACAGTATTTCGAGAACGGCGGTCAGCGGCGCGAGCACGACGATGGCGTGCACGAGCAGGATGTGGGCGGGCAATCCGGAGATCGTGTTCATGTTGCGCTCCTGGGCTGTGGATGGCGACAAGTCATTCCGTTATACGTGCCGAGCCTGGCAGACGGTTCGCCGCAGCGCTCGGATACAGTCCCGCGAGCGTGCGCAATGCGCCGATTCGCCACGGCGTGTCGCGTGCAGACACGCACGCTCGCCGAGAAGGCTAGGCGGCGAGGGGCGTGTAGGTGGTGGTGCGCTGACGGGCCGGGCGCCCGATGCCCTCGGCGATCGCGACGAGTTCCTCGACGGACTTGGCCGAGCCGTTCTCCGAGCCCGCCATCCGCGAGATCGTCTCCTCCATCAGCGTCCCGCCGAGGTCGTTCGCCCCGCCGTTGAGCATCACCCGAGTGCGCTCGACACCGAGCTTCACCCAGCTGGTTTGGATGTGATCGATCCTGCCGTGCAACATGATCCGGGCCAGGGCGTGCACGGCACGGTTGTCACGGTGGGTCGGACCGGGACGCGCGCCACCCGCCAGGTACAGCGGCGAGGACTGGTGCACGAACGGCAACGGCACGAATTCGGTGAAACCACCGGTACGGTCCTGGATCCCGCGCAGTACGTTGAGGTGCCCGACCCAGTGTTTGGGGGTATCGACGTGGCCGTACATCATCGTCGAGCTGGAGCGCAGCCCCACCTCGTGGGCGGTGGTGACGACCTCGATCCACGCCGACGTCGGCAGCTTGCCCTTGGTCAGCACCCACCGGACCTCGTCGTCGAGGATCTCCGCTGCCGTCCCAGGAATGGACCCCAGCCCCGCCTCGCGAAGCTCGATGAGCCACTCGCGAATACTGGTGCCACTCTTGGTAACTCCGTTGGATATCTCCATCGGGGAGAAGGCGTGCACGTGCATCGACGGCACCCGAGCCTTGACCGCGCGCACCAGGTCGGCGTATCCGGTGACGGGCAATTCGGGGTCGATGCCACCCTGCATGCAGACCTCGGTGGCCCCGACGAGGTGGGCTTGATACGCCCGCTCGGCGACTTCGTCGGTGGACAGCGAGAACGCATCGGCGTCGCCCTTGCGTTGGGCGAACGCGCAGAATCGGCAACCCGTATAGCAGATGTTGGTGAAGTTGATGTTCCGGTTGACGACGTAGGTGACGTCGTCGCCGACCGCGTCGCGTCGCAGCGAATCCGCCAGTGCCGTCACGGCTTCCAGCGCTGGCCCGTCCGCTGTTGCGAGCGCCAGGTATTCGTCGTCGCTGCAGCCCGCCGGGTCGCGCTCGGCCGAACGCAGGGCCGCCAGCACGTCGGTGTCGACGCGTTCGGGGGCGCGCGCGGCGAGTTCGGACACCTTGGCCCTGATCGACTCCCAGTCGCCGAACGCACTGTCGAGGTCGCTGCGAGTCTCGGTTAGCCGGCCCTCGCTGTCGATGGCGGTGTGAAGGTCCGTGCGGCCCAACGATTCAGTGGCCTCATCGGGCTCCTGCCACGGCAGTCCGACCGGGTTGACGTCGAGCGCGAACCCGGTCTCGGGATCGGCCAACGCTGTGACGTGGGCGCGCACGCGCGGGTCGATCCACGCCGCGCCGGCCTGCACGTACTGGGGCTGAGCCGTCAGCCGCTGCACCAGGTCGTAGCCGGCTTCGGCGGTGACGTCGGCGAGCTCGTCCAACGCGGGCCACGGCCGCTCGGGGTTGACGTGGTCCGGCGTCAGTGGCGACACGCCGCCCCAGTCGTCGACACCCGCGCTCACTAGCGCCAGGCATTCGTCGCGCGACACCAGGTTCGGCGGCGCCTGAATGCGCATCTTGGGGCCGAGCACCAACCGCGTCACCGCGATGGTGGCAAGGAAGTCGTCGAGCCCAGTGTCCGGAACTCCGGCCATCGCCGTGTGCTCCTTTGCGCGGAAGTTCTGCACGATCACTTCCTGGACGTGTCCGAACTCCTTGTGCGAGCGCCGGATTGCGTGCATGGTCTCGGCACGCTCGGTCAACGTCTCGCCGATGCCGACCAGCAACCCGGTGGTGAACGGGATGGCCAGCCGGCCCGCGTCGTCCAACGTGCGCAGTCGTACGACGGGGTCCTTGTCGGGGCTGCCAAAGTGAGCGGCACCGCGCGTCTCGAAGAGCCGCCGTGACGTGGTCTCGAGCATCATGCCCATCGACGGTGCGACGGGCTTGAGCCGCGACAGCTCCGACCAGCTCATCACCCCGGGGTTCAGGTGCGGCAGCAGGCCCGTCTCCTCCAGCACGCGGATCGCCATGGCACGGACGTAGTCCAGCGTGGAGTCGTAGCCACGCTCGTCGAGCCACTGCCTGGCTTCGTCCCAGCGCGCTTCCGGACGGTCACCAAGTGTGAAAAGTGCTTCCTTGCAACCCAACTCGGCACCGCGACGGGCCACGTCGAGGATCTCGTCGGGTTCCATGTACATGCCACGGCCCGCAGCGCGCAGCTTGCCGGGGACGGTGACGAACGTGCAGTAGTGGCAGGTGTCGCGGCACAGGTGAGTGACGGGGATGAACACCTTGCGGGAGTAGCTGACGGGCAACCTGCCGGTCGCGCCGCGGCGACCCGCCGCCTCGAGGCCCGCGTCGCGCACCCTGGCGGCGCTGGCACAAAGGTCGAGCAATTCGTCACCGCGGGCGGTCATGGCGATGGCGGCCTCGTCGACGTTGAGCGCCACTCCGTCGCGGGCGCGGCGCAACACACGTTTCAACGCGGCCGGCCCAGGCACGGGAAGCTTCGGTGGGACGACCGGGTCGGGCAGGGCAGTGCCGCGCTGCGGGTTCAGAGCCACTCCCCTGTAACCCCGGCGTTGATGAGAATCATCCGCACGTCTCACTATCTGAAACAACATGCGCCCGCCATACACGTGACATAGAGGCCACAGTAGTCCCAGCGATCCGCACCGGCGCCGCCACGTCCTCGTCACGTTGTCGAATGACGCCCAGTGCCTTTGACACGCGCGTAAGTTCACAGAAATCGCGAGTCACCGCGTACGGAGGGTGGTATTGCCATGAGTATTTCGGTGCGCCTAGTCATGACCGCGAGCCTGGCCGCGATGACGGCAGCGACCGTGGTATTCGCCCCGCCGGCGCCGGAGTCGCACCCGACCGCGACGACGTCCGTCCCGACTATCCGCGTCGTGTCCCAGCCACTGCACCTCACTGCCTCAGTGCAGCCGCTGGCGGCTCCGACCGCGCTTCCCGGCCTCCTCGTCGACTGGTTGCAGAAGGTCGTCGTGCCGCCGAGCGCCAACGCGTCGTTCCCCACGCCACAGTTTCCGCCGGTCGTCGCACCCACATCGATCGGAAGCAGTATCAAATGGATCTACAACGCCGTCGAGCCGTGGGTGGAGTGGGGCTTCGACGTAGCCGCCTACGCGGTGGGTTGGATTCCCTACGTTGGTTGGTTGGCGCCACAGATCTCGATCTTCTACGACTTCGGCGAGATGATCGTCAGGAGCATCACGTTCAACGTCGCCGACTGGCTCGATGGCCAGATCAACTTTGGCCAGGGCTTGGTGAACGTCGGCGTCGACACCGTCAACGCGTTCATCTTCCTGGCCAATGCACAGCTGGCCTTCTGGTTGCCGCCACTGCCACCGATACCGCCGATTCCTCCGATCTTCCTTCCGTTCTCGGCCGTGCAGGCCACCGCTGAGCTGACGGGCCCGGAATCGATGGCCACGATGGCCACGGAACTACCGGGAGAGGAGGCACCGGCCGAAGAGACACTCAAGGCTGCGGCCCTGGACCCACAGGGCGACGTGGTCGAGGGCGAAGGGTCAGTGGTGGCGACCGAGGTCGTCGACGCCACCGCCACCGCGGCGCCTGCAAACGCCGAGCAGACCGCCCAAACGGTCGAAGCCACCGGCACCGGGGAAACGCCCGCCGCCGACGACGTGCAGGTGAGGCAGGTGGCGTCCACCACGTCCTCGTCCGGAACCGTGCATGCTCAGGGCGAGGTGCGCAGCGGCACGCAGACGACGAGCCACGCGACCACTCCTGCAGCCGAGCCCGTCGCCGACGAGCCGTCGGAAGTGACGTCGGACCCGGAGTCCGGGACCGGGGACGTCACCGACACCACCGCCGCGGAAACGGACAAGACCGAGGCACCGGAAAAAGTCTCCGCTGGCGCGAGCGACGATAAGGCCAAGGAAGAGAAGCCCGCGAAGTCCGACTAGGTCATCGGTTCTGTTCCCGCCACAGCACCATCGCCGGCGGCGCCACGCCAACGACGATGAAGAGCAGCGACCGGAAGTCCATGATGCCGGGGCCGCGGAATACGGCGTCGCCGCCGGGCCCGCCGAAGGTGAGCACGAGCACCGTCGCCAGGAATGACCACAGCGGTGCGGCGGCCACACGCGTCGAGGTGGTCCAGTGCAACGCGGCCCAGACCAGCGCCGCGTTGACCAACCCGCAGGCCACGGCACTAATGGGAAACGGGACGGAACCGAGGTAGAGCGGAAGGAGTAGGGCTCCGGCGATTGCCGACAGCACGCCGTCGACGGTCAGCAGCGTGAGCACGACCCGCCGCGTCAACGACGTGACCGGGCTGGGCTCGGTGAGCGACGCCGTCAGGTCGGGATGCTGTCGAGAAGCGCGACCAGCGACCCCTCCACCCACTGCAGACTGTCGAGGCGGTCCTGCCAATGCTGCAGGTTGGGATCCAGATCCGGGTCCATCGCCGTCCCTTCGTCGCGCTGGGCGTTTCGTCCGGGAGCTTACCTCGTCGCCGCGGCGCTAGCGCACGTTCACACCGGACAACAGATCCGTCTCCCACCCGCGGTGGTCACGGGCGCCCGCGGATCCGGCAGCCAGCACGTAGTGCTCACTGGCACCGATGGGCAGCATGATGTCGTTCGACAGCGCGAACGCCCGTCCACCCGGTTCGACGCTGACCTGCGTCGCGTGTGCGCGCAGGGCGGCGACCTTGGCGGCCAACTGTTCGGGCGCTTCGATGACGGCGTCGATGTCGGAGTCGGCGTACCCGAACTCGAATTCGAATGCGGGCACGCGGAGCCACGCGGGCGGCAGCTCGACATCGGCCAACGCGTCCATGCCACGCTCCATCGCGCTGCGCGCGATCACCGTCCAGTAGAACTTCGGGACCTGCCACGGATCGCCGGGGCCGGCGGGCTCGGCCGCCGCCACCACTGCCGCCGAGGTGACCCGATGCGCCTGGATGTGGTCTGGGTGTCCGTACCCGCCGCGGGGGTCGTAGCTGACGACGACGTGTGGCCGCAGCTCCCGGATGATCGCGACCAGCGCGCCGACGGCCTCGTCCGGGTCGGCGTCGGCGAACCGATGCTGGAGCCGACCCGGCGAACCGTCCATGCCGGAGTCCCGCCAGCGGCCCGCGCCGCCCAGGAACACGGGCTCGTCGACGCCCAACTCCCTTAAGGCGGAAGACAATTCACTGATGCGGTAACCGCCCAGCTGGTCGGCGTGGTCGGCCGCCAGCCGCGCCCAGCGCTCGCCGATCACCTCACCTTCCTCGCCGAGGGTGCACGTGACGACGCGAACCGTGGCGCCGCGCGCGACGTAGTGCGCGATGGTCGCGCCAGTGGTCAGCGTCTCGTCGTCGGGATGGGCGTGCACGAACAACAACCGGGGGAAGTCCATGTGCACAAGATAGATTCACCGCGTGACGCGGCGCACCCTCGAGTACGCGTGCGGAGTGCTGCTCGTCGGTCTGCTCGCCGGGGTCGCGGGCGCAGCCACCACCTGGCTCATCCACTTCGTCGAACACCTCACCTACCACTACTCGTTCGGCACACTGCTCAGCGGCGTCGGCGGCAGCAGCCCCGTCCGACGGGCACTCGGCCCCATGGTCGGCGGCCTGGTCGTCGGTTTCGGATGGTGGCTGCTGCGGCGCCGCGGGGACGTCCCCTCGCTCTCGACGACGATCGTCGAGCATCGTCCGATTCCCCGGTGGCGCATGTCCATCGATGCCGTCCTTCAGGTCGTGCTCGTCGGATCGGGTGCCTCGCTCGGACGAGAAGGCGCACCGCGCCAGCTGGCGGCGGCCTTGGGTGACGCGGGTACCTCGCGATGGGCGCTGACCCCCCGTGACCGCGAGATCCTGCTGGCCTGTGCGGCGGGTGCAGGCCTCGGCGCGGTCTACAGCGTGCCGCTCGGCGGGGCGCTCTTCTCGGCGGGCATCATGCTTCACAGCTGGCACCCGCGCGTCATCGGAACCGCACTCATCACGTCGAGCCTCGCCGTCGCGGTGTCGTCGCCGGTGACCCACTTCGAGCATCCGTTGTCGTGGCCCAATCCGACGCTGTCGTACCTGTACATCGGTTTGGCGGTCGTCATCGCCCCGCTTGCGGTGGCGGTCGGGTTCGCGTTCGACAAGGTGATGACGTGGGCCCGCCCCAAACCGCAGCTTCGGTCGTGGACGTTGGTGCCTGCGATCGCATTGGCGGGGCTCGCGACGGGAATCGCGTCGATCTGGTGGCCCGAGCTACCGGGGAACGGACGCAGCGTCCTGACGGTCAGCGTGAACGCCGACCTGACGCTCGCCGGTGCGGCCGTGATCCTGCTTCTGAAACCGCTTCTGACGGCGACGTTCCTGCGCGCGGGCGCGGTCGGCGGCATGATCACGCCTGCACTCGCGACGGGTGCGGCGGCCGGCTCGGTGGCCACGCTGGCGGTCAACCACCTCGCGGGGACGCACCTCGAGGTGGCTGCCATGTCGTTGGCGTGCGCGGCGGGCGTGCTGGCGATCACGCAGCGCGCCCCCGCGTTCGCGGCGTTGTTCGTGTGGGAGCTCGCCCGTCCGCCCTACTGGTTGCTCTTGGCATTCGTCGCTGCGGCCTTCACCGCGCACGGAGTCCGGCTGCTCCAGGAGCGGCGGAGAAGTCCGACGTAACTCAGCGCGGGAGCTTGGCCCAGATACCCGCATTGCCGACGATGCCCACCGGCACCGCACCCGACAGGGTCACGTTCTGCACGCTGGGCCCGGCCGCCACGATGGTGGTGTCTTGAAGGATCGGCAGCACCGTCGACATGTTCCACAGCCGCGGCTCGACCGCGGTCAGCACCGCGGCGATGTCCTCACGACCATCGAGCGCCGCGTCGATCTTCGGTTGAATGCTGCGGTCGCAGATCCCGGTCAGGTTGCTCGGCGCCTGGACCAACTGGTCGGGCTCCGGGGCCGGCGACACCGACGTCGCGGTCGACGGCAGCGGTCCTGGCGACGGGACCGCGGTGGTGCTCTTGGTGGTGGTCGACGTCGGCGATGGAGCTGGCGTGCTGGTCTCGACGGCGGTGGCCTCCAGCGCCGGGCAGCCGTACCGCGACGCGAGCGCGGTCGCCAGGTCACCGCCCGCCTGGTGCCAGCCGACGATCGCGTCGACCCGGTTCTGGTTGATCGCGTCGCCGTACAGCGCGGGCGGGTCGAGTACGAGCACCGACGCCGAGATGCCGACGTTGCGGAGTTGATCCGCCGCCGTGTTCGCCACCGCGACCGAGGTCGGATCGTTGGCCGCGACACCGATCACCAGCGTCAGGGGTTGCCCGTCCTTGCTGATGCGTCCGCGCGTGGACGGCGGCACCGGGGTCGGCGGCGGCCCAGGAGTGGTCGACGGCGGCTCCTGCTCGATGATGTACCCCGCGCCGCTCAGCAGCTCCAAGGCCGCCTCCCGAGTCAGCGCTGGCGGCGCGGTCGGGGTGTACCCAGGATCCGATGGCGATCGCACCTGGGCCTGAGCGAGCGTCACCGTGTTGTCGCTGCCGGCTCCAACGGCGGCAAGCAGGTCCACGTCCAACAGTCCCAGGATCGCCTTGCGCACCGCCGAATCCGAGAGCGCCGGTTGTTGGGCGCGCAACGTCAACTGCATCACCCGCGGCGTCGAGATGCGTGCCGTGCGGACGTCGGGGATCGCTCCCAGTTGAGCGAACGTCGCCTGCCCGCCGTGCACCTGGGCGACCTGCGTGTCACCGTTGCGGATCGAATCAGCAAGTGCAGCAGGAGAACCCGCGCGGCGGAAGAGGATCTCGTCGGGCTTGGCAGGCACCGACCAGTACCGGTCGTTGCGCGCCAACAGGATCTCGTCGCGTTGGGGGTCGATGTTCTCGACGCGGAACTGGCCACCCGTCACGGGCAGTGCCCGCACCAACCCCGCCGTGAAGCCGCCTGGTACGTCCTTGACGATGTGCGCGGGCAGCAGGTCGTTGAAGAGTTCGCGCCAGCCGGGGTACGGCTGCGCGAAGGTGACGACCGCCGTCTTGCCGCCGTCGATCGACTGCACGCCGGTGATCAGGTCGTAGCCCGCTGGGTCGACGACACCCGGTTGGCTGACCATCTGGCGCCAGAGGTACCAGTAGTCGTCGGCGCCTATCGGCGCGTTGTCGGTCCACTGCGCCTCGGGCCGGATCTTGTAGGTAACGGTGAACGGGTCCTCATTGGTCACCTCGACGGACTCGAGCAGCGTCGGGTCCATCTCCCAGCGCGAACCGGTTGGCGTGTTCGGGTCGGGAATCGGGCGGAACGAACTCGGGAGCACCAGCGCCGAGATCGCGGCGTTCACCGGCGACTGGTCGGACAGCAGGTGCGCGTTGAAACCCGGCCCGATCGAGTCGATCGCCATGATGATCTGCAGCGCGCGAGGCGGCGGCGGCGCGGCGGTCTGCGACGTCTCGGTGCTCTGCGGGGCCGGCGGCGGTTTCACCGTGCACGAGGTGATCAACGCGAGCAGCGAGATCAGCGCACCGGCTACGGCGCTGATGCGTCGCAAGGTCGTCGGCACGCCGTTCAGGGTATCGGGAGCCGTCGGAGCCGCTCCGGCGGCGACGCTCAGCTGGAGTCGCGGGTCTTTGCGCGGGCCTTGCTCCTTGCGCGCAGGCTGGCGGTCAACTCGACCTTGCGGACCCGCACGATCTCCGGCGTGACCTCCACGCACTCGTCCTCGGCGCAGAACTCCATGGCCTGCTCGAGCCCCAGTTCGAGCGGGCGGGCCAGCGTTTCGAAGACGTCGGCCGTCGACGAGCGCATGTTGGTGAGCTTCTTCTCACGCGTCGCGTTGATGTCGAGGTCCTCGGCCCGCGGATTGATCCCCACCACCTGGCCCTCGTAGGTGTCCTGGCCCGGCTCGACGAAGAACTGCCCGCGGTCGGACAGCTGAGTCATGGCGAAGGGCGTGATCTTGCCGGTGCGGTCCGACACCAGCGAACCGGTGTGCCTGGCCCTGATCTCGCCCGCCCACGGCCGGTAGCCGTCGAACACGGCGTTGGCGATACCGGTGCCGCGCGTCAGGGTGAGGAAGTCCGTGCGGAAGCCAATGAGCCCGCGGCTCGGGACGATGAAGTCCATCCGGACCCAGCCCGCGGCATGGTTGGCCATTTCCTCCATGCGGCCCTTGCGCGCGGCCATCAGCTGCGTGACAGCGCCGACGAACTCGTCGGGGCAGTCGATGGTCATCGCCTCGAACGGCTCGTGCAGCTTGCCGTCGACGGTGCGGGTGACCACCTGAGGCTTGCCGACGGTCATCTCGAAGCCCTCGCGGCGCATCTGCTCGACGAGCACGGCCAGCGCCAATTCGCCACGGCCCTGCACCTCCCAGGCGTCCGGCCGGTCGATGTCGACGACCTTGATCGACACGTTGCCGACGAGCTCGCTGTCCAGTCGCGCCTTGACCATCCGGGCCGTCAACTTGTGCCCGGATACCTTGCCGGCCAGCGGCGAGGTGTTGGTGCCGATCGTGACCGAGATGGCGGGTTCGTCGACGTGGATGCGCGGCAGCGGATGGGCGTGGTCGGGATCCGCGAGGGTGTCGCCGATCATGATCTCCGGGATGCCCGCGACGGCGACGATGTCACCGGCGATGGCCTCGTCCGTAGACGTGCGTTCCACGCCCTCGGTGACCAGCAGTTCGGTGATCTTGGCGTTCGTGATGACCGGGTGGCCGTCGACCTCGCGCATCCAGGCCACCTGCTGGCCCTTGCGGAGCCGACCCTTGTAGATGCGGATCAGCGCGAGCCTGCCGAGGAACGCCGAGGCGTCGAGGTTGGTCACCAGGGCCTGCAGCGGCGCCTCGGGATCGCCCTGCGGCGGCGGGATGTGCTCGAGCAGCACGTCGAACAGCGGATCGAGGTTCTCGCCATCGGGGTTCTCGCCGTTGGCCGGCTCGGCAGTGCTGGCGATGCCTGCGCGGCCCGACGCGTAAAGGGTCGGCAGTCCCAGCGCTTCCTCGGCGGCCTTCTGGGCCTCCTCGTCGAGATCCGACGCAACGTCGAGCAGTAGATCGTGGCTCTCGGAGACGACCTCGGAGATGCGGGCGTCGGGTCGGTCGGTCTTGTTGACGACCAGGATGACCGGGAGGTGCGCGGCGAGCGCCTTGCGCAGTACGAACCGGGTCTGCGGCAGCGGGCCCTCGGACGCGTCGACGAGGAGCAGCACCCCGTCGACCATCGACAAGCCGCGCTCGACCTCGCCACCGAAGTCGGCGTGGCCTGGGGTGTCTATGACGTTGATCACCGTCATCGATCCATCCGGGTTCTTGCGGTGCACGGCGGTGTTCTTCGCCAGGATCGTGATGCCCTTTTCCTTCTCCAGGTCACCCGAGTCCATCAAGCGCTCGACCACGTCGTCGCCGCGGTGGTGCAAGGCACCGGATTGCCGCAACATCGCGTCGACCAGGGTCGTCTTGCCATGGTCGACGTGGGCGACGATGGCTACGTTACGAAAATCCACGTCAACGATTGTCGCAGCGGGGATGGGCATTCGCGAAAACGTGGGAGGGCAGACACGAGGTCATGTGAAGTTCGAGAAGTTCGCCAAGGCCAAACCCAAGAAGAAGTGTTGCCGCTCCAAGCCGCGGTGTAAGCGCTGCCCGTTGGTGCTGCACCAGGTGGCCAAGGCGGAGCGCAACGGGGTGCGTGGCAAGGATCTGGAGAAGGTCTTCAAGCGGGCGAGAAAGTCCTGACTACCTTGGCGTTCACCGGCGTACCGTTGATGTGTCCGGCTTTGATGGGAGGCGTCGACCATGACGTTCTACGAAGTACTGACCGTCGCGCTGATCGCCGTGCTGGCGTCGGCCGCGACAGTGGCGATCTA
>Ga0207668_10000835_pt1 | contig 18612 bp, 10 predicted proteins | sample KBSS43metaG_FD_184323 | JGI IMG/M metagenome (GOLD analysis project Ga0207668, IMG submission 184323) | Switchgrass rhizosphere microbial communities from Kellogg Biological Station, Michigan, USA - KBS S4-3 metaG (SPAdes) (version 2) | ecosystem: Host-associated > Plants > Roots > Rhizosphere... | reverse complement strand
AGAGCCGCGCCGAGAATTGCTGCATCCGGCCGAACAGGCTGGTGCGCAGGATCGGCTTGGGGTTAGTCTGGAGGATGCCGAGGCGGGGGTTGCCCTCCATCATGCGCAGCAGCGCGATGACCGCCGGCCCGTCCATGACGCTGTCCGCGTCCATGACCAGCATGTAGTCGTAGTCGCGGCCCCAGCGGCGGCAGAAATCCTCGACATTGCCTAGCTTGGCGTTCGCGTTGACCGGCCGGCGCCGATAGTAGAACCGCCCCTCCGGGCAGCCTTCCGCGAGCGCATGGACCGCGGCCTCCTCGGCGATCCAGTATTCCAGCTTTCGGCTGTCTGAGAGCAGGAAGCTGTCGAACCGGCCGGCCAGCGCGGGATCGGTCTCGTAGATCGACTCCCAGGTCGCGGCCATGCCGGCGGCGACCCGGGCGACATCCTCGTGATAGACCGGGAACAGGATCGCGATCCGCGTGCCCGGCCGCGGGTCGGTCGCGGTTGCGGCGGGGTGCCAGGGGTTCGCGGCGGTGTCCCGCGTCACGTGCCAGGTGCCGAGCACCATCTTGTAGAAGTTCGACGCGAGGAAGAACGTCATCAACCCGTAGATGGCGAGGTAGATGTAGAACGTCGTCTCCGGCATCTGCTGCGCGCGCAGCAGCAGCGCGGACAGAAACAGCATGGCGGCCGTCGTCGCGGTGGTGAGCGACAGCGAGATGCGCCGGCGATATTCGACCAGCGCCTCCCAGCCCGGCCGGGCAGCGCGCGCGTCCTCGACCCGCCCGCGCACCTTCTCCCGCAGATTGGCCTTCCACGCGACCGTCATCGGTGCGGCGACGATCGGCGTCCGCCGCGGCGGCGGCTGGACTGGCGCGAGGCGGCGGCGGTCCAGCCAGGCGTGGAGATGCGCCCAGTTGGTGATGCCGGCACCGACCGCGTCCACCTCCGGCTCGGGCAGGCCAGCCAGCCTCAGATAGTGTGCGAAACGGGAGGTCACTTCTTCCTGTCCCTAATCGTCGTCACGAGGTGCCGGCAGGCGCGGCACGAGCCCGCCGGCAAAGCCCCTCCCGATCTACCGCAGCGCCTGTACCGGCAGTGCCGCCTGGAACAGGATGCCGATGACCTTCTGTACCGAGACGATCGGCGCCTCGGCGACATAGACGAGATCGCCGTCCTGCATTGGAAACTGGTGCGCCGCGACAAGGCCCTGCACGCGGTTCCAGGCGAAGTCGTAGAGCTGCGGCCGCCCATCGGCGCGGTGGCGCAGGACGAACACGGCACGACGGTCGGCAACGCCCGCGTCGAGCCCGGCTCCTTCGGCAAGCACGCTGGAGAGCACCGTCGGCTTGCTGAAGCCCAGCACGCCATCCCTGCGCAGCCCGACCCCGAGCACGGCCACTTCAAGCAGCGGCGCCTTGCGGACCACCACCCGGTCGCCAGCGCGGAGCAGAATGCGCTGCTCCAGCGCGACCGCCATCGGGAGCTCGACCGGGGCGGCGTCGCCGCGCAGTACCGTGACGCTGATTGCCGAATCGGCGCGCGAGAGATCGCCCCTGCCGAGGACCGCATTGCCATCGCCCAGCGATTGGCTGACCGCCTGGGCGAGCGTGAGCCCGGCCGGCGTCCACGGCAGCGACTTCGGCTGGCCGATCGCACCGGTGACGAGGATGTCGGAGCTCGGCGCGGCGGTCACCCTCAGGGTCGCGGTCGGGCTCTCCAGAATGCGCTGGACGGCGTAGCGTTGCGAGACCGCCGCCTGCGCCTCGGCGAGGGTCAGGCCGGACAGGCTGACCGGTCCGGCATAGGGCAGCACGATCGTGCCGTCGGCGGGCAAGGTGAAGCTGCCGAGCGCGATCGCGCCGGGGCCGACCGCTCCACCCGCGCCGCCGCCCGGCCAGGGCGAAAAGCTCCACAAGGTGACATCGACGACATCGCCGGGGGCGAAGCGGTAGCCGGTCTCGGCGCCCGCGACCTGCAACCGGGCGAGCGCGGCAGCGACCCGCGCCTCGCTGGCGGCGGCCGCGGCGCGGCTCGCCGTGACGGCGGCCTCGGGGGTGACCTTCACCACATCGACATCCGGCCCACGCCGCATCTCGGCGGTCGAGGGTCCGCCGCTCGGCAGCGCGCTGCAGCCGGCGGCGAGCAGGAACACCGGCAGCAGGGCCCGGCGGACCAATACCGGCGCGCTCATCGCAGCACGCCCCAGAGCAGCAGGGTCGCCATCAGGATGCCGCCGATCCACAGCAGGCGGCGCGGCTCCTCGGCAGTATGCGGCTGCGACGGCGTGCTGATGACGTTCAGGTAATAGCGGTTCTTCTCGGCGGCGAGTTGCGCCTCCTGCACCGCGACATTCGCCTGGTTGAGCAGCGCGACATTGTTGTCGCGGCTGACCAGCAGTTTCTCGTAGCGCGACGAGCTGTCCGCCATGCGGGGGAAGTCGCTGCGGGTGGCGGCGATATCGCCTTCGACCGATGAGATCTGCGTGCCCAGGTTGCGCGCCACCGGGTTGTTCGGTGCCGCCGCGCTGATCGCCGCGCGCTGCGCATCGAGATCGGCCTGCTTGAGGGCAAGGCCGTTCAGCAGCGAGAGGTTGGAGGTGTAGAGCTCGCGCGGATCATAGGTGCCGACGTCGCGGCGGAAGCGCGCGAGCGCAGCGAGATCGGCCTGCAACGCGCGCTCGATGCGGCTGCGCCGAACGATCGCGGCATCGACATAGTCATGCTCCTGCTCGGCGTTCATGACGTCGAGATGGGCGATCGCATCCTTCAGCAGCGCGCTGGCCAGACCGTGCGAGAAGTCCGGCCGGTAACCTTCGACGCGCAGCGACACGATGCCGCTTTTTTCGTCGATGTCGACGTCGACATGCGCGTTGAGATACTGCCACAGCGCGACATCATTGGTCCGGAACAGCCCGGCGAGGCCACCATAGCGGCTGACGAAATCGCCCGCGGCGAAATTGCGTGCGAGCGCCATCGGCTTCTCCACGCGGGTGAACGCCTGCCAGGAGCTGAAATAGGATTTGAGGAGATAGCCTCCCTTCTCCGACCCGTCGGCGCCGGCCAGCAGCGTCGGCAGGCTCGGCTCCGCCTTCTGCGGATTGCGAACCACCAGCGACGCGGTGGAGACATAGACCGGCGAGGCGATCAGCCCGAAGTAGAGGATCGACAGAAGGTTCGGGATCAGCACAGCGACCAGGAACATCGGCCGCCGCAGCAGGCGCAGGAATGCCTCCTTTCGTGAGGCGGGCGCGACGACATCGGCCGCCGCAGCCGGCGGCACGTCCGCCTCCGGGCGCGGCGGCACGGGATCGATGCGAGGCGGCAGCGGTAGGTAATCGGGCACGAAAGCCGCGTCGGGAACAGACTGCTTCACGGGTGTATCCTCCGTACCAGCCTGGACGGAGCCGTCGGTCGGTAACCTTGACCGTAACCACCGCCATTTTTCGCCGATTTCGTAGGATGGGATCGGCATGACGACGGCAACGGTATCGGGGCGAACGTCGAGTCACGAAGCGCTGGGTTCGCGAAACCTCTCTCCACGCGGGGGATGATTCCGAGCGCGGATGGCCCGGTAACCTCGCTACCGTCGACCGACACCACCACCGGGGACGCGACCATTGGCAGCGCCGGCGGCTTGCTGCACTCTGGCCGCGCGGTCCGTTGCGGCCCGCCAAGTTCCCGGGGGAAATCCACGCCGATGAAGCTCGTCCTGTCGCTCCTCGCCGCACCATTTCTCATCGCGGCGGCGCCGCCTTCCACCGACTATGCCGCGCGCGTCGCCCGCGTGCTCAAGGCGACCCCGCTGATCGACGGGCATAACGACTGGCCGGAGATGCTGCGCGCCAAGGCTGGTGCCGGGCGCTGGACCAAGGACCTGCGCGCCGGACTGGACAAGACCAAGCCGTCCTACAACACCGACATCGCCCGGTTGCGGCAGGGCATGGTCGGTGGCCAATTCTGGTCGGTCTGGGTCTCGGCCGGGCAGCCGGAGCTTGATCAGGTCAAGGAGACGCTCGAGCAGATCGACCTAGTCCACAACATCGTCGAGCGCTACCCGGCCGATTTCGCGCTGGCGACCACCGCCGCCGATATCCGCCGCATCCACGCCGCCGGCCGGATCGCCTCGATGATCGGCGTCGAGGGCGGCGGCCAGATCGACGAGAGCCTGTCGGTGCTGCGCGACTATCGCCGGCTCGGCGCCAGCTACCTGACCTTGACCCATTCGCGCACCATTTCGTGGGCGGATTCGGCGACCGACGACCCGAAGCATGACGGCCTGACCCCCTTCGGCGAGGCGGTGGTCCACGAGCTCAACCGGCTCGGCATGCTGGTCGACCTCAGCCATGTCAGCGAGGCGACGATGAAGGACGCGTTGCGCGTCACCCGCGCGCCGGTGATCTTCTCGCACTCCAGCGCGCGGGCGGTCGACGATCACCCCCGCAACGTCTCCGACGACGTCCTCCGCCTGGTCACGAAGAACGGCGGGGTGGTGATGGTCAACTACGCCGCGGCCTATGTCTCGCACGCCTACCGGTTGTGGGATGCCGAGCGCGCCGCCGAACGGGTCCGCCTCAACGCCCCGCCGTTCAGCGGGCTCTATATCGGCGAGCCCGAAAAGGCCGCGCAGGCGATGGACGCCTGGCTGAAGGCCCACCCCGCGCCGGTGGTGACGCTCGGCGAGGTCGCCGACCATATCGAGCACATCGCGAAGGTCGCGGGCGTCGACCATGTCGGCATCGGCTCCGACTTCGACGGTGTGGACGACGAACTGCCGAAAGGTCTGGAGGGCGTCGAGACCTATCCCGCCCTGCTCGCCGAACTCATGCGCCGCGGCTGGAGCGACGCCGACATCGCCAAGCTGGCCGGCGGCAATGTGCTTCGCGTCATGGAAGGCGCCGAGCGGACCGCGGCAGCGATGAAGGGCGAACTGCCCGGGGATGCGGAGCAGGCCGTGCTGGATGCGAAGAAGGGGTGAGTTTCGCCGTGCAGTAAGGGGTCGCTGCTCCGGTTCCTGCGCGGCGCGGTCCTGCGTTCGAAGTTGAAGGCGTCGGTGAAGCCGACGCCCGGTATCCCATCTGCCGCGCGATCACTCCGTCCTCGCCCGCACCGCCCTGCGCAGCTTGTCATGCGCCGATTTCTTGATCTGGCACACCCGCGCTGCGCCCACGCCGAGGACTTGGCCGATCTCCTCCAGGTTCAGCTCCTCGACGTAATAAAGCTGGACGACCAGCTGCTCCTTCTCCGCCAGCGCGCCGATCGCCTCGATCAGGATGGCGCGGAGCTGCGATTCCGCCAGCGCGTCCTCGGCATTGGGGTCGTCGCTGACGAACCACGGGCTCTCGTCGTCGTAGATGCTGTCGATCGGCTCGAAATGGACCGGTTGGGCGCCGGCATAGCTCTGCGACAGCTTCTCGGTGGTGACGCCGAGCCTGACCGCCAGCTCCTCGTCGGTCGCGGCGCGGCCGAGTTCGTGGGCCAGTTCGCGCTCCGCCTGCTGGAACTCTCGGCGGCGGCGCATCGCCCCCCGCGTCATCGTCGCCTGGCGGCGCAGCGCGTCGATCATCGCGCCGCGGATGCGGGTGTTGAGATATTGCGTGAAGGTCACCTGTCCGCGGTCCTCGAAGGTCGACGCAGCCTCGATCAGCGCGACCAGACCGATCTGAACGAGATCCTCGACCTCGATCGACGACGACACGCTGCCGTGGACGTGCCAGGCGATGCGGCGGACGAGGCGCATATTGTCGCGCACCAGCCGCTCCGGCGTCGCCGTCGGTGCGCCGGTCCGGGTGTAGACGGCGGGCGTCCCGTCCTGCGGGTCGATGGCGGAATGGAAGGCCATGGGGGCTACTCGCTTCGGCTCTCGGTTCAGGCGGCCAGGGCTTCCGGCGCGCCGATCACGGCGACGACCTCGACGGGCTTGCCGTCGGGCACCTCGAAGAAGCTGAGAACCGGAGTGTCCGGCAGGCAGGTCTTCATCAGCTTGCGCATCGCCTGGCGGATCGCTGGCTGGACGACGAGGGCGAAGGGCTGCGCGCGCTCCACCTGCGGCTGGGCGGCCTGGGTCATCGCATCGACGATCCGCCGCGCCAGGTTCGGCTCGATGACATGGCGGCGCGACGGGTCGGAGCGGATCGCGTTGCCGAGCACCTGCTCCAGCCCGCCTTCGAGGGTCATCACCCGCAGCGGCTCGTGCACGCCACACAGCTTCTGGATGATCAGGGGCCCGAGCTCGGGGCGGATCAGCTCGACCAGTTCCTCGGCATCCTGGGTCCGTTGCGCGGCGACGGCAAGGGCGGCGGCGATGCGGCGAAAGTCCTTGATGGAGACATTCTCGGCAAGCAGCGCGCGCAGCACCTGGGTGAGCGTCGTCAGCGACAGCGGGCTCGGGCAGACCGCGCCGGCCAGCGCCGTCGAGGTTTCCTTGAGGCTGTCGATCAGCTTCTGCGCCTCGTCCGGCCCCAGCAGCTCGGCGGCATGCTGGCCGAGCAGGTGGTTGAGGTGGGTCGCGACCACGGTGCCGGCGTCGACCACCATGTAGCCCGCGGCGGTCGCAATGTCGGTGTCGGCGCGCGCGATCCACAGCGCCTCCAGCCCGAAGGTCGGATCGCGCGCCGGCGTGCCCTCGACACTGCCCACCACCTGGCCGGTGTCGAGCGCCAGCATCTCGTCGGGTGAGACCTGATCCTCGCCGACGGCAACGCCGCCGACGATGACGCGGTAGGCATAGGGCGCGAGGTTGATGTCGTCGCGGACCCGCACCTGCGGCACGACGAAGCCGAGATCCTTGGACAGCTGGCGGCGGATGCCGGTGATCCGCTTCATCAGCGGAGCGCCGACGCGCTCGTCGACCAGGGGCACCAGCCCGTAGCCGATCAGCAGGCCGACCGGCATGTTGTCCGACACCTCGTCCCAGTCGATGCGGGTCTCGTCATGGGCAGGCGCGGCGGCGGCGGCCTGCTCGGCCCTGGCCTCGGCGGCGGCGGCCGCGGCCCGCTGCGGCGCGCCGCGCAGCTTCCACGCGGTGAAGCCGGCGATCAGGGTAGCGGTGCCGAGGATGAAATGCGGCATACCCGGCAGCACGGCGAGAAAGCCGATGATCGCGGCGACCGGCGTCCACGTCCGCGCGCTGGCGAACTGGCTGCCGATCTGGCCGGCGAGGTCGAGGCTGGAAGAGACGCGGGTGACGATCGCGGCGGCGGCGATCGACAGCATCAGCGCCGGGATCTGCGCCACCAGCGCGTCGCCGATGGCGAGCAGCGTGTAGGTCTTGGCGGCGTCGGCAAGGCCCAGCTTGTGGTGGACGGTGCCGAGGATCAGGCCGCCGACGATGTTGATCGCGAGGATGAGGAGCGCCGCGATCGCATCGCCCTTCACGAACTTCGACGAGCCGTCCATCGACCCGTAGAAATCGGCCTCGGTCGAGACCTCGACGCGGCGCGCTTTCGCCTCGGCCGGGGTCATCAGGCCAGCGTTGAGGTCGGCGTCGATCGCCATCTGCTTTCCGGGCAAGGCGTCCAGGGTGAAGCGCGCCGAGACTTCCGACACGCGGCCCGCGCCCTTGGTGACGACGATCAGGTTGATGATCATCAGGATGGCGAAGACGAAGATGCCGACGACATAGTCACCGCCGATCAGGAAGCTGCCGAATGCCTCGATGACATGGCCGGCCGCCGCCTCTCCCTCATGGCCGTGGACCAGCACGACGCGGGTCGAGGCGACGTTGAGCGCGAGGCGCAGCAGGGTCGCGAAGAGGAGGACGGTCGGAAAGGACGAAAAGTCGAGCGGCTTCTCCGCATTCAGCGCCACCATCAGCACGGCCAGGCTGATCATGATGTTGAGGACGAAGAAGACGTCGAGCATCGCCGCGGGGATCGGCACGACCATCAGCAGGACGACCAGCAGGATGGCGCCGGGCAGCGCGGCCATGCGGGTGGAGCGGGCGAGTTTCGAACCGGCCATCGATCAGGACCCCAGCGACGCGAGCAGCATGTACGCCAGCCGGGCATTGGCCGGCGTGGGGCGGAGCACCGAGCCCTGGTTCATCCTGGCGAGCTGCAACCGGTTGAGGGTTGCCGTGTCCATCGGCGCGTTGCCGCCCGGCAAGGACTTGCCGCTGCTTGCCGCCCCTGCCCCCAGCTTGTCGGCGAAGCGGCCATAGACCTCGCTCAACGAGCGGGCATTGCCGCTCTTGTCGTAGAAGACGTTGCGGTTGGCCCGCGCCGCCGCCGGGAACAGGCTGGCGGCGGTGCGCCCGCCGTTGTTCTGCAAGGCGGTCAGGAACTTCGATCCGCCCGACTGGCCGAGGAAGTGGCAGATATAGAGGTCGGTGCCGGTCGCCTCGCGGCCCAGGCACTGCTCGACCGTGGCCTTGTTGTCGGCGGCGTGCGCGGCCGCCATCAGCGAGGCGGTCTCCGGATCCTTGCGCAAGTCCATGATCGCCGCGCGCAGCGATGGATCGGCGACGTAATAGCGGCCCGACGCGGTCTTCTGGATCGCGTCGCTGGCCCAGCCGAGGCCATGTTCGGCCCCGTGCCGGCTGACCACCGCCATCCAGCTCTGGTCGACGAACTGGAACAGCCCGGTGGCGCTGCTGGTCGACGCGCGCGCGTCGGCGCGCAGGCCGCTCTCGATGTTCGCCTGGCCCAGCAGATAGCTGAAATCCACGCCGGTCTTGCGGCTGGCATTGGCGATGGCCGAACGGACGCCGCCGTCACTCGCAGTCGGAAGGGAGATGTACGCCGTCATCAATCCTGCTCGAAGGCGCCCCCGTGGGGCCGTTCGGGCAACATCCAGCAAAGGTCGTGCCAGAATCGGCAGACCCGCATTTCATCGAACTGCAACGAAAATGACGCGGTCGGGACAAAACCGTCCGGCAACGGCGCCCCATACAAACTAAATCACCCCAGGGGGACGCGTATGCTTACCATGAGTACGGCCGGACGCCGGCTGGCTTTAGTCGCGCTGATGTGCGCCACCGCGCTGCCGAGCGCGGCCATTGCCGCCACCATCGTCGGCACCGTGTCCGAGCAGAGCGGCACCCGTGCCCTCGAAGGCGCCGAGGTCCGCCTGGTCGAGCTCGGCCGTGTCGCCGAGGCCGCCGGCGACGGCAGCTTTCGCTTCGCCGACGTGCCGGCCGGCACCTATACCCTGCGGGTGTCCTATTCGGGCGCGGGCGTCGTCGAACAGAAGGTCGACGCCACCGCCGAGGGCACGATCACCGCGAACGTCGTGCTGGCCGCCGCCGGCAATCGCGGTGACGAGATCCTCGTCGTCGGCCAGCGCGCGACGCTCTCCAGCTCGATCTCGCGCCAGCGGGCCGCCGACGGTGTCGAAAGCGTGCTTACCCGCGACGGCATCGGCCAGTTCCCCGACCAGAACGTCGCGGAATCGGTGCGCCGCCTGCCCGGCATCAACGTGCTGAACGACCAGGGCGAAGGCCGCTTCATCGCGGTGCGCGGCCTCGATCCGTCGCTCAACGCCGCCTCGATCAACGGCGTGCGCGTGCCCGCGCCGGAGGCGGACACCCGCTCGGTCGCGCTCGACGTCGTCGCCTCGGAACTGATCGAATCCATCGAGGTCAAGAAGTCGCTGACGCCGGACATGGACGCCGACACGATCGGCGCCTCCGTCGAGATCAACACCACCAGCGCCTTCGACCGCAAGAAGGACCTGCTGACCGCTTCGATCGAAGGATCATATAACAATTACGCCAATGGCGTGACGCCGAAGGGCAGCTTCGACTTCTCGACCAAGCTGACCGACAATTTCGGCATTGCCGGCGGCGCCAGCTACTACAAGCGCAAGTTCGAGACCGACAATATCGAGATGGAGGACTGGAAGCAGACCGACGACGGCTTCGACTATGCCGAGCGGCTGCAGTACCGCGACTACGACGTGCGCCGCGTCCGCACCGGCGGCTCGCTGTCGCTCGACTGGCGCCCGGCGCCGTCGACCAAGCTGTATGCCAAGGGCATCTACAACCGCTTCGCCGACCAGGAAGACCGTCGTCGCCTCGTCTTCAAGCTGGAGGATGCCGGCTCGATCACCGCCACGCCCGACAGCGCGACGTTCGAGACCGGCGACGACGGCCGCATCCGCATGGAGCGCGACCTGAAGGATCGCTACGAGGTGCAGAAGATCCAGTCCTACCAGCTCGGCGGCGAAACGCAGACCGGCCCGTGGACGTTCAAATATTCTGGCGCCTGGTCACGTGCTTCGGAACTGGAGAACGGCTCGATCGACCCGATCGTGTTCCGTCGCGACTTCAACGGCGATGACGGCGACGACCTCGGCGTCGGGATCGACTATTCCGACTACAAGCTGCCGAAGTACAGCGTCTCGGGTGCCAACGCCGCCGACTTCAACGATCCGTCGCAGTACGAATTCGACAGCTACGAGCGGACCACCCTCAGCAAGTCGACCGACCGCGAATGGACCTTCCGTGGCGACGTCACCTATGCGATCCCGCTGACTGACGGCACCTTCTCGATCCAGGCCGGCGGCAAGGCCCGCCTCCGCCAGAAGAACTACGCGAAGACCACCGACATCTACGACGGTTTCGACGGCGATTTCACGCTGGCCGACGTGGTCGGCAGCCAGACCTACCGCCTGGCCGATCTCGGCCCGGTCGTCGCCAAGCGCGGCGAACGCGACTTCCTCGACACCAACGCCGCGCTGTTCGAGCGCAATCCGGTCGACTCGCTCCTCGAATCCAATATCGCCGACTACCGCGTCGGTGAGGACATCTATGCCGGCTACCTCCTCGGGCGGTACGAGAATGCGAAGCTGCGCATCGTCGGCGGCGTCCGTGTCGAGCACACCAAGAACGACCTGCAGGGCAAGCAGGTCACGCTGGACGACGACACCGTCACCATCGATCCGCTGCGGGTGAAGCGGACCTATACCGACGTGTTGCCGAGCCTGCTGTTCCGCTACGAGGCGACGCCGAACCTCGTCCTGCGCCTCGGCGGCTTCAAGAGCCTGGTCCGCCCCGGCATCGGCCAGCTCGCCCCACGCGTCCAGATCGAACTGGACGGCGACGAGCGCTCGGCCGAGTTCGGCAACGCCAATCTGAAGCCGTATCGCGCATGGAACCTCGACGTCGGTGCCGAGTGGTACTTCGCGCCGTCGAGCGTCCTGCAGGGCGGCTTCTTCTACAAGGACGTGAAGGACTACATCGTCGAGCAGAACCTCGAGAACGTCACGATCGACGGCCTCGACTACACCGACGCGCTGATCCGCTTCAACGGCGACAAGGCGAAGATCAAGGGTTTCGAGTTCGGTTACTCGCAGACCTACTCGATGCTGCCGGCACCGTTCGATGGCCTGCTGACCAGCGTCAACTACACCTATACCGACGCCAAGGGCGACGTGCCCATCGATGGCGGTACGCGGAGCATCCCGCTGCTGAACGCGGCGAAGCATACCTTCAACTTCGCGGTCGGCTACGAAAAGGGCCCGGTCAGCTTCCGCATCGCCGGCACCTTCCGCGACAAGTATCTGGACGAACTCGGCGCGACGGCCGAGGACGACCGCTATGTCCGCAAACACTTCCAGCTCGACGCCTCGGCCAAGATCCGGGTGTACGAGGGCGTGCAGATTTTCGGTGAGCTCGTGAACATCAACAACGCCAAATACGTCGCCTATCAGAACGGCCCGAACGGCCGGCGCCTGCTCCAGTTCGAGAAGTACAGCTTTACCGGCAAGTTCGGTGTGAAGGCGAACTTCTGATGCGTGGGGTCCTGATCGCGGCGCTGCTGCCTCTGGCAGCCTGCGCCGCCGCGGCGGGGGCCGCCGAACCGGCCCCCGCCCCACCCCCGCCCGCCGCGCGGGCTGAAGCGGAGGAGACGAAGCCGCCGCTGCTGCCCGCGCCGACGGTGACGGCCAAGGGCGAGACCGATCCGGTCGCGACCGCCGACGACGCTGCCGACGATCCCGCGATCTGGCGCAATGCCACCGATCCGAAGGCGAGCCTGGTCATCGGCACCGACAAGAAGGCGGGGATCCACGTCTACGGTCTCGACGGCAAGCGGAAGAGCTTCACGCCTGCGGCGCGGCTCAACAATGTCGACCTGCGCGACGGGGTGAGGATCGCCGGCAAGCCGTCGGTCTTCGTCGCCGCCAGCGACCGGTCCGACGTCGCCAGCGCCAGGATCGCCTTGTTCAGCCTCGACACCCGGGCGGCGGTGCTGAAGCCGATCGGCTCGGTCCCGGTCGGCGCGGGTGAGGCTTACGGCATGTGCCTGTGGAAGCGGAAGGCGGACGGTGCGCTGTTCGGCTTCGTCGTCCTCAAGGACGGCCGCATCGATCAGGTCCAGTTCGACACCAGGACGGCGACGCCGACCGGCACGGTCGTCCGCACCCTCAAGGTCGCCACCCAGGCCGAAGGCTGCGTGGCCGACGATCGCACCGGGCGGCTTTACGTTGCCGAGGAGGATGTCGGCATCTGGGGCTTCCTCGCCGATCCCGCCGCCCCGACCAAGGCGACGCCCTTCGCCAAAGTCGACGACAACATGCTTTTCGCCGATGCCGAAGGCCTGGCCCTCGCCCCGGTCAAGGACAGCCAAGGCTATCTGATCGTGTCCAGCCAGGGCGACAACGCCTACGCCGTCTATGATCTCAAGAACGGCGATCCGCTGGCCCGCTTCCGCATCGCCGACGGCAAGATCGACGGCACCAGCGAGACCGACGGCATCGAACTGCTGGTCGGCGACTTCGGCGCAGACTTCCCCAAGGGGCTGTTCGTCGCCCAGGATGGCGACAACGCGCCCGACACGCAGAACTTCAAGTACGTATCCTGGGCGGATGTCGTCGATCTGCTCGATCTGAAGTATTGAGTGAGGCTCCTCCCCGTGAACGGGGAGGAGCCTGATCGCTACAAAATGAAGTCGCTGGCCACCAGCGCGGTCGCGCTCGTCACCTGGATCGAGAAGTCGGCGACCTTGTCGCCGTCGACGTCCCCCGAGACGACCCAGTTGGTGCCGGAAAGCACGGCGTTGAGCTGCCCGGCGACCCCGGTGAAGGCGCTGGACCCGATGAAGGTGAAGGCGTTGTCCACGCCGCCGGGGATGGCGTCGATCCCGCTCACGTCGATCAGGTCGGCCTGGGCATGGCTGAAGTCGCGGACCTGGTCGCGGACGCCGGCACCGACCGGGCTGTCCGAAAGCGCGGCGAAGACGAAGCGGTCGGCGCCGGTATCCCCTGTCAGGACGTCACGGCCACCCTCGCCGTAGAGCACGTCGTCGCCGGTGCCGCCGTTGATCGTATCGTTGTCGAGACCGCCGCGGATGGTGTCGTTGCCGGCGTCGCCCTTCAGATTGTCGAGACCGGCGTCGCCATAGATCACGTCGTTATCGTCGCCGCCCGTGATCGTGTCCTGGCTGTCACCGCCGACGAGGGTGTCGCTGCCGGTGCCGCCGGCCAGCGTATCATTGCCGCCCTCGCCATAGGCGACGTCATTGCCCTCGGCGCCGTTGATCAGGTTGGTGGCGGCGCTGCCCGAGAAGAGGTCGGCATAGGCCGAGCCGCGGATGTTCTCGATCTGCACCACCCGGTCCATGCCGGCCGATCCGGTATTCTGTGCCACGCCGCTGGCGAGATCGAGGGTGATGCCGCCGGTCGCGGTGATGTAGGAAACGGTGTCGTTGCCGGCGCCGCCGATCATGTAGTCGTTGTCGAGACCGCCGATCAGATTGTCGTCGCCGTCGCCGCCGGAAAGCTGGTTATCGCCGTTATTGCCCTGGAGGCTGTCGTTGAACGCCGATCCGGTGACGTTCTCGATCCCGACCAGCGTGTCGCTGCCGGCGGCGACGGTGTTCTGCGCGGTGGTCAGCGCCAGCCGCACGGTGACCGCGGCGGCGGCATCGGCGTAGCTGGCCGTATCGACACCGTTGCCGCCGTTCAGCGTGTCGTTGCCAAGCCCGCCGACCAGGATATCGTTGCCGTCGCCGCCGAGCAGCGAGTCGTTGCCGAGCCCGCCGGACAGCGTATTCACCGCGACCGAGCCGGTCAGCGTGTCGTTGAACGCGGAGCCGAGCAGGTTCTCCATCTGGAGGAGCGTGTCGGTGCCGGCGCCCAGCGTGTTCTGCGCGATGGTGAGCGCGAGGCTGACGCTGACCGCCGAGGCGGCGCCGGCATAGCTCGCCGTGTCGAGGTTCGAGCCGCCGACGATGCGGTCGTTGCCCGCCCCGCCTTCGATCACGTTCGCGCCGCTGTCGCCGGTGAGCGTGTCGTTGAACGCCGAGCCGATCATGTTCTCGAAATTGCTGAGATGGTCGACGCCGGCGCCGCCGGTGTCGGCCGTGGTGTTGATCGCGACCGTCACCGCACCCGAGGCGCTGGCATAGCTGACGGTGTCGATGTCGTCCTGACCGTCCAGGAAATCCTCGCCGAGGCCCGCGCCGCCGTCGATCGTGTCGTCGCCATAGGAGCCGGCGAGGCTGTCGGCGCCGTCGCCGCCGTTCAGCGCGTCGTTGTCGCTGCCGCCGTACAGCGTATCGTCGCCGATACCGCCGGCGAGAACGTTGAAGCCCGTCTCACCGTAGAGGACATCGGAGATCGCGCTGCCGGTGACGGTATCGCTGCCCGCACCGGCATGGATGATGAGCTGCGCGCCGCTGCCGAGATCGGCCAAGCTGCCGGTAAGGTCGAGCGAATCGGCCCCGGCGGTGCCGGTCAGGTAACCGGTCCCGCTATAGAGGCTGGAGATCCCGTCGATCATGGTCGCACCGGTCGCCCCGTCGAAGCTGGCGTCGAGACGCAGGGTGTCGCTGCCGCCGCCGCCATGGATGGTGCCGAGAAGGACAGAGTTGATCAGTTCGATATAATCGTTGCCGAGGCCGCCGCTGACGCTGTCGCGGCTGCCCTGGATGTAGAGCGTGTCCGCGCCGTCGCCGCCGTTGACGTTGTCGGTGCCGGTCCCCGAATAGATGATGTCGGTGGCGGTGCTGCCGGTGATCGTGTCGTCGCCCGCACCGGCGGAGATGACGAACTGGCTGCTGGCGGCGAGGCCCGTGACGCCGCTCAGATCCAGCACGTCGGCGAGCGCGGTGCCGGTCAGGTAGCCGGTGCCGCTGTACAGGCTTTCGAACCCGTCGATCACCGCGCTGCCGCTGCTGCCGTCGAACGTGGCATCGAGCCGCAGCGTGTCGGAGCCGGATCCGCCGTGAAGCGCGCCGAGCGCGCCACCGTTGATCAACTCGACATAATCGTCGCCGCCGCCGCCGCTGGCGGTATCGCTGGTCCCCTGAACGTAAAGTGTGTCGGCACCGTCGCTGCCGTCGATCACATTGGTGCCGGTGCCTGAATAGATGACGTCGGTGGCGGTGCTGCCGGTGATCGTGTCGTCGCCCGCGCCGGCCGAGAGAATGAGCTGGCTGCCGGCCCCTAGGCCGGTGACGCTGGCGAGGTTGAGCAGATCGTTGCCGGCGGTGCCGGTCAGATAGCCGGTGCCGCTATACAGGCTTTCGAAGCCGTCGAAGGTCGCGGCACCGGTGGTGCCGTCGAAGCTCGCGTCGAGGCGAAGCGTGTCGCCGGTGCCAGTGCCACCGTGGAGGGTGCCGAAAAGATTGCCGTTGATCAGCTCGACATAGTCATTGCCCGCGGCGCCATCGACGGTGTCGCGTGTGCCCTGAACGTAGATCGTGTCGTCGCCGCCGCCGCCGGTCAGCAGGTTGGTACCGACGCCGCCGGAGATGATATCGGTGACGAGGCTGCCGGTGATCGTGTCGTTGCCGGTGCCGGCGGAGATGATGAGCTGGTTGCCGGTCACCAGGTCGGCGACCCCGCTGAGGTCGAGCTTGTCGTTGCCGGCGGTGCCCGTGAGGTACCCCGTGCCGCTGTAAAGATTCTCGAAGCCGTCGAAGGTCGCCGATCCGCTCGATCCGTCGAAGGTCGCGTCGAGACGCAGGGTGTCGGCGCTGCCCGAACCGCCATGGGCGATACCAAGAAGATTGCCGTTGATCAGCTCGACATAGTCATCGCCCGCGCCGGCATCGATGCTGTCGCGAGTACCCTGCGCGTAGATCGTGTCGTTGTCGCTCCCGCCGCTCAGGATGTTCGTGCCGGCCCCGCCATAGATCGTGTCGGAGCCCGAACCGCCGATGAGCGAATCGTTGCCATTGCCACCATCCAGCAGGTCGTCGCCGCTGGCGCCGTTCAGCGTATCGTTGCCGTCGAAGCCATAGGCCTGATCATCGTCGCTGCTGCTGCCGGTGAAGGTGTCGTTGCCGCTCGTTCCGGTAAAGGTTGCCACTCGCTGTCCCCATAGATGCGCGCGGCCCGGCACGGGCGCAAAGCCCGGTGCGGACGCCGTCGCGTTGAGCCGAAGATGTCGCGCTAAAACGGCGGGCGGCTTCGAACTCGCGCATCCCGACCGATCTATGGAGGTCCCCGCACGCTACGCCTGCCCGGCAAGGCCGGCCCTCCGCAGGAATGCACCTCCACCGGCCCGCGATCCGTCCCCGCGGGCGGATAACAACGCGAGTCGCCGGCAGCGATTGTTGCCGAATTGCCTCTCAGCAACAAGCGCGATCTTCGGCGGGAAAGCGCGAGAATGCGCGTGCTCCTGCGCGAGCGGGAGCACGGCGGATTGTTTCAGGGCGCCGGCTTGCCGACCTCCTTGGCGATCACCTCGCGCGCTTCCTTCGTCGCGTCGGCGAGCTTGACCTCGCCCGAGGCGACATCGTCGGCGATCAGCATCAGCTCGTGCCCGGTCGCCGATCCGGTCTCGGCCTCCTCGGCGAGGGTCAGGCCACCATCGCGGGCGATCCGGGCGTCCCACTCGGCGCGGATCGCCGCCCAGTAATCCTTCGTCCTGGCCCAGTATTCGTCGGCGGCGGCGATCTTGAAGTCGGTCGCCGGCACATAGCTGTTGGTCACGACCTCGTGGACGAAGGTGACCGGCTTGCCGTCCTTCGCACCGACCTTGGCATTGTCCTGTTCCTGCACCCAGCCGGCCGGCGTCAGCGCGTGGCGGTTGGTGCCGACATAATGGTCGTAGGGCGGATTGCGGGTGGCGTCGCGCCGGGCGAGCGGGCGGAGGGTCTCGCCGCTCATCCAGCGGGCGACGCCATCGTCGTAGCGCCAGCGCCCGACCGCACCGTAGCGCGGCGAGTCGTCGGTCTGCCATACCGTCTGCGACCAGGCGCCGGCGGCGTCGGCGCGCGCGACCGGGGTCAGCACCCAATGGTCCTTCGCCTTGTAGGTCAGCACGGATTGCGGCTGCCAGCTCCAGTCCTGTCGCCAGTGCTTGACGATCATCGGCGGCTTGCCGTCCTGCATGTCGACGACCAGCAGATGCTGGAGGCTCACGAAATCGGGCCGGTCCTCGACAACGCGGACCACCTCGTGCCCGCCCATGACCTTGGCCGGGTACGGCGCGTAGCCGGCGACGAAGGGCACCGTCTCGCGCATGTCGAAGGTGACCTTGAAGGTGCCGGACATGGCGAGGATCGCGGCATGGTCACGCGCTTGGTCGGCGGCGCGGGCGAGGCCCGGGGCGAAGGATGCGGTCGCCAGCGCGGCGGCGATGATCAGTGAACGGGTCATGGATCTTCCTCTCCGGGTCACATCGTCAGCGAAAGCGACAGGCCGAAATTACGGCCAGGCTGCGAATAGGCATCGACCACCGGCGATGTCGACGACAGTCCGCGCACGTCGCTCCACCAGAAATACTTCTTGTCGAGGATGTTGAAGATGCCGGCTCGCGCGGTGACGCCCTTGACCGGCGTGACCGCCAGGGTGGCGTCGACGATCCAGAAGCCAGATGGGGTGAAGCAGGTGGTGGTCGCGGTGTTGCAGCTGTTGTTGGTGCGCGACAGCGACTTGCCCGCCGAATGGGTGGCGACGATCTGGCCACTGACCGGTCCGTCGTCCGGCCGGTAGAAGAACCCGCCGACAAACTTGAACGGCTCGATGCTGTCGAGCGGCGCAGACCCATCGACACCCGCGGTCTTCACCGTGCCCTTGGCCCAGGACAAGGCGACCTGTGCGCCGAGGCCGCCCGGCAACCGGTATTCGCCCTTGCCCTCAAGGCCGTGAACCTTGACCCGGCCGAGATTGACGTACTGGAAGATCGCGGGGTCGGTGGGCATGAAGCTGCCGCCGATCATCACCTGGTCGATGAAGTTCCGGTAGCGCGCGCGGAAGGCGGTCGCGCTCGCCGACCAGCCGCCCTGGCCGAGGCGGATGCCGCCCTCGAAGCTCTCGCTGCTCTCGGGCTTGAGGTCGGGGTTGGGGATCGACTGGTAGAAGACGGTGGCATTCGCGAAGCCGTTGTTGACCTGGTTCGGCTCGGGCGCCTTGAAGCCGCGGGCGTAGTTCGCGAACAGCCGGGCAGCGTCGGCGAGCTTCGCCACCACGCCGATCCGGGGCGTCACCTTGCCGCCGCTCTGGCCACGCGGCACGAAGGTGGTGAACAGCGGATCGTCCTGCGGATCCAGCTTGTAATGGTCGTAACGAAGCGACGGGTAGAGAACCAGCCGACCGCCAGCGATCGAGATCTCGTCCTGCGCGAAGACGCCGACCAGCGTATAGTCGGTGGTCGGAAAGGCGCGGGCCGGGAAGGTTTCGCCGAACGGCGGCACGGTGCCGTCACGCACCCCGGTCTGGCGGGTGCGCGAGTAAT
>Ga0207668_10000829_pt1 | contig 18729 bp, 18 predicted proteins | sample KBSS43metaG_FD_184323 | JGI IMG/M metagenome (GOLD analysis project Ga0207668, IMG submission 184323) | Switchgrass rhizosphere microbial communities from Kellogg Biological Station, Michigan, USA - KBS S4-3 metaG (SPAdes) (version 2) | ecosystem: Host-associated > Plants > Roots > Rhizosphere... | reverse complement strand
CACTCCATTTTCAGAAGAGCCGGAAAAGGCGACCGCACAACATTTCTCTGCGGATTCTCCTTCGGAGCCATGCCTCTCTCCACTGCCATTACGGTCAGCGGATGCGAATCAGTACATCCTTGCAACTTGGTTGACTAGGTCGGGTGCGCGAGCTCGCCGTGAGTGGTCACCAACATGTTCCTAAATCCGCCCGACAAGCTGTTCGGCGAGTCGCTAAGCAGAAAGTGCCCTAATCCGGCCGCGCCTGTCAGCAGAGAGGGCGTCTGCCTCATCCAGCGCGATACCATGCCTTCGCTGCCTGCGAGCTCTACGACCGAACGGATGTGCCGGGAGCCGCTCGCGAGGTCGCTCGCGTCGTTGGTCGATAATTCGAGTCCCTGCCGCTCCAACTCCCGTGCGATCAGGACGTTCCCGCTCAAGCCGTGGCACAGGACCATACGCTCCATGCTGTCGCCATGAAAATATGCGAGCGATCGGAGCGTTGCATCGCCGGCGAGCTTTGCATTTGCGAGCAGTCCTTCATCGCACAGGAGCTTCGAAATCAAGATGCGTGTCAATGCAATTCCAGGCGCTCCGTGGCACCACGCCAATGAGTACCGGCCGCCGGTCTGGCTCCGTACGATGTCTGCCGGCACCCGACGCCGGTCCTTCCAATTGTTTTGCGCCTTGGAATACCAGCGCTGCTCGTACCGAAGTGCCGCGTATGTGGCTTCTCGAAGCTTGTCGTCATTCGTGACAGACGCGAGCTCCGCCAACGCGAGGGCAATACCTGCGGATCCATGAGCGAGCCCAGTCAACGGCACATCGGATTTGTCGTGATCGTCTTTCCACGCATAGGCGCCGTCTAATTTTCTCGCGCGACCCACGAGCTCTTGGCTAAGTCGGTGGGCGACGTCCACGGTGGTCTGTACCAGGCCCTCTCGTGCCAAAGCGAGCAAGCCCGCAATGTGACCGGCGAGGCCAGAAAGCCAGTCATTTTTTTCACAGACAAGATCTTGATCGAGACGATCGCGAGCTATACGTTCACCCCGCGAAACCAGCTCTTCGCGTGCAAGGAGACGTCCGACGTAAAGGAGGCTGAAGGCGACGCCAGTCCAACCGTGATAGAAGCTTGCATCCATGGGACGCATGCCGCGGTCGACCTCCTCGGCGGCATGAATCAACGCACCTTCAGCTAGGTCGTCGAATCTCCTTTCGCCCGACATCTTCGCTAGTTGCGCCAGGAATATAGCCACGCCCGCTGTCCCCGAATAGATATCAGCGCCGATCGGGGACCAGGAGGCGCGGGTGATGCCATCGGGTCCGGGCCAATAGCTTTCAGGACGCGGACCAATCCATGTGCACCCGCGGCCACTCCAGAGTGCTTCGGCGGACATGATGCCGCCAATCTGCGCTGCCATCGCAACCGCACCGCTCAGAGAGTCGACCTCCCGAATGAATGCACCTGGCTTAGATCGAGTGAACCCAGGCAAACCCTTCAGCGCGCACGCTCGCTCCACCTCGGCGGCCGAGCTGAAGCGAAGATAAGGAGCAGCAGCGCAAATTCCTTTGAGCTCCATAGCGGACACCAGCGCCGCCAAGCGGCGGCCCGAGCCCCGCGTCCGCCTGACCGCGTCGTCGCACAAGGCCTCAGCGAGCAATCGGCACCGATGCTGCCCAAAGCTTTCTCCTGTTCCCGGATCCTCCGCAAAGCCAATTCCACCGGCAATCTGCATGGTGAATGCAGGGACAGCGTCCTTCAGTGTCCAAGCGATGTCATTGTAATGTCGTGCAACCAACTCCAGAACCTGAGGCGTTCGATCCCTCGGCAAATAGAGAACCATGGAGTCAGCCCGCGTATATCCGTCGGGGGCATTGACCAACTTCAAAGTGAACGGAACAGATGTCCTGTTCAATTCACGGGTCAATATCCTGGCCAACACGGATACACCGTCGGCGTGGACATTCCAATAGAGTCGCGCACTTGGTTCGACAGTCGGTTCCTTCGGCGTCAGGTCGCCAAGATACACACCAAATCCGACCATAGCCGCGGGGAGGAACGACGGTTGGCTGACGTGAACTTCGTCACCATGGCGGGGTGCTACCGGTGCCTGTTCCAAAAGCGCCCGCGCCAGCAGAAAGCGAGTTCCGTTTGATTCCGCGATCACGCCGAGGTCATGATCACCCACAAACGTCCACTTCCCTTGCGCGGCTCTGGCCCCAGCAAACGCAGCGGACATCGATTCCATCCATGCAAAATCCGGCTCCTGGCCCGTTCGCCCTTGCCGGAAATTCAGCGGAACAGGCGTGCCAAAGACGTAAAAGTGGCTGTAGAGATGGTCGGCCAGGGCCGATGAGAGATGCTGGGTTGCATTGGCATGCAACCCACTTATCGACGCCTTTACGCGCCGACCAAACCAGAAAAACGATCCGCCATCGGAAATTCTGATCGCATCGACGACGGACTTGAGCTGCATCCCATATTGACCGCTCGTCATGTCGTCCACCCTTTTGTTCACGTAGAACCCAGGCCAAGCACGTCCCTGACACCCTCATAAGGTCTGGCCGCCAAGTTGTGCGCCAGTTGAAGGGTAACCAGCGCCCGCTCGGGCAGAGTTTCATGGCCCGTGCAGGCTTCAAAAATTGACCACACCATTCGACAGACTGCATGATTGAGCGCCTTTTCGAGCATCGATGATCTCAGATCGGCCGCCACGGACACGTCCTTTACATAGGCGTGCCAAAAGGATCGCAAGGCGACCTGAACATCGAGCAGCGAGAGAGGAACGCGCGGCCTCCCGGTATGCGTTTGAGGCAACGTCACCGATGAAATCGACGTCACCCAGGACCCCAGGAATGCGGCGATAATGCAGCCAAGATCCCAGTGCGGGTCTCCGCGTCCAGAATACTCAAAATCAACCAACTTGACGTCACTTCCACCTCCGCGATCTGTGGACATCGTCAGCACGCAATTGGGCCACTTCAACTCGCCATGGATCCACGTCGATGGGTCCCAGGAGTCGCGCGTTCTCGAAATCCGATCATGCAATACCCGATCACGTTGGACCAGACGCGCCAGCTCGACATTTGCGGGACTCATGAACGAGCTCATCTCCCATACCGGCAGGGCGATATGGTAGGCAAACGGCAAAGGAGCGTCAGGCAGGGCTTTACACCCGGACATGCCATGCAGGAACGCGAGCGTTCGTGCCAGATGTCTCGCAGAGCGCGAGATTGCGCGACGCGTCGATATCACAAGCGGGTCCAGTGAGGCCGCATCAGGGATCGCTTTAAGCACAAGCACCGTCCGCTGCTCGTCGAATCGGACGAGGTCGGGAACGAACCGGCCGGCCCCGCTCGTGCTCGAGAGCAACCGATATATGCCGGCCTCGTGTCTAATTGGCGCGGAACGCGATGGGTTGGAGGGACACTTGAGAAAATATCCATCACCTGAAGGAAGCCGGATCAGATAGCTCTCGTTCAGGCTGCTGTATCGTGTAATCACCACATCGGGGTGAGCTACATCAGTCTGCGGCACAAGCCCATTCGCGCAAATCCAGGCGAGTGCGTCATTGGGCGATGGCGACCGAAGACGTGAATCGAGACAAGCGTCGGATTTGCCGAAAAATGACCCGGAAGGGTGAGACATCCAGCGTTAGACCCGCAGCATTGCGTTGAGCCCGAGAATGTCCGCAATCATCGTCCTCACAACTGCCCACAGAATAAAGTACAGAAGCAACTCGTGAATTCGATCGTGGTCTGCGGCTGGCACGGAAACCCCGGCGTGTTCGGATAACCGGCGACAAAGACCGAGCTGCGCCGCGCCCGCATTTTGCGACGACTTGCCGCGGCTGCCTGCGCCAATGCGGCTTGGGTCGATTCGGGCAGTGCCGCTGTGTATTCGCCGGAGAGAAAACTTGCCTGATTCTCCAGCAAGCCGGTTGTTACACGCTCGACTTCGGCCTCGGCGCGCACAATTACCCGGCTGGGATCGAGATCGGCACCGGGAGTGTCTCGACGCTGCAAATCGACGATATCCGATTCGGCGATTCGCAAATAGGACCTAAGGTCGGAAGAAAGATAAACACGCCAATAGCCTTCAACGGCGTCTCGCCCAAGATAGCCGCGCAGCTCAAGAACCTTGGGCGCCGGATCCGCCGGGCTTGGCCGCAAACGATCCACAAGAGCGTCTTGATGCAATGCTTCCTTTGCTCGCGACTCCGCTTCATCGTTCGGTGACATTGCGCGCCTTCTTCGATGGAAATTGCCCCAGGACGATCGGTGTCCGAGGAAGATGTGCTGTCTCGGGCCATTCATAGTCCACGCAAACGTATGCAGGAAAGAAAGCTCCTGCCGTCAGGTTCGTATGCGCGTATCGTACCGTGGAATCCGCCGATGCGCGAGGTGCAAAACCATCTTTCCCCATCCGAATTCCTGCCATTGGAAGCTGGTGTTGAAGCCGTCCACGCGGTAGATTGGCCCGTGCCGCTGATTCCTCACCTCGATATTCTTCCCCGCCCCCAGCGTGCGCTCTGGCCGGAATTGGAAGCGACGCCGGCACCGTTCACTTTGTATGGCGGCATGGCGATAGCGTTGCGGCTGGGCCATCGCGCCGCAGCGGATTTCGACTTCTTTACCGGATCGGCGTTCGAGCCCGCCACGTTGATTGCGCAAGTGCCGTATCTGAGCGGGTGCACCGTGCGTCACAGCGAGACCAACGCGTTGATGTGCAGCGTAGATTGCGGAGGCCCGGTTCAGCTGTCGTTTATTGGCGGGCTGTCGCTGGGCGTGGCGGCGCCATCCGAACGGGTGCAAGGCCCGCAGTTTCCGGTTGCTTCATTGCTCGATCTGGCGGGCATGAAGGTTGCGGCCATCACCGAGCGCACCGAGCTGAATGACTATCTCGATATTCATGCCATGATGACTGTTGGTCGGATCGAGCTGCCGGTTATGCTCGCTGCGGCAGCCATCATCCACGACACCGCGTTCAGACCGAAGCTGGCCCTCAAGGCGCTCGCCTCTCACGACCGCCCGGCACTGGCGGGACTGTCCCAGGACATGAGTCGCGACCTGATTGCCGCGCTCAAACGCGTCGGCCTAGACCCAGCGTTCGGGTCTCCAGGTTGATCAAGGCTCATGACGCCTGGCGGGTACTGCTGGATATTCTCCGGCCGCGAACTTGAGTCCACACCGCCCCGTTGTCAACGCCAAGGCAGGCCTGGCCGTATTCGTCGGCGCACCCCGTCTCGTCATGATCGTGCCTTGCGAAGGTTGCGCGACGCCGAGCTCGCCCAGGTTTGAGAGCGTGCCGGCTGTGGGTGGTGCGTGTCTTCCTCTCGATCTCCGTAAAGCATTGTCACGTTGATTCGGTGGCTGCTGTAGTCGTCGCGGAAATTGACGGCGTCGGTTGCGTGGAACAGATCGGAGTTGAAGATGATGGCCCGGTTCTGCCGGTAAGGGATCGTGACATTCTTCGAGCGCTGGTTTCGCAGATAAGCTCCGACCGAATCGGACCCGTTGTAGGTATCGAAGTCCCAATGCATTGGCGCATCCACGTCGTACAGGACGAGCCCCCCGGTGCTGTCGTCCAGGTTCGCCTCTTCTGGCGTGATCCAGAAGTTCACGTTGACTGCCGCGAAGTCGGCATGTGTGGTGACGCCCGCCGGCAGCGGCAGACTGTTCTTGAAGCCCCACATCTGACGTAGCGGGTACCTGTCACCAATCACCCGAGGCAGTGCAGCACGCACCTCCTCTGCGATTTGCAGGAGCAGGGCACTGTTGAACCCGTCCTGAAAGAAGGCGCCGAGCCGGCCGTGGGCATACCGGTTGTGAAACCACACGGTGGATTCCACGCAGAACGCACGGAGTTCGTCGAGCGCATCTCTGGTGAGGAATTGGTCGATGACAGCGATACCCGGCCGGCGCTGGATGTATTCGTCTTCGATCGCGGCGGGGCTCCAGGCTTTCGACAGCGCCCGCTCTACGCGAGGCGTGGGCCGCACATACAGCAACCGGTTGTAGATGTCGCGGATAAGTTGATACGAATCGTCATCGGGCACGGCGCGGGCGTCAGGCCCACCGTCGGCGGCCAAGGTGTGGGCGATGTCGCGGTACCGGCTGATGTAGGTGTCGAACTGGCTGTCGAGGATGCCGACGGTTTGAAGATAGGAAAGCTGATTAGCGTCATGGCGGAGCTTGGGGACAGACAGCGGGATCATTGGGATGTCCGGCAGCGGTGGCGATATCTCACTTCCATTCAATGACGGTGTGCCCCAGCGAAGTTCGGCAGCGATCGCTGCGTAGGCGCCGGCCGATGACAGGTCGGGTGAACGCATGGCCGTAGTCGCGACATCACGCATCCACGTATGGCCCTCCTCTGAGGCCAATTCGGTCCGGAACAGCGGCAGGGATTCCGCGCTACGCCCGGCTCGTACCAGCAGGACCGCCAGGTAGCGGCGCGCCAGTGTGAACGAGTCGTCGAGGCTTAGCGCGCTCGACAGGCTCGCGATCGCCGCTTCGTAGTCGCCGCGCGTCATCTTGACCCGTCCGAGCCGGAAATGGGCTTGCGCGCTCAACGGATCAAGCGCTACCGCGCGGGCGAAGCACCGTTGGGCGGCGGGCAGGCGCCGCTGTACGTAGTGTCGATGCCCCTCCGCGAGAAGCTCCGCTGCGTTGCTCGAGCGTGGCGCCGGGGGCGAAGGGTCCGGCGTCGCGGGCGAAGGGTCCGGCGTCGCCGGTCTCGGGGTCACTGCTCTTCGGCTGGGTAGAGGTCCAACGCACCGTTGCGGCGCAGCGCCCCGGCGTAGACCGCGAGTTCGTCCAGCGTCACCATCACATAGCGTGGCGCGAATTGGCTTGCCTGACTGGCGGAGAACCGTTCGTCGAATTCCATTGCGGGTTTGGTGATCAGGTATGTCTGCCACACGATTTTAGTGCAAGTTGTGGGGTACTGGATGTGGAGGCGCTCGTCGTCGCCTTCGTCGTCGTCGGGTTCAGGCTCGTCAGCTGCTTGTGCCGCCTCGACCAGAACGCCGAGGTTGAAGAAGAAATGTAGGAGGTCTTCGTCGAACTCGACGAGGCTGTTGCCGTCGACGGAACTTCGGATCAGTGCGGTCACCGGCAGAACCCCGCCGTGGTCAACGACAGCCCGGCTGAAATCGGCCAGAAACTGGCGGCCCGTGGGGACCGCGCCGCGGTGGTCTGAGGCGTACACGTGAAGCCAGGACAGTAGATCGCGTTCCGCGAGTACTGAGTAGATGAGTTGGTTGCTGGGCGCCGCGCGTTCGGCGGGTATTGGTGTGCCATATACGTATTCAGAGAGCACTGAGATGGGGTTTGTGATGAATTGCTGGCGTAGCAGGTAGTCCTGTGACATCGCTTGGAAGAGCGCATCTACGCGGCGGACAGTGTTGGCACGCTTGAGGATTGGTGATTCTCGAGTGATTGGCATCAGATACTCCTTGGCGTAGGTGTGGTCTCTGGCAGGTGGTGCGGGGGTCTGGATTGGTTCCACCCGGCACAGGTCAGGGCGAGGACGCTGACCAGCGTCGTGTGGTAGTCACTGAGAAACCGGCGCCGTTCGGCGTCATCAGGGGGTGACGGGAGTTCCCGGCCTGCACCGCGCGGGCCCGCAACGGATCCGTCGTCGAACTGGCGGATGGTGAGTAGGTCAAGCACGTCTTGCCCGGGATCGCCGTGGATACAGGCCGCTGTCATCACGAGCTCGGCCAGCAGATCGAGGTGTTCAGGATCGCGGAAGCAGTCCCGCCAGGCCGGCAGCCACCAGTGTAAGTACTCACGGATCTCAACGGCCAGATTGTCCGGTGCGGCACCGAAATTGGTCAGGTAGAACACCTCGTGGGTCATCGGGTACCCCGTCGTCAGCGAGATGGTCCACGGCTCGGGTCGCGCGCCAAGCCAGCTGCCCGCCGGCAACACTGGGGGCCCGCTGAGGTCGAGTCGCGCCAAGTTGTACCGCAGCGCGACATCGCGCCACGGCGGGAGTTCCAGTCCGGCCGCAACGTCGGTGCATACGAGATGCTCAAGCCATTGCCTGAGCGCAGGGTTATGGTGACCGTTCTCGGCGAAATCTGCGTAGAGGCCCACTGCTTCTACCAGTTCGACTTTCGCCGAGGTGAGATCGATGAGTAACGCGCCGTCCTCTGCTTCGTGCCACGCCCATTGCACGATGGGTTCGAGGCGTCGACACAAGACCGGATCTCGCCTGAGCACTGTCACGGTCAGCATGAGTTCAGAGAATGGTTTGAGCAGCATCGTCTGCTCCCAGGGATCGCGTCCTCGTCGCGGTGAGAACTCGTCGCGGTGGTTCTCGATCCAGGTCAGGCCTTTCTCGGCGGCGGCAGTCACCATTGACGGGTCCTCGTCTGTTCACGCGTCGTGTCGAGGAGCCTGAGTTCCCAAGCCAGGGACGTTGATCGGTGGACGGCGGCGAGTGCGGTCAGGTGCGCATGACCTTGCGCGATGAACCGTGTCAGTGCTTCGGGCGCCGGCGTTCGCACGTTTGGTACGTCCAGGGCGCATAGGATCGTGAGTCCCTGTGCGGCTCGTACATAACGGCAGGAGTTCAGCGCAACACACGCCTTGCGAGCTGTGGTGACGGGCGAAAGCTGTGCTGCTGTGAGGAGCTCCTGAATACCTGCGGCGGCTGCCCTGCTCAAGATGCGCTCTTGGACTGAGTGACCGGTGGTCGTGGGTTTCGCCGGCAGCGTCAGTGTCCACCCGAGAACTTGTTTGGCGAGATAGCTGACTATCTGCGCCTCGATCGGGTCGTCGAGTTCGAGGGCGGGCCGGTCGAATGTTGCTGCAAATACCGGCATCGCTAAATCCGCTGGTACGGGTTCATGGTCGGTACTCCAGCGCAGTAGCGCATCCACCAATTGGTCGACCGACAAAGGTGGTCGGTCGGCGTGGGCGACATACTCGCTGAAGGCGCGGCGCGATTGTTCTGTGTCAGTTGCCGTCAGCGCTTCATGCCATGAGAGCGAACCGGTCAGTATTGATGTCATGGGCTAATCGGCCCTGCTGAAGCTATTGCACCTTGTGGACGATGTGGACGTGCAGACAGAAGTCGATGAAGGGCCCCGCGGCGTCGATCGGAATTTCGCGCAAACCCGCGTAGAGACCGCGCACCTTTTCGAATTCGGCGGGCTCGAGGACCTTCTCGGCAGGGCAGTGCCCGTCGTGGCATTCAGTGCTGTCCAGCTCACGGGCCCGGCTAGCCAGTTTGTCAAGGATCTCGAGTTGCTCGTCGGTTGCGCCGACGGTGTCGAGGTCGACACTGGCGGTCACTCCTGAATCGAAGTTCACGGTGAGGGTATGCTCACTGCGCGCAATGTCCATTTCAGGTCCTTTCCGGGTCGCGTTACAAGAGATGCCTACCTGGCACCTTCAAACGGTAAGCCCATAGGCGTTCCTGAACATGAGTAGTGGACTACCTGCAATGCAGCCGAACACCAGCGTTTTCCTCAACGTCAACGGCAATACATCTCCCTGAAATCGGTCACGCGGCAGCATAGGTCGATTGAAGGCGCGAGAGAGCCGCTTCAGTGTCTTGATCTGCGTCTGGTTGGTCGGCCACATGAGGCTCGCAGTCGCCCTGAGTAACTGGCGCTTGTCTTGGAGCATGGCGTCGTCCTTTGAGCCATGGCGCGGCCTGGACTCATCGGATATTGCGGCGGCGAAATCACAGCGTGGTGGTCAGCGCAGTGGATCGCGCTTGCTCATAGCGAACTGAGTGAGTGCAGCCGTTCGCGCGGCCAGGAAGTGGCCTCAGTGTCATGGATAACAGCAGTTATCCATGAGCTGCACCGACATCCTGACCACCGGCGAGCGCAGGGCCGCGTACCCCGTCGATTGCAACTACCGGTAGACCTCGGTGTTCCAGGCCGTCCTATGCCGCGCCGCCAGGCATCAACGCCAATAAACTCCCAGCCTTCGGCGGACGACGGAACCTACACCTGTGCCGCGCTGCCACAAGGACGACGACACTGCTGCTCAGTACCGATTTCGCACGCAGAGTGCTTCGCCCAATGCCGAGCAGGAGGCGAGGGCATTGATTCATCTGCTCCAATGTGCAAGACCAACACTGGATAATGAAGATTATCCACACGCTTCCCTGGATCTGCCGAGTTGATTCATTCTCCTGACCAGGTCAAACGACGTATCCGGTCAGCAATGCCGGGTTTCGATAGTTCACCCCTTAGGCCCACTTCGACACCTAAGTGTCCTTACTCGAACCCCGAGCACGAGTTGGCTCCGGGTGAGTGCGGTGTCGCGGGTTGGGGTGTCACCTGTTGGTGGACTCGGTGACGCCGCGGATGACTCCGACGCACAGGTCGGCGCAGCTGGCCGCTAGTTCGGCAGTGGTCTCTTTGGGATCGGCGAGCCAGTGATCGATGATCTGGTTGGCGCCGCCGACCATGAACAGTGCAGTCCGGCGCAGCTCGATGGGATTGGGTGTGTCGGGGCCAAGGATGTCCGGGGCGTATTGGATGACCAAGTCGGTGATGACGTCGAGTACTTGCGCGCGGTGTTCGGCCAGGCCCGGAACCGTGCTCAGGTCGCTGGTGGCGATGCGGTGGATGTGGGGGTCGGCGGCAATGATGTCGAGAAAGGCCTTGACCCCTGAGCGCACCTTGTCGGTGAGGTTGCCGGGTTCGCCGAGGCCAGCGGCGACCAACGCCTGAAGCGTCTCGTCGCGGGCGTCGTCGGCGACGGCGAACAGGAGCGCTTCCCGGTTCGGGAACTGCTCGTAGAAGTAGCGCGGAGTCAAGCCCGCGGCGCTGCAGACGCCCCGGACAGTCACTTCGGTGATGCCCGATTCGCCCCAGATCCGCCGCCCGGCGGCCAGCAGTTTGCGGCGCCGTTCGGCGCGGCGGTCTGAGGCGCTGATGCCGCCGTAGTCACGCACCACTTCCGCGCGTCTCATTGACAGCACGATACCCGCCACCCTACATTTGGAACACGCACGTAGTCCAAATTGCTCCGGCTCAAAGGAGAGCGCGAGTGAACCTCCCAATTCCGACCCGGCATCCCGAGCAGCCACGCGCCGTTCCGGCGATTGTTCGGTCGTTCGCACTGCTCTTGGGTATCGGAAAGCCCACGCCCGAACAGTGGCGCAGGCTTGGCGAGCGACTGACCGTCGGCGACGAGCCGATGGACCGCCTGGTCGAGTGGATGTCCGCCGCGGGGATGGAGCAGATGCGGCCGCTGTTCGACCGGGCGCTCACCGATGGCATCGCCAACGTGCCTGATGCACCGGACCCGTTGCGCGAGTTCTTCATTCAGATCGAGACAATGCCGGACTGGGTCGACCCCAACAAGCTGCGCCGGGGGGCGCGGGCGCTGCGCAGAGGTGGCGCCGACGGGATGTACATCGCGCGCGACGTTTCACTTCTTGGCGGGTATCAATTCTCCGGTTTCAACAAGACGCTCGTGCGAACGGGTGCGCTGGAGAAAGGCTCGAACAAGCGTTTCGCCGAGACGATGCAGTGGGCGATGGACGTGATCTCTGAAGGAGGCCTCGATCCGCTCGGGATCGGTTACCGGTCCACCATCCGGGTGCGGCTGATCCACGCGTTCGTCCGTCGGCATGTAGCGGCAATGCCGGACTGGCGGGGCGACGAATGGGGCGTGCCGGTCAACCAGACCGATATGGCGGCCACGCTGGTCGGCGCTCTCATCGCCCCGTCCGCGGGCGCGATCGGGATGGGATTCTTGCACTCGCCTGCCGAGCTCGACGGCATCGCGCACCTGACCCGCTACGTCGGCTGGCTGATCGGCGTGCAGGACGAGTGGCTGCCCCATAGCTTCCGCGACGGAGTGCGCACCCTCTACAACACGCTCGCCGCGCTGTCGCAGCCCGACGAGTCGACCAAGAAGCTGGCCGTCCCAATGGGCGACGATCCGATGGCCTGGCACTACCGTCGCAATCCGGGCCTGCGCCGTCGATTCGCGCGGGCCCAGCACCTGTCGGTGACCAGTGGCTTCCTTGGGCCGCGCGCTATGCGCATCTTGGGCCTGCCCTTTGTGCTGCCGTGGTATCCGCTGTCGCGGATTCCGGTGAACGCAACCCGCAGCGTCGTCGCTTTGAGTCTTCCCGGTGGGATGCAGCGCGCGGTCGCCCGCGGCCAGCGCGAGCAAGAAACCTTGCTGCACATCATGATCGGGGACAGTAAAGCGACGGTCGGTGACTCCGCCGCACACGCCAGCAGGGTCGCATGACCACTAGGGTCGCTGCCGAATCCATTTCCGAGCCTGAGTTGAATGACCGGGTGTACGAGTCGCTGCATACGGAGCATGACTACACGGTTAACGAGATCGAAGGACGTCTGCCAGAGGGATTGACAGGCACCCTGTTTCGGATTGGGCCGGGAAAGTTTGAGGTGGGGCACGGGGTTGGCCACCTCGATGACCATGGACTGCACCATCTGGGAGTCAACGTCCCCCCACAGCCCCTGATCCAGTCAGGGGCCGCAGCCCCAGAACGTCGAACAGGTTGAACTCGAGGTCACGAACGTTGCTCTTGTAGTGCCCCACGGGCGTTTCCACAAACAATCGCGGTTTGGACGCCGGCCTGGCGGGTCGGTGGTTATGGCCGTTGCTGGAACGCCACGCGGGCTGTCCGCGGCCTTGTCGTCCGAAGCCGATCGCGAACCACGGCGGAACCCTCGGACGCAGCTACACTGCTGCGGCTGACGTTAAATTTCGGATCGGATTTGGCGACGAAGGTGCCGGCGGACGACTGTGCGCACCACGCGGCGTCGTGTGCGGGCGAGCGGACCGGTTGCGCGGATCTCGTGTGCGAATCGTTCGCCCGACTGCTGCAGCCGATCTTTGACTTCGTCGAGGTCTGTGTCGACAAGCGCGTGGTGGCGCTTGCGCCAGCGCCCGGCGATCATGACCGCTTCGATGTTGGCGATGCTGGCTTGCAGCGCTGCGGCGATCGGGTCGTGGGCCGGCCACAGGTTCAGTGCGCGGGCGTCGATGAGGACGAGATCGGCCTGCATTCCCGGGGCGAGGTGACCGACCTTGTCGGCCAGGCCGAGGGCGCGCGCGCCGTGGACGGTCGCCCACGACAGCGCCTGCTTGCTGGTGAGTGCGGCGGTCGGCGCACTCAATCCGGTTCGTTGAAACTCCTGGTCGTGGGCCAGGCCTCGTTGGCGGGCCAGGGTGATCCGGGCGGCGGTGAGAACTTCGCCGGATACCGCCGTTTCGGTGTCGGTACCGAGCGACGGCGCGGCACCGACGCGTAGCAGTTGTTCGGTGATCGCGGTGCAATGCCCTTGACCCAGTTCGTTTTCCGGGGTGGAGGTGAAGCTGACTCCGGCATCGGCGAGCCGCTTGACCCATTCGTCGGTCAGACCGGTGCCGTGCACGATGTTGGCGTGTGGACCCCACAGGCCCGCAGCGCCGACGGCATTCCAGCCCGGTCCGGGCGTTCCGGCGCTCTGGTGCATCGACGCGATCACGCCGCGTTCGAGGGCCGCCCGCAGGTCCGCGATCGCCGCAGCGGGCGCCGACAACTGCGGGCCCTTGATCGCCATTCCCACGGTGAGCAGCGCGCTGTTGGCGATGGGACCGTCGAGGAGGCGATCGATCTCGCGCACGTCATGAGGTTTGGTCGGGCCGCCATGGCCTGTGCCGTGCAAGAAGACTGCGCGGATGCCGGCGGTGGTCAGCGCGTCGATGGCGGCGTCGGCATGGCCAGGTGTCAGGCAGTTGTGACACCAGTCGCCCACGGTCGTTGTACCGCAGTTGATTTGATTCAGCGCACCGGCCAATGTCCCGATGTGCATGTCGCTCTGGGTGTATCGGCGGGCGACGTGGCCGTGAGTGTGGGCCAGGTATTCCAGCAGCGACCAGTCCCCGCCGGCGAACCGTAGCGCGGTCTGCCACGTGTGCAGGTGGGCGTTGACGAGTCCGGGGATGACGATGTGGTCCTTGACGTCGACCACGTCGGCGCCGGTCGGATCGAGGTGGTCGCCCATCGCCGTGATGCGATCGTCCTCGACGAGGATGTCGACGCACTCGGCATCGGGTCGATTGGGCGCCAAGGTCACTACCTGCGCTCCGCGCAACAGTGTTCGTGTCACTGCTCTCTCCTGTTGCCCATTCGCAGGCGCCACTACGACCATAATGGATACACCGTATCCGTTATTGTAGACACGCGTCAACCCCGCGGCCATAGGCTTAGTTAGCGCCGCTTCGTCCGCCGTCTGCCGTCGTCGCGTGCGACCTGGCTCAAGCCCTTGATGAAGAGGTCCAGGCCGAAGGCGAACTCTTGCTCCAGCGGTACCGGCAGATGCTCGGCCACACTGGTGATAGCAGGAAAACTCTTCTCATCGAGGGTCTGCCACACCGCGTCCTCATCCGCAGCGGACGCACCCGCTGGGGGCAGCTGCGTCGCGAACCCCAAGACATAGCGCGCCAACGTCGCGCAAGCCTGGGCGGCCAACGGCGGCGCGAATCCGGATTTGAGCAGCAGCGCGATCATTCGTTCGCGCCCGGCCATCGCGTTGGGTCCTGTCGGCATATGTTCGACCAACAGCGGCGCGACGTGAGGGTGGCGCCGGAACACATCAAAGAGACTGTGCGCCCACACTTCACACGCCTGCTGCCATTCCATTCCGTCAACCGCCTTGCGGTCGACATGTACTTCGCCCAGCACGCTGTCGACGACCTGGGCGACCAGGTCAGCCCGCCCGGTGAAGTGCCGATACAGCGTCGCGGTACCCGAGTCCAGGCGCTGAGCCAGGATACGCATCGACAGGGCGTCGGCGCCTTCTTCGTCAAGAAGCCGGGTTGCAGTCGCGATGATCCGGTCCAACGGCAGCGGTGGGCGGCCCCGGGATCGCCGCGGGCCCTCTTCCCCAAGCTCGGTGCCCGACGATGACGTCCTCACGCGGCCCAGTATGACCTCTCTTGACACCAGTCGCAATAACGGCAACACTGTAGCCATTATGAAGGCTATGGATATCGATGTTCACCCTGATTCGCGGTTCGCCGCCGTCGACGGGATGCGGATCCACTACAAACGCTCGGGGAGGGGCCCCACCGTGGTGCTGCTGCACGGAAGCGCCTCCTCGCTGTACGGGGTGGAGGCCCTGGCGCAACGACTGTGGCCGTCTTTCGACGTCATCCGCCCAGACCTGCCAGGCTTCGGCGTGACCGGTCCCAGCCCCGATCGCGACTACCGGGTTGCCACCTACGCCGCGACACTCGCACGCTTCCTGGATGCCATCGGCGTGGAGCACTACACGGTCGCCGGGAATTCGTTGGGCGGCAACATCGCCTGGAACCTTGCCCTCGACCACCCCGAGCGTCTGACCGGCTTGGTGCTGATCAACGCCACCGGTTACCCGGACAAGCAACTGCCGGCCGGCATGGCACTGGCGCGCAACCCCGTCATCGGTCAACTGTTGCGACGGTTCATGCCCCGGCGCGCCGTCGGGCGCAGCCTGCGTCAAGCCGTCGGGCCGAACTGCGACATCGTCGATGCCGCGATGGTGGAGCGTACGCACCGGCTGTGGAATCGGCCCGGTAACCGCTCGGCGTTCGTTGATTTCCTGACCACCGACCAACCCGATCGCAGCGCCGAGATCCCCAACATCGACGTGCCGACCCTGGTGCTGCGCAGCGCCGACATGGATGGCCAACACTTCACCCGCGACATCGCCGGCAGCGTCGAGAAAGTCCATCCCGACGGTGGGCATCTGCTGCCCGAGGAAGACCCCGCATGGGTGGCCGACGCCATCACCCAGTTTCTGCAATCGCTCCCATCAAGGAATGCGCAATGAAGTACTTCGTCGCAACCGGAGAAGGCCGCCGACTCGATGCCACCACGCGGCGCAGTCTGCGCGGCAGCTACGTTCAATTAAGCGATGGCGTCACGCATTACGAGCTGACTGGGCCTGACGGCGGCGACGTCGTCGTCCTGGCCGGCGGGCTGACCATCCCGTTGTTCTACTGGGATGAGCTGGCCGCCGAGCTGCACACGCGCGGACTGCGGACCCTGGCGTACAGCGGCTACGGACGCGGCTATTCCGACCGCGTCGTCGCCCGCTATGACCAGGCGCTGTTCGTCCGCCAACTACACGAGCTCATCGAGCGCCTCGAGGTGCCTGTGCCGTGCCATGTCGTGGGCACGTCGATGGGCGCGCTCGTCGCGATGGCGTATGTGAGCAACCACGTCGCCAGTACCGCCACCCTGACTCTGGTGGGACCGGCCGGCCTCAGTCGCCAACCGGTGATCCAGAAACTGTTGCTGGGCAACGACTTCACCGCCAGCGTCGTCGCCAAGTACCTCGGCCGCCGCATCCTGCAGCAGCATCTGGGACACAACGTCGCCGACCCCGAGCGCGCCGCGGAACTTGGGGTCGTGGTCGGTGACGCCTACCGATACGAAGGCTCGATCTACGCCTTCTTCCAGACACTAAAGCACTTTGGGTTGTTCGACCGCGCCGAGCTCTACCGGCAGACCGGTACGCTGCCGGTGCCGATCCAATTGATCTGGGGCAGCGAGGATCACGTCACCCCGATCAGCAGCCTGGATCAAGTCCGCGAACTGCTGCAGCCCAGCCAATGCCACGTCATCGATGACTGCGGCCACATGGCGCCGTTCGAACGTCCTCTCGTCGTCGCCGACCAACTGGCGACCTTCTACGACACCTTCGACAGATCGGCTTGACCCATGACAACGACCACCACGACTGATGTCTTGATCGTCGGCGCGGGGCCCGCGGGCACCACCCTGGCCATCGACCTTGCACGCCGCGGCGTGACGGTACGCCTCATCGACAAGGCGCCGCACGCCTTCGACGGTTCGCGCGCCAAAGGCATCCAGCCCCGCACCCTCGAGGTTCTCGACGATCTGGGTGCCCTGGGCGACATCATCAACCAGGGCGCCTTCTACCCGCCGATGGGCATTCATCTCGGCCCGATCACCATCCCATTCCGGATGATGGCCAAAGGGAAACGCGGCCCCGATGTCCCCTACCCAGATACCTGGCTGATCCCGCAACATCGCACCGACCGCGCGCTGCACGCCCGGTTCGAATCCTTGGGCGGCCGTGTCGAATTCGGCACCGAACTGATGGAGTTCACCGACCACGACACCCATGTCACCGCGCACGTCGCGACCTCCGGCGCCGCCGAGGACGCCACCGCCCGCTACCTCGTCGGCGCTGACGGCGGCGCCAGCCGAGTCCGCAAGATCCTCGGAATCGAGTTCGGCGGCTCCACCGACGAGGCCGACCGCATCCTCATCGTCGACGCCGCGGTCTCGGGTGGATTGTCTCGCAAGTACTGGCACGTGTGGCCGGGCCTCGGGGGACGTTTCGTGGGCGCCTGCCCGCTGCCGCACAGCGACACATTCCAATGGATGATCCGGCTCTCACCCGACGAAGCAGCCCCCCAAGACCTCGCGCAGATCAACGCGCGCATCCAAGCCCACACCCACAACAAGCGACTGGCGCTGCATGACATTCGGTGGCAGTCGGTGTTTCGCCCGAACATCCGTTTGGCCCAGAATTATCGCCGTGGCCGCGTCCTGCTGGCCGGGGACGCCGCCCACGTCCATACGCCCGCCGGCGCCCAGGGCCTCAACACCGGCATCGGCGACGCCTACAACCTAGGCTGGAAACTCGGCCAAGTGTTGGCAGGAGCCGACGATCACCTCCTCGACACCTACGAACACGAACGCCAACCCATTGCCGCTGGCGTGCTCGGCCTGTCTACCAAGAAGTACGAAGGCATCGGCAGGTTCGACCCGTCGAGCATCCGGCGCGGCAAGGACGAAAAACAACTCGCCCTGACCTACCATGGCGGTCCACTGGCGCCCCTGGCCGCGGACCGCACGCAGACGCTGCGAGTCGGTGACCGCGCGCCGAACGCCGACCTCGTCGACGCCGACGGCCACCGCGTACGACTGTTCGATTCCTACCGCGGAGCGCATTTCACCGCGCTGGCCTACGGCGCACATGCCGCCGACGCGTTGGCCGAACTCGACTGGCCCGCCGCCGGCGGGCACCTCACGCGCGTCATCGTCGACACCAGTAACAAGGACGATCTATCAGACGGGGTGCTCACTGACCCGACGAAGGAATTCGCCCGCATCTACGGGTTGTCTCGAGACACACTGTTGCTGATTCGCCCCGACGGCTACATCGGCCACATCGCGATCCACAACATCGCCGAAACGACCCGCACCGCTGTTCAATCCATGACCCCGCACAGCGTGAGCTCAGCGCCATCGAAGCGATCATGATCGTCGGCGTCGGGGCGCGTACCTCGGACGATCAAAACCGAAGGCGCAGTGGCGGTGTGGCCGCGGTGCTGCTGGCGTATGCGTTCGCCGTGATCATGGCCGGCACCACGCTGCCCACCCCGATGTATGCGGCCTACGCCACCACGATGCATTTCGGGGTGCTCACCACCACGGTGATCTACGCGGCCTATGCCGGCGGGGTATTGGCGGCGCTAGTCGTTGTCGGACGGTGGTCCGACGCGATCGGTCGACGCCCGGTTCTGCTGGGCGGCATTGTCGTCGCGGTGGCCAGCGCCGCGACGTTCCTCGTCGCCGACACCGTGCTCGATCTCGTGGTTGCACGCGTGCTGTCGGGAGTGTCGGCTGGCCTGTTCGCAGGCACGGCCACGGTAGCGGTCATCGAAGCCGCACCGCCGAAGTGGCGTACCAAGGCCGCCGCGGTTGCGACCATCGCCAACATCGTG
>Ga0207668_10000827_pt1 | contig 18748 bp, 22 predicted proteins | sample KBSS43metaG_FD_184323 | JGI IMG/M metagenome (GOLD analysis project Ga0207668, IMG submission 184323) | Switchgrass rhizosphere microbial communities from Kellogg Biological Station, Michigan, USA - KBS S4-3 metaG (SPAdes) (version 2) | ecosystem: Host-associated > Plants > Roots > Rhizosphere... | reverse complement strand
GCCTGCCGATCGCAGCTATGGCCTCGCCGTAGCGCGGCTCGCCGGGCTGTCGCCGGCGGTGGTCGCCCGCGCCAAGGCGGTGCTCGCCAAGCTCGAGGCGGGGCGCGCGAAGACCGGCGGTCTGGCGGCCGGGCTCGACGATCTGCCGCTGTTCGCCGCGGCCGCCGCGCTTGAGGAAGCCAGGCCCGACAGGCTGCGCGAGGCGTTGGCCGCGCTCGACCTGGACGCGCTCAGCCCGCGCGAGGCGCTGGATGCGCTCTACCACCTGCAGGGAATCGCCCGCGAAGGGTGACGCCGGCACCGCGCTCGCCTATCTGCGGACGATGCCGACCAACGACGCCGTCCCGAACCAGCGCGCGATCATCGACCGCCGCGAGATCGCCGATACGCTGGCGGGGCTGACCGGCGCCGATCCGGTGGCGCTGCGCCGCGAATCGACGGTGCTGCTCAAGGCCGCGCTCGCCGCCGGCCGCGCCGAGATCGCCCGGCGCGCACTGGAGACGCCCAGCCGCGGGCGCGAGCTGACGGCAAGCTACGCCTTCCTCACCGATCAGCTGCTCCGCCTGATCTTCGACTTCGCCACCCAGCGGCTCTACCCGATGCCGAACCCGACCACCGGCCAGCGCCTCGTGCTGATCGCGGTGGGCGGTTACGGCCGCGGTGAGATGGCGCCGTTCTCCGACGTCGACATCGCCTTCGTCAGCCCGTGGAAGCCGGCGTCGTGGACCGAGCAGGTCATCGAATCGATGCTCCACCAGCTCTGGGACCTCGGCCTCAAGGTCGGCCATTCCAGCCGCTCGCTCGACGACATGATCCGCATGGCGAAATCGGACCTGACGATCCGCACCGCGATGCTGGAAGGGCGCTATGTCTGGGGTGACCAGGCGCTCTACGACGAGGCGGCCAAGCGCTTCGACCGCGAGGTGCTGCGCGGCGGGGAGCGCGGCTTCGTCACTGACAAGCTGGCCGAGCGCGACCAGCGCCACAAGAGGATGGGCGACAGCCGCTACGTCGTCGAGCCCAATCTCAAGGAGGGCAAGGGCGGCCTGCGCGATCTTCACACCCTGTTCTGGATCGGCAAGTTCATCAACAAGGTGCGGTCCGTGCCCGAACTGGTCGATGCCGGGCTGCTGACCCCGGCCGAGCTGCGCCAGTTCCTCAAGGCCGAGAACTTCCTGCTGGCGGTGCGCTGCCATCTCCACCTCGTCGCCGGGCGGGGCGAGGACCGGCTGACCTTCGACCTCCAGCCCGAGGTTGCGGCGCGGATGCGCTATGCCGACCGGCCCGGCAAATCGACGGTCGAACGCTTCATGCATCACTATTTCCTGATGGCGAAGCAGGTCGGCACGCTGACCGGACTGTTCCTCGCCCATCTCGACGAAACCTTCGCGCGCAGCCGGCCGCGCTTCGCCCTGCCGCGGCGGCGGCGCAAGCTGGAAGGCTTCGTGCTCGATCGCGGCCGGCTGGCGGCGCCGACCGACGATTTCTTCGCCGAGGATCCGATCCGCCTGATCCGGCTGTTCGCGCTCGCCGATCATTACGAGCTCGACATCCACCCGATGACGATGCGCCAGGCGGGCCGTGACGCGAAGCTGGTCGACGGCAAGGTCCGCCGCGATCCCGTGGCCAATGCGCTGTTCCTCGACGTGCTGACCAGCCCGCGCGATCCCGCCAAGGTGCTGCGCTGGATGAACGAGGCGCAGGTCTTCGGCCGCTTCATGCCCGACTTCGGTCGCGTCGTCGCGCAGATGCAGTACGACATGTACCACCATTACACGGTCGACGAGCACACCATCCGTGCCATCGGCCTGCTCTCGCGCATCGAGAAGGGCGAACTCGTTGCCGAGCATCCGCTGGCGAGCCAGCTCACCGGCCAGATTCTGTCGCGGCGCACGCTCTACGTCGCGGTGCTGCTCCACGACATCGCCAAGGGCCGTGGCGGCGACCACAGCCTGCTGGGCGGCGAGATCGCGGAGACCTTGTGCCCGCGGCTCGGCCTGACCCCCGCCGAGACCGAGACCGTCGCCTGGCTGGTCCGCCGCCACCTGCTGATGTCGGATACCGCGTTCAAGCGCGATCTCGCCGACTTCAAGACGATCGGCGACTTCGCCGACATCGTCCAGTCGCCCGAGCGGCTGCGCCTGCTGTTGCTGCTGACCGTCGTCGACATCCGCGCAGTCGGCCCGGCGGTCTGGAACGACTGGAAGCGGCAGCTCCTCGGCGATCTCTACGCCGCTGCCGAGGAGGTGCTGCGTCTCGGCCATAAGCCGAGCGGTCGCACGCATCGCGTCGTCGCCAAGCAGCGCGCGCTTGCCGAGCGGCTGGGCTGGGACCAGCCGCGACTCGACGCGCTCTACCGCCGCCTGCCTGATTCGTACTGGATCGCCGAGCCGGTCGACGCGCTCGAATCGAACGCGCGGCTGATGGCGGCGGCCGGAGACACCCGGCTTTCGATCGACGCCCGGCCCGACCCCGGACGCGGCGCGACGCTCGTCACCATCTATGCCGGCGATCATCCCGGCCTGTTCTACCGGCTGGCCGGCGCGATCAACCTCGCCGGCGGCAGCGTCATCGACGCGCGGATTCACACCACCCGCGACGGCATGGCGCTCGACAACTTCCTGGTCCAGACCCCGCTCGGCCAACCCTTCGACGAGTTCGACCAGATCGCCCGGCTGAAGCGCGCGATCGAAGACGCGCTGGCCAACCGTACCCGCCTCGCCGATCGCCTCGCCGCCCGGCCGCTGCCGCGCACCCGCGCCGAGGCGTTTCATGTCGAGCCCAACGTGCTGATCGATAACAAGGCGTCGAACCGCTACACCGTGATCGAGGTCAACGCCCGCGACCGCCCGGCGCTGCTCAACAGCCTCGCCCACGCGCTGTTCCAGTCGAAGGTGACGATCCACTCGGCGCACATCGCCACCTATGGCGAGCGCGCGGTCGACACCTTCTACCTGACCGATCTGGTCGGCGACAAGATCGAGGGCGGCCGGCTGAAGACGCTGGAGCGCCGCCTTCTCGATTCGGCGGCAGGAGCGGTCAAGCAGGCAGCGTAATTTCCCGTTCCATTCCCCTGCCGGCAGGCCGGGGCGGGCGGCTCGGCGTTACTGCAGCGTGCCGCCCTGCGACGACAGGCGGGCAAACTGCATGAACTGGACGATCAGCTCCGACCGCTCGGCGATGGTCGGTGCCTCGATCAGCGCCTGCTTGGCCGGCACGTCGAACGGGATGGCCTGGGCGATGCCGTTGACCAGCGCCTCGTCATCCAAGCGCTCGACCGAATCCCAGTCGACCACGTAACCGCGCGACTCGGCGAAGCGGCGCGATTCGGCCTCAAGGTCGGCGCGGACGACCGCGGGCAGGATCGCCGCCTCGTCATCCTCCCATTCGTCGATCACCGCGTCGACCTGCCGGAACAGGGTCGTGACCGCGCGCTCTCGCAAGATGCGGAAGCGGCTGATCCCCTCCAGCACGATGTTGAACCGGCCATCCGCCAGCGCGTCGACATGGACGATATGGCCGATGCAGCCGACGTCGTAGAGCGGCGGCGTCGGCCCCTCGCCGCGCGGCTGGACCATGCCGATCCGGCGGTCGCGCGCCACCGCGTCGGAGACGAGCGCGCGGTAGCGCGGCTCGAAGATGTGGAGCGGCAGCTGCAGGCGCGGAAACAGCAGCGCGCCCGCCAGCGGGAAGACCGATACGCGTTGTTCCCGGCTCACCCGCGGATCAGGTGAACAGGATCGCGGAGAGGCGGCGGCGCTGCTGCGCGACCCACGGATCTTCGAGGCCGATCACCTCGAACAGCTTGAGCAGCCGCGCCTTGGCCGCGCCCTCGTTCCAGGCGCGGTCGCGGGCGATGCTGTCGAGCAGCGCGTCGGCAGCGCCGTCGCGGTCACCGATCGCCATCAACCCGCCGGCAAGACGCAGCCGCGCGTCATGGTCGTCGGGATCGGCCGCGACCTCGGCGCGCAGGCCGGCGAGGTCGTCGACCGGCTGCGCCTCGCGCGACAGCGCCAGCGCGGCGCGCGCCCGGGCGATCGCCGGGTCCTTCGCCGCCGCCTCGGGTGCGGTCGCCAGCACCGCCTCGGCACCGTCCGGATCGCCGGCGGCGGTCAGCGCGCGGGCGAGGCCGGCGATCGCAGCGGCGTCCTCGGGCGCCATGTCGTTGATCTGCTGAAAGACCGAGACCGCCCGCGCGGCATCGCCGCTCGCCAGCACCTCCTCGCCCATCGCCAACAGCGGGGCAAGGTCCTGCGCGGCCTCCTCGGCCTCGCCGGTGATCGGCAGTTGCGCGAGGATCTGGTCGAGGGTGCGGGTCAGCTGCGCCTCGGTGCGGGCCGAGGTCAGGTCGGCGACGAGCTGGCCCTGGAACAGCGCGTAGACCGTGGGGATCGACTGGACGCGGAACTGCGCCGCGATCAGCTTGTCCTTGTCGACGTCGATCTTGACGAGCTTCACGCCGCGGGCGGCATAGTCCTTGGCGACCTTGTCGATGACGGGGCCGAGCTGCTTGCACGGCCCGCACCATTCCGCCCAGAAATCGAGGATGACCAGGCTGGTCATCGACGGCTCGACCACGTCGCGTTTGAACGCCTCGATCGCGTCCCGTTCCGCAGCACTCAGGCCAAGCGTCGCCATTCCCGTCTCCAATCGTTCGCCCCCTTATGTGGGAGCGGACGCTTGGCTGCCAAGCCCCGGCGGCCGGCGCCTGACGCTGGGCGCTCGGCCCGGGGGCGATTCAGCTCAGATCGATCTCGTCGGCATAGACCACCGCCGCGAGCCCGCCCGTCTCCGGCGTGCCGATCTCGAACGGCACGTCGAGAAACGCGTCGACGCGGCCGTCCGGCCCCCATTCGATATCATCGCCCATGATCGCGAAGTCGCCGATGCCGGCCAGCATCTCGCCGCGCACCACCACCATCGCCGGGATCCGGCCGCTCGACAGGCCATGCTCGATATCGTCGCGAACCTGGGCGAGCACCGCGGCGGCGATCCCGGGACTGGTCCCGCCGGCGAAGACTTCGGTCATCTGCATGACGTATCCCCTCTAATCCTGCCTTCGTTACGTAACCGGTTCGCGCTAACGAATCGCTAAGAGTGGCGGACGTGTGGCAACAAGCCCGGCGCCGCCGCACCGCGCCGAATTTTCCGTCGCCTCGTGAATGGCTTGGCGCCCACCGCGGACGATCGCCGAAAAAGGCGGATAAAGAGCTTGCCGACCCCCGAACCCCATGGTAGCAGCCGCGACCTCAACGCAGCGGGGCTCTCCGGGCTCTTCTGCGAGGACGCCAGAGCGGGCGTAGCTCAGGGGTAGAGCACAACCTTGCCAAGGTTGGGGTCGAGGGTTCGAATCCCTTCGCCCGCTCCAGTTTTTCCGGTTCCGGTCATAACCGGGTCATAACACCGGAGCCGATTAGAACTTCGGCAGCGCCTCGAGGAAGGCGGCGAGCTCGGTGGCGAGGATGATGGTGGAGCTTCCGCGCTTGCGGGCGATGAGGCGGCGCGCGCCGATCTCCTCGTAGAGCGCGGTGCGGCTCAATCCCGTCGCGGCGACCGCCTCGGGGATGCTGAACGACATCTTGGGCGGCAGCTTATCGGCGAGGGTTGGCACAGCAGACTTGATGGTATCGTCGTTCACGATCGATCTCTCCGATTTAAGAATTGTCGAGCATAGTCCGCCTCGCAGCGTCGATGAGCGGACGCGCGGCCGTTACGCTCCAACCGTTCGCCAAGGCCTGTTCCAAGCGATCCGCGAGCCACTGGCGGCCTTCGCCGCTCCGCGGGGCCAGCTCATGCAAGGCGGCCTCGAGGTGCGCCTGAGCCACCCGCAGCGAGGGCTCGGTCGCTGCGATGTCCGTCAGGTCATCCAAGCCGCAGGCGAGCACCCGAAACACAGCGCCGCTGGATTGTGCGCGGCCCGCCGGCCGCGCACTGTTTCCATTGTGCGCCCGCCCCCGCGTCACTTCGACCGCTTCCTCTCCGGCCGCGGCGCGAACGAGAACGATACATCGAAGACCAGGCGACCGATTTGAATTTTCGCAAGCGAACCGTGATCAGTGTCCGCACCGTCGAGGGTATCAGAGCAAACGCGGACACCGCCGATGCGCGCGCCGATCGGCAGGCGCCAAAGTCGCCAATAGCCGGCCGATTCAACATGATCTTCGGAGGGTGCGCGAGTCTGCGCGCCCATGATAGGGGCGTGAATAGCCATGATCGTCCTCACTCGACGGTTGCGGTTAGGGCCGGGCGAGGTTGGCGCCTCGCTCCGGCCCGCAACACGTACTAGGACGGCAGATCTGCAACGGTCAAATTTCTGTTTTTTAACGGATTTACCCTACGGCTCATCCGTCGCCGTCCGTTGCGCGGCGCGCGGATTTCCTACGGTCTAGCGCTCGTCGCCGGATGTATCCGTTAGCCGCGTCGCCGCAGCCTATTCCTTTCCGCCCGAATCGACCGTCTCGGCGTTGCCATCGACCATCGATCCGTCCGAATCGCTGCCAACGGTCTCGAACGACACGCTGGTGATGAGGCCGCTCGCCGAAAAGGTATGGGTCACCGACTTCGCCAGGTACTCGCCATCAACGTCGGGGTCGAACCCCTTCAGAGAAAGAAGCGCCTCGGCGAACATCTCCGGCATTCCAGGCCCATCAAATTGCCCGGTCATTTTACTGCGCTCAAGGTCGCCGAACTGCGCCCTGGCGGCGGCCTCGGCCTCGGCTCTTGACCCGTAGAGCCGTCGGTCGCGGTGGCAGGGCTTCCCGCTACCGGCCGTCACGTAAACCCGCTCTCCGGCGTCGTGATCCATGTAGCAGCACTTCACCGACTTATGACCGCCCCGCTCCTCTGCGGACGCGGACCATGACGAGACCATGGAAGGCTGGACCGTCATGGCAGGCTTATTCGTGCCGCTCGCCAGCTTCCGCGATCCTCGCGCAGCGAACAGGATCTTGCCGTCGGCGAGTTTGAAGTTCGCGCCTTGTCGCCCGGCGAGACGCGAGAGGAAGCCCATATCGGACTCGCTGGTCTGGTCGATATGCTCGATCTTCCGCGCGCCCACCGCCTTGTCGATGACCGCGCCAAGCCCGTGCTCGCCGGCGATCTTCCGCACGATCGCGCCGACCGTCGTGTCGTGCCAGGATCGGACCTTGCTGGCCTTGATCTCGCTCGTGAGCTCGGCTGACTTCGCCGATACGGTCAGCCGCCGCAGCGGCCCCTCCTTCGACCAGGAGTCAACCTTGTAGCTGCCCATGTAAACGGGGCGCGGCTCATAGCCGAGCCACACCCTTACCTCGGCGCCAATCGCCACCGCAGCGAAGCCCTCGCGATTGTCGAGGGAGATTTCGCAGGTGTCCGACTTTACGCCCGCCTCATCGGTGATCGTCACCGACTCGAGGACGCCCAACCCCTTGTTGCTGATCTCGACGCCGTCGAGCGTAATGCGCGCCGCCGGGGTCACGACCAAGCCCTGAGGCCGGCCACCCGGTCCTTCACCACCGGCACGGGGACGCGCACCACAATCCCCGCCGGCAGGACCGGGCCGAGCGCGGCCAGCCCCGGATTGGCGTCGAAGATCGCCGGCTCCATGCCGTGAGCGCCGAACCGCGTGTATGCAATCAGGTCGACGGTGTCGCCCTCCTGCGTGACGTAGTCTTCCGACGAATTGGCCACAGTCATTCCCTTCACTTCAGGTCAATCGCTCAAAAGCGCGTTTTGGCCGACGGCCAGCTTGCGCAGTTCTTCGTGCAGGATCCGCCGCGTCGACTGTGGGTCGTTCGCACCGTGGATGTGAACCTGACCGATGTTGACCCCGCCCCCGCCCGCCTTCTGCTGGCGCAACGCGTTGACCACATGGGCCGGGATAATCGTGCCCGAGCGACCGGGCACGAAGGCCTCCTCACCCTTTTCGTTGATGCGGTAGACCCCACCCGCCGAGACCGACCCGCCGCGTGCGCGTGCGCCGTCGATTTTGGGCGTTGGCGAGGTGTCGACCGCCGGCGCACCTCCCATCCAAGTCGGCATGGTCTCACGCCATTTCGTCGCGAACCACGTCTTGAGGGCCGGCCACGCCTTCGCGAGGCCGGAAATCATGCTGCTGACCAGCCCCGATCCCCAATTCAGGAGTTCGCCGCCCGTCGCCTTGATCGCCGGCCACGCCGAGTTCGCGAACCAATCGACCACGAAGGCCCAGGCTTTCGCGATCTCCGCACGATATTTCCAGATGAGGAGCGCCGCCGATGCCGCCAGGATCGCCCATCCCACAGGATTGGAAAGGAGGCCGAATGCCGCCGCGATGCCGCGCAGGATCCACGGCCCGAGAACCATAAGCCCTCGCAGGAGCAGCGGCCCGACGCGCGCTCCCAGACCGCCGATCACGCGCACGAGCACGATTCCGATCCGCGAGAGGCCCCGCAGAATCCACCCGACGACGCCAATCTGGCGCGGCCCCGCCGTAAATAGCAGTTTCCACAGGCTCTTTAGCGGCGAGAATAGGAACTTGAGCGAGATGCGGAGCACCGCGAGAGACGCCGCAAACGCGCCGAACCCCATCGCATACACCGCGATCTTGCCAAGCATGGGATGGCGCGTCACGGCGTCGCCGAGCGCGTTGACCCCATCGGCGACCAGATTGAGCGCGCGGATGACGTCGACGGTGAACAGCGCACCAAGCCGCGTGCTCAGCGTGTCGAACTTCGCCATCATTTTCGCGTAGGCCGCATTCGGATCGGTCGCGAGCATGAGCTCATAGGACTTGTCGAGCGGCATGGCGCCGCCGATCATCCGCTCGTCCTTATGCAACCGCTTCCGCTGCCGCGGATCGGCCATCGTCGCGACGAAGCGCATTGCCGTCTCGCGGCCGAACATCTTGGCGACCTGCAGAAGCACGGCATTGGAATCGTTCGTGTTGATTCCCTTGCTGCGCATCGCTGGCAGCATGACGGTCTCGATCCACTTGAACGGATCGGACATCGCCAGGGCGTGTCCCTTCACCGTGCCGGCAGTCCAGCCGGTGCGGGAGTTGTTCCCCCCGGTGCCAGGCTTCGGCACGAGGCCGAGCCGCACCCACTCCTGCACGAGTTTCTTCCCGCCGAGTGGCACACGGCCCATGATCTGATTGCGGAACGCCGCCGCCTGCGTGCCAACGACGTCGCCGCCGCCGAGCTCGGTAATCAACGACGGCATGACGCGCGACAGGAAGTGCTGGTTATACTGCTTAAGCGCCAGGTTGCCGGTCTTGGCGAACCCCATGAGTTCTTCGGGGTTGAACCGACCCTTGGTGAATACCATCGCCTTGAACAAGGCGGACATGTCCGACCTGTATTTGGTCGAGTCCATCGCCGTGCCGCGGATTTCCAACGCCTGAACGGCACTGTTCAGCGCATGCGGCACCTCGCTCGCATCCATGCCGAGCATGTTGGTCATCATGTACCCGAACTTCGAATTGAAGGTCAGGTTCTCGAGCGCATGGTGAAAGTTGCCGAACGCGCCGGTCGTCTCATTGATTATGGCCAGGTTCTTCGACAGGGTCGAGGTCGGCACCTCGGTCAGCGTCTTGTTCGCCTGCGCAATGGCCTGCGCCACCTCGGTCGACGTGCGTCCTGCCACCCGCAACATCGCGATCTCGTGCGCGTAATCGGCGCCCTTCCCGAAGATGTCCTTGAGGCCGAATGACAGGCCGCCAGCGGCCGCCATCGCCGCGAGCGGCTTGATGGCGGTGGTCATTTCCTTGTAGGCGATCTTCGTCTCGGCCGCCTGCACCCGGAGACGTTGATTCATCTGCCGGAAACGGCGCTCCACGGCGCCGGCCGCCGAGTTGAGCGACGGCAACAGCTTGGCACCGATATTGACGGAGATGTTGAAGCCGCGCGCCATTACGAAGCCGCGATCCGGCGCGCTACCGCGTCAATTTCGGCCTCGCGGGCTGCGGCCGTTCCTGGCGCCGCAACCCGCGGCGGCGCGCTGCCGAAAAACGGCCCCGCGCGCGCTACCGCGTCAATTTCGGCCTCGCGGGCTGCGGCCGTTCCTGGCGCCGCAACCCGCGGCGGCGCGCTGCCGAAAAACGGCCCCGCGATTGCCGTATCGCTGGCAGCGATCCGACGAGCGATAGCGTCGATATCTGCGCTTTCCGTCAACGCACCCACAGACTTTGTCCCCTCAAGAATCTTTGGTTTGGCGGGATGCTCTTGGAGCACTGGCGCCGTCGATCCTGGTAGGTTGGAACCCACTCCTATTGGCTGTGCCGCGGCGCGCGTTCCCGCTACTCTTGCCTCGAGGCGTTCCGCGCGGCGCTGAAGATCGCCGGCGTTCTCGAATATCGGCCGCGCGCCATCGCAGGTAAGCCAACTCTCGCCCGGAAAAGGTCGGTAGCCCTTCGCGACAGCAGCTGCGAATGCCTGATCGACCAGACCTTGCCCTTCCGCGCGAAGCTGGTCAGCCTCCCGCCGCGCGTTCGCGGCGTCGAGCAACATCTCGTTCAGCTCGACCTCGATCATGCCGCAGCACCGCTTAGTTGCGGTGCGTCGGTCGAAGCCGGGCGAGGCCGCCCGTTGAACAGCGGCGCTCGGCACACGCCGGCGAGAAGGTGGTGGAGCAACGGTTCGTCACGGCCCCACCGCTCGGCGAGCTCGGCCAGCCCCTCGCGAATATCGGCCGGCAGGCGCTCGACTTGGGGGACCGGCACGAGGTTCCAGCCAAGCGCGCCGAGCGCCGCCTCGATTGTCGTAAGGCCGGGCGTGTTGTCCTTTCGCCAGGCCTTGAACGTCGAGATCAGGACGTTGGCTCTCCACTCGAGCTCGCTATACGTGAAGCGCTGCCTCGCCATCTCCGCAAAGACGAGGCGGGCCAGCGGATGCGCGCGCTCGGGAATGGTGATGCGTGAGGGGCGGGGCGCTCTTTCGACGATTTCCATGACCGCATGGTGGACCGGTCGAGCGCCCTAAGCAGGTGCGGTTCAATGGCGGCCAAGTGCCGCACTCGCGGCGAGTTCGCGTCAGCCGAAGACCTTGTCGAGAATGATGCCGCGATCGATCCACGCATCGTCGATGCTGGCGAGGGTATGGCCGGCGCCGAGGATCACCGCCCCGCCATTGCAACTGCCAATGCGGCCGACGATGGCATTGGCGCTGGTCGCGTCGACATCATGCAGCAGGACTCCCCGGATGTTCTTGGATCCGTCCGTCGCCGCGGCGACCGACTTGACCCACTTGCTCGAACCGGTGGCTACCGTGATGTCGTAGTCATCGCCGGCCACGTAGGCGGTGCCGCCCACGTTGATCGTGAACGACACGTCATCGACGAACGTTTTCGGCCGCCTCGAGGGCGCGGAACGTCGTCATTTCGTGCTGTCTCCCGGCGCCGGCTTTTGCTCGGCCTTTTTGAGCGCGGCCTCGGCGGCGGCGGCATCGACCCGCTCAAGGCTGGTGAGCGCGACCGTGTTCAACACGGCACCACGCGCCGGAAGCGGATGCCACCGGCATTCAGCGCCGCGACCTGCTTTTCGAGGCGCGCACGCTCGGGATACATCCACCGCAGGTCGCCGCGGATGATCTCGCGATCCCCGATCGCGTACCGCTGATTTGTCTCGGCCTTGAGGATTGCCATGTTGATCGCAGCTAGCGCCGACCTAGGGTCGAGCGTGGCAAACGGGCTATCAACGGGCGGGATCTCGGGGGCGGCCATCGCCGCACACTAGGGGCGCGCCGTTTTTGTGCCGGGTGCAACCGATGTCGGAAATTACGGAATGCCTACACGCGGAACGCGAGGTTGGCGCCAACCGCGTAGGGCTTCGTCACGCCACATGAACGCGGCTATACGCTGAGCGGGATATCGCATCGTCGCGCAAATCGTTGCCCACACGATACGCGACGCGCCGATCTAGCGGTCGGCGACGATCGGCAGGACGCCAAAAATTGGCGATGGCGACGGGCAGCAAACCCGGCGGGCCGGTCGCCGCACGCTACCCCGCCAGCAAGAGCGGTTCTCCCGTCAAGTTCGACGGCGCTTCACCGTTCGACATCGCCTATGGCACTTCGGCCGCGCCCGCGCCGCCCATGGTCAAGGGCACCCTATGCGGACGGGGCTACGGTCGGCCTGTTCCCGATCATCGACGGGCTGGCGGCTTAGCGCGGGCGGATGCTGGCGCCCTCTTGCTCCGCCAGGCTCGCCATCCGGCCCTGAAGGGGTGCTCACTGACGACGGCAAACAAGGGCTTCCTGACCTCCGTAGAAGCGGATGCGCAAGCCGAACTACCTCAACGACGACTACGACAAGGAGACGATGAAACGGCCGGGGCTGTGGAAAGCGGGGACAAGCCCCTCACAGGATTCGTTGCGGGACAGAGGGTTGTATAGTGCCAATGAGCCAGGCGGATTGAAATGGCTCGCCTTCGTGTTGCTCTACCAGCACGAATCGGTGCAGCATAGTGGTGGTTACCGTTCCGGGTGTGTCCGGGTTCGGTCTTTAGAGTTTCCCCGTGGAACGGGAAACGTCACCGCCTCCAACGGTGACGAGCGCGGACGGGATCGGTCGACTTGTCGAGGGCCATCGATCCCGTCCGCCAAACCTCGACCCAGGCGCCTCGTTGGAGGCGACGCGCCGACCGAAGAAAGGGCCAATGCCATGGCCGATATAGACCATACCTTGAACAATTGTTCTGTCACTAGCCAAAGTGGCCAGCGGACGAAGGCGTACGCTGGAACGCCACCGCCATGTCGAGCCGCGAGATCGCGGAACTGTGCGAGGCGCGGCACAACGATGTCGTCGCGACGATTCAGAGGCTGTTCGATCAGGGGGTTTTACGAGAAAGTCGTAATACCCTCCGCCCTTTCGCGCCGGAGGGTGGCGGGCGGCCGACGCAGGTTTATGATCTGACCAAGCGCGACACCCTCGTCGTCGTGTCCGGTTACAATGCCGAGCTCCGCGCTAAGATCATCGACCGCTGGCAGGAACTGGAAGAGCGCGCCGCTCGGCCCACGATCGGTTCAGCTGCCCAGGCCGAGATTTCTCGGGAGCGGCGCCTCACAATGGATCAGAGCCTTCGGCTGGCGAAGATGGCTGGCCTGACCGGAAATCAAGCCGTCATTTCCGCAAACCAGATAACGACGGCGATGACCGGTATCGACACCCTCGGGCTGATGGGCATCACCCACATGACCGCGCCGACGAACGACAATTTGCTGACCCCAACCGAGATCGCCCGTCGCCTCGGCTATCGATCGCCGCGTCAGGTCAACCAAGTATTCTGCGAGCGCGGCTATCAGCAAGCCTTCCGCGATTCGAAAGCGCACATCTACTACGAGCTGACCGACGCAGGCCGGCGCGCTGGCGGGGTGATGCAGGACACCGGCAAGCGGCACAGCAGCGGCACGCCAGTTCGGCAGCTCAAGTGGGCTAGTTCGATCCTGGACGAGTTGGAGGTGTAGCGACCTGAGACGGGGCGGCGCTTCGGTACCGCCCTCCACCTAATCCCTCGGCGCCCGGCCCTTCCCGCACCAAAGCCAGTTGTCGTCAGCCGCGATCTTTGACGGAGAGTCGAAGCAGTAGTGCCGCTTTTCAAGGTAAGCGCTGATCTGATCGCGACGAGCGCAGCCGGCGTTCGACAATGAGCCACCGCCCGGAAACCCTCGGCAGATTGAGTGTTCCGCCCAGAACGCGTCGATCATAGTGTTGATCTTCGCCGTGAATCGCGTTTCGTCGGGACGCGCCCAACTCGCCGAGGCCAGCAGCAGCGTGCTTGCAAGTCCCCACCCGATCGCAAGTCCAGTCCTCGCCATTCTCACACCTCCCGCTTTCCCATCGCCTCGATCGCCTGCGCCAGGAACCTCACGCCAGCCTCTCCTTGTGCCACGATGACGTTCGGTGCGCGCGACATCTGTTCCGCAACGCGGCCGGTGTGCATCCGCTTCACCTCTATGTGAACGTCATGGTCTGGCAGGTAGAAGTCCAGCCCGACCGGGTTCCGGCCGTCGCGATCGGGCTCATAGAGAATTCCAGCGCGCTGTAGCGCTCGCTCGACCAAGCGTTCCATCGGGTCGGTCGTTGAAAGCGGGGGCAGGGGGCCAATGCCGACCGATGGACTTCCGGCATCAAGCGCAGAAACTGCCAGCGCCGTGCGGTCGGGCACGGGCTGCGTCCCTCGCTCCATCAGGCCGACGTGGTCGCGATGATAGCCCAGCCGGGCGCCTAGTTCGGCCTGCGTCAGGCCCAGCGCCTTCCTGCGCGCGCGTAGCTCTTTACCGTCCATCTGACCCTCCGCTGCCGGACCGGTTGGGGAGGGGGTTGGAAGCCCTCCCCGTTTGTCCCGGCTACTTAACTGAGAGGTGGAACCTCAGTCTCACTCTCCATCCGAAGAGCTTTCGCCGAAACCGAAAGGAGATTTTCATCTCGTTTCTCCCGGTTTGCCGGACCGAACCTCTCGGCCCGGTGATTATGTGATACGGTGTTTTACCGTATTGCGCAAGAGAAATCCGATACAATATCGTGTTTTTCTCATCGCGCATCCTCTGCTTCCGCCGGCGTGGGCACGCGCTCGATGGTCTTGCGGTAGCCGGCGCGCTTCTCCGCCTCCTTCGCCATGTCCCACTTCATCTGGTAGGCGATCAGGAAGTCGGCGACTTCGTCGCGGAGTAGCGCGCCGAGCTTGTAGGCGAGGTCCCGCGACACGTCCGCCTCGCCGTGAAGCACGTTGTGCAGGTTCGCCCGGTTCACCCCCAGGCGGCGCGCTAGGTCCGACAGGTTCTTCAGCCCCCAACTCGGCAAGAGCGTCTCCCGCAGGAAGACGCCGGGGTGAATGGTCAGCTCCGGCTGCTGTTTCACCAGCATCTCGGTCGGGTCGGTGATCTTGTATTTGCTGTCGCCGCGCTTCGCCATGGGTCAATCCTTTACCCAAGAAGTTATATGGCACGGCCATACACTCCGCAAGTGAAAAGTGTATGGTTTCGGGGTACAAGGGGGCCATGCCCCTCAGTGGTAGTCCTCGTAATCGAGTAGGGTGACCTCCTGCGTGTCGATGTCGGCGAGGAAGGTCAGGCGCCAGTGACCCGGAGGCTCCACGCCCCGGCGCGGTCGCCGGTCAGCGTGTGCGCCCGCCACGTCGGAAAAGCATAAAGCTGAGCCGGGTCGGTCATCACCTTCAGGGCGATCACCATCTCCACGATCTTGCGGACTTCAAGCGCCGTGAACCCCTTGACGCTGGTGAGCGTATCGTTCTCAACGATTGCCGCAACCCGCTTATCCCGAACCGAAACGATCTGCATTTCCGCGTCTCCGAGTGTATGCCGACAACATACACTTGTCGATGATCCGCGCGAGCGAAATATATGCCAGCACCATACAAATTGTCGCTGTATAGTGTATGGCTACACCGTACATATAGGTCATCGGAAACGGAGAGGCGACATGGCAAGACGGTAGCGCCTCGCTGAATGTCCGCAACTGGGCGGAGGTGTCCATTCGCGTCGATCGTCGTCTCCAAACGTCGACAAGTGCTGGACGTCGAACATTGACGCGATGGCATCGAGCAAGTTTGATCCCTGCATGAAAGAGTACCCCCTCCACAGCTGGCGGGATCATATGCAGGCGGTGCCGAGCGGCTGCTTTCGTTATGCTTGAACGATGGAACTCTCAGCCGTCAGCGCCAGTTGATTATAGTAAGACACCTGTCACTGGGTAGTTAGTAACTGTCGCGCCGCTCATTTTGGTCCATGTGACGTTGGTCAAGATGCAGCCCCGCAGTTCGACATTCACATAAGTCGTTATTGCAATGTCTGTAAGCGTGCAGTCGAAGAACCGCAGCAGCCCGCCGGTCGAGACTTGGTCGAAAGTGAGCGCGGGGCCGCCGGTTGCGATAAGGACACACTGCTCCAGCGTGAGGAGCTTGCTGATGCGAAACATCGCTCGCTGACCCGTTAGCGCCGAATCGCTCCAAGTGTACCGACAGCGCGAAATGACTTGGGTTCCATCAGTGATCGTCGGCAGGTTCGAGGGAAAACCTGTGTTCTCAAACTCAGATTCCTCGAAAAGTCCCACAGTGACGTTCGGTATTTGTACTTGCCCGAGGGCGCGGCGCACGACCAAGTCGCGGATCGGGGCGGCGAGGATCTGACTGCCTGTACTGGCTCCTCCCACAGCGGTGACCGAGTAACCGAGCGGATTGGCATTTCTCGCGTATTCCACCGTACCGCCCCGCGCCGGGCGGTTTGCCGCCTGCCACTCGTGACTTACATCGATGCATTTGCCCGGAGTGTCTATCCGGATGTCCGCCGACCAGTCGTCACCGATCACGTCCACGAAAGATCCGGTGCCGCCGTTTGTGCCACGCCCCCGTATGGTTCCTCGGTCACAATCGATGATCTTGCCGGCGGATCCCCAGGTTGCGGACGCGGGCGACGATCGGTCAGAGACATCCCAGACGTAATCGGAACAACCTGCCATCGTAATCTGCTCACGACGGGAGTTAGCTCCGAGGCTGGCTACGACCACCTTGGCTGCCTTGGACATGTAGGCGCAGAAGATGGCGCACCGCAAAGAGATGTAGGCCACCTCTGCAGAGGTCAGCCCACCAGTCAGAGTCGCGGCTACGCCGGTGGCCGTGATGGTTGCCCTCCACGTCATTCGATACACGCCAGTCCCACCAGCCGTCCCGCTGATCTGTTCACAGATGTAGGAATAGGCTGAGATACCAGTTGCTGTGATGCGTTGGCCGAGCTGCACTACACCAGATCCGACGGCTGTAACGGTAATGCGGTCGGACCCGATCACCGTGCTTACGGTAGCGGTGCCGTTAGACTTCAAGCCGGTCTCGTACGCTACGATTGAAGCAAGCGCAGCGCTGTCCATTCCGACGCCGGGATCGCCGTCGAACCCATCGACATTGAACTCCCATCCTTGGCCGCCGATGAACTCGACCGCAGGGTTGCGCTGAGCGTAATTTGTCGGATCGAAAAACCCGCTGCTCCCTCCGTTAAAGCCGGTGCCGGTTCGGAACCATCCTCCAGTCCAGAAAAGGTTGTCGCAGTTCTGAAAGCTGATTCCCCAAGGAAGGCGACGTGGAGGATTGCCGACGGTTGCACTATTTACGGGGCGGCCATTGTCCTGAAAAATCACATCTGGTCCACAGTATATACGGACATTCGATGTAGTGATCACTGTTCGGCTGGCAATTACATAGGTACCGGGGGTGCTAATCAGCAAAGTTTGTCCCGCCGCTGCCGCGATGGCAGTGATCAGATCAGGCCCATTATTGGACGATGCCGGCAACACACCATAATCCGCAGCGTTGATGAAGTCGGCCATGCTTTTGTCTCCCTTGCGTAGGACTGCGGCGCGTCCATTTGCGATGTCTCGCTACTCGAACGATGGTATACTACTCCGTTCTGGAAACCAGTGCCGGGTTGTTATTGATCGAGCCCCGAGCACCTCAATCGGTCTGACAACGGCGTCGCGAGCGGCGAGCGAGCGCCCGTCCAGGGCGTGCGAGGACGGCGCGACCCCGTCGGGCCGCTCCAGCTATGTAAGCCGAGCGGGGGCGCCTTACAAAAGCCGAACAGCGATCGTATGCCACTGCGGATGCTCTATCTGGCCGTCAAAGCGTTGATCTCCGGCGTGATCGTTGCGACGGTCTCGGAGCTTGCGAAGCGGTATCCGGGCCTGGGCGCACTGGTGGCGTCGCTCCCTCTTGTTTCCTTGCTCGGCATGATCTGGCTTTGGCGGGACAAGCCGGATCTGGCCAATATGGCGCAGCACTCCACCGCGACGTTCTGGTACGTACTTCCGTCGCTCCCGATGTTCCTCCTGATCCCCGCGCTCCTCAAGAGTGGCGCAAACTTCTGGCTCGCCTTGGGTGCTGGCTGCTGCCTCACGATCGCGCTTTATCTGGTCACGCTGTGGGTGGCGCTCCGCTTCGGCTTGCGACTGTGATGACATAGGCGCGACCTCGTCGGGCCGCTCGATGGCGTTATTCCGGTCGATCTGCTACGGTGCTCAGATGGATCGCGGCTGCCCTAATTGTCATGCCTCGGGCGAAATGCCGACGTTCATTTCCCCGTCGATGTCGATACCAATGGACCCGTGTCCGGTCTGCAAGGGCGTGGGACAGCTCAGCGATCAGGATCTCGAGAATGCCTTTCATGGCGCGGTTGAAGAGGACCGCTGCGAGCTGGCCGAGACGCTTGGCGATGAGATGGCGAAGCGAGGTCTCGACCTCTAACGGCCGTGCAGGGGCGAGAACCTGGGGGATCGGCGCGAGCAAGGTTGGGGGATGCTACGGTCGGCCGGCCACTCCGATCGTCCTGCGCGGGCAGGATGCGGGATCGGGGCGGGGATGTCGAGGGTGGCGGGCTGACCTGTGCCGAACTGGTGATGGCCTTGGTGGAGCTAGCTTGTTTCGTCCGCGTCGCCGTGCGACCTAGCGGGACGTAGGGCATTATGGCAGGTTCAGAAAACCCAAAGGAGTCAACGAGGCAGTGGGTGAGCGGCTTGGCCGTGCTCATCACGACGATCGTGTGTCTCTACAGTTTCGCGCGAATCTCACTGTGGGCTGTCGCCGCCGCCGCTGCGGCGACACTCATCGGGAGCCTCATCCTTTCATGGGCGATCGGCCGGCGAATTAGGCACCGGCGCGGGGATTAGGTTTCGTGGACAAAGGTTGACAGGGGCCTCCCGCATTGATTCAAGGCTGTCTTTTGGAGGCAGCATTGGGCGAGCGGATTGGACTGGCGGACGACGAGTGGGCGATCATTGGTGCGCTTCTGCC
>Ga0207668_10000825_pt1 | contig 18837 bp, 19 predicted proteins | sample KBSS43metaG_FD_184323 | JGI IMG/M metagenome (GOLD analysis project Ga0207668, IMG submission 184323) | Switchgrass rhizosphere microbial communities from Kellogg Biological Station, Michigan, USA - KBS S4-3 metaG (SPAdes) (version 2) | ecosystem: Host-associated > Plants > Roots > Rhizosphere... | reverse complement strand
TGAATCCCGGCGCCGCCGCCCGAATCCGAGCCGGCGATGATCAGGACCCGGGCCGTGGCCGTCATGTTGCCGGCCTTCGTCCCGCTCCCTGGGGCGAAGTTTTCCATGTGCACGGGTGAAGCATTGCGCGCTTAAATCCAAAGAAAGCGTTCACGCCGCCGATTGGACGGACTCGCAGATGTCGTCGACCAGCCGCTGAACGACGGCCGGATCTTCGCCTTCAGCCATCACCCGGATCAGCGGTTCGGTGCCCGATTTGCGGATAACGAGACGGCCCTTGCCCTCGAGCTCGGCCTCCGCTGCGGCGATCCGCTTGCGCACGCTGTCGGTTTCCAGCGGGTCGACACCGCCGTTGAAGCGGACGTTCTTGAGCAGTTGCGGCAGCGGCTCGAACTGGTTCAACAGCTCGCTCGCGGGCCGTTTTGCCTCGACCAGCGCGGCCAGCACCTGCAACCCGGCAACCAGCCCGTCGCCGGTCGTCGCATGGTCGGCGAGGATGATGTGCCCCGATTGCTCGCCGCCAACATTGCAGCCCTGCGCGCGCATTTCCTCGAGCACATAGCGGTCGCCAACCTTGGTCCGGTGGAGGTTCAGTCCCGCCTTGGACAGTTTTCGCTCGAGCCCGAGGTTCGACATGACCGTCGCGACAATCGCGTCACCGCGCAGCTCGCCACGCCGCTTCAGTTCAAGCGCGATCAGCGCCATCAATTGGTCGCCATCGACGATCCGGCCTTTTTCGTCAGCGACGATCAGGCGGTCGGCATCGCCGTCAAGCGCAAGGCCGATGTCCGCCCCGCTGGCGACCACCGTCTCCTGGAGCAGCTGCGGATAGGTTGAGCCGCAGGCGTCATTGATGTTGACGCCGTTCGGCTTGACTCCGAGCGGAATGACCTCGGCACCAAGCTCCCACAGCGCGTCGGGCGCGACGTGGTAGGCGGCGCCGTTGGCGCAATCGATCACGACCTTGAGCCCGTCGAGCCGGAGGTGCTCGGGAAAGGTGTCCTTGGCGAACTGGACGTAGCGGCCGCGGGCGTCGTCGATCCGCCGCGCCCGCCCAATCATCTCCGCCTTGGCCAGCTTGGGCGCCTGGTCGAGGCGCTTTTCGATCGCGGACTCGGCGGCGTCGCTGAGCTTGTAGCCATCCGGCCCGAACAGCTTGATGCCATTGTCGGCGAACGGGTTGTGCGAGGCCGAGATCATTACGCCCAGATCGGCGCGCATCGACCGCGTCAGCATCGCCACCGCCGGCGTCGGCATCGGCCCCAGCAATACGACGTCCATGCCGACGCTGGTGAAGCCGGCGACCATCGCCGATTCCATCATGTAACCGCTCAGCCGCGTATCCTTGCCGATCACCACGCGGTGGCGGTGGTCGCCGCGGAGGAAATGGGCGCCCGCGGCCTGACCGACGCGAAGCGCGGTCTCGGCCGTCATCGGCTCGATGTTGGTCGTGCCGCGAATGCCGTCGGTACCGAAGAATTTGCGTGTCATTGCCCGCGCCTTAGCGCGTTTAGCCGATCCAGCGCCAGAAGCCGGCCGGGATCGGGTGCAGCCAGGTCGCGAGGAAGAACAGCAGCGTCCCTCCGATCAGCGCGACCGCGCCGGGATTGCCGACGCCCCGCGTGAACGGGACAAACGCGGTCTGCGCGGTCCAGTCATGCCAGTCTTCCCCGAACTGGCGGGCCTTCTTGCGGTCCTGACCCGCCGCTCCGGCGAGCGCGAGGAGGATGATCGCGCCGTCGAAGACCAGGGCCTTGGGCGCGGCGATGATCATCAGGTGGACTGCGGCCCAGATAGCGAAACTCCACATCATCGGATGCCGCGTGATCTTGAACACGCCCGTGGGCCCGCCCTTCGGACCGCGCGCCCCGACGAGCGATGGATTCTTGATGAACGAGCCGACGAACAGGATCGCGCCCAGCCACATCAGGATCGTCCCCGCGATCCAACCGGCATCGCCGGCATCCCACAGCCGCTCCGGCTCGCGGCCGATCGCGTGGTAGAAATAGATCATGCCGCCGAACGTCAGCAGCGAGATGACCGAATAGAGGCCCTGGAACGCCTTCTCGCCCATCGCCTGCACCAGCGGCCGGCGCAGCGGATGCGACATCAGGAAATGCAGCCCGACGAACAGGATCGCCGAGAAGAACAGGCCCATTTGCGGTGTCATCGCCGATATGCCTCCGGTAGGTCGCGGCGCGGCAGGTAGCGGTAGCGATCGCGCAGCTTGGTCTGGTGCGTGTCGAGCGGCTGGCGCACGCCGTCGATATACACTTGTTCGGCCGCGCTCGCTCCTTCCAGCGGATCGCCCGACCAGATCACGACATCGGCCCGGCGGCCGGCGGCAAGGCTGCCGATTTCCGCGCCCATTCCGACCGCCTGGGCCGGCCGCGAGGTGATCATCGCCAGCGCTTCGCCCCAGCTGACGCCTGCCGCGCCGGGGATTTTCTGCAGCGCGACGAGGTTGCCCGCATACTGGCGCTCCATGAACAGGTTGCGCGTGTCATTGTCGTCGATCATCCCGATCGAGACGTTGACGCCGGCGCTGCGCATCCGCCCGATATTCGACTGGGTCGCGGCCAGCTGCTCGAACGACGCCGGCAAGTCGTTCACCGCCGATGCGATCACCGGAATGCCCGAGCGCGCGATCTTGTCGGCGACCGTCCAGCCCTCGCTCGCGCCGACCAGCACCGGCTTCAGGCCTGCAAATTCGCGTTTGAGCTCGATCACCGCGAGGATGTCGCTGGCCCGCTCGACATGCACGAGCAGATATTGCTGTCCCTTTAGCACCGGCACCAAAGCGGCCGCGTCGAACCGCGTCAGCAGCACGTCGTCGCTGCGCTCGCCCTTGACCGTGATCGGCCGCGCATAACGCGACAGCTCCGCCGCTTCGCGCAGGGCGTTGCGGAACAGGACGTGCGCCGAGGCGCGCGAGCCGCCGGCCTTGTCCTTGCCGGTTTCACCCAGCTCGACGAACTGGAACAGCCGCGGGCGGGTGATCGGGTCCATGTCGGCGCCGGTGTCGATCACCGCGCCCTGGCCGGCGAAGATGCTCTTGCCGACCCCCGGCGCAACCAGCGCGCGGGTGACGCCGTCCGCACGATTCACCGCGACCGTCTGGTGCAGCGGGTTGATCGCCGGGACAACGTCGATCGCCGCGCTGAACGGGCCGTTGTTGTTGGTGTCGTCGGCGCCGTCCGCGGCGAGGTCGACATCGGCCAGGCCAAGGCGCGAGAAGCCGGCAACGATCCCCGGCGTCACCCACTTGCCATTGGCGTCGACAATCTGCGCGCCGGCGGGAACGCTGACGCCAGCGCCAGCGGCGACGATGCGCCCGTTGCGCACCACCACCGTGCCGTCGCGAATGGGCTCCGAACCGTCGCCGCGGGCAACCATCCCGTTGACGATCGCGAACGTCTGGGCGCCCGCCGGTGCGGCCGCGGCGATCAGAAGCGCCGCGAGGAGCCGCCGCCTCACTTCACGTCTCCCTCGCCCGGCTGGCCGAGCTCGAAGTCGCTTACCGGCCGCTTCCTGGGATCGTTAGCGTCGTACATTTCGGCGCCGTCGACCCACACCCGCTCGGGCCGGGTGTAATCACTGAACGGATCGCCGTTCCACAGCACGACGTCGGCCATCTTGCCCTGGGCGAGCGTGCCGGTCTTGTCGAGGATGCCGAGCGCCTTCGCCGGGTTGCGGCTGAGCCACTCCCACGCGACTGCCTCGCTCAAATTTGGGACGCCGGCGCGCACCCCGTCGGCGAGCGCCTTCGACGCTTCCTGGTTCAGCCGCTGGATGTAATTGGCGTCGTCGGAGTGGACGATCGCGCACGCCCCGGCATTATGGACGAACGGGATGTTCTCCTTGATCGCGTCGTAGCTTTCCATCTTGAAGCCGTACCAGTCGGCCCACATCACCGCGCAGATGTTGTTGGCCGCGAGGATATCGGCGATCTTGTAGGCCTCGACGGCGTGGTGGAACGCGCTGATATGATAGCCGAATTCCTTCGACATATCGATCATGTTGGCCATTTCGTCGGCGCGGTAGCAGTGGTTCTGCACCAGGATCTTGCCGTCGAGCACGCCCTTTAGCGTATCCATCGCGAGGTCGCGCTCGGGCATGTCGCCGCCCTTCGCGTAATATTTGTCCCACTTGCGCTTGTACGCCGCGGCCTTGATCCACGTCGCCCGGGCGAGCGCGATATTGCCCATGCGCGTCTGCGGCATCTGGCCCTTGGAGCCATACACCCTTTTGGGGTTCTCGCCGCACGCCATCTTCAGGCCGTAGGGCGCGCCGGGGAACTTCATCCCCTGCGCGGTGCGCGCCGGAACGTTCTTCAGTACCACCGAGCGCCCACCGAACAGGTTCGCCGAGCCCGGCAGCACCTGCAGCGTCGTCACCCCGCCATTGGCCAACGCTCGGCTGAAGCCCGGATCCTGCGGCCACACGCTATGCTCGGCCCACACTTCCGGCCGCACCGGCGAGGTCGCTTCATTGCCGTCGGACAGCGACGCCACGCCGGGCGACGGATAGTCGCCGAGATGGCTGTGAATATCGATGATCCCCGGAGTCACCCACTTGCCGGTGCCGTCGACCTCCGCCGCGCCGGCGGGCGAGGCGAGCTCGGGCCCGCCGACCGCCTGGATCACACCGTCGCCGAACACCAGTGTGCCGTCGGCGATCTGGTGCCCGTCGCCATCGATCACCGTCGCGTGACGGATCACGGTCAGCACGCCGGGATAGCGCTGATAGGTCGACGGGAACGGATCCTCGTTGATGCGGATCGCCGCCGCCGGCCTGGGTTTATCCGGCGCCGCCGCGCAAGCGCCAAGCGCCAGTACCGCGGCGGCGATGCCCCCCAGCCGGATCATTTGACCCCGTGCATCCACTTCTTGAGCGGCCACGACAGCAGGAACAGCAAGACGCCCGCGCCGATCGCGAACATGCCGATCTTCTCGAACACGCCGACATAGGTGTTCAGGCTGACCTGCAGGTTGGTGACCTGGCCGCCGACCGTCTCCACACTGGCGAATTGCGCGACCACGCCGGCGACATATTGCGCCACTGCGATCGACAGGAACCACACGCCCATCATCATGCCGACGATCCGGGCAATCGACAGCTTAGTGATCATGCTGAGGCCGACCGGCGAGATGCACAGTTCGGCGACCGAGTGGATCAGGTAGAGGCCGGCCAGCCACCACAGCCCGACCTTGAAGTCGGCCCCGGCGAACGCCGTGCCCCAGACCAGGAACAGGAAGCCGGCGCCAACGCCCATCAGCGCGATCGCGAACTTGATCGGGATGGTCGGCTCCACCCCGCGCCGCGCCATGCCGTTCCACATCATCGAGAACAAAGGCGCCAGCGCGACGATGAAGAAGGCGTTGAAAAATTGCGTCTGGCCGGCGGTGATGCTGAACAGCCCGAATACGCTCATGTCGGTGTTGCGGTCGGCGAACAGGGTCAGCGACGACCCGGCCTGCTCGAACAGGGTCCAGAACACGGTGTTGAAGGTGATCAGGACCATCGCCGCGACCATCATCTGGAATTCGCGGCGGCTGCCGTCCTTGTCGCGCGACCCGTTGAAATAGGACCAGATGAGGATGCCCGGAACCGAAATGAGGAAGGTCCCGAACATCAGCTTGCCCATGATCGGCAGGGTCATGAGATAGCCGACGATGCCCGAACTGGCCGCCGGCTTCACGTAGCCCATCAGGTTGCTGAACAGGAAATAGACCACCGGCAGCGCCAGGACCGCGCCGCCATAAACCAGCATGTCGCGGTTGGTCGGCGCATCTGCCGGGCGGTCGCCATAGCCATCGAGCTTGCCGCCATCGAACTGGAACAGCAGCCACGACACGAACATGCCAGCCGCGGCCAGCGCGAAGCCGGCCCACCAGCCGAGCCCGCCCCAACTGCCCATGCCGACCGCAAGCAGCGGGCACAGGATCTGCGAGAACAGCGAGCCAAGGTTGATGCCCATGTAGAAGATCGTGAACCCGGCATCGCGCCGCCGGTCGCCCTCGGCGTAAAGCGAGCCGACGATGGTCGAGATGTTGGGCTTGAAGAAGCCGTTGCCGATGACGATCAGGCCGAGCCCCATCAACAGCAGGAAGACCGAGAAGGGATTGCGCTCGCCGTCCGGCTTGAAGCCACCTTCGGCGATCTTGCGCGCCTCGGTGCCGTCGGCATTGACCAGTGAGACCGTTTTGTCGTCGTTGCCCTTGATCAACAGCTTCTGGCCGTCGTCGATGACATATTGCTGCGCGGCTTCGCCGCGGCCTTCCATCGCCACTTCGTAGCGCTGGCCGTCAATGGTCGCGAACGGCTTGGCCGGGGCCCCGCCGAAGCACAAGGTGAGATAGCCGAGGCTCATCAAAATGGCGCCGAACTTGACCGAGCGCTTGGCGCCGAGAATCCGGTCGGCGAGCAGGCCGCCGATCAGCGGGGTCAGGTAAACCAGCGCGGTGAAACCGCCGTAGAGCCCGGTCGTGGTCGTGTCGGAGAAGAGGAAGTGCTGCGCGAGATAGAGCGTCAGCAGCGCGCGCATGCCGTAATAGCCGAAGCGCTCCATCGCCTCGGTCGTGAACAGCCGCGCCAGCTGGCGTGGGTGACCGAACCAGGTGCCCTTGGCAGCTGGATTGACGTGACTTGTATCGGGCGCGCCCGGTTCCTCGACGGCCGGTGTGTCGACCATATTCCAACTCTCCCCATGCGCAGCCCTGCGCGAAGAGCGCGACCCTAACGGGTCAATTCCTCTTGTGAAGCGGATTGTTGGCTCGGGCCAGCGTCGCTAAGCGCCTTGGTCGATGCTTAACGACCGCTCATCGATCCGCTCGTTCCTCGAAACCCGCCGTTCGGGAAAGCCGCGCGAACTGGCCGGCCCCGGTCCAACCGCCGACGAACTGGCGCGGATCCTCGCCATCGCCGCGCGCACGCCGGACCACGGCACACTCACGCCATGGCGCTTCGTCACGGTCGACGCCGAGGGCCGCGACGCGTTCGAAGCGCTGCTGCAGCGCGCGCTGATCGAGGCGGAAGGCACCCCGCCCGACGCGAAAGTGCAAAAGGAACGCGACTTCGCCCACTATCAGGGCGCGCTCGTGGTCCTCGTCTCGGCGCCGGTCGAGAACCATAAGATCCCGGTGTGGGAACAGGAGCTGTCGTGCGGCGCCGCGGGATTGAACCTGCTGCTGGCGGTCGACGCGCTCGGCTATGTTGGCGGCTGGGTCACCGGCTGGCGCGCTTACTCGCCCCTCGTGAATGCCGCCTTCTGCGCGCCGGGCGAGCGGATCGCCGGCTTCATCTTCATCGGCCAGCCGAGCCGCGAGCTCGAGGAGCGGGTCCGTCCGGACCTCGCGGATGTCGTCCGGCCGTGGTCGCCGATCGACTAGGCCCTTTTACGCATTGAATTTTTCTGTGCGGCGCTGTATTACGACAGCATGACGCTCAGAACCCAGCACGACAAGCCCGTCTACGTCCGCCTGCGCGAGGTAATCGCCGATGCGATCCTCGCCGGAAAATATGGCGACGGCGACTCCCTGCCCTCGGTCCGCGCGCTTGCCGCCGAAGAGCAGGCGAACCCGCTGACGGTGGCCAAGGCCTATCAGGGTTTCCAGGATGAGGGGCTGATCGTGGTCAAGCGCGGCGTCGGCATGTTCGTCGCGCCGGGCGCCCGCGCCCGGCTGCGCGACTCCGAGCGCAACCGCTTTGTCTCGGAGGAATGGCCGCAGATCCGCGCCCGCATGCAGCGCCTCGGCCTCGACCCCGTCGAGTTGCTCGACCGCGAGCGCGCCTAGTATTCCGGCGCGCCCCGGAATCCTCTAGCCGCGTCTAAATGGAGACGCGGGTTCTTCCCTTTTCCGACGAAGCCGTCGCCGAAGCCGCGCGGCTGGTCCTCGCCGGCGAGCCGGTCGCCGTCGCGACCGAGACCGTCTACGGCCTCGCCGCCGATGCGACCAATGCCGCCGCGGTCGCCCGCATCTACGAGGCAAAGGGACGGCCGAGCTTCAACCCCCTGATTGTTCACGTCCCGGACCTCGCAGCGGCGGAACGGATCGGTATCTTCGACGAGCAAGCGCGCGCTTTGGCCGAGGCGCATTGGCCCGGCCCTTTAACGCTGGTCGTCCCACTCCGCGAGGACTCGAGCATTGCCGCGCTGGTCACCGCCGGCCTGCCGACCATCGGGCTGCGCGTCCCCGCCCACCCAGCGATGCAGGCACTGCTGCGCGCGGTTGGCCGCCCCCTCGCCGCGCCGTCGGCCAATGCCAGCGGTTCGATCAGCCCGACCCGCGCCGAGCATGTGGCGAAGAGCCTCGACGGCCGCATCCCGCTGATCCTCGATTCCGGCGCAACCGAGCGCGGCCTCGAATCGACCATCGTCGCCGCGACCGGCGGCCCGCTCCGCCTCCTCCGCCGGGGCCCGATCGCAATCGACGCGCCCATGGGAGATGGGTCGAAGGTCGAAGCCCCCGGGCAGCTAGCCAGCCATTATGCGCCGTCCAAACCGCTGCGCCTGAACGCTGCGGCGGCAGAGCCCGACGAATATCTAATCGGCTTCGGCCCAGTCGCTGGCGATGCAAACCTCAGCGAGGCCGGCAACCTCACCGAAGCCGCCGCCCGCCTGTTCGACCTACTCCACCGGGCGGACGCATCGGCGAACCCGCGCATCGCCATCGCGCCAGTGCCGGACGAGGGCCTTGGCGCCGCGATCAACGATCGGTTGAAACGCGCGGCGGCATAGGCCGCTGACGCGGCTTGCCGACAACCAGGCTCCATAATAGGCTGCATTTCATCAGGTTACTTCGACCTGATTCAAAATCCGGGGGGATTTAGGTGAATCGTACGATCAAATACGCGACTGCGACCGCGCTCGCCTGCACGATGGCAATTTCAACGCCAGCATTTGCGGACAAGCCCATCGAAATGACGCCGGCAGAGCTCGCGGCCGCGCAAGCCCGCACCTATTCTGTCCCCGCGAACATCGCCTTCACCGCATCGATCTCAGCCCTGCAAACGCTCGGCTACATCGACATTAATGCCAGCAAGGATGCGGGAACGATCAGCGCTGTGACAGAAGCAAAGGGTAAGATCATCTACAACATCCTGTGGGGAGTCGGAAAAAAGAAGCGCACGCAGAAGGCGTCGATCCTGGTCGAGGACAATGGTCCGACCCAGGCTCGTGTCCGCCTCAATCTGCTCGAGGCGGAAAGCAAGTCGCGCGGACTTTGGGCAACCGCTTTTACGGACGGGAAAATGGTAATGACTCCGGAGCCTTACAGCGCCTTTTTCACGGCGCTCGACGCGGAAGTCGCTCGTCGCTCCGCGACGGCGGTACCCGCCGCCGCTCCGGCCGTGGCACCGCCCGCCAGCTCAACTCCCGCTCCGGCCCCCACGCCCAGCGGCAACTAACCGGATCGGGTGATCTCCCTCGGCGTGCCGACGGAGGTCACGCCTCAAGCGGTCGCCGTCGCGCTCTTGGTTCGCGCCTGGAAGCTCTTGCGCAGCTTCTGCAGCTTGGGCGGGATGACGGCGAGGCAATAAGGGTTGCGCTGGCCTTCACCGGACCAATAATCCTGGTGATAATCCTCGGCCGGATACCATTCGCCCTTGGGCTCGATCGTCGTCACGATGGCGTTGCCATAGTCCGGGTTGTTGCGCGCGATCGCGGCCTTCGCCTTGGCCTCCTGCTCTGCATTCTGGGGGAAGATCGCCGAGCGATATTGGGTGCCGACATCGTTGCCCTGGCGGTTGAGCTGGGTCGGGTCGTGGGTCGCGAAGAAGATGTCGAGCAGATCGTCGTAGCTGAGCTCGTCATTTTCGAACGTGACTCGGATCGCCTCGGCATGGCCGGTGTCGCCGCCGCATACCTGCTTGTAAGTCGGATCGGCGATATGGCCGCCGGTGTAGCCGCTTTCGACCGTCTTCACCCCGACGACGTCGAGGAACACCGCTTCGGTGCACCAGAAGCATCCGCCTGCAAGAACTGCGATTTCGTCGGCCATGGTCCGCTCCTTCGTTTCAGGAGCGCAAAATAAGGTCGCTCAGGGACCTTTGTAAGAGGCCTTGAGGCTGGCGAGTTCGAGCCGCTTGCCGCACCATTCGGCGAGCTCGTCGAAGTCGAGCGGCTGGTCGAATACGATCCCGGCCTTGCGGTCGGAATACCAGCGGACTTCGCCGCGAACCGGCTTCAAGCTCTCGACCACCACGACGACCGGCTTGCCGACGCAATATTCCTCGATCGGCTCGACTTTCATGCCGCCAAGCGAAATGTCGTGCACGTCGACGGTATAGTAGACCTTGCCGACCTTGACCGAGGCCTTGCAGCGAATGTCGAGGCGCGGCGGCCGCGGGCGGAAGCCGTGGCGCTGCTTGCGCCCGGCGAGCAGCTCGCCAAGATCGATATCCTGGTCGAACTTGAGGCCGATCACGTCGTTGCGGATCCACACGACGGTTGACGAAATTTTCTCGGATGACAGCTCGACTGCAACTTGTTCGCCGATCGCGGGTACGTGATTGACGAGCGCCATCAGTCCGCCAGCAGAGAGGTTCTTGACCCGGATCAGCTGGTCGCCGCCGGACGTCGACAACTTGCCGAGGCGAAGCATGGCCGAAACCCGCTCGTCCGTCCGCCGTTCGATCGGGCGCGGCACCGCCGTCGACAACGAGATCGTCGTCGACTCGAACGCCGGGTCGGTAAGCCCGCCGTTACCGCCGCCGGATTTCCTGCGGATCAGCGATCCAAACATCGTTTTCTGCCGCCTCCAGAGGCACGCATAAGCGCCTCAAAATGGGACTTTATGAGCAATGCGGTTAAAAGAGCGTTTCCTTTGCTTGACCTCGTGGCCCGATGGTGTGCACCGATTCCGGCAGGGAGAGAGGAGTTTTGATGGCGCAGCCGCGGTTGCTGCTGATCGACGATGAGCCGGCCTTGGCCGAGTTCCTCGCCACTGCTGCGCGCGAGAGCGGATTCGAGCCGGTGGTCACGGCCGAAGACGGTCAGTTTCGTGAAGAATTCCTCGCCGCCCGCCCCAACATGGTTGCGCTCGACCTTGGTATGCCCGGGATGGATGGCGTCGAGCTGATCCGCTTCCTCGCCGAACAGGATTTCCGCTCGCCGGTGCTGATCGTCAGCGGGTTCGATCGCCGCGTGCTTGAATCCGCCTTCCGGCTGGGCGAAGCGCTAGGCCTCAGCATGGCCGGGCCGCTCGAAAAACCCGTGCGCCTCGAACAGCTCGAGACGCTCCTCAACGAGCTAAAAGCTCACATCGACACCTGATGCCCGGCGCCGAAGCGCAATTGCTGAAGGGATTTGAGCAGGCCCTCGCCAAGCAGCGCCTGCACATGGTCTACCAGCCCAAGGTCGCGCTGCGCGACGGTAGGCTCGTCCGGGTCGAGGCGTTGGTGCGCTGGGACGACCCCGAATTGGGGGCCGTCGCGCCATCGCGGTTCGTGCCGCTGGCCGAGCAGCATGGCTTGATCGACGAGCTGACGACCTGGGGCTTGTCGACGATCCTCAACCAGTGGCTCAAGTGGCGCGACAGCGGGGTCGACACTTGCATCGCCTTCAACATTTCCGCGCTCAGCCTGCAAAGCCTCGACTTCCCTGACCTGGTCGAGCGCGAATGCGAGAAGCTCGGCGTGCCGACCGATCGCCTGGTGATGGAGCTGACCGAAGGCGCGACCCAGCCGCTGATCAAGCTGATGGACACGCTGACCCGGTTCCGCATCAAGGGCATCGGGCTGGCCATCGACGACTTCGGCACCGGCTATTCGTCGCTCATGCAGCTGCGGCAACTGCCGTTCACCGAAGTGAAGATCGACCAGGCCTTCATTGCCGACGTCGATCGCTCGCGCGATTGCCGGCTGATCATCCAGTCGATCACCGACCTCGCCCACGGCCTTGGCCTTAGCGCCACGGCGGAGGGGGTCGAAACGCTGCAGCAGCTGCGGCTGGTGCGCGAACTCGGCTGCGACGTCGCCCAGGGCTATCTGATTTCGCCGCCGCTCGATCCGGATTCGCTCAAGGCGTGGAAACTGAAATTCCGCCGAGCCTGGCCGGCGATGATCGCCGGCGAAAGCTTCAAATCATGGCGCGATGTCGAAGCGGATACCCTGAGCGAGGGGCAGGTCTGACCCGTAATTGACGGTGTTGGTCTGCCGCCTCATGTAGGCCTTCCAGCTGTCCGAGCCGCTTTCCCGCCCGCCGCCGGTTTCCTTCTCGCCCCCGAACGCACCGCCGATCTCCGCGCCCGATGGGCCGATGTTGACGTTGGCGATGCCGCAATCCGATCCGGCCGCCGACACAAACCGCTCGGCCTCGCGCAAGTCGTTGGTGAAGATCGACGAACTCAACCCCTGTGGCACCGCATTGTTGAGCGCCAAGGCCTCGTCGAAGTCGCGATAACGCAGCACGTACATGATCGGCGCGAACGTCTCGGTCAGCACGGTGCCTTCCTGCGCCGGCACTTCGACGATGGCCGGCCGGACGTAGAATCCACCCGAAACGGCTTCGACCCGCTCGACCCCTTTGCCGAGCACATTCGCCATGCCGTCGAACGCCGCCTCGTCGATCAGCGGCCCGACGAGCGTATCCGCCTCGCGCGGATCGCCGACCTTCACCTGCGCGAAGAGGCTGCGGAGCCGGTCGACCAAAGAGTCCGCCACGCTGTCGTGGACAATCAGGCGGCGCAGGCTCGTACAGCGCTGGCCCGCCGTTCCCGCCGCCGAGAAGAGGATGCCGCGGGCCGCCAGCTCCAGATCGGCCGACGGAGCGACGATCGTCGCATTGTTACCGCCCAGCTCGAGCAACGACCGCCCGAACCGCCGCGCCACCTTTGGCCCGACGGCGCGGCCCATCGCGGTCGAGCCCGTCGCTGAAACCAACGCGATCCGCGCATCGTCCACCAGCGCCGCGCCAACGTCGCGCTCGCCCTGCACCAGCTGCACGAGGCCGTCGGGCGCGTCGCCGAAGTTTGCGCACGCCCGGCGTACCAGCGCCATCACTGCTTCCGCGCAGAGCGGCGTCTTCTCGCTCGGTTTCCAGATTACTGGATCGCCGCACACCAAAGCCAGCGCGGCATTCCACGCCCACACCGCGACCGGGAAATTGAACGCACTGATCACCAGCACCGGCCCGAGCGGGTGCCATTGCTCCATCATCCGGTGATTTGGCCGCTCGCTCGCGATGGTGAGGCCGTAAAGCTGGCGCGACAGTCCCACCGCGAAGTCGCAGATGTCGATCATCTCCTGGACCTCGCCGAGGCCCTCCTGGACGATCTTGCCTGCTTCCAGCGTCACCAGCCGCGCCAGCGGCTCCTTGGCCGCGCGCAATTCCTCGCCGAGCAGCCGCACCAGCTCGCCGCGACGCGGTGCAGGGACAGTGCGCCACGCGAGAAAGGCCTGCTGCGACTTGGCCACGGCAGCCGCCGGATCGCCGACAGCCACCCGCCCGATTTCCGACCCGTCGATCGGCGAGAAACTGGCGAGCTCGCCGGCGCTCGTCACGCCGAGCTGGCTCAGGATTGCCGCAGCGTCATCGGCCGGGCTCATGCGAACAGCTCCTTGGCCCTCGCCATTGCGGCGACCCCGGCGTCGATCGTCTCGTCCTTCTTGCCAAAGCACAGTCGGACCAGGTGCCGCGACGGGTCGCGCTCGGCGAACGCCGACAGCGCAACGACCGCGACGCCGGCCTTTTCGACCGCGGCGACCGCGAAGGCCTCGTCATCCATGGTAATGCCCGACGCAGCGAGGTCGACGCACAGGAAATAGGTCGCGGCCGCGTCGAGCACGGTAAAACCCGCGTCGCGCAGGCCCGTCGTCATTCGGTCGCGCGCGCGCTCGAAGCGCTGGCGCATCGGCTCCAGCCAGGCGTCGCCCTCATCGAGCCCGAAAGCGACTGCCGCCTGCAGGTTCGGGGCCGTGCAGAAGGTCAGGAATTGGTGCGCCCGCGCGACCACGCCCGCCATCGCCGGCGCCGCGATCATCCACCCGACCTTCCACCCCGTCAGCGAGAAGATCTTGCCGGCCGAGCCGATCTTGATCGTCCGCTCGGCCATGCCCGGTAGCGCCGCCAACGATGCGAAACGCTGGCCGCCGAGCGTGATGTGCTCCCAGACCTCGTCACTGATGACGATCAGGTCGTGCGCCCGTGCGACGTCGGCGATGATCTCCAGTTCAGCCAGGCCGAACAGGCGGCCCGCGGGATTGTGCGGGTTGTTGAACAGGATCGCCCGGGTCTTCGGTGTGATTGCGGCGTCGATTGCCGCGCGGTCGACTTGCCATCCCGGCGGCTGCAGCGCGATTTCCACCGGCGTCGCGCCGCTGCGCCTGATCATCGGCGCATAGCTGTCGTACGCAGGGGTGAAGATGATCACTTCGTCGCCCGGACTCACGCTCGCGAGGATCGCCGCGCCCAGCGCCTCGGTCGCGCCGCTGGTCACGCACACATGCTCGGCGCTGACGGCCAGGCCCTGGTGCCGGTCGTAATGCGCCGCGATTGCCTTGCGCAGCGCCGGCAGGCCGCGCGACGGCGCATATTGGTTGGAGCCCTCCTTCACCGCCCGCGCCGCGGCGTCGAGGATCGCGTCGGGCCAGCCGAAATCGGGGAACCCCTGGCCGAGGTTCACGGCGCCATATTGGTTCGCCAGCCCCGACATGCGCTCGAACACGCTGGTCTGCATTTGCTCGTAGAGCGGGTTCACGCGGCTCTCCCAATTGCGTGCAGCCGCCATAGCGGCCGGACGCCCTGAGTGAAGCGGATTTCGTCAGGAAGCGGGGGTGGAAAGCGCCGCGCTCACCCGGGCCATCGGTGCCGACAGCGCTTCGACGACGAGGTAGGCGGCGCCGCCGGCGAGCGACACGCCGATCGCTCCGACCCAGACGAATTCCATCATCCGCGACCGGATGCGATGATCGTCATGGCTGCGCGTCTTCGCCCGCGGGGCGGCCTGTGGGACGTCGACGGCGGTCAGCTGCAGCCCGGGCGCCTGGCTCGCGGAAAGGATTTCCTCGACCGGTACGCGGCTCTCCGCGGCGAGGCCGGCGCGGGCCCCCTCGCGCCACACTACCCGGGCGGTAATGATCGCACCGGCATGGCGCAGTTCGACCACGCTGCCCTTCGGCGTCGGCCGCGATGCCTGAATCAGGAAACCGCGCGATGAAATGTTGAGGATGCAGGCATTTCCCCACCCGCCATCCGAACGAACCAGCGTCGGGAGGATGACCCGGCGGCGCAACTCGCGCGGCCGATGGTTCGAGGATGAGGCGAGCGCTCGGCGTTGCATGCACCACGAAAAACGGCCGGCGTGCGATCCGGTTAAGGCCTTCATCCGAACCGGAGCAGTTGAGCGGCCAGTGGCGAAGCCCGCCGGACCGCTGTAGCGGAGCGTCATGAACGACGTGTCTCGCGCCAATGCTGCCGCCGAAGCCGCGGCCGCCGCTTTTCCGGCTTGGTCCGCGCTTGGCCCCAACGCGCGGCGATCCCTGCTCAACGCGGCTGCGGACGCCCTCGACGCACGGGCCGACCAGCTCGTCGCTGCAATGCGCGCCGAAGTCCGCGCGTCCGAACCGTGGGCCCGGTTCAATGTGATGGTCGGCGCCGGGATGGTGCGCGAAGCCGCCGCGCTGACGACCCAAATCACCGGCGAAGTCATCCCGTCGGACAAACCCGGGCTGCTCTCGCTGGCGCTGCGCGAGCCGGTCGGCGTGATCCTCGGCATCGCGCCGTGGAATGCACCGGTGATCCTCGGCTGCCGCGCGATCGCGACGCCCCTCGCCTGCGGCGACACGGTGATCCTCAAGGCGTCGGAACGCTGCCCGCGCACCCAGTCCCTGATCGTCGAAGCCTTCGCCGAGGCCGGCTTTCCGGCCGGCGTCGTCAACCTTGTAACCAACGCGCCCGACCAGGCGGCCGAGGTCGTCGGCGCGCTGATCGATCACCCGGCGGTGCGGCGGATCAACTTCACCGGCTCGACCGCGGTCGGCAAGATCGTCGCGAGGCGCGCCGCGGAACAGCTCAAGCCGGTGCTGCTCGAACTGGGCGGAAAGGCGCCGCTGATCGTGCTCGACGATGCCGATCTCGACGAAGCGGTGAAGGCCGCGGCGTTCGGCGCGTTCATGAATGCCGGCCAGATCTGCATGTCGACCGAGCGGATCATCCTGGTCGACGCCATCGCCGACGCCTTCGTCGAGAAACTGGCGGCGAAGGCTGCAAGCATGCCGGCACCCGCGGTCGGCGAGCAGGTCGACGACAAGGCTGTCGTCAACGTCGGGGATCTCATCGACGATGCCGTAGCCAAGGGCGCACGCCGCCTCACGACGGGCGCGGCCGTCCTGGTCGACGGTGTCGCGCCGGGCATGAAGCTCTACCACGACGAGAGTTTCGGCCCGGTCGTCGGAATTATCCGCGTTGCCGGCGAAGAAGAAGCCATCGCGACCGCCAACGACAGCGCCTACGGCCTCGCCGCATCGGTCTTCACCGGCGATGCCGCGCGCGGGCTGCGCGTCGCACGGCGCATCCGCTCGGGCATCTGCCACGTGAACGGCCCGACGGTTCAGGACGAGCCGCAAATGCCGTTCGGCGGCAGCGGCGCGTCGGGCTACGGGCGCTTTGGCGGCAAGGCCGGGATCGATGCGTTCACCGAGCTGCGGTGGATCACCATCGCCGGCGAGCCAGGCCACTATCCGATCTAGGCCTCCGCGCCGATGATGGCGCGCCCGGCGATGGCGGAAATCGCCTCGCCCGGCTGGAGCAGCAGGCACTCGCCCGGCTCTGCGCGTTCGCCCGCGGCGGTGACCGTGCCGTAGATCGGGAGCACCCAGCGTCGGCGATCGCCGAACACGCCCGCGAGGCCCTCGCCAGCGACCTGCGCGAGCGCAAAATGCGGGCCGTCGACCAGCACCAGCGACTGGTCCTGCGTCACCGGCCGCGCGCGCGCCTCGGCGTATGGCTCGAGCGCGGCAACCGCGAGCCCCTCATCCAGGTGAAGCTCCCGCGGGCGGCCATAATCGTAGAGCCGATAGGTCACGTCGCTATTCTGCTGGAACTCGAGCAGCGACAGCCCGCCCCCGATCGCATGTACCGTTCCCGCCGGCACGTAGATGAAATCTCCCGCCCGCGCCGGTTTCCAATCGACCAGCTCGACGATCGAACCGTCGAGCGCCGCCGCGCGCGCCTCGTCGCTGCTCACCGCGCGCTTCCAGCCGAGCCCAATGGTCGCGCCCGGCTCGGCGTCGAGGACGAACCAGCATTCTTCCTTGCCTCGCGTCCCGGCGCCATCCGGCGGATGGTTCTGGATCGAAAGGCGCTCGCTGGTGAAAATGTATTTGGCGAGCAGCGGCAGCTCGCCGGCACCCGTGAACCACACTTCGCCGATGCGCGCGCCGCCGGTGTCGCCGAACGCCGGCGGCAGGCGCGTCACGCCCCACGGCTTTTCGACAAGGCGGCGTTCGAGCTTCATTCGCGGTCCGCTAGCAAATTCCTGTGCCAACTGGCGAAACTTTCGGGCAAGAGCGTCGGCAATGAGCGCGACGCCCACCCTCACCCACCTCGACCGGCTCGAGGCCGAGAGCATCCATATCATGCGCGAAACGGTCGCCGAGGCCGACAAGCCGGTGATGCTTTACTCGATCGGCAAGGACAGCGCGGTCATGCTGCACCTCGCGCGCAAGGCCTTCTTCCCCGGCCCGCTGCCTTTCCCGCTGCTTCACGTCGACACGACCTGGAAGTTTCGCGACATGTATGCGCTGCGCGACAAGGTCGGCGCGACGCCCGGCACGGAGCTGCTGGTCTATCGCAACCCCGAAGCCGAGACGAAGGGCATCAACCCGTTCGATCACGGCCCGCTCCACACCGACATGTGGAAGACCGAAGGGTTGAAGCAGGCGCTCGACATGCATGGTTTCGACGCGGCGTTCGGCGGTGCCCGGCGCGACGAGGAAAAGAGCCGCGCCAAGGAGCGCATTTTCAGCTTCCGCGATCGCCACCACCGCTGGGACCCGAAGCGCCAGCGACCCGAGCTGTGGTCGCTCTACAATGTCGCCAAGAACAAGGGCGAAAGCATCCGCGTCTTCCCTTTGTCCAACTGGACCGAGCTCGACGTCTGGCAATATATTTTGCGTGAGCGGATCGAGATCGTCCCCCTCTATTTCGCGGCTGAGCGCCCGACGGTGGAGCGCGACGGCCTCATCCTGATGGTCGACGACGACCGCTTCCCGCTCGATGGCGAGACGCCGGTGATGCGCACCGTCCGCTTCCGCACGCTTGGTTGCTATCCTTTGTCCGGCGCAATCGAGAGCGACGCCGCGACCGTCGAAGCGATCGTCGCCGAGATGCTGGTCAGCACCACCTCCGAGCGCCAGGGCCGCGCCATCGACCGCGACGCCGGCGGCGCAAGCATGGAGAAGAAGAAGCAGGAGGGCTACTTTTGAACGCCCCCGCCGACATCAGCGCGTGGCTCCACGAGCAGGAGCACAAGCAGCTGCTGCGCTTCATCACCTGCGGCAGCGTCGATGACGGCAAGTCGACCCTCATCGGCCGCCTGCTCTACGACACGCGCCAAGTGCTCGACGACCAGCTCGAAGCCCTCGAAAGCGATAGCAAGCGCCACGGCACGCAAGGCGAAGCGATCGACTTCGCTCTCCTCGTCGACGGCCTCTCGGCCGAGCGCGAGCAGGGCATCACCATCGACGTCGCCTACCGCTTCTTCGCCAGCGCAAAGCGCAAGTTCATCGTCGCCGATACGCCGGGCCATGAGCAGTACACGCGCAACATGGTCACGGGCGCATCGACCGCCGACCTTGCCGTGCTGCTGGTCGATGCGCGCAAGGGCGTGCTGACCC
>Ga0207668_10000817_pt1 | contig 19071 bp, 23 predicted proteins | sample KBSS43metaG_FD_184323 | JGI IMG/M metagenome (GOLD analysis project Ga0207668, IMG submission 184323) | Switchgrass rhizosphere microbial communities from Kellogg Biological Station, Michigan, USA - KBS S4-3 metaG (SPAdes) (version 2) | ecosystem: Host-associated > Plants > Roots > Rhizosphere... | reverse complement strand
GCCGGTGAGCCGGCGGTGGTGGCCGGCGTGCGCGGGCGGTGGCTGGTCGATCCCGAGCAGCTCGGCCGGCCGTTCACCGGCCGGGCGGCGTTGCTGTCGCCGCTCGACCGCCTGGTCTTCGACCGCAAGCGGATGGCCGAGCTGTTCGAGTTCGACTATCAGCTGGAGATGTACAAACCCGCCGCGAAGCGCCGCTGGGGCTACTGGGCGATGCCCATCCTGTACGGCGACCGGCTCGTCGGAAAGCTGGATGCCACGGCCGACCGCGCGCGCGGGGTGCTGCGGGTCGACGCGATCCACGAGGACACGCCGTTCACCGCGGCCATGGCGGCGGCGGTCCGCCGGGAGATCGAGGACCTGGCGGCCTTCCTCGGCCTGGCGGTGGCCCGCAGCTCACCAACTTCCCGCCCCGCGTAGCCGGTCACTGCCGGATCGGCGCGACAGCGGCGGGATCCAGGCGGGTGCGGATGGCGGTGCGGGCCCGCTCGTACGGCTCGGCGTCGTCGTGCAGCAGCGACATGGCGTTCGCCGTCTCCAGGAACGCGATCAGCTCGAAGGCGAGCTGATCGGCGTCGGCGCCGGCGGCCAGCTCGCCGAGCCGGTGGGCGTCGGCGACGGTGCCGGCGACGAGGCGGCGCCACTCGAGATCGGCGGCCGCGACCGCGTCGCGGACCCGGCCCGGTCGGCCGTCGAACTCGGCGGTGACCGCGAAGAAGAAACACCCGCCGGGGAAGACCCGCCGCTGCGAGTAGGCCAGCCAGCTGTCGCAGAGCCGGTGCAGCCGCGCCAGGCCGGGCGGCACGGCCAGCGCGGGCCGGACGACCTCGTCGAGATAGACGGCCGCCGCGGTGCGGATCGTGGCGAGCTGGAGTTCTTCCTTCGAGCCGAAGTAGCCGAACAGGCCGCTCTTGCTCACGCCCAGGTCGGCGGCCAGCCGGCCGATCGACAGACCCGCCAGGCCGTCCCGCGACGCGATGTCCGCCGCCCGGCGCAGGATCGTCTGCCGCGCCCGGTCGTCCCGTGGCCGTCCCGCCATCACGTTTCCTTTCCCGCACGAACGTTCGGTCAATCCTAGCCCGCCGTGCTACCGTCCCATTTCCAGCACGAACGTTCGTATAATTATGGAGGCGACCATGCTGCGTACCCGATGGATATCCGGACCCGACGCCGAGGCCGGCGGCCCGGCGCTGATCAGCGTGACCGACTTCCGCGCCGACCGGCGGCTCGACCTGCCCGGCATCTACCGGGCCGGGCACCGGCTGCGCCGCGACTGGGCCCGGCTGCCCGGCGCGGTCGGCATGTGGCTGTGGACCGCGCCCGCCCAGGGCCGCTGTGGCTCGGTGTCGGTCTGGCGGGACGAGACCGCGATGTACCGGTTCGTGGCCCGCCCCGACCACGTGCGGATCATGCGGCGCTATCGCGGCCGCGGCACCGTCCGCTCCACCACCTGGACCGATCCGCGGCCGGACCGCGACGCGATCTGGTCACGCGCCCGGCTCTACCTGTCCGGCATCGAGATCCGCCAGCCATGATCCCGGCCGGGCCGGCCGGTTGTCCGCAACCCGGCAGCGACCCCCGCCCCCGCCGATGAACGATGGGGACATGGCGACCAACCCACTGTCGGTCGGGATCATCGGCGGCGGCATCGGCGGCCTCACCGCCGCCCTGGCGCTGCTGCGGGCCGGTCTGGACGTGCACGTGTACGAGCAGGCGGCGCGGCTGTCCGAGGTGGGCGCAGGCGTGCAGGTCAGCCCGAACGCCTCCCGGGTGCTGCACGGGCTGGGCCTGGCCGGCCCGCTCGCCGCGACCGGGGTGAAGCCGCTGGCCTGGCACCAGCGCCGCTGGGACGACGGCCGTACGCTGCTGCGCGCACCGCTCGCCGAGGCGCTCGAAGCCACCTTCGGCTTCCCGCACTACCAGATGCACCGCGCCGACCTGCTGGCCGCGCTCGCCGCCGCGATCCCGGCCGAGCGGATCCACCTCGGGCACCGGCTGGTCGCCCTAGCCGAGCACGACGACGGGGTGGCGGCCCGGTTCGCCGGCGGGCAGCGGGCCCGGCTGGATGCGCTGGTGGGCGCGGACGGGATCCATTCGACCGTACGACAGCGGCTGTTCGGCCCCGACCGGGCCCGGTTCACCGGATGTGTGGCCTATCGCGCGGTGGTGCCCGCCGAGCGGCTGCGGCACCTCGATCTCGAAGTGACCGCGCAGATCTGGATGGGTCCGGGCGGGCACTTCGTGCACTACTTCATCAGCGGCGGGCGGTCGGTCAACTTCGTCGCGGTGCTCGAACGCGCCGAGTGGACCCGCGAGTCGTGGACCGACCGCGGCGAGATCGCCGACGCGCTGGCCGCGTTCGCCGGCTGGCATCCCCAGGTCACCGAGATCATCGGGGCGGCCGGCGAGACGTACGTCTGGGCGCTGTTCGACCGTCCCCCGCTGCCGCGCTGGTCGGCCGGCCGGGTCACGCTGCTCGGCGACGCCGCCCACGCGATGCTGCCGTTCATGGCGCAGGGCGCGGCGCAGGCCATGGAGGACGGTGCCACGCTCGCCGCGTACCTGCGCCGGGCCCGCCCCGCCGAGGTGCCCGACGCCCTGCGCCGTTACCAGGAGACGCGGCTGCCCCGCACGTCGCGCCTGCAGGAAATGTCGGCCGGCAACAAGACCCGCTTCCACCTGCCGGACGGGCCGGCCCAGCGGGAACGCGACGCGCAGATCGCGGCCGGCTCTCAGTCTTGGTCGCTCAACGCGCTGGCCTGGCTCTACGACCACGACGCCGCCGAGCCGGCACCGACCCGGGCGTAAATCGCGTCGAGCCCGTCGCCCGGGTCTGCCAGGATGGCGGCCGTGGCGACGAACAGCGGGGGCCGGGCGGCGCGGATGCGCCCGGTCACGGAGGGCTCCAAGGTAACCCAGCTCGAGCTCTTCTTCGATCTGGTTTTCGTGTATGCGCTGACCCAGGTCACCGCCCTGATGGCGGGCGACGCGACGGCTCGCGGGCTGTTCCGGGGTCTGCTCGTGCTGGCGCTGCTGTGGTGGTGCTGGTGCTGCTACGCGTGGCTGGGCAACACGGTCCGCGCCGACGAGGGGGTCACCCGGATCGCGCTGTTCGCGGTGCTGGCGGCGATGTTCGTGGTGGCGGTGACGATCCCGGAGGCGTTCACCGACCTGCTCGGCGGCCTGTCCGGACCGGTCGTCTTCGCCTCCTGCTATCTGATCGTCCGCACCCTGCACCTGGTGATCTATTGGTACGCCGCGGCCGGCGACGCCGGGCTGCGGCGCCAGCTGCTGAAGGCCGCGATCCCGATGGCGGCCGGCTCGGTGGGCCTGTTCGCGGCCGCGTTGCTGCCCCAGCACATCTACACCCAGCAGGGTGACATCGAGTTCGCCCGGACGGCGCTGTGGTGCCTGGCCCTGGTGGTCGACTACCTCGGCGTGATGCTGACCGGCGCCGAGGGGTGGCGGATCTTCTCGGCCGCGCACTGGGCCGAACGGCACGGGCTGATCATCATCATCGCGCTGGGCGAGTCGATCGTGTCGATCGGCGTGGGGGTGACCCTGTTGCCGATCTCGTGGCCCATCGTCGTCGCGGCCACCATGGGCGTCGCCGTGTCCGCCATGCTCTGGTGGCTCTACTTCGACGTGGTGGCGATCGCCGCGGAACGCGTCCTGCACCGGGCCGAGGGGGCGGCCCGGGCGGCGCTCGGCCGCGACTCGTACACGTACCTGCATCTGCCGATGGTGGCCGGGATCATCCTGCTGTCGCTGGGGCTGAAGAAGGTCCTCGCGTACGTCGGCGACGCCGAACACCACGACCTCGGCGACCCGCTGCACGGCATCGGCCTGTACGCCCTGTACGGCGGCGTGATCCTCTACCTGCTCGGCCATCTGGGGTTCCGGCTGCGCAACATGCGCTCGGTCAACGTGCCCCGGCTGATCACCGTGGTGCTGCTCGCGGCGCTGCTGCCGGTCGCCGCGCTGGTGCCGGCGATGGCCGCGCTCGCGATCCTCACCGTGGTATGCGTGGGGCTGGTCGTCGTCGAGGTGGTGCTCTTCCGGGAGGCCCGGCTGGCGCTGCGCGCGGCGGACCACTGAACCGACCGAATGGGAGGCATCATGCCGGATCAGGCCTACGACGTGATCGTGGTGGGCGCCCGCTGCGCCGGTTCGCCGCTCGCCATGCTGCTGGCCCGCCAAGGCTTGCGGACGCTGCTGGTGGACCGGGCGACCTTTCCCAGCGACACGGTGTCCACCCACGTCATCCACCCGCCGGGCGTGGCCGCGCTGCGCCGCTGGGGCCTGCTCGACCGGGTCGTGGCGACCGGCTGCCCGCCGGTGGGGCGGTACGCGTTCGACTTCGGGCCGATCACCGTCGCGGGCGCGCCGGGCGACGCGGATTCGCCGTACGCGTACGCGCCGCGCCGCACCCTGCTCGACAAGATCCTGGTGGCGGCGGCCGCGGCGGCCGGTGCCGAGGTGCGCGAGGGGTTCGGCGTCGAGGAGGTGCTGGTCGACGACGACGGGCGGGTGACCGGCATCCGCGGGCACGACCGGGGCGGTCGGTCGGTGGTGGAGCGGGCGCGCGTGGTGGTCGGCGCGGACGGGCGCAACTCGACGGTGGCCAAGGCGCTGCGGCCGGCCGCGTACGAGGAGCGGCCGCCGCTGACGGTCGCCTACTACTCGTACTGGAGCAACCTGCCGACCGACACGTTCGAGGCGTACAGCCGGCCGGGCCGCGGCTGGGCGGTGTGCCCCACCAACGACGGCCTCACCCTGGTGATCGGCGGCTGGCGGTACGCCGAACTCGCCGAGCACCGCAACGACGTCGAGGGCACGCTGCGGGCGACCTTCGCGATGTCGCCCGCGTTCACCGAGCGCATCCAGGCCGCCAAGCGGGAGGAACGGCTGGTCGGCGCGTCGGTGCCGAACTACTTCCGGGTCCCGTACGGGCCGGGCTGGGCCCTGGTCGGCGACGCCGGATACAACCGCGACTTCATCACCGCGCAGGGCATCACCGACGCGTTCCTCGACGCGGAGGGCATCGCCCGGGCGCTCGGCGCGGCGCTGGCCGGCTCGGCGACGTATGCCGAGGCGATGGCCGGTTACCAGTCCGGCCGGGACGCCCGCGCGATGCCGGTGTACCAGCTCACCCTGCAGATCGCCGGGCTGCAGCCACCCGATGAGCAGATGAGCCGGCTGCTCTCCACGATCGCCGGCGACCAGGTCGGGATGGATGCGTTCGCCCGGCTCAATTCCGGGGTGATCTCGCCGGACGAGTTCTTCGCCGGCATGCGCTGAACTCGTGCGCAGTTGCGTACTTGTTTCCTCGCCGTGGCGGCGGAAAAGATCGGCGTTGCCGACGCCAGTCCACGACGAGGGCGAGGTCCATGAGCATCGTAACCACGGCGATCGTTCCGCCCGACCCTATCGGCGCCGCCACGCCGATCGAGTTCGCCGGCCGCCTGCGCGCCTTGATGGCCGCCCGGAGACGGTCGCTCGACAGCGTGGCCCGGCGCAGCCTCGACGCGGGGACGCCCATCTCCCGCGCCACGGTGCACAACCTGATCACCGCGGGGAGCGTTCCCCGGCGCGACTCCCTGGTCGCGTTCCTGCGCGGCTGCGGCGTGCCGCCGCGCGAGCAGATCCGCTGGCTGACCACCTTCGACAAGGTCTACCCCGATCGCCGTCGCGCCGCCTGACTGGCGCGGCGGCCCTAGGGTGAGGCGGTGGACAGCCGAGCCGCCGAGGTCGAGGAGCTGGCGCGCGCGGCGGCCGGCGGCGACGGTGCGCGGCCGGCTGACGACCGGGGTCCTCGCCGCGTCGCTGGCGGCGGCGGGATGCGCGGCCGAGCCGCCGGTGTCGCCGCTGCCGATCGAGGCTCCGTCCAGCGCGGCCCCGTCGCTGACGGCGTCGGCGCTGCCGCCCGCGACCCGGTCCGCGATCCCGTCCGCGACCCCGCTCCGGCCCACCCCGTCGCGCCCGAGCAAGCGGCCGCCGCGCACCGGCCGGCCGAGCCGCACGCCCAGCCCGCCGCCCTCCTGCGAGGGCGCGGTGGTGCACACCATCGACCTGACCACTGACGAGCTGGCGCTGGTGCCGGCGTTGTGCGTGGCGGCCGGCGCGGTGCTGCGGATCGAGCACATCGGCCCCGGTGAGGTCACCACCGACGCGCCCGGCCTGGTCGCCCAGCACTACGAGGCGGGCGTCGTGGAGATCCGCTTCGTGCGCCCGGGCACCGTCGTGGTGACCATCCCGCAGCAGGGCGACTCCCACGACATCCCGGTGGTGGTCCGCTAATCCACCACGATGCCGGCGAGCAGCTCGTCCACCGCCCGATCGCTCGTGCCCGCCACCGGGGCGAGCTGCGCGTACACCATCGCGGCCGACCGGGCGTGCACACCGGCCGCCTCGACGATCACCGGCCTGGCCCCGGCGCAGGCGAACCGGGCCACCACCCAGTCGATGCCGGCCTGCCGGGTGCGCCGCACCGGCGACGCGGCGCAGCGCGCGTGCGGCTGTGCCGCCACGAACGCGGTTGCCGAGGTGCGGGCCGCGGCACTGCGCTCGCCGGCCGGCGGACCTGGCAGGCGTGCACGCCGGCCGGCAGCAGGGCGAGAGCGAGCAGCACGGCCGAGCCGAGCCGGTGGCGATGATGGGTACGCATGACTTCGTGCACTCCTTCGTCGGTGGGACTGTCGACTGGTTGGTCCCACCGCGACGGGGTTTTGTTCGGTCTTTCCGCGGACGGAGGCCCGGAGATGTTGCGAAAGATCGATTGCGTGCTGGTGCGGGTGCCCGATCTGGCGCCGGCCGTGGAGTTCTACACCCGCGTGTTCGGCCTGCGGCCGCTGTGGCGCGACGAGGAGTCGGCCGGGATGGGCCTGCCGGAGACCGACGCGGAGGTGGTGCTGCACACGATGGACCTGCCGGCCGATCGCAGCGTGCACTACCTGGTCGACGACGTGCCCGGCGCGGTGGCGACCGCCCGGCAGGCGGGGTGCGCCGTCCGGGTGGAACCGTTCGAGGTGGCGGTCGGCAGGTGCGCCGTGCTGACCGACCCGTTCGGCAGCACGGTGTGCCTGCTCGACCTGAGTAAGGGCGCGCGCTGAGGGTCCGGCCGGTTTACTCGCCGACCGCGCCGCCGGCCAGTTCGGCGACGATGTCGAGGTGCCCGAGGTGGCGGGCGTACTCCTGGAGCAGGTGGAACAGCACCCGCTCCAGCGACGCGGGCGGCTCGCCGTCCCACCGCGGGCCGGGGGCGCCCACCGCCGACAGGTCGCTGCCGGTGACGACCGCCGTGGTGTGGGCGCCCTGCGCGCGCAACGCCGCGATCAGGTCGTCGCGGGTCTCCTCGGGCGCGACGAACCACCGGTCGTCGCGCCGGTCACCCCACGGGTCGCCGACCGCGCCGCCCCGGAAACCCCACTCGATCCAGCGCAGCTCGACATAGCGCAGGTGTTTGACCAGTTCCAGCGGAGTCCACCCGGACGGGAGCCGGCTGCGGCGTACCTCGTCGTCGGCGAGCGCGGCGACCTTTGCCACCACGCTTTCCCGGAAGTAGTCGAGATATCGCAGGAACACCTCGGGCCGCCCGGCCGCGGGACGGGTCGGCTCGGGGAACGGGATCGTCATGCCGGCAGGTTCCGGCCGAGCAGGTCGAGCAGGGCGGTCCAGTGGCGTTCGGTGGCCTGCGGATCGAAGACCGTCGTGTCGGCCATGGTGTAGCCGTGGCCCGCGCCGGCGTAGACCTCGGCGCGGTGCCGGACCCCCGCCTCGGTGAGTGCCTTCTCGAGCCGCTCGATCTGCTCGGGCGGCAGCGACGGGTCCTGGTCGGCGTGGCCGAAGTAGAGCTCGGCGGTGATCCGGTCGGCGAGCAGGTGCGGGCTGTCCGGCGTGTCGGTGGCGAGCCGGCCGCCGTGGAAGCCGGCCGCGGCGGCGACCCGGTCCGGATGGCTGCCGGCGACGCGCAGGGCCAGGCGGGCGCCCATGCAGTAGCCGGTGACCCCGATCGGGCCGCCGCTCGCCTGCGGGCAGGCGGCGAGCCAGGACAGGTACGCGTCGGCGTCCCGGTCCGCCGCCTCCGGGGTCAGGCCCTGGATGAGCGGCACGAGCTGCCCGAACAGCCCCGGGCGGGCATCGTCGTCGATGAAGTCGGGCAGGTCGACCACCGGCGCCCGGCCGTGACGGTAGAACACGTTGGGCACCAGCACGGTGTAGCCGGCGGCCACCAGCCGGTCGGCCATCTCCGACAGCCGGGGGCGCAGCCCGAACGCGTCCATGTAGAGCAGGACCGCGGGGTGCGCGGCGCCGTCGTCCGGGTGGGCCAGGTAGGCGTCGGCGACACCGTCCTGGGTCGGGATGTCCACGCTCGTCGCCATTCTTCTCCCCACGCCGCAAACCGACCACACCGTCGCCTCAGAACCTATCCGACGGCGGCAGATCTTCCGGCGGGAGGACGCGCCGGCCGGGATCAGACTTCGAGCGCCGCCTCGATGGTCCGCAGGCGGTGCCGGGCCATGGCCAGGTTGGCGCGGCTGCGGTCCAGCGCCAGGTAGATGAACAGGCCTTTGCCGCTGCGGCCGGTGACCGGCCGGATCAGGTGGTATTGCGAGCCCAGCGTCACGAGGACGTCCTCGATCTTCTCCTCGATGCCGAGCATCTCCATGGTGCGCAGCTTGGCCCGCAGGACCTCGGTGTTGGCCGCCCCGGCAACCGCCGGGTCGAAGTCCTTGGAGCCGCCCGCGGTGCCCAGCGCCATGCCGCTGCCATGGTCCACCACCGCCGCCGCGATCGCGCCGTCGACCTGCAACGCCTCCTTGAGCGCCACGTCCATCGCTGCCATCTGTGGTCCTCGCTTCCTCCGGCTGTCGTGTGCCAGGGAGCATGTGCCGCCGGGACGCCGCCGAGCCGGACTTGCTGTCCGATGTGACCCCGGCTCCGCCGCCGACAATGGATCTACTCGCGACAAGAGTTGAAGATTTCTGCAACTCGACACATCGGTAATTGCGCGTTTCCGAGTCGCTTCATGTGCCGGATTCCGGCTCGGGACCGGCCCGCGGGTTGTGTAGTGTCGCCATCGCACGAGGAGGTCGACTGGGGGCGTACGTGTCGGTGCCGCTGTATCAGGCGAAGGCGGAGATGTTCCGCGTGCTCGGCCACCCGGTGCGGATCCGCGTCCTGGAGCTGCTGCAGGCCGGCCCGCTACCGGTCCGGGATCTGCTCGCCGAGATCGACATCGAGGCTTCGAACCTGTCGCAGCAGCTCGCGGTGCTGCGCCGGGCGGGCGTCGTGGTGTCGTTCCGCGACGGCGGCCTGGTGATGTACGCGCTGAGCACGCCGGCCGTGGCCGACCTGCTCGCCGCCGGCCGGCGCATCCTCAGCGAGGTCCTCACCGATCGCGACGGGCTGCTCGCCGAGTTGCGGGCTCATGGGCATCCTCGCTGACCAGCACGCGGACGTCCCACGGGCCCAGGGTGAGCGCCTCGGCACCGGGCAGGTGCGCGCCGGAGACCACATCGGCCAGGCCGGCCGGCGTGATCACCCGTTGGCCATCGACCCGAGGATGACGCCGGGGCTGAGGAAGTCCGGGGCGGCGGCGCCGATCTTGTCGGCGAGCTGGGCGAACGGGCCGAAGTCGCGGCCGTACAGGTATCCCCACATCAGGGTGGCGACGACGCTGGGCACGGCGTACGGCACGAAGATGCCGAGCCGGAAGACCTTCGCGAGCCGCAGCAGGCCACTGTCGATGACCACGCTGGTCGATCCGCCCCAGTTGCCGGAGGCCGGCTTGGCGGAGTCCCACTGCCGTTCTGGTTGGCCGCGAGGTTGGTGAGGTACACGTCCGGGTCGGCGGCGTGCAGCTTCGCGGCGGCCGCGGCGAACTCGTCCCACGTCTTCGGCGGCTGGATGCCGTGCTTGTCGAAGATGTCCTGCCGGTAGAGCATCCCCATCGGGCCGGTGTCCTGCGGGTAGGCCCAGATCTGGCCCTGCGCGCCGGTGACCTGCTTCCAGGTCCAGTCGACGAACGTGCCGGCGTGCTGGTCGGCGCCGTACGGGCGCAGATCGATCAGGCTGTCGGTGATCGAGAAGGTGGGGATGTACTGGAACTCGATCTGCGCCACGTCGGGGGCGCCGGTGCCCGCCTTGAGCGCCGTCCGCAGCTTGGTGTACTGCGGCTCGCCCTGGCCGGCGTTGACCACCTTGATCTTGATGGCCGGGTACTTCTTCTCGAACAGCGCCACCTCCTTCTCGATCTGCGGCACCCAGGTCCAGAAGGTGAGCTCGGTGGGCTTGGCCATCGCGGCGTCGATCTCGGCCTGGGACGCGGCCTTCGCCGGCTCGGCGGCGCCGCCCGCGCCGTTGCCGGCCGAGCAGGCGGTGAGCGCGACGCCGGTGGTCAGGACGCAGGCGGCCGCGAGCAGCCGGCGGCGGGAGAAGGGCAGGGTCATGTGATCTGCCCTTTCGGGCAGTTATTTATCGGTATTTCGGGCATGGCGACCGCCCGCCGACCCGGCGAGCGGTCCGGTCAGGGGCGGGTTGTGGTCAGCGTCGCGGGGGTGCGGTGGATTCGCGGACGACGATCTCGCCGAACTGAGCGTCGGCCACCGGCGGTGTCTCGTCGGGGTGTTCGATGCCGCGGACCAGCGCGGTGAGCGCCACGGCGGCCAGCGAGTCGAAGGACTGAGCGATCGTGGTCAACGGTGGGTTGACGTAGGCGGCGATCGGGATGTCGTCGAAGCCGATCACGCTGACGTCGGCCGGGACCGCGCGACCGGCCTGGGTCAGCGCGCGGATGACGCCGATGGCCATGTCGTCGTTGCCGGCGAAGATCGCGGTGACCGAGGGGTCGGCGCCGAGGCGCTGCCCCGCGGCGTAGCCGGAGGCGGCCGTCCAGTCTCCTTCGACCATCTCCGGCGGGGTACGGCCGGCGTCCCGCAGGGCGGCGCGCCAGCCGTCGGCGCGCTCCCTCGCGGAGTACCAGCGTTGCGGCCCGGCGACGTGGTGCACCGTACGGTGCCCGAGCCCGAGCAGGTGTTCGGTGGCCGTACGGGCCGGGCGGTCGCCCTTGCCGCCACCCGTGATCACCAGCGGAGCGGTGACTCCGGGCAGCCGGCCGAGAGTGAGGACCGGGACGTCGGTCTCGAGCCGCATCGGCCCCAGGTCGATCGGCTCGGACAGGACGATCCCGTCGACGCCCTGCTCCAGCAGCGCCTCGACGGCCCCCGCGATCCCGTCGGCGTCGCCCTCGGCCGTGTTGACGACGCTCAGCGCGTAACCGAGCGGCCGGGCCGCCCGCTCGATCCCGACCAGCATCGACGCCGGACCGTAGAGTGCCGACCCGAGCGAGACGACGCCGAGACGATGGCTGCGGCCGGAGTTCAGTTGCCGGGCCGCGTTGTTGCGCCGGTAGCCCAGCTCGCGGGCGGCGCGAAGCACCTTTTCGCGGATCTCGTCCGAGACGTACGGTTCGTCGTTGAACACCCGCGAGACGGTCTTCTGGGAGACCCCGGCCAGCCGGGCGACCTCGGAACTCGCCGCCGGCCGGCGTCGAGTCGTGCGTGCCGCGTCGCTCACCGCACTCTCCTGTCGTAGAGCCGTCTGACTGCGCAGTCATAACGACTTGCTCGGTCTGTCTACGCAGTCATACCGCATCGGTCAAGAGCTCGTAACAGAACCGTTACCTTGGCGGCGGGCGAGATGTCGCGGAGTGTCGCCCTTCGGGTGATCGGTACCCACGGTGACGCCGCTGTGATGGTCGCGTGACGCCGCGGCAGGATGATGACCCGACCGTTCCGTCCCGCGCCGGCATGTTCGAGGTGGCAAATGATCCCGGAGGACTATCACGCGCTCTACGACCGCGGAATCCAGGTGGCCCGGAGCGCCGAGGCGCCATCCGCGGAATTCACCACGGAGGGGCGCAGTCAACTGTCCGCCGCCGTGCCCGACCTGATCATCGAGGAGGACGAGACGACCGGGCTGCCCAACCGGATCACCAGCCGGCAGTCCAGCGCTCGGCTGTCCGCGCCGGCGCCCGCCGACCCGGCCGAGGCGGTGCGGCAGTTCATCCAGGAACGGCGCGCCGTCTGGCACCTCACCCCGCAGGACGCCGCCGCGATCGAGGTGCGCGCGGTGAGCCGCACCGGCCTGCGCACCGCGCGGGTGACGCAGCGTGCCGACGGCGTCGAGGTGTTCAACTCGGACGTCACGGTCGCGCTGGACGCCGAGAACGGCGTCATCTCGCTCGCCGGGCAGCTCTTCCCCGGCTTCGACGACGCCGCCCGGCGGGCCCAGCGCGCGGCCGCACCGGCCCGGACGCCGGAGGAGGGCATCGCGCAGGCCGCGTTCGACCTCACCCGGGTCGTCTACCAGGCCGCCGACTTCGCCCCCGAGCCCGCCCGGGAGGACGACGGTCCCTACCGGTCGTATCAGTACACGGCCGCCGAGGACGACCCCCGGCCCCGGTTCGAGCGGCCCGTACGGCTCAAGGACGTGATGTTCCCGCTCGGCAACCAGCAGTTCGCGGCCGGCCACTACCTGGAACTCTGGATCGCCGGGTTCCCGGCGTTCAGCTACGTGGTGGACACGGTGGACACCCCGGTCGTGCTGTTCCGCAAGAATCTGTCCAGCGAGGTCGCGTTCAGCTACCGGGTGCACAACACCGGCGACGCCGTGTTCCGCCCGCACGACGGCCCGGCGCCGGGCACCCCGCACCCCACCGGCCAGCCCGACGGCTTCCAGGCCACCCCCGTCCCCGAACGGCTCGTGACTCTGGAGGCCCTGCCGGGCCACGACCCGTGGCTGGCGCCGGGCGCGCAGACGACCCAGGGCAACAACTGCTTCGCGTACGCCGATCTGAAGCCCGGCCAGGGGTTCGGCTCCGGCGACGTGGTCGGCCGGATCACCTCGCCGGACACCTTCGACTACACGTACGACCACAGCCTGAACGCCAGCGATCCGACGAACCTGCAGAACAGCCTGGTCGGCATGTTCTTCCACGTGAACTGGCTGCACGACCGCTGGTACGAGGCTGGCTTCGACGAGGCGGCCGGCAACGCCCAGCAGGACAACTTCGGGCGCGGCGGCATCGGCGGCGATCCGATCCTCGCGGAGGGCAACGACTTCAGCGGTACGGACAATGCCAACATGTCCACCCCGGCCGACGGCGGCAGCCCGCGGATGCAGATGTTCGAATTCCTCGGCCCGCAACCGGACGCCCCGAGCCGCACCAGCAACCACGAGGCGCTGATCACGTTCCACGAGATGGGCCACTACATCACCAACCGCCTGGTGGGCAACGCCAGCGGCCTGACCAACCAGCAGGGCCGGGCCATGGGCGAAGGATGGGGCGACTTCTTCGCGGTCTGCATGACGTCGCAGGCCACCGACGACTTCCCCAATGGCTGTTTCCCGGTCGGCGGCTGGACCGATGTGACCCCGACGTTCCGCGACAACTATTACTTCTCGATCCGGCGCTACCCGTACTCGGCGGACCTCGGGAAGAATCCGCTGACGTTCCGGCACATCAGCGCCGGCCAGCTGCTGCCGCCCGCGCCGCGGATCAGCCCGAACGGCGGCGGCGCGAACAACGCCGTACACAATGCCGGCGAGATCTGGTGCTGCGCCCTCTGGGAGGTCTTCGTCAATCTCGTCGGCAAGCACGGCCACGAGGAAGCCGAGCGGCGGATGCTGCGGTACGTGGTCGGCGGCCTGGAGCTGACCGCGTCGCGGCCGACGTTCCTGCACGCCCGCGACGGGATCATCGCGGCCGCGACCGCCCTCGAACCCGGTGACCTCGCGGAGATCCGGGCCGGCTTCGCCAAGCGCGGGATGGGCGCCGGGGCGGTGGCGCCGGCGCAGAACTCCATCGATCTGACCGGTGTCGTGGAGAGCTTCGTGCCGTAGACCGGCGATCGTCGGAGAAGGAGTGACATGGACACCACCGCGCCGCCCGACGGATGCCGCCGGCGCCCCGCCGGGCAGTCGCCTCCGGTGCTGCTGCCCCGCGCGGCGACGGCCGCGCCACGCACCGCGGAACGCACCACGACCGAAATGGCCGACCAGGTGTCGGCGGACAGCTACCGGGCCACCCTGACGGAGCTCACCGCGCACCACACCCGGAACTCGTTCACCGAGTCGTACCGGACCGCGGCGCGGCAGGCCGCCGACCGGCTCGCCGCCCTCGGCTACGCGACCCGCCTCGAACCGGTCACCGTGGGCTCCCGCGCGACGCTCAACGTGGTCGCCGACAAGGCCGGCATGGCGCCCGAGCTGGACCGCGGGCTGGTGTACGTGGTGGGGCACCTCGACTCGATCAACCAGGCCGGCGGCCCCACGGCACCGGCGCCCGGGGCGGACGACAACGCCTCCGGAGCGGCCGGCGTGCTCGAACTCGCGCGGGTGTTCGCCGCCGCGGGGATGGAACACGACCTGCGGCTGATCCTGTTCGGCGGCGAGGAACAGGGCCTGCACGGCAGCCGCGCGCACGTGGCCGCCATGTCCGGCGCCGACCGGTCGCGGCTCACCATGGTGGTCAACATGGACATGATCGGGCGGCGCAACACCCCCACGGCGTCGGTGCTGCTGGAGGGCGCGCCGGTCAGCCAGTCCGTGATCGACGCGCTGGCCCGGGCCGCGCACGACACCACCGACCTGGAGGTGTTCGTCTCGCTCGAACCGTTCGCCTCCGACCACGTGCCGTTCATCGACGCCGGCCTGCCCGCGGTGCTGACCATCGAGGGCGAGGACGGCCTGAACGGCGACGAGCACACCCCGCGGGACACGGTCGCCGCGCTGGACCTGGCGGTGGCCACCGGGATCCTCCGGATGAACGCCGCCGCGGTCGCCGCCGAGCTGGCCGTGAAGTGACCGTCAGGGCCGGTACCCGGTGCGGTCGGCCGCGGTGATCGGCCGCAGGACCCGGGCCGGGACGCCGGCCGCGATCGTGCCGGCCGGGACGTCCCGGGTGACGACGCTGCCGGAGCCGACGATGCTGCCCGCGCCGATCGTGACGCCCGGATTGACGGTCGTGCCGCCGCCGATCCACACCTTGTCGCCGATCGTCACCGGCCGGGCGTAACACGCGCCGGCGGCGCGCTCGTCCGGGTCGGCGGCGTGGTTCGTGGTGTAGACGCTGACTCGCGGCCCGAGCAGCACGTCGTCGCCCACGGTGATCGCGCCGCCGTCGAGCATGACGCAGTCGAAGTTGGCGAAGAAGCGGTCGCCCACGCTGATGTTGTAGCCGAACTCGCACCGGAAGGCCGGCTGGAAGTCCGCCCCGGCCCCGACCCGCCGCAGAAGCCGGCCGAGCAGGGCCTCGCGTTCGTCCTGCGGCCGGCCGAACGCCCGGTTGTAGGCGTCGGTCATCTCGACGGCGCGCTGCCGCGCCCGGGTGAGCTCCGCGGTGAGATCGTTGTACATCGCCCCGCTGAGGATGTGCTCGCGCTGTTCGTCCAGGGTCACCGGATCATTCTCGATCATGACCCTCGATCATGAACGGAGAAGCGCGGCGGCCAGCAGGGCCGCGGTCCGCTCCTGCCACTGGTCGAACGTCCACCCGCAGACGTCGCTGAACTGCAGGTAGGTCTCGACGTTGCCGATCACGAAGGCGACGTCGCCGGCTTCCTCGACCGTCATTCCGGGTTTGAGCGCGTCCCGCGCGGCGAGCAGCCCGGCGAGGAACGCGTGCGCCGTACGTGTCTGGCTTTGATTGGTGTGCCACTGGGCGGCCAGCACGGCGTCGGTGGCGGTGGCGCCGCGCACGACGCGCATGAGCGGGGCCACCCGCTCCACGATGGTGCGGCCGGTGGCCACCCAGAGCGTGATGATCCGCCGCGGGTCGGGCTCCTGCTGGATCTGCCGCAACCAAGGGCGTTCCAGCAGCGGTACGGGGTCGTCGTCGCCCACCGCGGCGATGTCCATCGCCTCCTTGAGCAGGGTGCGCTTGTTTCCGAAGTGGAAGTAGACGGTCTGCACCGCGACCCCGGCCCGCTCGGCGACCTGATCGAGCAGCGTCGCCCCGTAACCGTGCGCGACGAACGACTCGGTCGCCGCGGCGATGATCCGCCGGCGGGTGGCGCGGGCCTGCTCGGCGCGGGTGAGTTTCGTGTCGGGTTTCGTAGTTCGCTTGACGGGGCGGCCCATTCGTTGGAGCCTACTCTAGTGAGTCACTAGAGTCGCTTCTAGTGAAAGGAGGGAACGATGCCCGGACTGGCCGGCTTCCACCACGTCAAGCTGCCCGTTTCCGACGTGCAGGCCAGCCGCCAGTGGTATTCGGCGGTGCTCGACCTGTCCGTCAAGATCGAGTTCGTCGAGGAGGGGGTCGTGCGGGGCGTCGCCCTGACCGATTCGGCCGGGTCCTTGGACCTTGCCCTGCGCCACGATCCGGCGCGGGCCGCCGCCTTGGCGGGCTTCGACCTGGTCGCCCTGTCGGTGCCGAGCCGGGACGCGGTCCAGGCCTGGCGCCGCCGGCTCGACGAACTGAACCAGCCCCACGGCGGCGTGGTGACCGGCCATGCCGGCGGCTCCGTGCTCGTCGGCCTCCACGACCCCGACGGCATCGAGATCCGCCTCTACGCCGACTGACAGAGCCGCCCTCCCCCAGCCGCGCCGCGCGCCGTTGCGGAGGACCGGCCAGAAACCTGGACTCAGAGCACCGACGCAGCCAGCAGGACCGAACCGAAGAGAGAACGATCATGACCGATACGGCCCATGTCCAGACCGACCCCGCACCCGTCCGCTGGATGGCCGGGGCCGCCGAACTCACCTACACCGACACCGGCGGGAGCGGCGAGCCCCTGCTGCTGATCCATGCCGGAGTGTTCGCCGACTGGTTCACGCCGATGGCCGCCCTGCCCGCGCTCCGCGACCACCGCGTGATCCACCCGGTGCGGGCCGGCTACACCGGCGCGCCGACGCCGCCCGGGCTGACCGTGGCCGACCTGGCCGGGCACGCCGCGGCGCTGCTGCACCACCTGGAAGCCGGCCCCGCACACGTGGTCGCCCACTCGTCGGGCACGGCGATCGCGCTCCAACTCGCCCTCGACCATCCCGCACTCGTCCGCACGCTCTGCCTCAGCGAACCACCGCTGGTGCCCGCCCTGGCCGACCCGGCCGACCTCGAAATGCTGGGCGCCGCGCTGGGTTCCGTCATCGGCGCGGCAGTGGCCGCCGCGGCACGCGGCGACCTGCCGGCCGCGTTCGACACCTTCATGGCCGCCGTGTGCGGGCCCGGCTATCGCGACGTCCTGATCGACACCCTCGGCAGCGCCGGCCTCGCCGAGGCCGAAAGCCGCTGCGGCTACTTCTTCGCCGAGGAGATCCGCGCCGTCGAGGCGTGGACGTTCGACCCGGCGGCCGCCGCGCACCTCCGCCCGCCCGTCCTGCTGATCGAGGGCAGTACCAGCCCGCCACCCGTTCACCGCCTGATCGCCCGCCTCGCCGGGCTCCTTCCACACGCCACGACCGCCACCATCCAGAACGCCAACCACCTGCTCCCGCTCACCGCACCAACCGAACTCGGCCGCCTGATCACCGAGTTCTGCCAGGCCAGCCGCTAGGGCAACGCAATTCCGCCGTTCGCCGGGGCGCTCCTCGCGGGAGCAGGACTGCTCAGCCGGGTGCGAGGCGGGCGGGTGTCAGCAGAAGCGCGGCAGGTGATGGGCCAGTTGTGCGCGCCAGGACGGCCAGTCGTGCGGCACGTCGTGGCCCCAGAGGTCCAGCTCGTGGCGGATGCCCTTGGTGGTCAGCAGGTGGGCCATGCGCCGGGTCGACTCCAGCGCGCCGGTGGTGTCCTCCCACTGGCCCTGGCCGCAGACGAGCAGCAGCGACAGCCGCGAGCGCAACCAGTCGAGATGGTCGCCGTGCAGGTTGGTGACGTAGTCCATGGGGCTGTTGAAATAGACCGCGTCACCTCGTTCGCCCCAGGCGCGCCAGGTCGCCGGCTCGTAGTTGCCGGAGAAGCAGAGCGCCAGCGGAAACAGGTCGGCCCGCTTGAAGGCGAAGTTGAGCGCATGGAACGCACCCATCGAGCAGCCGGCCGCCGCGATCTCGGCGGTGCCGCCGCTGTCGTCCCGGATGTGCGGCAGCACGGCTTCGAGGATCCACGACTCGTACGCGCCGTGCCGCAGGGCGCGTTCCTCGACCGGCAGGTCGCCGGCCGACCACGTGCCGGCGTCGAACGAGTCGGCGCAGTACAGCTTGACCCGGCCGGCCTCGATCAGGTCGCCGACGGCGGCCACCATGCCCCGGTCGGCGAACTCGCGGGCGTACCCGCCCTCGGTGGGAAACACGAGCACGGGCCGGCCGTAGTGTCCGTAGACGGCCACCGTGCCCCACGCACCCGATGGTGACTGCAGGTCGACCGTGTAGTGACGCACACCGCCATCCTCCCTGACGCCGGGCGTCGACGCCTCCGGTAAGGCGGCTCAGCCGTTGCGATGATGCCGTTTCACGTAGGTGTAGCCGGGGGCCAGCGGGCCGTCGCCGTCGTCGGCCTCGTCGTGCAGCTTGAGCTGTTTCTCCGAGGCCTGCGCGCCGGGCGGCAGCCGGCGGACGAAACCGTTGACCCAGTGTTCCGGCCGGGCGGTGCCGCCGCCGTCGGGGTCGTCGGGATCGTCCGGGTACGCGGCCGGCTCCACCAGCGGCGCGTAGAACAGCATCTCGGCGGTCTTCTGACCCTCGACGGCGGGATAGGCGGGGTATCCCGACGGGTCGAGGCTGCCGGTCACCCGGGTCAGATAGCCCTCCCGGATCAGCTGGTCGACGGCGTTGCGGAGCAGGAAGGACCCGCGGGCGCCGCGGCCGAGCCCGGTCTGCGCGGCCAACCCGGCCTCGGCGAGCACGGCGCTGCCGTCGGCGAAGACGCGACCCTGCCGGCGCACCGCGTGCAGCACCTGACCCCGGTTGGACGTGCCGGCGACGAATTCCCGGGTGACGACCTTCGGATCGTACTCGTGGTAGTAGTTGACCCCGTCGACCCGCAGCGGCTCGTCGAGCGCGACGGTGCGCACCAGGATCTCGTCCTTGGCGGCCTGCCAGGAGACGGTGACCATCACGCCGGGTTGCAGGTCGGCC